>Ga0272446_1000512_pt1 | contig 61262 bp, 63 predicted proteins | sample YNPCB0061_FD_194587 | JGI IMG/M metagenome (GOLD analysis project Ga0272446, IMG submission 194587) | Hot spring microbial mat communities from Yellowstone National Park, WY, United States - YNP-CB-006-1 | ecosystem: Environmental > Aquatic > Thermal springs > Hot (42-90C) > Sediment | place...
GCCGCCGGCGCTCGCAACACTGCGGTCGGTGGGCCGGTAGCTCAATGGTCAGAGCTGGCCGCTCATAACGGCCTGGTTGCAGGTTCGAGTCCTGCCCGGCCCACCAGCTCGCCCCGCGGGCGCGTCGTTGTTCAACGCTTGCACATTGGCGCGCAGCCGTTCAAGCGCCTCGATCGCTCCGAGGGCAAGCTCCGGCCGGCGCGGCAGGTAGGTGTCCAGTATCTGACGTGTCCGCTCGATCGAGTGCCCCGATACGCTGGCGATCTGCGGCTCCGTCGCCCCCGCGATCGCCATGCTGACCATCGCGGTTCGGCGAAGGTCGCGCCGTTGCAGGGCCTCGAGGCCAGCCGCCTTCATCGTCTCGTCCCACACCCGCGAGAAGTTGCGGAGGTTCCACGTCTTGCCCTTCGGCGAGGGCACGATCGGCCCTCGCCGCTCGCCGAGCGGCTCCGGCGCCGCTGCGATCAGCGTCGCCTCGAGCTCGCGCGAGGCCGGGATGGTGACGAGCTTCCCCGTCTTCTTCTGCCGGAGGGTCAGCCAAAGCCGCCCCTGGTCCGCACGCACGTCCTGCCAGGTGAGGGCGAGCACGTCGCCGGGCCGCTGCGCCGTCGCCAGCATCAGGTCGAACGCCAGCCGCACCGGGTCGGCGGCGGCCTCGCGGAAGCGGGCGATCTCGGCCGCCGTCCAGATGGTCGCGCGTGGCCTGGTCGGGATCATGCCGGGGCGCGAAGCGGCGTTGCTGCGCAGCTCGCCGCGGTCGACCGCCCATTGCAGCACGATCCGCAATGCCTTGATCGTCTCGTTTGCCCGGCTCGGCGTGCTTGCGAGCTTGTCGCGCAGCCGGAGCACCATGGGGCGGGTGAGGCCGATCAGCGGCAGGTTGCCGAAGGTCTCGCGCAGCCGGTCCAGATACACGCGGTAGGTGCGTTGCGAGCCTGGCGAAAGGCGCTGGTATTCCGGCGAGCCGAGGTAGCGCGTGACCAGCCCGAAGAACGTTCCGGTCTCCGGGCCGCCATGCAGCCCGTCGAGATGCGCGGCGAGCCTGATCGCTTCCTCGCGGTCTGTGCCGAGGCGAACGCCCGTCCGCCGGTGGTAGTAGGTGACCACCTTCACCCCGTCGCTGCGCATCCGGGTGACCGTGTTCAACCCCGTCGACCGCTTCCTAGGCATTGTCGATCGCGCGCAACCACGCCTCCTCTGCGGCCCGTGCCGCTGCATCCCCGGTCACCGCCGCGCCCCGGTCGAGCCCCGACAGGGCATCGGCACGCGCGTCGAGCGCGGCACGGTCCCACATCGGCCGACCGTCGCGCCGGAGCGGCCTGGGCCAAAGGCCGCGGCGCACCTCGTCGCGGAACACCGGCGCCGAGACGGCCAGGTAGGCCGCGGCCTCGTCTTCGGTCAGGTAGCGGCGAAGGGCGGGAGGGGTCCTAGGCATCGGCACCTCCGATGAACGGGGCCAGTGCGCGATCGAGCTCGGCCCGGCAAGCGGCGGCCTCGGCCGGGTCGGAGACGCACCGAGAGGGCACCGCGAGCAGCGCGTCGCGGAACCGGCGCGCCCTGGCCTCGATCAGGGCGAGCTTGGCGGCAGCCATAGCAAGCTCGGCCTCGGCCATCAGCACGCGGGCGCGGGCGCGCACCAGCTCGACGGGCTCGGCATGGGCGGCATCCTTGTCGGGCGGGGCGGCGATGGCGGCAAGATACTCGTCGGCATCGACCCGGCCGGTGCCGTCGAGCAGGTGAGGGCGGGCGCGGAGCTGCCTGGACACCGTGCTCTTGTGGACCCCGAGGCGACGTGCGAGCTCGGCGGGTAGGATTTTCGTCATAGGAGCACTCCCGTCGCGACACCTGTTGCATTCCTGTTGCGCCCTCCGTGCAGCCGATCACTACCCCGACCCCACGCCTCCGCCGGCCGTAGTGCTCGCGGCTGGGGAAGGACCCGAGCGGTCATCGGGCCTATGTTTCCCTCCGGACCCCCCCTCAGAACCGCAAGAGTGCAAGGATCGGCCTTTGAGGCCGCATGCCCGCGTTTTGAGACTGCAAGGGAAGTGCAAGGAAGTGAAAGAGTGCAAGGATCGGCGGCTGGCCGGCGATCAGGCGCCTTGCGGTCTTGCACTTGCCTTGCACTTTGCCTGGGCCAAAGTGAAAGGGCCTTAGCCTTTGATATCGCTGGCATATCTCTCATTCCTTGCACTCTTTCACTTCAACGGGGGGGCTTATTGGACGGGAAGGTATCGGCGGAAGAGGTCCGCGAAGTCCTCGAGCCGGTAGGCCCGGACCATCCGGCCGGAGAGCCAGGCCGCATGCGGCCGCACCTTCCAGTGCGCGAGCAGCCGCGCCAGCGTGTGGCCTGTGATCGGCTTCCCAGTCCTAGGCATTTCTCCCCAAGGGCTCGCCTCCATCTCCACCAGGCGGGCAACCAGGTCGCCGGTCGCCAGCACGTCCGCCTTGGCATCGGCGAAGGCTGCGCGGATGTCGGCGAGCAGGTGCAGCCGGAGGCCCATCTCCCCGCCATCCTCGCCGGCCGCCTCGAGCAGCGCCGCGGCCGCCACCACCCGCGCGGGCCAGTCCCCGCCCGCCTGGTCTGCGATCGCGAACAGCGGCCGCCAGTTGTCGGCCCGCCGGTTGCTCAGGCTCTCGGGGAGCTCCGGGTCGTGCTCGCGCAGGAACAGGCCCGAATCGTCCGCCCACCGCCGGCACCGGCTGCGCAGCTCGGCGAACCGCTCCGGCCGGTCTGTCCTGACCGGCGACAGCCGCCGCCGTTCCTCCGGCAGCGCCCGCCGCAGCGCCACCACAAGCGCGCGGTCCTGCAGGGTCGCCGGCAAGCGGCCGATCGACGCGAGCGCCACCGGCGCGAACACGTCGAAGGCGCGGGGCTCGGCATCGTCGCCGACGCAGCGCACCGCCGGCGCTCCGCGACGATGCCCGGCGTTCAGGATGCCGAGCCGGTCGTCATCGCCGCTCATCCACTGGTCGGCCTCGTCCAGAAGCAGGCAGGGCTTGAACCGCTCGACGGTGCGGAAGATCGCCGCGGCCGAGACGCTCGAGGCCAGCAGCGGCCGCGGAACCAGCATCGAAACCAGGTCGAGCAGCGTCGACTTGCCGCTGCCCTTCTCCGGGCTCTGCAGGGCCAGCCGGGGCGAGATGCCGAAGGCATCGAAGGTCCAGGCATGCGCCGTCCAGAGCGCCACCGCATCGGCCGCTGCCGGTGCCAGCGCGACGTGATCGCGCACCGCCGCCGCCAGCGCCTCGAGCACGGCCGCCCCGTCGACCGGATGCGGCCACGGCTCCGCGTCGGGGAGCTCGACGGCGCGGCCCTGCAGGGCTTCGCCCGGCACCGCCGGCCGCCGCTTCGCAACCTCCGCGTCGAGCGTCGAGACACGGCAGCCCAGCCGCTCGGCTGCGCCCTCGCGCGCCTGGTCGTAGGCGATCGGGTCCATCTTCGCGAGGCGCGCGAGCTCGGCCGCGCGCACGGCCGCGCCGTCGCTCTCGTCCACCCCCTCGGTGACGATCAGCGCGGAGGGATCGACCGTCGTCTTGTTCATGCCGCCGCCCTCCGCACCACGTCCGCCCAGTCTGCGCCGGGCTCCTTCGGCCGGAGGATGCGCACCGCCCGGCCGGCTGCCCGCCAGCGCACGGCGCAGCTCGCCGCGGCGGCCATGCCCGCGCCGTCCGCATCGGCGAACAGGACGAGCGCGCGCACCGGGGCCAGAACGGGCAGCGTCGCGATCGCGCCCGCGCACGTCGCCGCCCATGCGGGCCGGAAGCCGAGGCCGCGCACCGCGAGCGTGGTCTCGACGCCTTCGGCCAGGTGCAGCGTGTCGGCCTCGAGCTGGTCGAGCATCACCACGCCACGGCCGCCGAGCATCGCCTTGCCCATCTCGTCGCGCAGCCGGTCGGACCCATCCTGCCGCAGGTAGATGCGTTGCACCCCGGAGGGCGCGCCGGTCACCGGGTCGCGCATCAGCGCCAGCATGGCGGGCAAGGTCTCGTTCCGGCCCCGCGGCGTGCGCGGGTGGAACCGGAGCGCGGCATCGTGCTCGGGCGGCGTCAGCCCGCGGCGGCGGATGTAGGTCTCGGCGATCGTGCCGGCGATCGGCGCGCCGCTGGTCCAGAGTCGCCGGGCGAGCTCGACGCGCCAGGCCCGGCGCGCGTCCTGATCCTGCTCGCGCCGCCTCGGCGCCGCCTCGGCGCGGCCCGGCTCGAGGCCGAGGAAGCGCCGCCCCCAGGCGGCGGCCTCGCGCAGCCCGGCGCGGCGCTCGCGCGCGATCAGGGCCAGCATGTCGCCGCCCTCGCCGCGCTCGTGATCGAACCAGCGCCCGGCCTTCGGCCCGGCAACCTCGAGGGCGAGGCTGCCCTTGCTGCCCCACCGCCAGGTGCGGCGCGTGCGCTGCGTCGGCTCGCCGAGCAGCGCGGTAGCCACCTCGCCCGCCCGCGCGTCCAGGTGCCGGGCGAGCGCGCGCAGCGTCTGGTCGCTCATCGTGCGGCCCTCCTCCGGCGGCGCTCACGTCTGCGTCGGGAGGCCTTCAGCGCCTCGAGCTCGGCCGCCTGACGCGCCAGGCCGCGCCACTCCTCCGCGGTCATGGAGGCGAGGAACGCGGCCAGGTCGCGCCTGTCAGCGTCGTTCCAGGGATCATCCGCCGGCGCCGCGAGCAGCCGATGCGCGGCCGAGATGGCGAAGAACGGCGCCTCGCGCCGGCCCGGCGTGTAGGGCGCCAGCGCCAGCGCCACCGCGTCGAGCAGCCGCCGAATGTCGAGCCCCGCGAGCAGCTCGCGCGGGCCTTGCACCATCGGGCGCGGGAAGGGTATGACGGTCATGCGTTGTGTCTTTCCTGTTTCGCGCCCTCGCCGTTGCCGCGGCGGGGGCGCTTTCTTTTCCGGGCTCAGGAGAAGGCCCCGGGCGGGAGTAGCTTCTCCCCGCCCGGGGCCTGCCGGCTCACCCCCTGAAGGAAACGGAAAGGGGGCGCCGGCTGCCGAGGTTGTTCCGGGCACTCTCGGCTTGCCCGTGCGTTTCGGTGCCGCATCGTCACCCCGGCCGCCGCCGATCCGCTCAGCCGCCGGCGTTCGTCACCCAGCCGATGGGGTCGACCACACCCGCCGCCAGCCGATGCGTGACGCGGATCGTCGTGCCGAGCACGTCCGGCGACGTGAACGTCTCCACGCGCGGCTGCTCGACGCCATCGAGGTATCCGACGGCGATGGAGACGCGCGTCTCGGGCTTCGCTGCGACCCACCACCGGTTGCCCGTCAGCGCGGGCTCGACGATCACCGCGAACGCGAACGGCTGGATCTCGTTGCGCGCCACGATCAGAGACGCTGTGGCGGTCAGCCTCAGCGCCATCGCCTCGTTGCTCGGGCTCACGATGAGGTAGCCGGGTTCGAGGCCGTAGACCGTTTGCCCGGCTGCGTCCCTCTGCGTCCGCAGCGCCTGGACCGCTGCGTCCAGGCTGTTGGAGTCGAGCGCGGCCGACGTCGCGATGTTGCCGCGGCTCGCGTGGAACCACGGGAGACCGTCCGACATGGTCGGGCCGGCACCGCTGCCGGCGGTCAGCAGCCCGGCGACGAGGAGGCGCTCCCGCGTGGCTGCCGCCTGGCCCGCACCCCGCAACCACGTTCCGATCGCGTTGAGGTCGTCGTTGATGAGCACCCTCTCCGACAGCGGGAAGCTGTTCGCGTAGTCGGTGAGCTGCATCACCTCGCCGTTGACGGTCGGATAGCGCGCCTCCACCGGCCCGCCTTCGGCCACCTCGGCGAGCGGCTCATGCTGCGCGAGGCGAACGGTCGTCACTGGACGGAAGTCAGGGATCGCGGCGCGGCCGCAGAGCGACAGAAGCGCCGTCCGCAGGGTTGGATACATGAACTGCAACGCGCGGTTCGCGCTCGACTGCGCGAGCAGCGGCACGTCCGAGGTCGTCAGCAGGCGCAGCATGTCAGGCGCGGGGGTGCCTGGGCGGATGTTCAAGCCCCGCGTGGCGCGGGCATGCTCCGCCGCCACATCGAGCAGCCGCATGCCGCGGAACCGCTCCGCTGGGCCGGTGATCGGCTGGCCTGCGAGCCGGGCGGCGAGGTAGGCAACCGCCCCCTCGCGGATCGTATCGCCTTCGTCGCGCAGCGACTCGATCGAGCTTCGTGACGGCGGCCCTGGCAGCCCCCGCCGGGCGGCGAGGCGCGCGAGCGCCTCGGCGCGCGCGGCCTCGAGCGTGGTCCCGCCCTCGATCGCTTCGGCGAGCCAGTGCGCGCCGAGCTCCTGCTCGCGCGCGAGCGTCGCGAGCGCGGCGCATCGCGCGCGTTCGGCACGCAGCGCGTCCGCGTCATCCGTCGTCGTCGTCATCGTGTCCTGATCCTCTGCAGGTGCGAGCTGCGGAACCGGCGCCGCGCGCACCTGCGCCTGCGCGTCAGCCGGAATGGGAACGAGCGAGAGCTCGTGCGGGGTCCAGCGCGTCGCGGTGCGGCGGAGCACACCGGCAACGTCTTCCTCCCGCCACTGCTCGACGGAGTAGCCCACCGACACGTTGCGGATGATGCCGGCGGCGATGTCGGCGACGATCGGCGCCACGTCCTCGCGGTCGGAGAAGCGGATCACCGCGCGGCCTTCGCCGCCCTCGATCCAAGCCCTTTCGACCGTTCCGATGACGTTGCGAAGATCGCTCGCCGCATGGGCGTTGAGAACCGGCGCGCCGGCGTTCAGCCGCGACAGGTCGACGGCACGCGGCGAGACCTCGAGCACCTCGACCCACCGCTCGCCGAACAGGTCGACGCGCGTCACGGCGGCGCCGGTGGTCCACACCACCTCGACCGTGCGCGTCGACGCATCGAAGCTGCGCGGCACCTTGAGCGGCGCGCGGCGCGTCAGAACAACCTCAGTCATGGGCCGGAGCCTCCCGCGCCTCGGCGAGGGCGGCGTCGAGCGCGGACGCGGCCCCGGCCTCCACCCCCGCCAGGTGCGCGTCGATCGCCACCAGCGCGGTTATCATGCGCGCGACGTCGCTGCGATCGCGAAACCGAAGCCGGACCCCCCGGCCACGCACGACCATCAGGAGCGAGCCCGGTGCTTCGACAAACACGCCGTCGATCGGGGGGCTGCCGCGCTGCTCGATGCACTCTATGGCGGCGTCGTTGAAGAGGATGTGGAGCGCCTGCCCGCGCGGTGGCAGGGGAAGGACGTTGGGGGACGTTTCGGGCATGAGGGCCTCGCGATTCTGCTGCGCGGCCCTCTCTATACTCCGGTTTTTCTGCGCTTCCGCACGGCTTGGGTAGGGCCTAAATGTGCCTCGCCGACGACATTTACGCGCCGAGCGCGCAGCCGCTTGGGCGGCATGAGATGAGCCGCGAGTTCGGCCCCGTCGAGAAGCTGCTGGCGGATGCGCTGGCGGGCGAGGGCGGCGACGGCTTGGACGAAATCCGGCGCGGCTTTCCGCCGTTTCGGGAAGCGACGGAGGAACGCTTCCGAGAGCCGCCTCGCCAACACGCGCGGCGCCGGGCTCGGCGGCCTGCCTCGGGTCAGTTTTGCGGCGTGGTGTTTCTCGGCCCTGGTGACAACCTCACGCACGGCAAACATGATGTCTGACCACCGGGGAGAGGGCGGCAGGCCGGCAAGCGCAGGGTAGGGGGGCCTTGTGAGCATCGCCTCGAGCAGCCGCTGGTCGACCAGCAGATTGAGCTCCTGCGCGCCGTGGTAAGCGCGGCGGAGCATGCGATGACCGGCGTACGCCGGGTCGATACTCGGGCAGGCGGCGAGCGCCTCAAGAAAGCCATCGACCGCCGCCGCCACCCGCGCAAGCCAGCGCACATCCTTGCGCCGAACCGTGCCCCACGATTGCAGCGTCTGGCGCGCCAACATGATCGCGTCATCGATCGCCTTGGACACTTCGCGAGCGAACGCTTCAAGGTCAGCCACCGGCACGGCCGGGACGCGGTCGCGCAGGTCATCCGCCGTGATCCACGCTCGGTCGATCACGAGCAAGAAGGCCGATGCGGCATCGTGGGGCGCGATCCTGCGGCGGGGCGGCATGACCTCAATCATAGCACCGCCCTCCCTTCGCTGCGTCGCCGGCGCGGCGGCGGGCTCGCGAGCCGGATCAGCCGCACGGGCACGACGAGCGTCTGCCAGCCCAGCGTCGGGTGATCGCCTTCGATCACCACCTGGTCGGAAGCCGCCGAGGCCGGCGCGCCAGGCGGCGGGTGACGGTGATCGAACATCACCGTCCAGCCGCTCCCGCGGTCCTGAACCGCCGCCGTGAGCGCCACCGAATCGGACGCCTCGCGCCATGACCACTCCTTGCGGAGCAGGTCATACAGCCCGCCGTAGTCGAGCAGCACGCGCCAGCCGGCGAGGTTCGCCGGCAGGTCGGACGGCGCCACCGCCCCGGCCTTCCGCGCCCGCGCGCTCACCGGACCACCTCGCCGCCGAGCTCTTCCGGGAACCATGAGCGCGCCGACAGGTCCCCGGCCGCCGCGTCGAACGTCACCGCGAGGGCGGCGGCGAGCAGCCGCTCCGCGTCGCCGCCGCAGCGGGCGCGGAGACGCTCGACCGTCCCGCCGAAGCCCGCGAGGAACGCGCCGAGCTGCGCGACGCACACCAGGTCGGCCGCGTCGCCCCGCGCGCCGGCCTCGAGGCCGAGCGAAGGGTCCATCAGGGCGAGCACCTTCGCGAGCGCACCGGCCCCCGTTCGCGGCGGCGTCAGGTAGACCGTCCGCCGGTCGTGGTCGTGCCGGTCGAGCGCCTCGGAGAAGGCCGGACCGTCGCCGCTGGCGAGCACGGCCTCCCGCGCCGAGCGCAGGAGCCCCGCGAACGCCTCGAGCAGCGGGCCATCGGTGGGGTGGGGGCGGAACGGATCGGTCATGGTCGGGCTCCGTTGAAGCGGTTCCCGACGCCCCGACCGGGCTAGCCCTTGTCAACGTCCTTGCGTAGCCGCTTGATTCTGCGGCCCCTGGACCTTTCGGCCTGGTTGCAGGTTCGAGTCCTGCCCGGCCCACCAGCTCGCCCCGCGGGCGCGTCGGGCGATCGTGTTCACCTTTGCGTAATCGGCAGCGTCACCCCTCCACCGGCCGGCCGGTTCGGAGGCAGAGTTCGGCCATGGACAGCGGTGGCAGGATCGTGCCGGAGACGGCGCCGGGATCGGTGTTCGAGGCGTTCGGAGGACCGCAGACGCTGGCTGCCTGGGCGCTCTCCGCCCCCGAGGACGAGGCGGTCGGCCTGCGCGCGGTGCTCGTGCTCGCCAACGGGCCGGTCACGCCGCCCACCCGCGCGGCGGCGCGGCTGATCAGCGAGCGCCACCGGGTCGCGACCGTCCGCCGCCTCGCCGGCCGCGTCGCCGCGGCCCTCGCCCGGAGCCGCTGAGGGCGCGCGCCGCGGTTGCGGCCGGGCGGGGGCGCCGCTAGAACCGCCGCTTCCCGCCACGCCCCTCCGCGAAGGCCGAGCCCATGCCCGCCTATCAGTACGTCTATGTGATGAAGAACCTCACCAAGGCCTATCCGGGCGGGCGCGAGGTGTTCAAGGGCATCACCCTCTCCTTCCTGCCGGGCGTGAAGATCGGCGTGCTCGGCGTCAACGGCGCCGGGAAGTCCACGCTGCTGAAGATCATGGCCGGCCTCGAGAAGGATTTCGGCGGCGAGGCCTGGGCGGCGGAGGGCGTGCGCGTCGGCTACCTGCCGCAGGAGCCGCAGCTCGACCCCGCGAAGACGGTGGCCGAGAACGTGCGCGACGCGCTCGGCGACGTCGTCTCCTGGCTCGAGCGGTTCAACGCCATCTCCGCCCGCTTCGCCGAGGAGATCACCGACGACGAGATGAACGCGCTGCTCGCCGAGCAGGCGGAGCTCCAGGAGAAGATCGACGCAGCGAACGGCTGGGAGATCGACCGCCAGATCGAGATCGCGCTCGACGCGCTGCGCTGCCCCCCGCCCGACAGCCCGGTGACCAACCTCTCCGGCGGCGAGAAGCGGCGCGTCGCGCTCTGCAAGCTGCTGCTCGAGAAGCCCGACCTCCTGTTGCTCGACGAGCCGACCAACCACCTCGACGCCGAGAGCGTGGCCTGGCTCGAGCGCACGCTGCGCGACTATCCGGGCACGGTCATGGTCGTCACCCACGACCGCTACTTCCTCGACAACGTCACGGGCTGGATCCTCGAGATCGAGCGCGGGCGCGGCATCCCCTTCGAGGGCAACTACTCCTCCTGGCTCGACCAGAAGCGCAGGCGCCTCGCCCAGGAGGAGAAGGAGGAGACGGCGCGGATGCGGGCGCTCGCTGCCGAGGCCGAGTGGATCGCCTCGAGCCCGAAGGCGCGACAGACCAAGAACAAGGCGCGCATCCAGCGCTACGAGGAGCTGCTCGCCAAGAGCCAGGAGCAGGCGGGCGGGGTGGCCGAGATCGTCATCCCGCCCGGGCCACGCCTCGGCGGCACCGTCATCGAGGCCGAGGGGCTGACCAAGGGCTACGGCGACCGGCTCCTGATCGAGGACCTGAACTTCAAGCTGCCGCCTGGCGGCATCGTCGGCGTGATCGGCCCGAACGGCGCGGGCAAGACGACGCTGTTCCGCATGATCACCGGCCAGGAGCAGCCCGATGCCGGAACCCTGCGCATCGGCGAGACGGTGAAGCTCGGCTACGTGGACCAGAGCCGCGACAGCCTCGACCCGAACAAGACCGTCTGGGAGGAGATCTCCGGCGGCACCGACGTGATCTATCTCGGCAAGCGCGCGGTGCCCTCGCGCGCCTATGTGGGCGCCTTCAACTTCAAGGGGTCGGACCAGCAGAAGAAGGTCGGAATCCTCTCGGGCGGCGAGCGCAACCGGGTGCATCTCGCCAAGATGCTCAAGTCGGAGGCCAACGTTCTCCTGCTCGACGAGCCGACCAACGACCTCGACGTCGACACGCTGCGCGCGCTCGAGGATGCGCTCGCCGACTTCGCCGGCTGCGCTGTGGTGATCAGCCACGACCGCTGGTTCCTCGACCGGCTCTGCACCCACATCCTCGCCTTCGAGGGCGACAGCCACGTCGAGTGGTTCGAAGGCAACTTCCAGGCCTACGAGGAGGACAAGCGCCGCCGCCTCGGCGAGCACGCGACCGACCCGCACCGAATCAAGTACAAGCCGCTCGTCAGGGTGTGAGCGGCCCGGCCGCGGGCAGGCGGGCGAGCAGGGCGGCGAGGTCTGCCTGCCGCCGGCAGCCGGTGCGGGCGAGCACGGTCTTCAGCCGCGACCGCGCGGTCTCGAGCGGGATGCCGGCCCTGGCTGCGTGCGCGATGAGCGGCATGCCTTCGGCGATCTCGCGGGCGAGCGCCGCCTGCCCCTCGGTCAGCCCGAACAGCTCCGCGAGGCTGGCAGAGGTGAGCGTCGATGGCGCTGCCGGATCACTCACCACCACGAGGACGTGGCCGGCCGGAGGCATGGTCGCGATCACATCGGCGACGTAGGGAACGGGCCCGCTCGCGCGCGCCAGCGGCAGCCGCACGCCGGACCGGGGATGGCGGATGGCATCGGCCAGCGCCGCGGCATCGCCTGGCCGGTGCGGCACGAGTCCCCCCGGGCCAAGCGCGAGCCCGTCGCGGCGCGCGGCAAGCCGCCGCATCGGCTCGTTCGCCCGGACGAACCGCCCCTCGCGGTCGTAGCGCGCGACCGCGAGGTCGAGCACGTGCGAGACGGCGTCGGGCAGCAGCGATGCCGCATCGGCATGCACGAGCCTCAGCCGCGCCCGCGCCGCCCGCCGCAGATGCGGCGCGAGCACGGCGAAGCACGCCCGCGCCTCGTCGGGGAAGGGACCGTTCTCCGGCAGCCGCCCGACGCCGAAGCGTGCCTGCAGCCCCGGCGCCACCGTCACGGCGAGCCCGATCGCGTGCAGCATCGGCACATGGTGGCGCATGAAGGCGCGCCACGCCTCCGTCTGGACGAACTCGGCCGCCGGCACCACCCGCTCGAACGCGATCACCTGCCCGTCAGGCACCTCCACCCAGGCCCGCTGGCGCAGGTTCAGCGGCGCCCACCGGACCGTGTACTCGTCGATCCGCTCGCGCGAGACGGCGCCGGAGACGTGCTGGTCGAGCCGCGTCGCGTCGTCGAGCCGCCCGACATAGTAGAAGGCCGTGTCGGCGCCGAGGGCGTTGCGGCAGAGTTCGAGCGCCTGCTCGAAGCTGCCGGTGCCGGTCGCGGCGGCGTAGAAGGCGATGGCGACCTCGGCAAGGCCTCCTGCTCCGGACCCGCCCGCGCCCGTCATCCGTCGGTGCCCGATGCGATGCGCGCGAGCAGCCGCGCGAGGTCCTGCTGGCGTGCGCACCCGGTCTTGCCGAGCACGGCCTTCAGCTGCGTCCGCGCGGTCTCGAGCGAGATGCCGCGCGCACGCGCCGCGCCGGCGAGCGTCGCGCCGGCGGCCAGTTCCGCCGCCAGCGCCGCCTCGGCCCGCGTCAGGCCGAGGAGATCGCGCAGCAGCGTCGCGTCGGGCTTGCCGAGCGCCGGGTCGGTCACCGCCAGCAGCACCCCGCGCGCCTGCGGCGCCGGCCCGCCGATCGCGATCGCCTGGACGAGGTAAGGCAGGGCATGGCCCGCCCGCGGCACGGCGACGCTCCGCATCGGCGGGCTGCCTGCGGTGGCGCCATGCGAGAGCGCGGCGATCGCGTCGGCGAGGGCCGCGTCGGCCCGCGGGTCTGCCGCCGCAAGCCGCAGATGCCCGAAGATCAGGCCATCGCGCCGTCGCGCGAGCCGCCTCAGGGCCGCGTTGGCATGCAGGAGCGGCGGCGTTCCCGAGATGATGCCGAGCGGCTGCGGCAGGAACTCGATGTCGTCGATCCCCCAGGCCTGCGCGCGCGGCCGGGCCGGGTTCCCTTCCAGCAGCGCGCGGCCGCGCAGCATTGCGACGAGATGCGGGGCAAGCGCCGAGAGCAGGGCAAGGGCGCGCTCGTCGAACGCGCCCGACACGTTGCGGCCAAGCGAGAGGCGGGCCTCCTCCCCCTCGCCGAGATCGAGCCGGATGCCGCACACATGCCGCGCCGGGAAACCCGATCGTCGCATGAACGCGCCGAGCGGGCCGGCCTCGACAGCATCCGGCCTGACCAGCCGGTCCAGATCGATCGCCACGCCGGGCGTCATCCTGGCCCAGAAGGGCTCGCGGGGATTGCGGGGGATGAACTCCCGGCGATAGGCCGCCAGCACGTCCTCGCCCACCCTGATGCTCTGGACGTCCACCCAGCCCCCCGTCGGCCCGCGGCGGTACAGCAACGCCTCGTCCGCCCCGGTCGCGGTGGCGAGGCGGCCGAGCGGGTCGCGCAGCGGTGCGCCATCCAGGCCGGCTTCGGCAAAGGCAAGGGCGAGCGTGAGGACGGGCTCGTCTGTCACGGGCGAAGCATCGCGGGAGGTGGTCCTGCATTCAACAGCCCTCACCCGTTCGGGTGATGGCGGTGTGACGCAGCGCACACATCTTCGTGACGCCGCGGCATGGATGGACCAGCGGTGGGTGACGAGGAGCCGATGCGCAACCGATTGCAGTTCCTTCTGGAGGCGCCGGATGGCGAGGAGCTGCTGCGGCTCGCCGATGCTTGCGCCCGGTCGCTCGAGGACCCCGTGTCGGCCTACCGGGAGGTCAGCCGCTTCGTCGCCGCCCTCGGCGCCGCCGCCGACGCCGCCGACCCCCAGGAATGGTCGCTGCTTCGGAAGGCGGTCGCGCTGCATCCCTTGATGCGGGAGCTCGCCCGCGACCCGCTCATCTTCTACGCACGCCGGGCCGGGCGGCGCACCGCCGCCCCCGAGATGACGATCGGCGACCTGATGCTGCGCCACCCTGAGGGCGACCGCCTGGTGCACGCGACCGAGCCGGTCGGGCGGAACATCCATGCCGCGACCTCGTCGCTGGCGCTCTGCGATGCCGTGCGCGACCGCCGCCGCCTGCTCGCGCGGTTCGTCGACGCGGCTTCCGAGCGCCGGATCGGTGCCGAGGTGCTTGCCATCGACCCGGGCTACATGCGCGAGGCGCAATCCTCCATCGCCGGGCCCGCCGGCGGCATCCGCCGCTGGGTGGCGTTGGTCGGCGAGAGCAGGGCGGCTGCGGAGATCGCCCGGTCCATGCCGCTGCCCTGGGTCGTGCCGATCCAGGGCAACGTGCTCGCGACGCTGCTCCGGCCGGACCTGGTCGGGCAGTTCGACGTCGTCTACTGCAAGACGCTCGAGACGATGCCTGACGGCGTTGCGGAAGCGCTTGCCGTCGCCGCGTTCTCGCGGCTCCGGCCCGGCGGGCGGATGCTCCTTTCGTGCCGGGCCCCGGGCGCGCCGGACGCGGCCTTCTGGACGCTGGTGGCGGGGGTCGAGCCGCATCTGCGGGACGAGGCGATGCTGTCGCGCCTCGCCGGTGTGCTCGACCCGCGTGAGGTCCGGGCGCGCCGCGGGTTCTCGAGCGTCAACGAGGCGGTCGCCTATCTGGAGGTGGTCAAGGCCTGAGGTGGTCAAGGCCCGAGCTGGCAAACGCCTGAACGGGCGCGGCGCGCGGGCAGGACGCGGCGGGCGAGGACGCGACGGGCGAGGACGCGGCGGGCCCGGTGGCCTCAGCGCTGCGGCGCTGCCTGCTCCAGCTGCGCGAGCTGCTGGCGCATCGCGTTGAGCAGCCCGTCCATGCCGCCGCTCCGCTGCACAACCGCGCCGTATTCCGACCGCTGGGTGATCCGGAGGCTGGTGCCTTCGGCGACCACGTCGACGATCTTCGGCTTGCCCCCGACCTCGGCGACCCGCCAGTCGAGCGTCACCGCCGGGTTGTTCGGCCGCGTCACCACCGTCGAGACGACCGCCTCCTCCTCGGAGACCATCTGGTTGCGCGCCACGGTGAAGGTGACGCCGGTGAGCTCGCCGAAGCGGGAGGAGAGGTTGCGCACCAGAACCTGCTCGAACAGCGAGAGATACTCCCTCCGCTGAGGCTCCGTCGCGGTGCGCCAATGGCGGCCGAGCACGAACTGCGCGAGCCCGCGCACGTCGACCGAGTCGCGCAGGATGGCGGCCACCTTCTCGCGCTTCTCCTCGACGCTGCCGGGACCGTTGACGATCGCGATCACGTCCGACCCGCGCGCCTCGATGAACTTCGCCGCGCGGGGGGCGAGGTCGGTCGCCGCGGCGAGCGGCGCCGCCGCGACCAGCGGCAGCACGAGCAGCGGCAGCGCAGCGAGGCCGGCGACGAGCAGCCGCCGCCTCATCGTTGCGGGCCGAGGCGCACCTCGCCATCCCAGTTGAAGAACCGCCTCTGGATCCTGCCCTCGTTGCGGATGTCGCGATCGCGCTGCTGGATGTAGGCGCTGCGGATCGCGGCGTAGTAGTCGATGCTCGAGGCCTTCAGCGCGTCGAGCGGCTCGATCAGCTGCTCGCGGCTGTCGACCGCCGAGATGGCGGTGCGGGCGATCCGGAGCTCGGGCCCGAGGATGTAGGCGAAGGGGTCCGTGAACAGGTCGACGCCGCGGCCGAACGTGTCCCGCAGGTTCGACGGCCCGAGCAGCGGCAGCACCATGTACGGCCCGCCGTTGGTCGTGCCGGCCCACACCGCGAGGTTCTGGCCGAAATCCTCGAACCTGCCGTTGATCCCCATGTCGCTGGCGAGGTCGAAGACGCCGCCGACACCGAGGGTGGTGTTGATCACGAACCGGGCGGCGTTCTCGCCGGCGAGCTTCGGGTTGCCCTGCATCAGGTGGTAGACGGCGCTGCGGGGAAGCAGCAGGTTGTCGAGCACGTTGCCGATGGCGGTGCGGATCGGCGGCGGCACGAAGATCCGGTAGGCCTCCGCCGCCGGGCGCAGCAGGAGCGTGTCGAAGCCCTGGTTGACGAAGTGGATCACCCGGTTGGTCGGCTCCCAGGGATCGTTGGTCTCGAAATACTCGGCCCGCGCCTCCGGGTCCGATGCCGGCGGCGGGGTGTTGCAGCCGGCAAGCAGCGCGAGCGCGCCAAGGGCCGCGGCGTACCTTACGGGCAGGCGATAGGTCACGGTCTCACCCAAGGCTCTGTTGTTCCGACCGCAGCCACAAGCCGCACGCCACCGCGTGCCGCAGGCGTGCCTGCCGCATCGTCCATAGACTACCGTCCGGGACCTACGGTCGCCTAGACGGGTTTGCAAGCGGTTTATGGGTGAGGGGCCTCACACACGCTCTGGCGAGGCTTGCGTGCAACGCTCCCCGTCGCCATTCATGGCCGGGGACAGCGCAAGGAAGGGGCCCGATGCCGGACCAGCCCGTTGACAACCAGCCTGCCTCGGTGCTCGCCCGCTGGGCGGCAGGCCCCCGCTTCTCCGCCCTTCCCGGCAGGCCGGACGGGCTCGCGCCGCCGAAGCTCTCCTTCGAGTTCTTCCCGCCGAAGACCGAGGCGCTCGAGGCGCAGCTCTGGTCCTGCATCCGCCGGCTCGAGCCGCTCGCGCCACGCTTCGTCTCCGTCACCTACGGGGCCGGCGGAACGACGCGCGAGCGCACGCATGCGACGGTTGCGCGAATCGCCCGTGAGACGACGCTCACTCCGGCGGCGCATCTGACCTGCGTCGGCGCCTCGCGGGCGGAGGTGGACGCGGTCGCCCGCGCCTACTGGGAGGCTGGCGTGCGGCACATCGTGGCGCTCCGTGGAGACCCGCCGGCGGGCGCGTCCCGCTACGAGCCGCACTCCGAGGGCTACGCCTTCGCGGCCGACCTCGTGGCCGGCCTGCGCGCCATCGCGCCCTTCGAGATCTCGGTCGCCGCCTATCCGGAGACGCATCCGGCCGCCCTCTCGCCCGACGCCGACCTCGACAACCTCAGGCGCAAGATCGACGCCGGCGCGACGCGGGCGATCACCCAGTACTTCTTCGAGACGGACGCCTATCTCCGGTTCCTCGACCGCTGCGTCGCCGCCGGCATCACCGTGCCGATCGTCCCGGGGATCCTGCCGGTGACCAACTTCGCCCAGGTGGTGAAGTTCAGCGCGATGTGCGGCGCCTCGGTGCCGCCGTGGCTCGCGCGGCTGTTCGAGGGCCTCGACGACGATCCCGAGACGCGGCGGATGGTCGCCGCCGTCGCCGCTGCCGAGCAGGTGCGCCTGCTCCAGGCCTCCGGCATCGACGAGTTCCACTTCTACACCCTGAACCGCCCGGACCTGACCTACGCGATCGCCCACATCCTCGGCGTCCGGCCGGGCGTTGCGGCGGCGGTCACGACGGAAGCGGCGTGACCAGCCGGCGATAGACCGGCCTGAGCAGGAACGGGCTCAGGAACAGCGGGAACTGGCAGAGCGCGAAGAACATCAGGAGCGCGGGGTCGCTGTCTGCGGGCATCACGGCGAGGTAGAGCGCCATGTTGCGGTTGCCCGACATCAGCCCCGTCGCCAGCGCCACGCGCCTGCCGTAGGGCAGGAAGACGAGCACCGTCAGCGCGTTGAGCCCGTAGTTGACGAGGAAGGCGAGCAGCGTCGCCGTGGCGACGAAGCCCGGCCGAGCGATCGCCGAGGCGAGGATGCCGTCCATCACGCCGATCCCGTAGAGGCAGACGAGCAGCACGGCCGCGCCGTCGACCGCCCCGCCCCATGGCCGGAGCCGGTCATCCCCGGCCAGCCGCCGGATCGCGAGGCTCATCAGCAGCGGCAGCCCGACCACGAGCGCGAGCCGCGCCGAGAGCCCGGCCACCGTGATCGGCAGCGTCACCCCGAGCAGCCCGAGCGCGAGCGGCGGCGCGGTCAGCGGAACGATCAGCGTCGAGAGCACCGAGCCGACGAGCGAGAGCTGCGCATCGAGGCCGACGAGCCGCGCGAAGGCGGGCGCGGAGGTGGCCGCGCAGCCGGTCGCGGCGATCACGAAGGCGGCGCTGAGCGGCCCGGCGAACCCCGCCTGGCCCGCGAGCCAGGCCGCGCCGAAGGCGGCGACCGGCGCGCCGACCATCAGCCAGGCGAGCAGCCAGAGAACCAGCAGCGGCCGGCGCAGATAGGCGAACACGGCGGCGAAGTCGACGCGCAGGAGCACGAGCGTCATCAGCCCGACGACCGTCGGCGTGACGATGAATCGCATCGCCCTGGCAAGCGGAGGCACGAACAGGCCGATGAAGATCGAGATCGCGAGCAGAACAGCCCCGCGTCGTGCACAGACTTCGAGCGCCCGTCTCATCCGTCCCCGGCATCGGCGTTTCTTCGGCGGATCGGCCCTTTGCGCGCCCGCGCACCTGTTCTATATGGCCCGCCATGCACACGCTACCGGTCCTGGTCGCGGCGCTTGTCATGCTCGGCGCCGCCCCGTCCATCGCTGCCTGCACGTCCCCTCCGGCCCCGGGGGTCGACTGGCGGCGCTGCCTGCTCGACCGGCGCGATCTCGCCGGCGCCGACCTGACGGGGGCGGTGCTGCGCGATGCCTCGCTCCAGCGCGCCATCCTCACCGGCGCCAAGCTGGTCGGGGTCGAGGGCCAGGATGCGCGCTTCGTCTCCGCGGCGATGCACGGGGCGGATCTCTCGGGCGCCAATTTCCGCTCGGCCGACTTCACCCGCGCCGACCTGCGCGACACCATCCTGAAGGAGGTCGATCTCCGCCGGGCCCGGTTCTTCGGTGCCGATCTGCGCCATGCCGACCTGACCGGCGCCGATCTCGGCGGCGCCGATCTGACCAACGCCCAGCTCGGCGGGGCGCGCTGGCTCGACGGCGAGCGGGTCTGCGCCGAGGGGTCGGTCGGGATCTGCCAGTAGCCGCCCGGGAGGGGTGCGGACGGGCGAGGGGCCCGGCGTTGCCGCCGGGTGCGGCACCGACCATGCTGCGGCGATGGAGCCCTACCCCTATCTCGCGCGCCTGAACCCCGAGCAGCGCGAGGCCGTCGAGACCCTCGAGGGCCCGCTGCTCGTGCTCGCCGGCGCCGGCACCGGCAAGACGCGGGTGCTGACCGCACGCTTCGCCCATCTCCTGCTCACCGGCCGCGCCGCCCCCGGCGAGGTGCTCGCCGTCACCTTCACCAACAAGGCCGCGCGCGAGATGCGCGAGCGGATCGCAGCGATGATCGGCCGCCCCGTCGAAGGGCTGTGGCTCGGCACCTTCCATGCCCTCTGCGTGCGCATGCTGCGCCGCCATGCCGAGCGCGCGGGCCTCCGCCCGAGCTTCACCATCCTCGACACAGACGACCAGCTCCGCGTGCTGAAGCAGGTGATGGAGGCGGCGAACCTCGACCACAGGCGCTGGCCAGCGGCGGCGCTGATGGCGCTCATCCAGCGCTGGAAGGACCGCGGCCTCGCCCCAGGCGCGGTGACGGCCGCCGAGGACAGCGACTTCGCCGGCGGCCGCGCCCGCGCCCTCTACGCCGACTACCAGGCAAGGCTCATCGCGCTCAACGCCTGCGACTTCGGCGACCTGCTGCTGCACACCGTCACGCTCCTGCAACGGGAGCCGGACGTGCTCGCCGCCTGGCATCGCCGCTTCCGCTACCTCCTGGTGGACGAGTACCAGGACACCAACACGGTGCAATATCTCTGGCTCAGGCTGCTGGCGCAGGGGCACCGCAACATCTGCTGCGTCGGCGACGACGACCAGTCGATCTACTCCTGGCGCGGTGCGGAGGTGGAGAACATCCTCCGCTTCGAGCGCGACTTCCCGGGAGCGCGGATCGTGCGGCTCGAGCGCAACTACCGCTCGACGCGTCCGATCCTCGCCGCCGCCGCGGCGCTGATCGCGCAGAACGAGGGGCGGCTCGGCAAGACGCTGCGCCCCGGCCGCGAGGACGCCGACGGCGACAAGGTCGAGGTGCATGCGCTCTGGGACAGCGAGGAGGAGGCGCGCATGGTGGGCGGGCGGATCGAGGCGCTCAGGCGCGAGGGCCACGCGCTCTCCGAGATCGCCGTGCTCGTGCGCACCGGCGCGCAGACCCGCGCCTTCGAGGAGCGGCTCATCATGCTCGGGCTTCCCTATCGCGTCGTCGGGGGCCTGCGCTTCTACGAGCGCGCCGAGATCCGCGACGCGATGGCCTACATGCGGCTGCTCGCGAGCCCTGCCGACGATCTCGCCTTCGAGCGCATCGTCAACACCCCCCGCCGCGGCGTCGGCGACACCGCGCTGCGCGCGATCGTCTCGCACGCGCGCGCCGCTGCCCTGCCGCTCTCGCTCGCCGCCGAGGCGCTGGTCGGCACCGAGGTGCTGAAGGGCCGCGCGCGGCCGGCGCTCGCGCAGTTCTTCCGCGACCTCTCGCGCTGGCGCGCGATGCTCGACCGGGAGGGACACGTCGCCACCGTCGCGACGATGCTCGACGAGAGCGGCTACACCGAGATGTGGCGGAACGATCCGTCCGCGGAAGCACCGGGGCGGCTTGAGAACCTGCGCGAGCTCCTGCGCGCGATCGCCGATTTCGAGACGCTCCAGGGCTTCCTCGAGCACGTCGCGCTGGTGATGGAGAACGACGAGGCGGCCGAGGGAGACCGGGTGACGCTGATGACGCTGCACGCGGCCAAGGGCCTCGAGTTCGACACCGTGTTCCTGCCCGGCTGGGAGGAGGGGCTGTTCCCCAACCAGCGCGCGCTCGACGAGGGGGGCACGAAGTCGCTCGAGGAGGAGCGCAGGCTCGCCTATGTCGGGCTCACGCGCGCCCGGCGTCGCGCGATCGTCTCCTGGGCGGCCAACCGGCGCATCTACGCCAACTGGCAGGCGGCCATCCCCTCCCGCTTCCTGGCCGAGCTGCCGGAGGCCGAGGTGGTGCGCGCCTCGGCGCCCGGGCTCGCCGGCCGCCCGGTGCAGGACGCCTCCTCGATGTTCCCCGCGATCGGCTTCGGCGGCGGCGGGCGGGGCAGGGTGATCGAGGCCGGCGCCTGGGAAGTGGCCGAGCGGCCGGCGCGCCCCGACGCGATCGCGGTGGGCGCGCGGGTGTTCCACCAGAAGTTCGGCTACGGCACGGTGCGGGGCGTCGATGACGACAAGCTCGACGTCGAGTTCTCGACCGGGGTGAAGCGCATCCTCGACCGGTTCGTGGAGCGGGCATGAGCACCCCCGCCCTGCCGCGGCTTGCCGTCACGGTGCCGGAACATGCCGTGCCCGCCTTCGCCGCCGCCTTCGAGACGGCCTGCGAGGGCGTCGCCTTCTTCCGCAGCCACGACCAGGGCCGGCCCACCGGCATGGACTGGACCGTCGAGGGCTTCCTGCGCGAGCCCGCCGGCCGCGCGACCCTCTCCGGCGCGCTCGCGCTCGCCGCCGCGGCGGCGGGCATCGCGCCGCCCGGGATCGCCGAGGACAGCGTCGAGGCCGAGGGCTGGCTCGCCCGCACGCGCGAGGCCTTCCCGCCGCAGCCGATCGGACGGCGCTTCCTGATCCGCGGCACGCACGATGCCTCGGTGACGATGCCGGGGCGGATCGCGCTCACGATCGATGCCGGCCTCGCCTTCGGCTCGGGCGAGCACGCGACGACGCGCGGCTGCCTGATGGCGCTCGAGCGCCTGCCCCGCCCGCGCGGGAGGGTGGCCGACATCGGCACCGGCTCGGGCGTGCTCGCGCTGGCCGCGGCAGCGCTCTGGCACGTCAAGGCCGTCGGGGTCGAGATCGAGCCCTGGGCTGCGCGTGTCGCGGCCGAGAACGCGCGCCTGAACCGGCTGCACCGCCTGGTGGCGATGGTGCACGGCAATGGATGGGCCGCGCCGGCGATCCGCCGCCACGCGCCCTACGGGCTCGTGCTCGCCAACATCCTCGCCCGGCCGCTCTCGGCCATGGCGGTCGATCTCGCGCGCAACCTCAGGCGTGGCGGGCATGCCGTGCTCTCGGGCCTGCTGGTCGAGCAGGCGCCGATGGTGCTCGCCGCGCATCGCCGCGCGGGGCTCGCGCTCGCCGGCAGGATCGACATCGGCCACTGGGCGACGCTGATCCTGCGCAAGCGGTAGGGCGCCGCCCGATCCGCCGGAACCGTGCCGGTTCCATCGGATCGGGCTGCGTTGCCCTACCCATGGATGGTCCAGGGCACCACCGTTCCGACCGAGTGGGTCCACTCGGTCGGAACGTGCCTCAGGCGCCCGGGCTCAGGGAGCGAGGGTCAGGCCGGCGTCGACCACCAGCGTCTGGCCGGTGATCGGCGCCGGCGTGGTGGCGAGGAACACGATCGCCTCGGCGATGTCCTCGGCCGTGCAGCGGCGCCTGAGCAGCGCCTTCTCGGCGGCGGCCCGCTTTCGCTCCTCCGGCCAGTCCTTCTGCCAGGGCGTGTCCACCGCACCGGGGGCGACGGCATTGACGCGGCACTCGGGTGCGAGCGCGCGGGCGAGGTTGACGGTGAGGTTGATCAGCGCCGCCTTCGAGGCGCCGTAGGCGATCGACGAGCCGAGCGCGGTGAGGCCCGCGATCGAGGCGGTGTTCACCACCGCGCCCTGGGCGGCGCGCAGCGCGTGCGCGGCTGCCTTCGTGCAGCGGAACGGCCCGAGCAGGTTGGTGGCGAGGATCCGTTCCCAGAACGCATCGGTCATCGCCGCGAGGTCGGCTGGCGGGATGGGTGCGCGCGTGGCCGGGGTGCCGGCGTTGTTGACGAGGATGTCGAGCCGTCCGAGCGCGCGGATCGCATCGCCCACCATCACCGTCACCTGCTCAGGGTCGGAGACGTCGCCGGGGGCGGCGATCACCGACCGTCCTTCGCCGACGAGGCGGGCGACCTCGCGCGGGCCGGCAGGGTCGTCGGGCAGGTGGTTGAGCGCCACCGCAGCGCCCATCCGCGCCAGCCGCTCGACGGTCGCGAGCCCGATGCCCGAGGCGCCGCCGGTGACGAGGGCGGCCTTGCCGGCGAGGATCACGGCACCATGCTCCCGATCTCCTTCAGCGCGCGCTTCAGCGCGAGCAGCTTGCGGTCGCGCTCGGCGAACAGCTCCGCCGGGCTGCGGCCGCCATAGTCGTAGAAGCCGCGGCCCGCCGCGACGCCCGTCGCGCCCTCCGCGACCAGCCGGTCGATCGCGGCGCAGCGCCCGCGCTGCGGCGGCGGCGGCACCATGGCGTCGGCGAGCGCCTTCTGCGTCAGCCGAAGCCCCGTGAAGTCTGCCTTCATCATGTGGCCGAGCAGCGGCATGCGCAGCGAGAGGCCGTGGACGATGGCGGTGTCGATCTCGGCCGCATCCGCCACGCCATCGTCCAGCAGCGCATAGACCTCCATCGAGACGACGGCCTGGATGCGGTTGGCGATGAAGCCGGGCACGAACTTCCGCATCAGAAGCGGCCGCTTGCCCATGCCGGCGTAGAGGTCGCGCAGCCGGAGCGGGATCGCGGGCGCGCAGGCCGGCCCCGCGACGATGTCGACGAGGTCGACGAGATAGGGGGGCGTGTACCAGTGCGCGATCGTCGCGCGCCCCTGCCGCGCCTCGGGGATCAGCGGGAACGGGTCGAGATAGGAGGTGTTGGAGGCGATGATCGCCCCGGACGGGGCGAGACGGTCCACCTCGGCGAACAGGGCGCGCTTGGCCTCGGCGTCCTCGGTGATCGCCTCGACGACGAGATCGGCGCCCTCGAGCGTCTCGGCGAGATCGGCATGGGTGGTGACGGCGGCGGCGAGCCAGGCGTCGCCGTGCGGGGTCTCGCCCGCCTCGCGCAGCGTCGCGAGCGCGGCCGACATCAGTGCCGGGGCGCGCGCGAGCGTCGGCCCATGCGTGTCCGTCAGCCGCACGCGGCAGCCGCCGAGCGCATGCACGAGCGCGAGCGCATGGCCCATCAGGCCCGCGCCGAGGACTGCGACCCTCAGGCTCATCCCGTTGCCTCCCTCATCCGTCCGATCCGGGAACCCAGGGCTCCGGCGCGCGCGGCTCGGCGTCGGTCGCGACGTCGACCACGGCCGGGCCGCCGACCGCGAGCGCCTGGGCGAGCGCGCCGGCGATGTCGCCCGGCCGCTCGACGCGGAAGCCGGCGACGCCGAAGGCGCGCGCGATGGCGGCGAAGTCGGTCGGGCCGAAGCGGATGATCTCGTCGGGGTTGCCCGGCCGGTTGCCCTGCAGCCGCCTTACGGTGACGAGCCCCTGGCCGAAGGCGCTGTTGTTGTTGATCACGAGAACGACCGGAACGTTGTGCCGCCGTGCCGTCTCGAGCTCGGTGAGGTGGTAGTAGATCGCCCCGTCTCCCGAGAAGCAGACCACGCGCCTGTCCGGGCACGCCAGCGCGGCGCCGATCGCGGCCGGGAAGGACCAGCCGAGCGAGCCGGCCGCGCGCAGGTAGGACTGCGCCGGCGCGAGCTCGACGCAGGTCGCCGTCCAGATCCCCGAGTAGCCCGTGTCGGCGACGAGGATCGCATCCTGAGGCAGCGCGCGGGTGAGCTCGGCGCAGAGGCGTTCGACGCGGATCGGCACCGCGTCGGAGGCCATCAGCGACAGCATCGCGGCGCGCCAGGCGGAGACGACGCCCTCCGCCCATGCCGCGAAGGCACCATCGCGCGGCCCTGCCGGCAACGCTGCGGCCAGCGCCTCGAGCGCGAGCCGCGGGTCGGCCGGAACCGCGAGCGTGTCCGGATAGGCGCGGCCGATCTCGGCAGGGTCGGCGTCGATCTGCACGATCGGCGTGCCTTGGGCGGGCACGCGCCAGTCGAGCGTCGGCTGGTCGCCGGCGTGGGTGCCGACGAACAGCACCGCATCGGCCGCATGCACGACCCGGTTCGCCGGCGGCGCGCCGTAGGTGCCAACGGTGCCGATCGAGAGCGGGTCGCGCGTGTCGATCAGGCCGCGTCCGCCGAGGCTGGTCGCGACCGGCGCGCCGAGGCGGCGCGCGAGCGCCAGCAGCGCCTCGCCGGCGCCGGAAAGCGCAGCACCCGCTCCGGCGACGATCGCCACGCGCCCTGCCGCCGCAAGCCGCGCGGCAGCGGCGGCGATGTCGGCCGCCGCGGGCGGGGCGCGGTGCGACGGGATGCGCGCATGCCGCGGCTCGACCGAGGCGTCGGACGTGACGGGCGCGGTCTCGATCGCCTCGCCCTGCAGGCCGGCGAGGTCGAGATGGACGGGCCTCGGCGTCGGGCCGGTCGCCGCCCGGAAGGCCTGGCGCAGCAGGCGGGGGAGCTCGTTGCCGTCATCGACGTCGGCGTCGAACACGGTGACCGGCCGGAACATCGGCCGGTGCTCGATCTCCTGGTAGGCGTTGCGGTCCCGTGCCGCGGGCATCTTGCGGCCGGTGAGCGCGACGACCGGCGAGCGGTGCAGGAACGCGTCCTGCAGCCCCGCGGCGAGGTTCGCCGCGCCGACGCTCTGCGCCATCACCACACCGACGCGGCCCGAGGCGCGGGCGTAGCCGTCCGCCATGTAGGCGGCCGCCTTCTCGCTGTGGGCCAGGATGCGCCGCACGCCGTGACCTTCGAGCGCGATCAGCGTCCGGCGGAGAATGGCATCGACGAAGAAGACGTGGCTCGCGCCGTAGCCCGCGAGCATCGCGGCCAGGGTCTCCGCGCCCGTGCTGCCCCCGGCGCCGGCATCGGCCATGCTGCCTTTCTCCTCCCCTGCGCGGTCGCGCCCCGGCAGGATCGCGCCAAACGCGGCCGGGGAAAAGCCCGCCTCAGCGGAACGCGGCGTGGGAGCGCAGCGCCGTCAGGCTCGCCGCCGCGAGGCCGGGGATGGCGGCATGGGCGCGGGCGACCGCGTCGGCTCCTTCCGCGCAGGCGGCCTCGAGCCTCCGCGCGGCTTCGGTCAGCTGGGTCGCGCCGAAGGTCCCGGCGGCGCTGCGGAGGCCATGCGCGAGGTGCGCCACCGCCGCGAGATCGCCGGCCGCGACGGCGCGGTCGAGCTGGGCGAGCCGCGCCTCCGTCTCCTCGGCGAACACCGAGAGGAGATGCGGCATCCTGCCGGGGCCGACCGCATCGGCCATCTCGGCGAGCACGGAGGCATCGACGAGCGCCCCGGGCCCCGGCTCCGGCGGGATCGCGCCCCGGCTGCCGGCCAGCGCCGCCGCGACGGCGGCGAGCAGCGTCTTGGCATCGACGGGCTTGGCGACGTAGCCGTCCATCCCGGCGGCACGGCAGGCCTCGCGGTCCTCGGGCCGGGCGGCGGCCGTCATGGCGACGATCGGGACGCGGCCGGCCGGGCCGTCGAGCCGGCGGATCGCCGCGGTGGCCTCGAGGCCGGTCAGCTTCGGCATCTGCACGTCCATCAGGACGAGGTCGAACCCGCCCGCGGCGGCGCGGGCGGCCGCCGCCTCGCCGTCCTCGGCGATCTCAACCGCATAGCCGGCGCGGCGGAGGATGGCGGCGGCGACGATCTGGTTGGCCCGGCTGTCCTCGGCGAGCAGGATCCGCCCGAGCGTCCCCGGCTGCGGCTGCGGCGTGGCGAGCCGCGGCAGCAGCGGCTGAGGCGGCACGGCGGCCGGCTCCGCCTCCGCCGCGACCGCGAGCGGCAGCGTCACGGTGAAGGTGGAGCCGCGGCCGGGCTCCGAGGCGAGGGCGATCTCGCCGCCCATCAGCCTGACGAGCCTGCGGCAGATGGTCAGCCCGAGCCCAGAGCCGCCGAAGCGCGCGCCGATCGAGGCGTCGGCCTGCGTCCAGCGGCGGAACAGCTTCGCCTGCAGCTCGGGCGGGATGCCGATGCCCGTGTCGGAGACGGAGAGCCGCACCGCGATCCGCCCCGGCCCGTCCTCCGCGAGGCGCTCGGCAGCGACCGTGACGCCGCCGATCGCGGTGAACTTCACCGCGTTGTCGACGAGGTTGGTGAGCACCTGGCGGAGGCGCTGGGCGTCGCCGCGGAGGAGCGCCGGCAGCGCCGGGTCGATCGTCGCCGACAGCGCGATGCCCTTGGCGGCGGCGGCCGGCGCGGCGAGGTCGAGCACAGCGCGCAGCGTGTCGGCGAGGCCGAAGGGGCTGTCGTCGAGCCGCAGCATGCCGGCCTCGATCCGGCTGACGTCGAGGATGTCGTTGATGATGGCGAGCAGGTCCTGGCCGCAGCGTCGGGCGGTCTCGGCGTAGCTCCGCTGCTCCTCCGTCAGCTCGGTGTCGGCGAGCAGCGCGAGCGTGCCCAGCATGCCGTTCATCGGCGTGCGTATCTCGTGGCTCATGGTGGCGAGGAAGTCCGACTTGGTGCGGCTCGCCCGTTCGGCGGCGCGCCGGGCCCGGGCCGCGCGCTCCTCGGCGCGCCGGCGCGCCGTCACGTCGTGCTGGATGCCGATGAAGTAGGCGAGCCTGCCGGCCTCGCCGAACACCGGCGCGATGCGGAGCTCGTTCCAGAACCGGCTGCCGTCGCGCCGGTAGTTCAGCATCTCGACCGTGACAGGGCGGGCGGCGGCGATCGCGCGGCGCACCTTCGCCACCGCCTTCGGGTCGGTGTCGCGGCCCTGCAGGAAGCGGCAGTTGCGGCCGAGCACCTCCCCGGGGGCGTAGCCGGTGATGCTCGTGAAGGCGGGATTGAGGAAGACGATCGGGCAGTCCTCGCGCGCCGGATCGGAGATCACGACGCCGGTCGGCGCGGCGGCGATGGCGGCGGCGAGGATCGCCTCGGCGCCCTGCGCGCCGCCCGAGGCGCCGAACTCCGGCAGGACGGCGTTGCCCGCGCGTGATCCTTCGCCGCCCGCCTCCGGCGTCATCGGTCGTAGGTCACGAGGCTCTCGAAGGGCACGTCGAGCCGCGCGCGGCCGTCGAGGAAGGTGAGTTCGATCAGCGCCGCCGCGGCCGGAACGACGGCGCCGACGCGGCGCAGGAGCGCGATCCCCGCCGCCATCGTGCCGCCCGTGGCGAGCAGGTCGTCCACCACGACCACGCGCGCGCCCGCCGGCACGAGCCCTTCCTGGACCTCGATCCGGTCGTTCCCGTACTCGAGCGCATAGTCATGGCCGACCACGCGCCCCGGCAGCTTGCCCTTCTTCCGCAGCATCACGAAGCCGCAGCCGAGCTTGAGCGCGAGCGGAGCGGCGACCAGGAAACCGCGGCTCTCGACCCCCGCGACCAGGTCGGGCTGATGGCGTCGCACCCGGGCGGCCATGCGCGCCATCGCCACCGCCCAGGCCTCGCCATGCGCGAGCAGGGTCGAGATGTCGTAGAAGAGGATGCCAGGCTTCGGAAAGTCGGGAATGGTGCGGATGTGATCCCGCAGGTCCATGCAGAGCACCCTCCTGATCGTGGCCGTGAAATCGTAGAGCACATGCCGAGGGCGTGGGAACCGGCGTTGCGCCGCCGGCCCCGGGGGCGCCGCGGCCGGCAGCCCGGCGGCGGGACAGGCTGAGGACCGGCCGCGGGGCATTGACCTCGATCAATGCGTCGGGGCCATGGACGCTGCGAGCCTCGGCCATGATGGCTGGATCCGCGCCTTCGCCGCCGCGTCGCCCCGTCGCCGGCGCCAGCGTGCCCTTCCGCCGGCCGTCGCAGCCGGCGTGAGGCCATGTCCGACGTCGCCACCATCTCGCCCGTCACTCCCGGCCCGATCGCGTTCGAGGAGCTTCCCGCCGCCCGTCTCGCGCGGATGGCCGAGGCCGGGCAGCGCCTGATCGCCACGGCGCGGATCCTCGCCAAGACCGGCGACTCGGTGGTCGACGAGGTGACGCGCGACTGCGGCCCGCTGCATCCCTACGCGCACTACCCCGAAGGCGACGTGGTGGACCGCGAGAGCGGCGCGCAGTTCTTCTACCACCTCCACCCCGTGCCGCCGCTCGCGGCCGGGTCGGCAGGGGCGGAGACCGCCCTCAACGGGCATTTCCACTGCTTCATTCCCGCGCCGGGGGGCGGCGAGACTTCCGGCCTGCCGCGCCTCCGACGCGGCTCCGGCATGGCGCACCTCGTCGCGGTGGAGGTGGACCGGCACAGCCTGCCGGTGCGCCTCTTCACCACCAACCGCTGGGTGACCGACGAGACCTGGGTCGAGGCAAGGGCTGCCGCGCGGCTGGCGGACCGGTTCGTGGTCGAGCTGGCCCGGCCGTCGCTTTCGGCCGCGATCTGGATCTCGTCGCTGGTGCGCCTGTTCCAGCCGCAGATCGCCGCCCTGCTCGCGGCGCGCGACGCGGCGGTGGCCGCGCTCGCCCGGGCGAGGCCCGGAAGCGACCCCTACGAGGACAGAAGCCTGGAGGTTCCCTCCGCCATGGCCGTCTCCGTCGAGGCGCAGATGGCGGGCCTTCGTTCCGCGCTCGCGCTGCGGCAGGCCTGAGCGGGGCGGGGCAGGCGGGGTGCGGCGAGGCCCGGTCGCGCTGATCGCCGGCCTGGTCGGCTTCTTCGCCTATCTCCTGATCGTGCTCGAGCTCGCCGCTTGGCTCGCCGGCAGCCACTGGGCGATCGAGCTCCTGTTCTTCGCCGCGGCCGGCATTGTCTGGGCCTTCCCGGCGGCGCGGCTGATCCGCTGGGCGGCGGCGGGGAGGGCGCGGTCTTGACCCTCGCCCGCACCGGCCCCTGAGCCCATCCTGAGACCATCGACACGGAAGCTTCATCGCTCCGCCACCGTGGCGTAACATGCGCGGCCTAAACGCCGCGGGGCCACGAACCAGGGAGAGCCGACACATGCATCGCAGGTCACTTCTGGCTGGCGCGACCGTCGCGCTGGCGCTCGCCGCTGCGCCCGCGGGCGCGCAGCAGCGCACCGAGATCCAGTTCTGGTACGGGCTCGGCGGCGCGCTCGGCGAGCGCGTCCAGGAACAGGTGAAGCGCTTCAACGACAGCCAGAGCCAGTACACCGTCAACGCGCAGTTCCGCGGCGGCTATGTCGAGGTGATGACCGGCGCGATCGCCGCCTGGCGGGCGGGCAACCCCCCGCACATCGCCCAGGTGTTCGAGGTCGGCACCGCGACGATGATGGCCGCCGGGCAGGCGATCAAGCCGGTGCACCAGCTCTCGGCCGAGACCGGCATCGCGATCAACGCGGCGCAGTATCTCGCGGGCGTGCGCGGCTACTACAGCGACACGCAGGGCCGGCTCGTCTCGATGCCGCACAACTCCTCCTCGGCGCTGATGTGGGTGAACCTCGACGCCTTCCAGAAGGCCGGGATCACCGAGATGCCGAAGACCTGGCGCGAGGTGCGCGCCGCGGCGGAGAAGCTCAAGGCCGCGAACGCGACGCCGTGCGTGATGACCACCACCTGGCCGACCTGGGTGATGTTCGAGCAGCAGTCCTCGATCCACGACGTGGCGCTGGCAAAGCCCGCCAACGGCTTCGAGGGCATGAACGTCGAGATGAACCTCGGCGATCCGTTCTTCCTCAAGCACGTGCAGTTCCTGCTCGACCTGCAGAAGGACGGCCTGTTCCGCTACGCCGGGCGGGACAACGCCGCGGGAAACCTCTTCCCCTCGGGCGAGTGCGCGATCGGCTTCGGCTCCTCCGCGGGCCGGGCGCAGATCGAGCGGGACGCCAAGTTCAAGTGGGCGTCGCTGCCGCTGCCCTACCATGACGACCTGATCCAGACGCCCCGCAACGGCGTGATCGGCGGTGCCTCGCTCTGGACGCTCACCGCGCGGAACCGCACGCCGCAGGAATACGCAGCGGTCGCCGCCTTCTACGCCTTCATCAGCCGCCCCGAAGAGGATGCGTGGTGGCACCAGGTCACCGGCTACGTGCCGCTGACCACCGCGGCCTACGAGAAGTCGCGCGCCGAGGGCTTCTACCAGCGCAACCCGGGCGCGGACGCGGCGATCATCCAGCTCAACCGCGCCCAGCCCACGCCGAACAGCCAGGGCTTCCGGCTCGGCGGCATGGTCGAGATCCGCAACATCATCCAGGAGGAGCTCGAGAAGGCGCTGCAGGGCCAGCAGACGGCGCAGGCGGCGCTCGAGGCCGCGAACCGCCGCGCCAACGTGGTGCTGCGCAACTTCGAGCGGGCGAACCGCTCCTAGGGCGCGCGGGGCGACAGCGGCAGCGGGACCGACGGGCAGGGCCGCCCCGGAGCGCGGGGCGGCCCCATCCCCAGGGGAGGGCCGGGATGCAGAAGCGCGTGATCTTCCCCGACAAGGGTCTGCCCTACCTGCTGCTCGCGCCGCAGCTCGCGATCACCTTCGTGTTCTTCTTCCTGCCGGCGGGGCAGGCGATCTGGTTCAGCTTCCTCCGCCAGGACGCCTTCGGCAACCGCACCGAGTTCGTCTGGTTCGAGAACTTCGCCGAACTCTTCGCCGACCCGCTCTATCTCGGCTCGATCCGCGTCACCGTCGTGTTCTCGCTGGCCGTCACCGTGCTCGCGATGTCGGTGGCGCTCGGCCTCGCCGTGCTCGCCGACCGCCAGATCCGCGGCGCGACCGCCTACAAGACGCTCCTGATCTGGCCCTACGCGATCGCGCCTGCCGTGGCGGCGATCCTCTGGATCTTCATCTTCCACCCGCAGATCGGCCTCGCCGGCCGGTTCCTCAACGGCATCGGCGTGGCATGGGACTACAAGCTCAACGGCGCCCAGGCGCTCGCGGTGGTCGTGCTCGCCTCGGCGTGGAAGCAGGTCTCCTACAACTTCCTGTTCTTCCTCGCGGGGCTGCAGTCGATCCCACGCAGCGTGCTCGAGGCGGCGGCGATCGACGGCGCCAGCGAGGCGCGGCGGTTCTGGACGATCGTGTTCCCGCTGCTCTCGCCCACCACCTTCTTCCTGCTCGTGATCAACATCACCTACGCCTTCTTCGACACGTTCGGGGTGATCGACGCGCTGACCAAGGGAGGCCCCGCGCAGGCGACGACGACGCTGATCTACCGGGCCTACATCGACGGCCGGGTGAACCTCGACCTCGGATCGTCCTCGGCGCAGTCGGTGGTGCTGATGGTCGCGGTGATCGCGCTGACGGCGGTGCAGTTCCGCTACATCGAGCGCAAGGTGCACTACTGATGCACGCCCCCGTCGCCGCCGCCGCGCTTGCCGAGGCCGAGCGTGCGACCCGCGCGGCCGACCGGGCGCGGCGCACCGGCGCGATCGTCACGCATGCGATCCTGATCCTCGGTGTGGCGCTGTTCGCGCTGCCGATCTGGATCGTGCTGATGGGCTCGACCCATGACGCCGCCACGGTCAGCCGCGGCGAGGTGCCGCTCCTGCCGGGCTCCGAGGGGCTCGCCAACTACCTCACCGCCTGGGGCGAGGGCTCCGCCAAGACCACGCGCGCGCCGGTCAGCGCGATGATGCTGAACAGTTTCGTGATGGCGCTTTTGATCACCTTCGGCAAGATCGCGATCTCGCTGACCTCCGCCTATGCCGTGGTGTTCTTCCGCTTCCCGGGCCGGATGATCGCCTTCTGGTCGATCTTCATCACGCTGATGCTGCCCGTCGAGGTGCGCATCTTCCCCACCTTCAAGGTCGTCTCCGACCTCGGCCTCGTGAACACCTATGCCGGGCTGATCGTGCCGCTGATCGCCTCGGCCACCGCCACGCTGCTGTTCCGCCAGTTCTTCCTGACCATCCCCGACGAGCTCGTCGAGGCGGCGAAGATGGACGGTGCTGGGCCGATGCGGTTCTTCAAGGACGTCGTCTTGCCGCTCTCGACCACCAACATGGCGGCGCTGTTCGTCATCATGTTCGTCTATGGCTGGAACCAGTATCTCTGGCCGCTCCTGATCACCACGACCGGCGATGTCGAGACGATCGTGATCGGCATCGTGCGGATGCTCGGCTCGGAAGCCGATACCGACTGGCACATCGTGATGGCGACGACGGTGATGGCGCTCATCCCCCCCGTCGCGGTCGTGATCCTGATGCAGCGCTGGTTCGTGAAGGGCCTCGTGGAGAGCGAGAAGTGAGGAGGCGGGCGTGGCGACGCTGACGGTCGAGGGCGTGCGGAAGGACTTCGCCGGAACGCATGTGCTGCACGGCATCGACCTCGCGGTGGGCGAGGGCGAGATGATCGTGATCGTCGGCGCCTCCGGCTGCGGCAAGACGACGCTCTTGCGCATCGTCGCCGGGCTCGAGACGGCCTCCGCCGGGCGTATCCTGATCGACGGGGCGGACGTCACGCGGCTCGAGCCGAAGGACCGAGACATCGCCATGGTGTTCCAGAACTACGCGCTCTACCCCCACATGAGCGTGTTCGACAACATGGCCTACGGGCTCAAGATCAGGGGGCTGCCGAAGGCGGAGATCGCGCAGCGGGTGCAGCAGGCGGCCGACCTCCTCGGCCTCGGCGCGCTGCTCGCCCGGCGGCCGCGCCAGCTCTCGGGCGGCCAGCGCCAGCGCGTGGCGATGGGCCGGGCGATCGTGCGCGAGCCGAAGCTGTTCCTGTTCGACGAGCCGCTCTCGAACCTCGACGCCAAGCTGCGCGTGCAGATGCGCGCCGAGATCAAGCGGCTGCAGCGGCGGCTCGGCGTCACCTCCCTCTACGTCACGCACGACCAGGTCGAGGCGATGACGCTCGGCGACCGGCTGGTCGTGATGCATCAGGGCCGCGCCGAGCAGGTGGCGACGCCGATGGAGGTGTGGTCGCGCCCCGCCAACACCTTCGTCGCCGGGTTCATCGGCGCGCCGGCGATGAACTTCCTCGCCGCCACCCTCGCCCCCGGCGGCGAGGCGGCGGTGCTGAAGGCGGGCCCGACCATCCCCTTCATCGACGGCCGCCGCCCCCTGCCGGACGGCACGGCGCTGACCATCGGCATCCGCCCCGAGCATCTGGTGGCCGCCTCCGACGGCGCGCTCGCCCTGAAGGTCGATCTGGTCGAGCCGCTCGGGGCCGAGGCCCTGGTGCACGGGCTCCTTCCCTCCGGCGAGGAGATGACGGTGCGCATGAGCGGTTCCTCGCCCCTGCCCGGGGCGATCCTGCCGCTCTCCGTGCCGCCCCTGAACGTTCATGTCTTCGAAGCAGAGAGTGGGCGCCGGATGGACGGCCTCCACGAGTTCCGCAAGGTCCAGCCGGCCGCTTCCGTTGCCAAGCAAGCCGCCGATCGGTAACACTCCGCGCCGTTCCGCTTCGGCACGAGCAAAGAGGCGCATGGAGAGGACGATCGGCTTGCCCGGCGAGGCCGGCCACGGGACCCGGTCCAGGACGGGGGGAGAGCCCCGGCCGGTGGCTCGGTGAACCGCCAGGCGCGGCCGGCGCGGTCGGAGGCGCCGGCATGCGAGCCCCCGCAGGCGGAGCCTGCGCGCCGTCCTCCCCCCGGTGTCACCCGCGACGAGGTCGATCTGCTGATCCGCCGCGCGGGGCTGACCCTGAATGCAGGCCAGAAGGCCGATCTCGCCGTCGCGTTCCAGCACCTCGTGACGCTCGCCGCGAAGCTGCCGCGCGCCCGCCCCTTCACCGACGAGCCCGCCTTCGTGTTCCACCCCCCGGCGCAGGAGCCAGCCCCTCCCGAAGGCCAGGCGGCGACCCGGAAGCCCCCCGCCAAGGCGGCGAAGCCCGGGGCGAAGGCCGCGCCCAAGCGGGCCGCCAAGCCGGCCGCCAAGCCGGCCAAGCCCGCCGGCGCGGCGCCCAAGGCGAGGCCCAAGGCACGGGCGAAGGCGGCGAGGACCGCCGCCAGGCCCACCCGCCGGCGATGAGGGGCTCTGACGTCCTCCACCACCTCTCGATCGCCGATGCGGCGGGCATGATCCGCGCCCGGCGGCTCTCGCCGGTCGAACTCGCCCGCACCCTGCTCGAGCGAATCGAGCGGCTCAACCCGCGGCTCGACGCCTACCTCACGGTCACCGCCGAGCGGGCGATCTCCGCCGCCCGCGCCGCCGAGAAGGCGCAGATGCAGGGGGCGCTGACGGGGCCGCTCCACGGCATCCCGCTCGCCTACAAGGACATCTACGACACCGCCGGCGTGCGGACGACGGCGCATTCCCGCATCCTCGAGGCGAACGTTCCCGCCCGTGACGCCGAGGCGGTGCGCCGGCTCGGCGAGGCCGGGGCGGTGATGCTCGGCAAGCTCGCCACCCACGAGTTCGCCATCGGCGGCCCCGCCTTCGACCTGCCCTGGCCGCCCGCCCGCAACCCCTGGGACACCGAGCGTTTCACCGGCGGCTCCTCCTCCGGCTCGGGCGCGGCGGTGGCCGCGGGGCTGGCGCTCGGCAGCCTCGGCTCCGACACCGGCGGCTCGATCCGCTTCCCGGCCGCGTATTGCGGCATCGCCGGCCTCAAGCCCACCGCTGGGCTCGTCAGCCGCCGCGGCGTCATCCCGCTGTCGCCAAGCCTCGACACGGCCGGCCCGATGGCCTGGACGGCGGAGGACTGCGCCATCCTGCTCGACGCGATCGCCGGCTACGACCCGCTCGACCCGGCCTCGGTTCCCTCCACGCCGCCGCCAGGCGGCTACGCCGCGGCGGCGCGCCGCGGCGCCAAGGGCCTGAAGGTCGGCATCATCCGCCGGTTCTACGAGACCGACCTGCCCGCCTCGGCCGAGGTGATCGAGCAGATGGAGGATGCCGAGCGGCTGCTCAAGGAGCTCGGTTGCTCGGTCGCGACCGCCGACTGCCCGTCCCTGATCGCCTTCAACGGCGCCAACCGGCTGATCATCTCGGCCGAGGCCTTCGCCATCCACGAGGCGGAGCTGACCACCCGCCCCGAGGCCTACAGCCGCGCCTTCCGGGTGCGGGTGATGGCGGGCGGGGTGATGCGCGCGGCGGACTACATCCAGGCGCAGCGCCACCGCCGCAGCCTTGCTGCGGAGCTGAACGGTCTGTTCGAGCGCTTCGACGTGCTGGTGACGGCGGCGACGCCGGGGCCCGCGCCAAGGCTCGCCGACGTCTCGCTCGACGAGGGCCTGGCGCGGCCGACCTATGCCGCGCCGGCCAACGTCTCCGGCGGGCCGGCGATGTCGGTCTGCGCGGGCTTCGCGCCGAACGGCCTGCCGCTCGGGCTGCAGATCATCGGCCGGCCGTTCGGCGACGCGACGGTGCTCGCGGTCGGCCACGCGGTCGAGGAAGCGTCAGGCAGCCGCTCGCGCCGCCCCGCGCTCTGAGGCCGCCCTGAGCCGATGTGCGGCCGCTACTTCCTGACGCGCCCGCCGGCCGCGCTCGCGCGGCTGTTCCGCACGGTCGATCCGGTGCCGAACCACCCCGCGCGCTTCAACGTCGCGCCGACGCAGGAGAGCCTGGTGGTGCGCCGCAACCCCGAGACCGGAGCCCGCCATCTCGACCTCTTGCGCTGGGGGCTGGTGCCGATCTGGGCGAAGGACCCGGCGATCGGCTCGCGGATGATCAACGCCCGCTCGGAGAGCCTCGCCGACAAGCCCGCCTTCCGCGACGCCTATGCGAGGCGCCGCTGCCTCGTGCCGATCGACGGGTTCTACGAGTGGGCGGAGGTCCCCGGGCAGAAGCGCAAGCAGCCCTACGCGGTGGCGATGGAGAGCGGCGCGCCGATGGTGCTCGCAGGCCTCTGGGACCGCTGGCGCGCGCCGGACGGGTCGATCCTCAGGACGTTCACCGTCGTCACCTGCCCGGCGACGCCGAGGCTCGTGCCGCTGCATGACCGGATGCCCGTCGTGCTGCCGCCCGAGGCCTGGCCGCTCTGGCTCGGCGAGGCGGAGGGCGACCCCGCCTCCGTTCTCGTGCCGATGGACGGCGCGGCCTTCCGCATCTGGCCCGTCTCGACACGCGTCAACGCCGTGCGCGAGGACGACGCGGGCCTGCTCGACCGTGACGCAGGGGCAGCGCCGCTGCCCGGCCTCGGCGAGGCGGAGGGGCCTCCGCCCGCGCCGGACGGGTGACGCAGGCCGCGGGTCACGACGCTGGACGCGCGGAACCGGCGGTGAGCACGCCCATGCGTCCCAGCAGCGTGCAGGCGCCGAGGCCGGCGAGCAGGCAGAGCATCGGCATGATCGGCAACCGGTAGCGGTAGATCACGTAGAAGACCATGTGCACCGCGGTGTATCCGGCGGCCATCAGGAGGATGCTGCCGATCGGCCGCCACTGGTCACGGATGCGAAACAGCGCCGCCACGCAGAGCAGCGCGATGCCGATGTACTGGACGAGCCAGAGCCTGCGCGCCAGAAGCGCGACCGGGCCTTCGTCACGGAGCCCCGCATGGGTCGGCGGTTCCCAGAACGCCACTGCCTTCTCCAGCGCCAGCCGGAGGGTTCGGCCTGGATTCTCAATCATGTGGCGCATCGCGATCTCGCCGAGGTGGTTGGCGGCGCCGCGCTCGCCAAGGTCCCGGATCAGCCCCTGCCAGTAGGGGCCCATCGGGGTGTCCTCGATGTTCATGTGGTAGGCCGTCGCGTCGGGGTTGTTGCCGATGTAGAGGTTGAATCCTCCGTTGGTGTTGACGCTCCAGCCGCCGAAGGCGAGATGGTTGCGAACCAGAACCGGCGCGACCGTGAGCAGCCCAGCCATCCCCGCGATGAGCATGTAGCGCGCGGTCCTGGCGGGATCGGCACCCTGCGCGAAGAACGTGATCGCAACGAACCCCGGCAGGAAGGCGATCGCGGCGTTGCCGGTCACGATGAGCCAGCCTGTCGCCACGCCGAACAGCGCCGGGTTCCAGAACCGCGCCGCGCCCTCCTCGCCCGCGTGCGACGCCAGCACGAGCTGCGCCATCAGGAGGAAGATCATCAGGTTCTCCTTGGCGGCGTAGGCGGAATACACGCTCGCCTCGAGATAGACGGCGAGGATCAGCGCACCCAGGGCGGCCGCTTCCGGAGAACCGAAGATGCGCCTGGCCGAGAGGTAGCCGAACAGGACCGAGGCGACCCCGAGCACGACGTTCAATGCCTTCACGACCGCGATGCTGGCACCGAAGGCCGCGAACAGGGCGCCGAGGACGATCGGGTAGCCGATGCTGTGGTGGGCCGTCGGCGTGCCGTCGGGCCGCACGATGCCGCGCCCCTCGGCGAGGCTCACCGCATAGTTCCAGTAGACGAGGTAGTCGCTTTCGAGCGGCGACGGGATGGCGCCCGCGGCTGCGAGCCGCATGCCCGCAGCAACCAGCAGGATGCCCGCCAGCACCCACGTCTCGGTGCGTGTCCATGCCGGGACGGGGAACCCGTCCCGGTGCCCGGCCGACGCCCGGAGCTGGATGGTTCGATCGACGGCCATGGTCTCTCCGCAGGGAGCAGGATGATCACTGCCAGCAGTTAAGCACCCGCTGTCACAGGTGCGGTCCGCGACGCATCGGTCGCGTCCGATGCCAACGCGCCGCCAGTGGTGTCTACGCAGCCGGCCCCGGAGCCGGCAGTGCCCATGACGGCAAGGGACGTCACGATCCCGCGTGGTCCGCCACGTGCCTCGCCCGCTCCGCGACGGCGTCGCGCCCGGAACGCGTCGCCCGCCCCGGCGGTTCGGCCCGGCGCCCGGCCTCAGGCCTTCTCGACGTTCCAGTGAAACAGCGCGGGCCCGGGGATGACGCCCCTGAGCGAGCGGCGATGGGCGATCACCGAGCGGTACTGGCCGAGCGGGATCGAGGTCACCTGCTCGACATGCACCCTCATCGGCGCCGTCTCGATCTTGGCGATGCGCCCGCCCTCGACCGCGATCGCGGCGCCGGCGAGCACACGCTCATGGTCATCGACGGTCGCGATGATGGTGTCGGCGATGCCGGTCGTCACGGCATCCTCGCCCGGCGTCGTTCGCTGCGGACGCATCGTCATCCCGCCTCCACCTCGCCGCAAGGAGGCGTGGCGATTGCCGAGAGGGCGGTGCCGCCCCGGGGGCTACAGCCCGCCCGTCAGCGCTGCGCGCGTCGTCTTCTGGAACGACCCGACGGCCTTGAGCGCGTCGCGCAGCGCCGAACGCTCGGCCTTCGGCAGGGCCCCGGTGTCGACGAGGTTGCCGGCTTGGCGACCGGCGGCGAGATCGTCGAGCTGCTGGCGGAGCAGCCGCTCGACGATCGTCCCGAACGCGGCCTCGAGCGTGCGCCGCTCGCCCTCCGAGAGGGTGCCGCGGGCGGCGAGCGCGGCGAGTCGGCCGCGCGTCGATGTCTCCTCCACGCCCTGCTGGAGCGCGAGCAGGCGCACCGAGGAGACGAGCGGCATCAGCCCGTGCAGCTTGAGGTCGGTGCGCGTCCCCGGCCCCTCCTCGTCGTCGCGGAAGCCGCCCCAGAACGAGAGGCCGACCGCGAACTTCGCATCCTCGGCCGCGAGCGCGGCGAGGAAGGCCGGGCGCGCGGCGAGCGCCTGCGTCAGGTGGGCGCGGAGCTCGGCGGCAGGTCCGGCCGGGCCCCAGGCGGGGCGGAAGTCGAAGGCGATGTCGCCGAACATCAGCGCCGCGGGGGTGCGCCGCGCCGTCCAGAGCGTGAACTGCGCCTTCCACTCGCCGAGCGTCTTCCGCCACAGCGGGTTGCGCGCCATCACGCCCCCCTTGCAGAGCGTGAACCCGGCCGTCGCGAGCCGCGCGTTCAGGTCCTCCGCGAAGGGGATGAACCAGGCATCCAGCTCGGCGTGCCGTTCGTCCGGCCGGTCGCCCCCGATGTCACCGAGGATCAGGCCGTTGTCCTGGTCGGGGAAGAGGAAGCTCTCGCCGCGCCCGGCCGAGCCCATCACCAGGAGCGTGAACGGCACGGGCGGCGGCGAGGGCCGCGCGGCGAGCGCGCGCTCGACGCAGCGGCGGTGGATGTCGAGGTTGATCTCGGAGACGACGCCGATCACCTCCGCCGCCGGCACGCCGTCATCGAGCAGGCTGCGCGCGAGGCCGGCCTGGGCGGCGCGGGTCGCGGCGAACCCCTCCTCGCTGTCCTCGGCCGCGAGCGCCTCGAGCGTGTCGAGCAGCCGGCCGGAGGCGGCGGCGTAGGTCTCGAACCGGTGCAGCATGCCGGCGGGCCGGCCGGCCTCGTCGAGCACGGCGAGGTGGCGCAGCCGCTTCAGCCGCATCAGCCCGACCGCGCGCCAGAGCGGCTCGCCGGGGCCGACGCCGATCACCGGCGCGGTCATCACCGCCGAGAGCGGGACGTCGCCCGCCACGCGGAAGGCGATGCGGCGCGCCACGTCCTGCTCGGTCAGGATGCCGATCGCCACGCCCTCGGCGTCCACCGCCAGCACGGCCGAGCGGCGTGCCTCGGCCATCGCCGCGATGGCCTCCGCGACGGGTGTGGCGGCCGGCAGGCAGGGCGGCGGCGGCTGCATCGCCGCGCGCACGGTGCCGGTGAAGGCCGCGGTGCGCCCGCTCACGGGAGAGGGGCCGTCAGCGCGGCGGCGAGCGGCGCTGGGTCGAAGCCGCGCTCGAGGTCCTGCTCGGCCGAGACGAGGTGCATCCGGAGCGCGCCGAGGATCGAGACGGTCTCTCCCCTCCGCAGGTCCGGGTGGATCGGCAGCGTCTCGAGCAGGACCGGCGCCGCTTCCATCGGCAGCTCGGTGGAGGCGTGGGGTGGCGCGAGCTGCAGCCGCGCGAGGCGGGCGGGCAGCGCCGCGATGGCCGCCACCGCCTCCTCCCGGTGCTCCTCCGGCACGCCCGAGGTGCGGATCGCCCGCTCGGCCAGCGCGGCGAGCGGGGCGACCAGCGCGGCGGGATCACGCGCGTGGGGGCGGAGCCAGGCCTCCGCCATGGCCGCGACATCGCCCTGCGCGGCGAGGTAGGTGCGCCATCGGCAGACGGCGAGCGGGCGGGTGAACGCCGGGTCGGAGAGCGCGCTGTGCCAGTTCACGCCGAGCTTGACCGCGCAGTAGTCGAGCACCGTCTTCTGCGCGAGATAGGCGCCGCGCCCCGCCAGGAAGGCGCCGAACGCCGCCGGGTCGGCGCTTCGGCTGCCGCGCAGGAGGCGGCTCAGCGCCCCGATCACGGGCATCCGTGAAACTCATGCAAAGCTTTGTAAAGCCCTAACATCGCTTCACAAACCCGTTGGCGACTTCATTTGCCCGTGCTACCAGCGCTGAAGCGTCTGTGGAAGGACCCTGTCTGGGCGCGAGTCGCGTGGCGGCGGGGCAGAACAAGGAGCGGCGGTCCGCCGCTGAGGGGAGAAACGATGGCCGAGTTCCTGAGCGAAAAAGCCGCGGCGAAGTCGCATTCGCCGGACGAGGCGCCACCCAATGTCGACCCTGCGACCGCGGCCGCCTACTGGAAGAAGACCTCCGGCCTGATGTGGCTGATGCTCGCGATCTGGTTCGTCGCGGGCTTCCTCATCCACCTGTTCGCCCCCAGCCTGAACAAGATCCACGTCTTCGGCTTCCCGCTGGGGTTCTACATGGCCGCGCAGGGCAGCCTGATCGTCTTCGTCGTCCAGCTGTTCTGGTTCGCCAGGCGACAGAACCAGATCGACGAAGAATTCGGTGTGGCCGAGGACTGAGGGAACCGCCATGGCAGCCCAGAAGGACGCCTTCCTCTCCCAGCTCAACAAGATCTACGCCGGCTATGTCGGCGGCTTCGCCGTGTTCGTGCTCATCCTCGCCGTCCTCGAGCAGGTGGGGGTGCCCGACCGGATCATCGGCTACCTGTTCGTGGCGCTGACCATCGGCGTCTACGCCTATATCGGCATCCTCAGCCGCACGATGCAGGTGAGCGAGTACTATGTCGCCGGCCGGCGCGTGCCGGCGATCTACAACGGCATGGCCACCGGCTCCGACTGGATGTCGGCGGCGAGCTTCATCGGCATGGCGGGCAGCCTCTACCTGCTCGGCTATGGCGGTCTCGCCTTCATCCTGGGCTGGACCGGCGGCTACGTGCTGGTCGCCATCCTGCTCGCGCCCTACCTGCGCAAGTTCGGCCAGTACACGGTGCCTGACTTCCTCGGCGCCCGCTTCGGCGGCAACGTCGCGCGGTTCGTCGGCGTCGTCGTGCTGATCACCGCCTCCTTCGTGTACGTGGTGGCGCAGATCGTCGGCGTCGGCATCATCACCCAGCGCTTCCTCGATGTCGGCTTCGCGATCGCGGTCTTCATCGGGCTGGCGGGCATCCTCGTCTGCTCGATGATGGGCGGCATGCGGGCGGTCACCTGGACGCAGGTGGCGCAGTACATCGTGCTGATCATCGCCTACCTGATCCCGGCGATCCTGATGTCGGTGAAGCTCACCGGCGTGCCGATCCCGCAGCTGATGTACGGCGTCGCGCTCGAGCGCATCGAGGAGCTCGAGGCCGGCATGCGCGCGGCCGGCCAGGTCGTGCCCTACCATGTCGGGGCGTTCATGACGCCGCGGGGCGAGTTCTCGATGCCGGCGGCGATCAACTTCTTCGCGCTGATCTTCTGCCTGATGGTCGGCACGGCTTCGCTGCCGCACATCCTGATGCGCTACTTCACCACGCCGTCGGTGCGCGAGGCACGGCAGAGCGTGGCGTGGTCGCTGTTCTTCATCTTCCTGCTCTACTTCACCGCGCCCGCCTACGCGGCCTTCGCCAAGCTCGAGATCTACCAGAACGTGATCGGCAAGCCGATCGCCGACCTCCCGGCCTGGCTGAAGAACTGGCAGCTCATGTCGCCCTACGGCGTGACCTGGATCGGGGTGAACGACGCCAACCGCGACGGCATCCTCCAGCTCTCCGAGTTTCGCATCCATCCGGACGTGATCGTCCTGGCGACGCCGGAGATCGCGGGCCTGCCCTACGTGATCGCGGGCCTGGTCGCTGCCGGCGGCCTCGCCGCCGCGCTCTCCACGGCGGATGGGCTCCTGCTCGCGCTCGCCAACGCGCTCAGCCACGACGTCTACTACCGGATGATCGACCCGCTTGCGCCCACCAAGCGGCGCCTCTACATCGCGCGCGTGCTGCTGATCGTGGTGGCGATCGCCGCTGCCTACACCGCGGGGCATCTCGGCGCCGACATCCTGTTCCTGGTCGCCTGGGCCTTCTCGATCGCGGCGGCCGGCCTGTTCGCCGCCCTGGTGATGGGCGTCTGGTACAAGAAGACGACCAACACCGCCGCCATCCTCGGCATGCTGATCGGCTACGTCGTCACCTTCGGGTACCTGCTGCACACCGAGTTCGCGGGGCTGCACTTCATCCAGCTGTTCGGCGACAAGGCGGCGATCACCGCGGCGTTCCGCCAGTATGTCGGCATCGCCACGATCTCGGCCGAGGCGAAGGCGCCGATCCAGGCGATGCTCGCCAACCCCGACGCCATCAAGGACGGGATGTTCAACAGCTGGCTCCTGTGGGGCGACTCGGTGGTGATGCGGAACCGCGTCACGGCGCGGCTCTGGGGTATCAACAACATCGCCGGCGGCATCTTCGGCGTGCCCATCTCGTTCCTGGTGATCTACGTCGTCAGCCAGTTCACGACGGCGCCCTCGAAGGCGATGCAGGAGTTCGTCGAGAGCATCCGCATCCCCCGCGGCGGCGTCCGACTGGTCGACAAGGAGCAGGCGGTCGACTGACGCCGCGCACCTTTTCCGCCACACTGCGGGGCGGGGCGGAGCGATCCGCCCCGCCCTTCGCTTGGGAACGGTGCGCCGCAGGGAACGCGCATGCAGAGCCAGCCCCACTTCATCCTGTCGTTCCTGCCGTTCTGGCTGGTCGTCTACGGGCTCGCCATGCTCGCCTGGACGTGCGTCGGCCGTTTCGTGCTGCAGGCGATGGTGGCGCCGGACAGCCGCAACTACATCTGGCGCGGCTTCCGCTTCCTGACCGACTGGTGGATCGCCGCGGTGCGCTTCGTCACGCCGCTCTATGTCGCGCCGGTGTTCCTGCCGCTGATCAGCGCCTTCTGGGCCTTCGCCCTGCGCTACGCGTTCGCGCTCGCGATGTTCGCGATGGGCCTTGCCCCGAGGCTCTCGACCATGCAGGGGGGCTGACCGCGTGGCACCGCAGACGCTGTTCGTCCTGACGGTGGGGCTCGCGGCGGCCGCCGGCCTCGCGCACATGCTCGGCCAGACGCTGCTGTTCGCGATCGTCTTCGCCACCGCCCCGCTCTGGTGGCCGGAGGTGTTCGGCTTCTACCCGGCGGTGCTGGCCTATGCCGCGTCGCTCATCATCGCGACGACGACGCTGCTCGCCGGCGGCGTGCCGGCGGCGCTCGTCGAGCGGTTCGGCGGCTTCCGCGAGCCCTCGCCCCTGCCCATGGCCGTCTGGCTCGCCTCCGTGCTGCTGCTCACCGTCGTGGGACTCGCCTTTGGCAGCGTGTGAGTGCAGAGTTGCGCGCTTCAAGGAGCCTTGCGCCATGGAGCGGATCATCGCCGTCGCCGACCAGACCATCCGGCGCGCCTGCGGGTTCTCCGCCTTCGCCGTCGGCGCCACCATGCTCGCCCTCAGCTTCGACCTCGTGCTCGCGATGCGGGTCGGCGCGGTCATGACCACCGCGGTCTGCATTGCGCTCCTCGTGCAGTCGGTCCGCGCCCCCCAGGTCGACGTGCGCAGGACCGAACTCTACAGCGTGGTCGGGCGCGGCCTCACCCTGCCGCGCGACCGCACGCAGCGCCTGCTCGGCGAGGTGCTGGCCGACCGCTATCTCTGGCACGCCGACCGGGCGGCCGCCGCCGCGCTCGCGCTCTGGGCGGGGGCGCTGCTGCTCTGGCTTCTCCGGACGCTCCGCGCCGCGCTGATGCCGGCCCCGCTCTGAGGTGCCGGGCCCGCCCCGAGGCGGGCGCGCCGGTCAGCCTGTCAGCTCGGCCTTGCCGAGACCGGCGATGGCGAGCGCGAGCCCGCCCGGCGGCAGCACGGGCGAGAGCCCCGCCGCGACCAGGAGGGCGCCGCCCGGAAGATCGCCGATCGCGCGCGCCGCCTCCGCAGCCTCGCGCAGCGCCGCGCCGGCATCGATCGCGCCGCGCCAGGCGATCGTGCCGTCGGCGGCCGTGGCGCGCGCCGTCCGGGGGGTGGCGAGCGCCTCCTGCCAGCCCGCGCGGGCCGGGCGCCCCAGCACGACCACCCCGTGTCCGGCGAGGTCTGCCATGAACGAGGCGAGATCGGGCGGGCCGGCGGTGAAGCGGCTCGCGCCGATGTCGATCGCGACGTGGAGGGAGGCAATGCGCGCCGCCACCTCGCGCAGCGACCAGGGCTTGGCCCGGGCGGGCAGGGGCCGGGCGAGCTGCGCCACCAGGGCAGCCGTCGGCCGGGGCTGGTTCAGCGGCGGCGTCGCGGCCGGGGCATGCAGGAGCCGCGCGGCGAACACCGGGCCGGCCACGGGGGCAGCACCGATCTCCTCGGGCGGCGGGGCGAGCCGCACGCCCACCGTCGGCGTCTCCAGCAAACCGTGCAGAAGCACCGCCACGCGCCGCGCCTCTGCGGGCGTTGCGGGCGAGAGCCCGGGCGGGAAGGGGGCGAGCGTCTGGCCCGAGGTGATGGCCTCGGCGAGGTAGCCGGCTGCCGTCCGCGCGGCCTCGGCGGTGAGGCGTGGCATCGCCGTCAGTCGAACGAGGGCAGGGCGGGGACCAGGTCATCGACCCGGAAGCCGCCTTCGGGGATCGCGTCCATCGCCTCTCCCGCCGGCAGCGCGCCACCGCCGTAGAGGTAGTCGGGCAGCCAGAGCGCGATCCCGGGGAAGATGTAGAGCAGCGCCATCGAGACGATGACGATCGCGACGAAGGGCAGGCAGCCGGCGAAGATCTGCTGGATGCGCACATGCGGCGGCGCCACGCCCTTGAGGTAGTAGGCGGCCATCGCGACGGGCGGCGTCATGAAGCTGGTCTGCAGGTTGAGGCCGACCATGACGCCGAAGAACACCGGGTCGATGCCGAAATTGTCGAGCAGCGGCAGGAAGATCGGCACGAAGATCAGCACGATCTCCGACCACTCGAGCGGCCAGCCGAGCAGGAAGATCACGACCTGGGCGAGGATCATGAAGCCGAGCGGCGAGAGGTTCAGGTGCTCGACGATCCAGGTCTCGATCACGTGGTGGCCGCCGAGATAGCCGAACACCGAGGTGAACACGTAGGCGCCGATGAACAGCCAGCACACCATCGCGGTGGTGCGCGCGGTCAGGAACACGCTCTCCTTGAGCTTCTCGAAGGTCAGCGCGCGGTAGGCCATCGACAACAGGATCGCGCCCAGGCTTCCCATCGCCGCCGCCTCAGACGGCGTCGCGAGCCCGCCGAGGATCGCGCCGAGCACGGCGGCGATCAGCGCCGCCAGCGGGAAGAAGCTCGTCACCAGCGCCCAGGCGACCTCGGGGCCGCTCGCGGTCGCCATGTGCGCGGGCAGCTTCGGCGCCATCGCCGGCCGCAGCGTCGAGAGCCCGATCGTGTAGACCATGTAGAGCCCGGCCAGCATGAAACCCGGGATGAAGGCCGCCGCGTAGAGCTTCACGACCGAGACGCCCGCCGTCGCGCCGTAGAGGATGAACATGATCGAGGGCGGGATCAGGATGCCGAGGCAGCCGCCGGCGCAGGTGATGCCGGAGGCGAGCCTCGCGTCGTAGCCCGCGCGCAGCATCGCCGGGTAGGCGAGCAGGCCCATCAGCGTCACCACCGCGCCGACGATGCCGGTGGCGGTGGCGAACATCGCGCAGGTCAGAAGGGTGGCGACCGCGAGGGCGCCGGGCAGGTTGCGCGAGGCGAGCTGGAGCGCGTGGAACAGCCGGTCGAGGATGTTGGCGCGCTCGATCACGTAGCCCATGAACACGAACAGCGGCACCGAGATCAGCACGTCGTTCGCCATCACGGCGTAGGTGCGCTGCACGAGCAGGTCGAACACCCGCGCCTCGAGGCTCAGGTAGCCGAAGCCCACGCCGAGCGCCATCAGCGTGAAGGCCACCGGGAAGCCGAACAGCACGATGACGATGAAGCTGCCCAGCATCACCATGCCGAGGACGGGATCGCTCACCGGCGGGCCTCCGCCTGGGCATGCGACTGAGCCGCGGCCGCCGCCTGCTGCGCGGCGAGCGCCAGCGCCTTGGTCTCCATCTCCTCGACATCGGCGAGCTTGTCGGGCCAGCGCCCGGTGCGGAGCGCGATGACGCAGCGGATGATCTCGGCGATGCCCTGCAGCAGCATCAGCGCGCCGGCGAGCGGGATCAGGAACTTGAACGGCCAGATCAGCGGCCCGTCCGGCGTGACGGAGGAGTGCTCGTTCTGCAGGTAGGAGGCGTGGAAGAAGTCCCAGCCGAACCAGATCAGGGCGGTGATGCCCGGCAGGAAGAACAGGATGTAGAGCGGCAGGTCGATCATCGCCTGGCCGCGCGGGGGAAGACCCCGGTACAGGAAGTCGGCACGGACATGCCCGCCGCGCGAGAGCGTGTAGGCGCCGGCGACCATGACCAGGAGGCCGTAGAGCATGTAGCTCGTGTCGTAGGCCCAGGAGGTCGGCGCCCGGAACATGTAGCGCGCGAAGACCTCGTAGCAGATGACGGCCGTGAGCGCGACGATAGCCCAGCCGGCTGTCTTGCCGGCCCAGGCGCTCACGCGGTCGATGCCGATCAGCAACCCCTGCATGGCCCCTCTTTCACGCCGTGGCCCCTTCCGGCGAAACGCCCACCCCGGTCTCCCGGGGCGGGCGCTCAGGCGGATCGCGGCGCGGTCAGCCGCGGGCGAAGAAGTGGTTGAACGAGAGCACCGAGGGCGCCTCGTAGCGCAGGTAGAAGGTCTGCACCCGGCGGCACCAGGCGCGCTGGCTGTCGCACACCTTCTTGAAGAAGGGGCCGGCGGCCGGCGAGGAGGTGTCGCCCTCGAGCCTGGCGATGACGGCATCCCAGGCGCGGAGCTGCGCCTCGAGGATCGGCCGTGGCGTGATCAGCGCGCGGACGCCCTGGTTCTGGGTCATCTCGATCAGGTCGCGGGAGTACCGGTCCTGCTGCTTCCAGCTCATGTCTGCCGAGGCGGCCTCGGAGGCGTGGCGCAGCACGCCCTTCAGCTCGGCCGGAAGGGCGTCGAACTTGGGCTTGTTGAACAGCACCTCTAAGGTCTCGGTGCGCTGGTGGAAGCTCTGAAGCATGTAGACCTTCGCCACGTCCGGGAAGCCGAGCGCCCGGTCCGAGGAGGGGTTGTTGAACTCCGCGCCGTCGATCACGCCGCGCTCGAGCGCCGGCACGGTCTCGCCACCTGGAAGCGCGACGACCGCGGCACCGAGCTCGTTGAACAGGTCGGTCGCGAGGCCGACCGTGCGATACTTGAGGCCGCGAAGCTGCTCCACGCGCTCGATCGGGTTCTTGAACCAGCCGAGCGGCTGCGTCGGCATGGGCCCGGTCTGGAAGCCGACCACGTTCACCTTGAGGATGTCACCGATCAGCTCGTTGTACAGGGCCTCGCCGCCGCCGTAGTAGAACCAGCCGAGGAACTGGTTGGCGTCGCCGAACCACGGCGGCGCCGTGCCGAACAGGCTGAACGCCTTGTTCTTGCCGAACCAGTAGGCCGAGACGCCGTGGCCGCCGTCGAGCGTGCCGGCCGAGACGGCGTCGAGCAGCTGGAAGGCGCCGACCACCGCGCCGGCGGGCAGGAGCTCGAGCCGCAGCCGGCCGCCGCCGAGCGTGTTGACGCGGCTCACGTAGTCGGCGGCGTATTCGTGGAAGATGTCGCGCTGCGGCCAGGTGCTCTGGAACCGCCACGTCACGGTCTGCGCGCGGCTCACCTGCGGCGCGGCGAGCGTGCCGGCCGCGACCGCGGCGCCGCCGACGGCGGCCGTCGCCATGAAGCGGCGCCGCCCGGCGGCTGGCTTCGATCCGTTCATCGTCCCCTTGGTCATCATCGTCCTCCTGATCTTCGTTCCCGGCCGACGCGAATGTCCTGGCCGGTGTGCCGTTTCCCGGCATGGCGCGGCGACTAATCACACTGACGGGCCTTGCACAAGGTGGAAGAATCGCATCGCTTGAAACTTCCGGTTACGCGGCACGCATGCACGGAAACGAACCGGCCATCGGCGTGCCACGGCCGCGCGATGTGCTGCTCCCGCACCAGAGGGGTGCGGAGAGGGAGACACACCGATGCATGTCAGCACTGCCATGGGCCGCCGCGCCGCGCTGCTCGGGCTTGCCGCCGCCGCGTTCCTGCTCGCTTGCGGAACGGCTGTGCAGGCCCAAGGCGTCCTTCCACCGGCGGCAGGCCGGCTCTCGGATCAGGCGACGCCGGCCGAGCGCGCCGAGCGGCGGGAGGAGTTCCGGCGCATGCGCGACCAGATCGCCCCGGAGGAGCGGGCCGCGCGCCGAGAGGAGGCGCGTCGCCGTTGGCAGCAGATGACGCCCGAGCAGCGGGAGCAGGCACGCGAGCGCATGCGCGAACGGCGCGACCGCCGCGAGGACGTGCGCGACCGGCGCGAGGACATGCGCGACCGGCGGGTCGCCGGGGGCCCGCTCGACCGGCGCGAGGACCGGTGGGACCGCCGCGAGGACCGTCGCGAGAACCGCCGCGAGCGGCTCGACCGGGCCGAGGACCGGCGCCACCGCAACTGACGGGCGGCAGGGCCGACGCGGCGGCGGCGGCCCTGCTTCGCGCGCACCGGCCCGACAGCAGCCCGGTTTGACAGAGGCCGCGCGACGCAAGATCATTCGTATGCGAATGATCGCGGAGGAATGGTTGGGCGTGGACACCGAACCGCTGCCGCCGCCAGGCGCTGCCCGTCCGCATGGCGGGCGGCAGGACGCGCCGGACGGCTACGTGCTGGAGCGGCAGGTCGGCCACCTGCTGCGCCGCGCCCACCAGAGGCACGCGGCGCTGTTCCAGGCGATGCTTGCCGAGGCTCTCGGGGCGGAGGGGGTTCTGACCCCGACGCAATGGGCCGCCCTGGTCACGCTCGCGACTCTCGGGGAGGCGACGCAGAACGCGCTCGGCCGCCTTGTCGCGATGGACCCCGCTACCACCCAGGGCGTCGTCCGCCGCCTCGTGGCGCGCGGCCTCGTCGAGCGCCGCACCGACGCCGCTGACCGCCGTACCGTCCGCCTCTCGGTCACCGAGGCGGGGCGGGCGACCGTCACCGCCGCGCTGCCGACCGCGGCGGCGATCAGCGAGGCGACGCTCGCTCCCCTCTCGGCCGAGGAGCGGCTGACCTTCCTCCACCTCCTGCAGCGGATGGCCTTCGCATGAGCCCCGACGTCTCCCCCGTTCCCGACCGCCCTGCGCCGACCGGCGCGCTGTTCGTCGAGACGGTGCTCTCCGTCCGCCACTGGACCGAGACGCTGTTCACGCTCACCGCCACGCGCGATCCCTCGTTCCGGTTCGAGAACGGGCAGTTCACGATGATCGGCATCCCGGTCGACGGTCGGCCGCTGCTCCGCGCCTACTCGATGGTGTCGGCCAACTACGAGGAGACGCTCGAGTTCCTCTCGATCAAGGTGCCGGACGGGCCGCTGACCTCGCGGCTGATGCACATCCGCCCCGGCGACCCGCTCTATGTCGGCAGGAAGCCCACCGGAACGCTCGTGATCGATTACCTCGTGCCAGGCCGAACCCTGTTCCTGCTCTCGACCGGGACCGGCATCGCCCCCTTCATGTCGATCATCAAGGATCCCGCGACCTACGAGCGGTTCGAGCGCGTGGTGCTCACCCACACCTGCCGCCACGGCGCCGAGCTCGCCTACCGCGACTGGATCACCGGCGAGCTTCCGCGCCACGAGCTGCTCGGCGAGATGGCCGCCGCCCAGCTCACCTACTACCCGACGGTGACCCGCGACGGGCCCGGCCCCTGGCGCGAGGGCCGCATCACCGACCTGATCGCCTCCGGCGCGCTGTTCGACGATCTCGGCCGCGGCGGCTTCGACCCGGTGTCGGACCGGATCATGATCTGCGGCGGGCCCGAGATGCTGGCCGACTGCCGGCGCATCGCCGAGGCGGCCGGGTTCGACGAGGGCTCCTCCGGGCGGCCCGGCACCTACGTGATCGAGAAGGCCTTCGTCGAGAAGTAGCCTCGGCGCGCTTCCGCTACGTGACCGCAACGGAACATTGATCGCCCCCGGGCGCGCCGCCACACTGCCGGCGGAAAGGGAGAACGCGCATGGCGCTCGCCGCAGGGCCCGAGAAGCAGCTCGGGAAGCTCGTCGTCCGCAATGTCGGCCTGATGCTCTCGGGCAGGCTCGAGGCCCCGATCCTCGAGGCCGACACGGTGGTGGCCGAGGGGGGGCGCATCGTCGCCGTCGGCCGGGAGAAGGATGTCGACGCCGAGGGCGCGCGCGTCGTCATCGACGCCAAGGGCTGCGCGCTGACCCCCGGCCTGATCGACAGCCACGTCCACCCCGTGTTCGGCGACTGGACGCCGCGGCAGAACCAGCTCGGCTGGATCGACAGCATGCTCAACGGCGGCGTGACAACCATGATCTCCGCCGGCGAGGTGCACCTGCCGGGCCGCCCGCGCGACATCCTCGGCGTGAAGGCGCTCGCGATCACCGCCCAGCGCGCCTACGAGAGCTTCCGCCCAGGCGGGGTGAAGCTGCTCGCCGGCGCGCCGGTGATCGAGAAGGGCATGGTGGAGAGCGACTTCGCCGAGCTCGCCGCCGCCGGCGTGACGCTGCTCGGCGAGGTGGGCCTCGGCACGGTGAAGGCGGGCGAGGAGGCCGCGCGGATGGTCGCCTGGGCCCGCAAGCACGGCATCCAGAGCACCATCCACACGGGCGGGCCCTCCGTTCCGGGATCGGGCTATATCGACGCCGATACGGTGCTCGAGGCCGATGCCGACATCATCGGCCACATCAACGGCGGCCACACCGCGCTGCCTCTCTCCCAGATCCGCTGCCTCTGCGAGGGCTGCGGCCGCGCGATCGAGATCGTGCACAACGGCAACGAGCTCGCCGGGCTCACCGCGCTCCGCTTCGCCCGCGAGCTCGGCCAGCTCGAGCGCGTGATCCTCGGCACCGACAGCCCCGCCGGCTCGGGCGTGCAGCCGCTCGGCATCCTCCGCATGATCGCGCTGCTGTCCTCGCTCGGCGACACGCCTGCCGAGCTCGTGTTCGCCTGCGCCACCGGCAACACCGCGCGCATCCGCCGCCTCGACTGCGGCATCATCGAGCCAGGCCGCGCCGCCGACCTCGTGCTGATGGACCGCGCCCAGCACTCCTCCGGCGCCGACCTGCTCGACAGCGTGCGCAAGGGCGACCTGCCCGGCATCGGCATGGTGATCATCGACGGCATCGTCCGCTGCGGCCGCAGCCGCAACACCCCGCCCGCCGAGCGGGTGCCGGAAATCGTCACGTGAGCGACGCGGCGCCCGAAGCGCTCGCGGCACTCTGGCGGCTCTCCCGCGCCGAGGCCGAGGATCTCCGGGCGCGCATCGCGCTGCTCGAGCGCGCGGTGATGCGCGCGATGGCGGGCGATGCGATCGGCGGCGATGGCGGCGGCTGGGCGGAGCTGGTCGCCGAGGCCGAGGGCGCGCTGGCCGCCGGCCGCGCGAGGAGCGCACGGATCTCCGCCCTGCTCGACGGAAGGACGGCATGACCACGCCCGCTTCGCCGCCGCTCGGTCCGGAGGTCGACCCGACGCCGCGGCCCTTGCCCGCGCGCATCGCCCATCGCGGCCGCGCGGTCGATCTCGAGCCGCTGCACGTCCGCCACGCGCCCGACCTCTGGCGGGCGGCGCAGGGCGCGGACGACAGCTGGGCCTATCTCGGCTACGGCCCGTTCGCCGACGAGGCGGCGATGCGCCGCCAGGTGGCCGCGCTCGCCGCTCTGCACGATCCGATGTTCTTCGCCGTCCGGCCGCACCGGTCCGGCGCCGTGCAGGGCTGGCTCTCGTTCATGGAGATCAGGCCGGGCGACGGCGACATCGAGGTGGGGCACATCTGGTTCTCGCCCGCGATGTCTCGCACGCGTGCCGCGACCGAGGCGATGGTGCTGCTGTTCCGGCACGCGATGGACGATCTCGGCTATCGGCGCCTCGTGTGGAAGTGCCACGCGCTGAACGCGCCGAGCCGCCGGGCGGCCGAGCGCCTCGGCTTCACCTACGAGGGCACGCACCGCAACCACCGCATCATCAAGGGCCGGTCGCGCGACACCTCCTGGTACTCGATCATCGACAGCGAGTGGCCCTCGCGTCGCGATGCGATGCTCGCCTGGCTCGACGACGCGAACTTCGACCAGGACGGCGTCGCGCGGCGAAGCATGGCGTCGTTCCGCGACTAGATCGAAAGGTACTGCGCCTTCACCGCTGGTTCCGCCTCGAGCGCCGCGAGCGTTCCCTGCCAGCGCACCACGCCCTTCTCGATGATCACCGCGCGGTCGGCCACACGCGCGGCGAAGTGCAGGTTCTGCTCCGACAGCACCACCGCCAGCCCCTCCGCCTTCAGGCGGCGGATCGCCTCGGCCATCTGCTCGACGATCACGGGCGCGAGCCCCTCGGAGGGTTCGTCGAGCAGGATCAGGCGCGGGTTTCCCATCAGCGTGCGCGCGATCGTCAGCATCTGCTGCTCGCCTCCGCTCATCCGCCCGCCTGGCCGGTCCTGCATCCTCCCGAGATTGGGGAAGATCGCGAACAGCCGCTCGGGCGTCCATGGCGCAAGGCCCTCGCGCGGCCTCTGCCGGCCGACCTCGAGGTTCTCCATGACCGTCAGGTCGGTGAAGATGCGCCGCTCCTCGGGCACATAGCCGAGGCCCGCGCGCGCGATCTCGTGCGGCGGGCGGCCCGCCATCTCGACGCCGCCGAACGTCACCGAGCTGCCCGGAGCGGGGCGGACGAGGCCGATGATGGACTTCATGGTGGTGCTCTTGCCCGCGCCGTTGCGGCCGAGCAGCACGAGCACCTCGCCCGCGCGCGCCTCGAGCGAGACGTCGCGCAGGATGTGCGCCCGGCCGTAGAAGGCGTTGAGATGGGCGACCGCGAGCATCGCTCAGTGCCCCCCGCTCACCTCGCCCGAGCCCAGATAGACCTCGCGCACGGCCGCATCGGCGCGGATCACCTCGGCGCTGCCTTCGGCGATGACGCGGCCGCGGTTCATCACGATGATCCGGTCCGCCTGGCCGAACACAACGTCCATGTCGTGCTCGGTGAACAGGCAGGCGAGGCGGCGCGCGCGGACGATCCGCCGCGTGAGGTCCATCAGCGCGGTGCGCTCCGCCGGCGCCATGCCGGCCGTCGGCTCGTCCATCAGGAGGAGCTTCGGGTCGTTGGCGAGCGCGACCGCGAGCTCGAGCCGCTTGAGATCGCCATAGGCGAGCACGCCGCAGGGACGATCCGCCTGCTCCTGCATCCCCACCTGCGCGAGCAGGGCCTCGGCCTCGGCGCGGAACTGGTCGGCCGCGCGGGCGAGGAACGACCAGGTCCGGCCGTGGTGGCTGATCAGCGCCATCTGCACGTTCTCGCGCACCGTCATCGAGGCGAAGGTGGCGGTGATCTGGAAGGTGCGCCCCACCCCGAGCCGCCAGATGGCGCGCGGGCGCATCCCCGCGAGTGCGCGCCCCTCGAGCCGCACCTCTCCGCCATCGGCGCGGAGCTGGCCGTTGAGCAGGTTGAAGCAGGTGCTCTTGCCCGCGCCGTTCGGGCCGATCAGCGCCAGCATCTCTCCGGCCGCGACCGAGAAGGACACGCCCGCGACGGCATGGACGCCGCCGAACCGCTTCTCGAGCGAGACGGCCTCGAGGACGGGCGCGCTCATGCCGCCTCGAGCCCCCTCGCGCGCTCCCACCGTGCGCGGGCGAAGCCCGCGATGCCCTGCGGGAAGGCGAGCACGAGCAGCACGATCGCGAGCCCGAGCGCCGCCCGCCAATAGGCCGTCGCCTGCAGGATGCCGACGAAGAGCCCGTGATAGGCGATGGCGCCGACGATCGGGCCCGTCGCCGTCTGCACGCCGCCGAGCAGCACCATCAGCAGCGCATCGACCGATTTCGGGATCGAGATGTAGGTCGGGAACACCGAGCCCTTCGCATAGGCGTAGACGCCGCCCGCGAGCCCGGCGGCGGCGGCGGCGATCGCGAAGGCAGCGAGCCGCAGCCGCGCGATGTCGAGCCCGATCGCCTCCGCGCGGAGCTCGGAATCGCGCGCCGCCCGCAGCGCGTAGCCGAAGGGCGAGAAGATGAAGCGGCGCAGAAGCAGCGTGCCGCCGACGCAGAGGGCGAGCGAGAGCCAGAGATAGACCGCCTTGTCGGCCGCCCAGGCGCTCGGCCAGACGCCGAGGATGCCGTTGTCGCCGCCCGTGAGCTCGACCCACTGGAAGGTCGCCGCCCAGACGATCTGCGCGAAGGCGAGGGTGAGCATCGCCAGATAGACGCCCGAGAGGCGAACCACGAACACGCCGAAGACGAGGCCGAAGAGACCCGCGAAGAGCGGCGCGAGAACGAGCCCCGCCTCCATCGGCAGCGCGAGGTAGCGCAGGCCCAGCGCCGCGCCGTAGGCGCCGAGGCCGAAATAGGCCGCGTGCCCGAAGCTGACGACGCCGCCCGGGCCCATCATCAGGTGCAGGCTCGCGGCGAACAGCACGAACACCGCGAGCTCGACGAGCACGGTCAGCGCGTAGGCGCCGGCCCAGAGCGGCGCGGAGGCGGCGACGAGGAGCGCCGCGAGCCCCGCCCAGCCGAGCAGGTCCGGCGCCGGACGCAGCACCGGCTCGACCATGCCGGCGGAGGGCCGCGCATGCGCCTGCGGCCTGCCGAGCAGGCCGTAGGGGCGAACCATCAGCACCGCGGCCATGACCAGGAAGACGAGCACGAGCGTGATCTTCGGCAGGAGCACGATGCCGAAGGCCTGGACCTCGGCGATCAGCAGCGAGGACAGGAACGCGCCCGGAACGCTGCCCATGCCGCCGACCACGACCACCACGAACGCCTCGGCGATCACCGAGAGGTCCATCTGCAGGTTGGCTGACTGCGAGGGGAGCACGAGCGCGCCGCCGAGCCCCGCGAGCGCAGAGCCGAGGAAGAACACCCCGGAGAACAGCTTCCGCTGGTCGACCCCGAGCGCGGCGACCATCTCGCGGTCCTGCGTGGCGGCGCGGACGAGCATGCCGAAGCGCGTGCGGTGGAAGAGGAGCCACAGCAGCGCGAGCACGAGCGGGCCGATGAAGACGAGCACGAGGTCGTACTGCGGGAAGCGGGAGCCCGCGATGTCGACGAAGCCGCGGAGCCAGCGTGGCCGCGGCAGCGGCAGGTCCTCAGGACCCCAGATCGCGAGCGTCGCGTCCTGGATGACAAGGACGACGCCGAAGGTGGCAAGAAGCTGGAAGAGCTCCGGCGCGCGGTAGATGCGGCGCAGCAGCGCGATCTCCATCGCCACGCCGATCAGCCCCACGGCGACCGCGGCCGCGATGACGCCGAGCGCGAACAGCCACGGCTCGCGCCCGCCCCAGTCCCAGAACGCGCGCACGAAGGTCCAGGCGAGATAGGCGCCGAGCATGTAGAAGCTGCCATGCGCGAAGTTGACGATGCGCGTGACGCCGAAGATCACCGTCAGCCCCGATGCGATCAGGAACAGCGCCGAGGCGTTCGAGAGCCCGGTCAGGAACTGGATCAGAACGAAGTCCACGAAGCCGGTCTCCGCAGCAAAGCGGCCCGCGCGAGGCCCGCGCGGGCCGCTTCCGGTTTCAGACGCTCACGCTGCCTGCGGGCGCATCCGGCGCACCTCGTCGTCGGGCGGCAGGTAGTTCGCGCCGTCGGCGTAGCGCCAGTCGACCATCGTGCCGCGGTTGTTGCGCAGCGCGGTCCTGCCCACATACGCCCCGAGGGTCGACTGGTGGTCGAGGGCGCGGAACGTCACCGGGCCGAAGGGAGACCGGAACGGCAGGCCGCGCAGCGCATCGATCACCCGCTCGTTGTCCGTCGTGCCGGCCTTCTTCACCGCCTCGGCGATGGCGGTGATCGTGTCGTAGCCGACGACGGTGCCGAGCCGCGGATAGTCGTTGAAGCGCGCACGGTAGGCGTCGCGGAACGCCGCGTGCTCGGGGGTGTTGATCTGGTCCCACGGATAGCCGGTGACGATCCAGCCCTCCGGCGTCTCGTCCGCCAGCGGGTCGAGATACTCGGGCTCGCCGGTGAGCAGGCTGACGACGGCGCGCCGCTCGAACAGGCCACGCGTGTTGCCCTGGCGGACGAAGTTCGTCAGGTCCGGCCCGAAGGTGACGTTGTAGATCGCCTCCGGCCGCGCCTGGGCGAGCGCCTGGACGGTGGCGCCGGCGTCGATCCGCCCGAGCGCCGGCCACTGCTCGGCGACGAACTCGACGTCCGGGCGCCTCGCCTGCAGCAGCTGCTTGAACCACTTCACGGCCGACTGGCCGTACTCGTAGTTGGGCGACACCGTAACCCAGCGCTTCGCGGGCAGCTTCGCCGCCTCCTCCACGAGCATCGCCGCCTGCATGTAGGTGGAGGGGCGGAGGCGGAACGTGTAGCGGTTGCCCTTCTCCCACACGAGCGCGTCGGTCAGCGGCTCGGAGGCGACGAAGAGGCGCTTCCTCTGCAGGGCGAAGTCGGCCACGGCGAGGCCGATATGCGAAAAGAACGTTCCGGCGAGGATGTCAACCCGCTCGTTGTCGAGGAGCTCTCCGGCCAGCCGCACCGCGTCCTGCGGCCTTCCGGCATCGTCGCGCCACACCACCTCGAGCGGGCGGCCGAGCACGCCGCCGGCGGCGTTGATCTGCTCGACGCGGAACTGCCAGCCGTTGCGGTAGGGAACGGTGAAGGCGGGAAGCGTCGTGTAGCTGTTGATCTCGCCGATCCTGATCGGCTGCACCCCCTGCGCGCGCACATAGGCCGGGGCGGCGAGCGCCGCGGCCGAGGCGGCGAGGACGCTGCGTCGTGTCAGTCTCATCGTGAAGCTCCTTCTGTCCCTGTCGTCGTTGCGGGCCATTCTAGCGAAGCCCGTCCTTGCCCTCGATCTGATCGACGGTGAGGCCGCCGATGCGCGGCAGCGGCCTGCCGCTGTCGGTCACCACCACCGCGACGAGGATCTCGTCGCGACGCGGCGCGTCGGCCACGCGCACCTCCATCGCGTCGAAATGGCTGCGCACGTAGGCGGCGTCCTTGTGGCCGAGCGGAACGTCGATCGGCGTTCCCATGCCGCCGCGCTTCTTGGCCGACGGGATCAGCGCAGCGCCCTTGCCGAGCACCGCGCGCACCGGGGCGCCGAGCTTCGGGTGCAGGATGGCGGCCGCGTGCTCGAGCTCGCCGTCCTCGCCGACGATCGCCGCCTTGCCGTAGCCCTGGGCCTCGCTTCCCTCGATGCCGAGGGCGGCGACGGCGCGCTCGGCAAGCAGCCGCCCGAGCATCTCGCCGACCTCGACGAGCTCGCCGAGATCGGCCACGTGACGGCCGGCGAAGGGGTTGCCGATCACCGCGACGGCGGCTGCCTTGCGCGTCGGCGGATGGATGGGCTGGTCGGCCTCGCGGTGGGTTTCCTCCACCGTCACGACCAGCTTGCGGATCAGCGGCTCCGACATGGATCTCGGCTCCTTCAGGCAGCCAGCGCGAGAGCGGGCGCGCCGATCAGCGCGCGCTGGCCGCCGAGGTGGAGGATGGCGGCGCGGATCAGCCCGCGGGCCCGGCACGCCTCGGCCACCGCCGCGCCGGCCTCGAGCGCATCGGCGATCTCGCCGCGCAGGAGCGGGCCGACGTCCCAGGTCACCAGCCGGTCGCCGAGGTCGCTGTCGGGGTCGATGTCGCGGGCGGGGCGCCGCTCGATGGCGGGATGGCCCGGGAGGTCGACGGCGTTGGCGATCACGGTCGCTGCCGCGTCGGCGGCGGCCGCGTCGGCGGCAAGCACCGTCACCGCATCGGCGATGCCGAGGGAGAAGGAGCGCCCGCCGCGGCCCGCGCAGCGCCACCCGCTGGTCGCGATGCCGCCGATGCCGTCGGCCGCAACGATCGTGGCGATCGCGTCGAGTCCGGGAGAGGCGAGATCGGCAACGATGCCGCACCGGAACGACTGGCCGGGCCCGAGATGGATGGCGATGTCGCCGCCGTCGTTGACGAGCGCCCGCTCGAGGCGCCGGCCATCGAGCAGCGCGGCGAGGAGGTGATCGGCCACCGCGCCGGCGACGGCCGCCATGGGCGTGATGAAGCGGTCGGCGAAGGGCAGGCAGGCGGCGTGCATCCGCCGCGCCACCGAGCCCTCGGGGGTCGTGGCCGGCAGGGGGGAGCGAAGCAGCGGCAGCTCGGCGCAGAGCCGCGGCAGCACCTCGGCGAAGGCCGCCGCCGCCTGGGCATGGGCGGCGCGCAGCTCGGCAGGCTCCCCCCAGGCCTTGACGATCGCATCGATCGGCCCGTGCTGGAGATGCAGCCTCCCGCCCGGCAGCAGCGCCGCGACCGCGCTCATGCCGCCGGCCTCTCGAGCGGCCAGGGGTTCGCCTCGTTCCACAGCCGTGGCGTCACCCGCTGCTCGCCCCTGAGCGAGGCGAGCGGGCGGACCCGGTCCATGTGCCCGCCCATCGCGGCATAGTCCGCGAGCGGCAGGGTGAACTCGATCGGCGCGACGAGGGCGGGCGTCGGGACATGCCCGAACGAGCCGTCCGGCATCGCGAGCACGTCGGCCATGTAGGTGATGCCGCCGCCCGGCCAGAGATACACCGGCGCGCCGCCGGAAGTGACGCGCGTGAGCGCGGCGCGCACCGACCGCGTGAGCCGCACGGGATTGTCAGTCACCCCCGCGCGCAGCGACCCCCCGGCCCCGGCCATGAAGAGCACCGAGGCGAGCGCCGGCTCGCAGTTCTCGCCGATGCGCTCGACCACGGCGGCGATCGCTGGCGGCATCCCGGCCGGCACGGGGGTGAGCGCGTCGTCGAGAACATACCAGGCGGCATGCTCGCCGGTGGTGCTGACCATCAGGAGCCGCAAGCCGGGCCAGGCGAGCTTCGGGTCGATCCGCTCGATGATGGCGAGCGGGTCGGTGATATCGGTGCCGCCCCAGCCGGTGCCGGGGTTCGCCACCTGGAAGTAGCGGCCGGGAGTGGAGCGGCGGCCGCGCACGCGGATCCCTGAGGTGCGCATGTCGAGGAAGCGGCCTGCCTGGTGCTCCGTCAGCACGCCGGTGATGTGGTCGTCGACGACGATCACCTCGTCGGCGTGGCCGAGCCACTGCCGCGCGAAGATGCCGATGGTCGCGCTGCCGCAGCCGACGCGCATCCGCTCCTCGCGCGCACCGTTGATGATCGGCGCCCGTCCAGCCTGGACGGTGAGCGTCGCGCCGCCGTCGATCGTCATCTCGACCGCGCCCTTGTTGGCGAGCGTGAGCAGCGTCTCGCAGGTGACGACGCCCTCCCTCTTGCCGCCGCCGGTGAGGTGGCGCACCCCGCCGAGCGACAGCATCTGCGAGCCGTATTCGGCCGTCGTCACATGCCCCACCTGCTCGCCGGAGACGCGCACGGGCGCGCATTCGGGGCCGATGAAGCGGTCGGTGTCGATCTTCACCTTGAGCCCGCAGTAGCTGAAGATCCCCTCGGTCACGACCGTCACCATCTCCACACCCTCGATCTCGGAGGAGACGATGAAGGGGGCGGGCTTGTAGTCGGGATAGGTCGTGCCTGCCCCGATGCCCGTGACGAAGGCGGTCGCGCCGGACAGCGCCGAGCCGTCCCACCCGGCGCCCAGGAAGGGGATGACGCCGTCCCGCCCGGCGCGCGCGGCGATCACCAGCGGGTCCATCCGCACGAGCCTTCCCGCCTCGTTGCCGTAACGGTCGCAGGCGCCGGTCCTGCCGGGGCGGATGCGGCAGAGCACCGGGCAGGCATCGCAGGTGACGATGCCTGCCTCGCGGTCCTTCGCGTGCGCGAGCGCCTCGGCGTCGGGCGCGTCGGTCGATTGCCTGGTCTCGGTCATCGCGCCGCTCCGGCGGCGATCAGCGCGGCGCGGACCCGGTCGGGCGTGGCGGGGACGCGGGTGATGCGCACCCCGGTCGCGTGGTGGATGGCGCCGAGGATGGCGGGCGCGGTGGCGATCAGCGCGGGCTCGCCGATCCCCTTGGCGCCGAAGGGGCCGAGCGGGTCCGGGTCCTCGATCAGCGTCACCTCGATGGGCGGGATGTCGCCGATCGTCGGGATCAGGTAGTCGTGCAGGTTCTCGTTCCGGCCGGGGAAGAACTCCTCCATCAGCGCGAGCCCGAGCCCCTGCGCGATGCCGCCATGGATCTGCCCCTCGACCTGGGTCGGGTTCACCGCGCGTCCGACATCGTGCGCGGCGAGGATGCGGAGCGGCCGAACCGTGCCGAGCTCCGTGTCGACCTCGACCAGGGCGACCTGGGCGGCGAAGGCGTAAGCCGCGTAGGGGACGCCGCGGCCGTCCGCGTCGAGCGCCGTGGTGGGCGGATCGAACCGCCCCTCGCCCGCGAGCACGTCGCCGTTCTGGTCCGCCGCGAGGCGGGAGAGATCGAGGCGCACGCGGCGTTCCCCGTCCTCGATCGCGATGCCGCCGGCGACGGGGATGATCCGCGCCTCCGCCCCGGCGTTCGCCAGCGCGAGGATCTTCCGCCGGAGGTCCTCGCCGGCCGCCTTGGCGGCGTTGCCCGAGACGAAGGTCTGCCGGCTGGCCGAGGTCTTGCCCGCATCGCGCGTCAGGTCGGTGTCGGCGCCGGTGACGCTGAGCGCCGCGACCGGCACGCCGAGCGCGTCGGCCGCGATCTGCGCCATGATCGCCCGCGACCCCTGGCCGATGTCCATCGCCCCGGAACGGAGGGTGAGCGTGCCGTCGCTTGCGATCCCGAGCGTCATCTCCGAGGGGTTGGACATCGAGGTGTTGCCGATGCCGTACCACATGCAGGCGACGCCGACGCCGCGGCGCGCCGCGCCAGCCTGGGCGCGGTTGAACGCCTCCGCCTCCGCCCGAAGCGCTCGCCACCGCCCCTCGAGCGCCTCGAGGCAGGCGGCCATGCCGACGGCATGGGTGAGCACCTGGCCGGTCGGCGTCGCATCGCCGGACCGGAGGGCGTTGCGAAGGCGGAACGCAAGCGGATCGAGGCCGCACCGTTCC
>Ga0272446_1000513_pt1 | contig 61257 bp, 42 predicted proteins | sample YNPCB0061_FD_194587 | JGI IMG/M metagenome (GOLD analysis project Ga0272446, IMG submission 194587) | Hot spring microbial mat communities from Yellowstone National Park, WY, United States - YNP-CB-006-1 | ecosystem: Environmental > Aquatic > Thermal springs > Hot (42-90C) > Sediment | place...
CGAGTCGTACTCTATTCGATCAGTATCGGGGGGAGGGAGCAGTGTCCGACTGGTCAACCAGTTAGGATCACTGACACCGAGTGCGGGAGGCGATGCACCAGGAGCCGACTCGGGATCAGGTGCGGAACCACCGCCGCATCCAAGGAAACTTGGCGCAATTAATGCAACAGCAAGCCAACCGGACCACCCGGATGTCCGAGGAAGCATTGATAGAGTTGTCCCTAACGCGGCCATGGCTTCACTCCCTGCCATCCCTGAGGTTCAATTAATAGAAGATTAACATCGAATCCGGTTATGGGGAAGTTCTGAGATGAGAAACCGAGTCAAATTTTGGAGTTTTTAAGTTAATCCCGCATCCTAATCAAACCCAATGTGAGCAATAGCACTCCGATTAACCCCGCCAGCAATGCCGAGACGGAATGTTGGTAAGTTAGGATAATTCGAGCAAAGGGTTGCCCTTGCAGGATGTAATAACCACTTGAGAGAACAGCTATAACTCCAACAAGAGTAAGTACTAAACCCAGGAGGCGTTGCATTTGCCAACCTCCCGGCAAGCGGGCGATTTTCCCGTTCCTATCAGCCGAATTCTGTAGATCAGTAATGGTGGGGACGGCTTAGCTACAGTTGTCGAGGATTGCGGCGAAAAACTCTCTTTCATTCGTCCAATAATTTCTTGAATTCCATCTGGTAGCAAGTTGAATTGCTATTACCCGTAAAGAGATAACGACCGTCGGGACTAAAAGCCAGGGATTCGATGGGTATATCGAACTCTCGTGCCACTAACAGCCGACCACTCAGTACATCCCAAACCCTTATTGTTAGATCATCACCTCCGCTGACCAGATAACTTCCTGTTGGGTCAAAAACGATCGCATTGATCTTTTGTTGATGGCCACCCAGCACGAAGATTGTGTCTTGGGTGTCAGCATCCCAGAGATACACAGCATCGTCCATGCCTGCACCAGCCAGGTATTTTCCTTGCGGGTCGAAGCACAGCGCATAAACGCCAATATCAACGGTGTAGAGTTTCTCCCTGTGGGGTAGATCCCAGACACAAACCGCACCATCCCGTTCACCGGTCGAGAGGTAATCAATACCTCCTGCTGCGATGCGTTTACCATCGGGGTGGAAATCAATACCTTCTAAGGTGCAACCGTCGGCTGCTTCGATGAGAATGAGTTCGGGATTAGCCGTTTCACAGTTCCACAGCCAAACCAAGCCGTCAACCGGGCTGGTATGGGCCAATAAATGAGAGTCAGGCGAGAACGTGGCAAAACCGATAGGTGGTTTAGTCGCCTCCAGTGATGCAGTAAGCTGTCCCTCGGTGACATTCCACAGCTTTGTAAAGTGGTCAGTGCCGCCAATCGCTAACCACTTCCCATCGGGGCTAGCAGCTGTACAGTGTGCTGGATATTGACGACTGGGTGCAACCTCCTCGCCGGTGACGGTATCCCACACTCGCAAAAAATCGGAGCCTGAACTTGCCAATCGAAATGGGGTGCCGGCTATAACGGCAATTCGATGACGCCCACGAGAATTCGGACCGGCCAGTAATGAACCTTGGCGAACGTCCCACATATGAATGACGCGATCCGATCCAGCGCTGGCGAGTTTGGTTCCGTCTGGACTGAACGCCAAACACCGCACTTCGTCTGTATGGCCGCGGAGCACTGCTGCGCGTTCGCCTCGAACTGGATCACTCCATAAATGAATGTCGAAATCCGAGTCGGCGCAGGCAAGAAAAGCGCCATCCGGGCTAAATGTCAGAGAATGAACTAGATCGGCATGGCTATTCAGGAGCATTACCGGATCTGACTGGGGTAATCGCCAGACACGAGCGGACCTATCCCACCCCGCTGAAACGAGTAAGCTACCATCCGGACTCCAAGCCAGTGCCGGGATCCGATCAGTGTGACTGATCAACTCGCTTACTTGCTTGTGAGTTGTTGTGTCCCAAACCCGTACAATGCGATCCTCTCCAGCTGTTGCGACCCAATCACCACGAGGCGAAAAGGCAATGGCCGAAACTGGAAAGGCCCTGGGAGCAACTTCAATTTCTCCAACTAAACGCTGCGTGGTCACGTCCCAGAAACGCACGGTTCCGTTGTCATGGCCAGTGGCTAACGTACGACCATCGGGAGCAAACACGACCGCTGTAACCCATGAAGACTGAGGCAGACGGTTCACAAGTTGACCGCTGGCAACGTCCCAAAGGATCAAGTCGTCGTTACCGCTGGCCAAAAACCGAGCATCGAAACTGAATGCCCAAAGGGTCTCAACATCGGATAAAAAGCAACGAACCAATGGTTTGCCATCGAGGGCCCAATGCCAGAGTACTCCGACCTCGTCAATGCACCACAGCGTACCGTCGGGCGCAAAAGCCAAAGCCGCCACATCGCCTTCAGTGTGGAACCGGGGCTCACCAAAAACCTTATGTACAAGTGGGCCGGGATGTAACCGTTCGTGATTGGGCGTGTCTGTGGGCACCGGATTGGACATGGTGAACCCTTGTTAATGCAATATCGATGGGGTTCTCACTCGATTCGACGTGAGTCTAGAACAGGGTTTGCATTGAGGCGAGAAAAACACTGTAACGAGGGGAAAAAAATTTTCCCCGTTGCACGAGGTGCCGTATTGCGTGATTTCGACTTAATCGATTTGGTTTCTCCTTGGAGATTCAAATCACTCACCTGCATTTTGGCTGACTAATTCACAATCAAATGCTCTTAATTTTCCAACCATCGTTAACTTGCATAATAGTTATTGAGCACAATACCGGATATGCTCACCTTGGAGGTAATGTGCTTCAGCTTTCCTGAAGCCAAGCCCAGGCTTTGTCAATTTCCGAAGCATCGAAATACTGAATCTTGGCCATGGTGAATGGAACACAGACCTTAGCCATCCACTTTTCCCAAGTTTTTTCACCAACAAGTGCAATGCGCTCAATCTTGGTGCAATGTGTGGTGGCGAATTTAATGTCATCCCACAAGGCATGTAGATCCCAGCCTTGGAAATCATGGAATTGGGCGAGAAGTCGGACCTTGCCGGTGCCCGCCGCTGCGTCGATGGTAGGGACGAATTTCTTATAATCTTCGTTATGTAACTTCCCACTGAGCTTAAAACCGAGAACTTTATCCGATGGGCTAGGTAATAACTCGATCATGACGAACTCCTTGGGAGTAAACAGCTGTAATGTCCAACAACAGCACCACCAAACATGATTCGATAGGCATCATAACCAATTAGAAGGGTGTTTTGAACTTTTCGGCCAACTTTTGCTTGGCGTCCCCCATCAAGCGATTGATTTCGGACCATACCTCATTGCGACGTTTCTGGTCGTCAGCAATCACTTGTCGAATCTGAGCTTGAATTTGGGGGATATTCGTAGTGGTGTGGGTTGGTAAGAAGATCGTTGGGTTCCAACCCCACCATCCCCCCGGCATCAAAGCGATTTGCGCGTTGGAATACGAATACTGTTGTGATTCAAGTTGGCGGACATCAATAGGAATCCCTCTTAGGCTGGCCCCGATGGCCCGCAACCGCTTTGCGGATTGCAAGGCCGCTTCCTGAGCGATTGGATCAACCCCACGTCGGCTCAAATGCTCAATTTGAGCTGCCGCCTTTTCGTGCCAGGTCGCCATCTTTTCGTAATTCGGGGTGTCTTTGGTATTACTCATATCCGTCAGTATTCCCTCCACCGCGCCCAAGTAACGCTTTGTAGCCGGTATTGACACCACTTCACCCTTCATCATCGAATCGTCCATCCCCGCTTGCGGGAATGCAAACAGCGATACCACGCGTTTGAGATCCAAACTGGTCATCGGGCCAGTGAACTGGATTGCTGTATCCGTGTAGGTCACCTTCCAATTCTCGATTCCCGGGATCCATACCCCTTGGCCGTCGATGAGTTCCAAGATCAAATCGGGGAGAATTCGCCGTTGTCGGACTGGTTCTAGAGCGAATTCCACCGAAAGTGTCCCGGTGATCTGCTCATCCACCTTAGCCACGAAGCTTAATCCTCGCACTTGAGATAGAAACGCGGCGAGATTAGCCAAATCCAAATCTTTCTGCTTGGCAACCGAAGGGCTTGCGGCCAGTGACATCCGAAGGATATTGCGATCCACCACGTCTTGCAGATCGACGGCAATGGTCACGACGTTGCCAGCAGCATGATCGGCAGCCGCCTGCAGATATGGCGATAGAGATGGCCCCTTCGCCGCTTGGGCAGCCCGAATCCACCTAGCTGTGAGCTGACGATCTGCGGGGAAAACCGCCGCCAACTCTCGTCCGGACAATGTAGTGAAGTAGACATTTCGGGGTGACAACACGGCTAAACGGCCGGCTATTTCGTCTTGGGTGCCCCCTTCTCGATTGGCCAACTGATTCATCGTCGGGACGTTGCGAACTCGCACCAAGCCAACCTGAAAGGTCCGCACAAAGGAGTTTAGATTGACTTCGGCGGCGATCACCACTTGTTGCGCGTCGTTGGGAACAAAGCCCAATCCACCACGGTCACCAGGTTGAGCCTTTTCGACCCATCGTTCCTTTTGTGCTAAGGGGCTTGCCAAAGCTCCGGTTACATCGATTAAAGCGATGACGTTGGTATTCGGAGGGACTGACCGCAACAATTCCTCAAACGGGCCTGCTGCCCGCGCCGTGACACTTGATAGACCGATGAGACAAACCACTACGGAAATTGAACGCGGCATTAGGGCACCTTGGAATTGAGGCCAGGCTACTTCACGTTCTCGGAGCAAAGTTTACGAAAGTTAAGCAAAGACGGTACTTCGGGAACGAGTAACCGGCATCACATCCGTTCCCAACTCCAACGGGCAGAATCGGTACTACCCCGGTTACGGCAAGCAATGAGCTCGGCGACGATACTTACGGCAATCTCAGGCACCGTTTGTGAACCGATATTGTAACCTAACGGCGCATGAACCTTAGTAAGCAGCTCGGGAGCAATGCCCTTGGCCACCAGATCGTCGAAGATCATGCGAATTTTGCGCTTGCTGCCAATCATCCCGACATAACCACACGCAGTCGATGCGAGATGGTAGAGCGCTTCTTCATCGTGACTGTGGCCTCGTGTCACAATGATTGCAAAGGTCGTGACTCCCAGAGAGGGGGCCAATTGCCGGAGCATTTGGCCAATGTCGCCAACTAATCGCCGGCGAGCTGTGGGAAACCGGTCCTGGCAGACGTACCGCTCGCGATCATCCAGCACCCAGATCTCGAATCCCACTTCCGAAGCCAACCGTGCCACGGCCTGACCGACGTGCCCCCCGCCGACGATCAAAAGGGTGATCCGGCGTGCTGTGGGGATGTAGGCGATTCCGTGTCGCGTGAAGGCTTTCGGATGCGTTGTGAGTGGTGGGAGATAAGCCGCCACAAGTTCCCATCTCGGGCATTCTCCCAGATGAGCAACACCCCGTCCTTGGCTATCGAACAAATATCGATCACCGATTGGTAAACCAGCGGTTTCGCCAATCACGATTGCTTCGGTGAAACCTCCTCCCGGTTCGGTGAATTGACTGAGGTGATGGTAATAGCTAGCGGCACGATCGTGCTGATCGCCTTCGGGATGAAGCGGATCAACCAGAATTGTCATTCGACCGCCACAAATCAAACCATCATCCCAGCCATAATCATCGTCAAGGCAAAAACTCAATACCGTAGTCGCCCTCTTATCATTTAGGCAAACCAAAGCCCGTCTCTTGACCTCAGCCTCAACACAGCCACCACCCAAAGTACCAGCTTGCGACCCATCAGGATAAACAAGCATTGCCGCGCCAGCTTTTTGAGGTGTGCTGCCACGGGTTTCAACAACCGAGCAATAGACGCAGGGGAAGCGACGCTCTAAGGCTGTGATCAGTTCGTCGAGTAGCTCGCGCATCAGCTACTCCGCAGTGGTCACACCGACGATAACCAGGCTCAAGCCGAGGTGAGTTTTTTGCTCACCAGCGACTGCAGGTAGGCGAAAGCTCACGACGGTGTGGTCTTTTGCTTTGGTTTCGATGACCGGTGCTGCGGCAGGCATCCTGTTCGGAAACATGAGCATAATCGCGGGATGCTTGCGGGGTGACGCTTTCGTGCTCAGCTCAAACAGTTCCTCGACGGTCATGGTCCCAGCTTTCGTGTCATCTGCCACTTGGGACAACAAACAAAAATCGTTGTACGGAGCAGTGCCCATGTGGTCGCCGTCCATGAGCTGGATGGCATAGCGTAAGGTGTAGATCCCCGGCTTGATTTTCTGCTTGCGGTAATCGATCCATGTTTCAGGAAATTTCACCACCCCAATCAGCGTAGTTTCTTCCAAGTCACTGTACTTTAATCCGGAGGCGACTTGCTCGGCTTTGGCCTCAACGTGGAGCTGCTTGACCGGCCAGATCGTGCAGAAGACTTTCCCGCTGCCATCGAATACGGTGAGACTTGAGCTGGCCAAGACCTCGCGTACCTTCTCACTCAATTCCTTAGGTGGTGCAGCCTCCACAATCTTGACTGTGAACTTCGTCTCCTGGGCCGCAGCTTGTGTCATCCAAGCCAAAACGAAACAGAGCGTGAAAAGGAATTGGGGCATGATCGCCCTCCGTGTGAAAAACGAAGCACTCGCATGGGGCTGTATTTCCTAAGCGATCCCGGTGAGTGCTGAGATTTGATTCAGCGGGTGACAAATGAACCGACAAAGGCCCCCCGACGCCCACTATCGCTCCACGTCTCGTTGAGATCCGTGCCTGTGAAACTATGCTCAGTTGCATAGGCCGGCTTGGCCGAAACACCACGGACTAGCGGGGAATAAATGGTTGACTCATTCCCACAAGCTTTGTCATGCTCCAAATCGATGCAGCGCGTCGCAATCTTGACCATTCCAGCGGTCAGGGTGGCACAGCCTTCGCCATCACAGTTGCAAATGCTCAAGTTGATTGAGGAACTGCGTATGGCCACCACTTCACCGACCAAACGACCGGCTTGTTTCTGAACAAATTGAACGAGTGATTGCCGTTGAGCAGGGGTGGCTTTCTCATCAACAATCACAACTGCCCGACCAATAACCGATTGCTTGAGCCCAAGCGTCTCAGCTGTGGAGATTACCGCGAGTACACCCAGGCCGTCCAACTTGGTTCCATTCATTGTGCCAGTATCTATCTTCCAAGCCAGTACGGCATTTTTGCCCGTTAATCCCGTGTCAGCGTTGGCGAAGCACGCCCCCGCGAATACATCGCAAGTTCGCGCCTCCAGGTACTGCCCACGAATCGTGGTACCACCAGTATCCAACGTGATCAATAGGGGTAACAAAACGAAGTACGACATTGCAGTGCCTCCGGGGGAAGGTGAACCGCGAACAAATGCTTCTACTATTGTTTAGCAATTGGCGGTCCGCGTCAAGCGCGCAACCGCCGAGATGGAATGGGTCAGGTAGGCCGGTTACTTGATCAATGTTCCCGGTGGTGCATCAGGGCGGTGCAATTCCCACTGTTCACGGACTTTTCGCAAGCCGACAGCACAGAGTTCAAACTGTTCACTGAGCCGACGAAATAACTCTGCCTCGGTCTCGTGATGTTCTTCTTCCTCCAAACGGCTTGTGATTAAATAGCCCCGCTTTCCTTGGGTGGTGTAACTGATCATCGCATCCTTGCACGATCGGGAGCGTAATCGATCCAATGCTTCCGGATAAACCCCGGTCCAGAACAAGGCGTAGTCGCCAATATGCCGATAGTACTCCCTCCGCGTTTTCCCGCCCGCCGGGAGTTGTTCCGCTTCGAGAACCATTTCGGCCAACTCGGTGATGGGTTGACCAGCGCCATTCCGGAGCCGGTGAACAACATCATAATGGACAAAGCGGGTCAGGAGGCCGGAGAGGTAATCGATCAGGGGCGGGTCGGCCACGCCGAGATGGGAGAAGAAGGCATGTTCGGCCAGCCCCGCGAACAACCGCTGAAGCGGGTGCCCGAGGGGTAATTCATGCATGATCAAAATCCTCGTCGCATCGGAAACCACAGAGTGTAATTCCACATACCCACTTCCAATATGACGCATTGCTGCTACGAATTCAACACACAAACGGCAACAACAAAATTAAAAAAGTTCATTGGGGTTCGTTTTCGCGTTCCGCCACCACTATTGGCGGTCGCTGTGGTATCCGCACGGAAGGCGGGAGTGGATCAACGCGCGACGAACTTGTCCAAGTCACCGGCTGCACCGGCGACGGATCGACCGGTTCAACCGAGGTCATAGCCGTTCCTGTTACAGGAGGTTGCACCGGGACTGGTGTGGCCTCGACAACCCGAACGGCATTCCGCAGGGTGGGTCGTGCGCCTTTCCCTTCATTGGAAGCGAATGGTGCCGAAGTTGGTGTAGCCACGATTCTTGATGGTTGAGCCGATGAGAGACCATCCGTGTGATTAGGTGTCGATTCTAAGGGTTCTTTGGATAGCAACGGGGAATCGGGCGCGGATGTCAGTGCCACGACGGTGGTGATCCCCTCAAAATTGAGCTGCGGATGGGCCGATCGAGCGGTGGTTGGCTGCCGGTTGATCGGCTCGGCCTGTGGACTTATCGAGCTGCTGAGCAGTACTTCTCGTGGGGTCAACTGGGTATTTGGCGTGGAATCGGACAGGGTTTCGCAACCGCTACTAACTAGGAGCGCACAGGCGCCTAGGATTAGCATCCGGTGAACGGCACCCATGTGCGCCCTCCCTTCGGCAGCCACGGCGAGAAACTTCAACCTTTTCTCGGAGCTATAACCATTGCTACACGGGCACGCAATCGCAATGCTAGGATCAGCAGTGCAGGCAGTTGATCGCCATAATTAAACGACTATACTCAGTGATGATGTACCCACCCAACCCGCCCGCCTCGTCTATTATTCACTGACTTTGCCATGCGTTACTGCTTTGTTGTCGCATGTTCAGTGTTGCTGATACCATCCGGAAGGGGCGCCCCACCGGTAGACTTCAACCGGGATATTCGTCCACTCCTCGCAAGTCAGTGTTACCAGTGTCACGGTCCTGACGAGAAAACTCGTAAAGCCAAGCTCCGACTCGACCGCCGCGAGGATGCGATCGCGGCCGGGGCGATTGTGCCGGGCAAGCCCGAGGAAAGCGAACTCCTCCGGCGAATTTGCAGCGAGGATCCCCGGGAACGCATGCCTCCGCCAGCGACCAAGAAACCAGTAATGACCGGTCAGCAACTTGCACTTTTCCGGCAATGGATCGCTGAAGGTGCCAAGTATGCGGAACATTGGTCGTTTGCGAAGCTGAACCGGCCCGAGGTGCCCCAAGTCCTAAATGCGACGATGCCGCTTCGCAATCCGATCGACCACTTCATATTCGCCCAGCTCGAACGGGTGGGACTGACCCCATCGCAGGAAGCAGATCGAATCACTCTGATCCGTCGCTTGTATTTCGACTTGACCGGGCTACCGCCTCCGGTCGAAGCGGTGCGTGCTTTTCTCGCGGACCGATCGCCCGATGCGTACGACAAGGTGGTCGACAAGCTACTGAGTAGTCCACATTATGGTGAACGCATGGCCATTTGGTGGCTTGATCTCGTGCGTTATGCCGATAGCATTGGGTACCATAGCGATAACCCGATGAATGTGTCGCCATACCGCGATTATGTCATTCAGAGTTTTAACTCGAACAAGCCATTCGATCAGTTCACCATCGAGCAACTCGCCGGCGACCTCTTGCCTAACCCGACGCTTGAACAGCGTGTAGCCAGTGCTTACAACCGGCTGCTGCAAACCACGGAAGAGGGAGGTGCTCAAGCGAAGGAATACGAAGCGAAGTATGCGGCAGACCGGGTGCGCAATTACGGTCAGGTGTGGTTGGGCGGCACAATAATGTGTGCTGAGTGCCATAACCACAAATTCGATCCCTATACACAGGTCGATTTCTACTCAATGGCGGCGTTCTTTGCGGATATTCAGGAAGCGGCGGTGGGGCGTCGCGAAGAGGGCATGCTGGTACCCACTGCTCAGCAGAAACAACGCCTGAGCGAGCTGGAGGCACAGATGATCGCAGCCACTCAGCGGCTCACGGCGCGTGGAGTTGTCGTACCCGTGGCAGCACTCCACGCCGAGCGTGGCGACCTCGCCAGCGTAACCAAGGCCCACGCCGATCTGGTCAGCAGCATCCCTCGTGTTCTCGTAACGACCGCCGGACCGCCTCGGACTGTGCGCCTGCTTCCGCGCGGTAATTGGCTGGATGAAAGCGGGCCGGTGATGACACCAAATACACCGAGCTTCTTACCCCCGCTCCCGAAAAAAGCAGAGCGTTATACTCGCCTCGATCTCGCCCACTGGACGGTCGCACCAGAAAATCCGCTGACCGCTCGTGTGTTCGTGAATCGCTTATGGAAGCTCTTTTATGGTCACGGCATCGCCCGGTCGTTAGAGGAATCGGGAACGCAAGGACAATTGCCCACACATCCCGAACTGCTCGACTGGCTGGCTGCCGAGTTTCAGACGAAATGGGATGTCAAGCATCTTGTACGATTGATGGTGACCTCTTCGACTTACCGCCAAATCTCAGTGGAAACCGCGGCACTCCGCGAACGTGACCCCATTAACCGGTACTTTGCTCGGCAATCACGATGGCGGTTGGACGCTGAATTGGTCCGCGATACGGCATTGGCGATCAGTGGGTTGCTGAATCCCGCCATCGGGGGGCCAAGCGTTAAGCCCTACCAACCGCCTGGCTACTGGGCCGCACTCAACTTTCCCCCACGGGAATGGCAAAAAGATACCGGCGATAAAGTTTATCGCCGCGGACTGTATACTCACTGGCAACGATCTTTCCCCCACCCCGCTATGGTGGCCTTCGATGCTCCAAGTCGGGAAGAGTGCACTTGCGAACGACCCCGCTCAAATATCCCCCAACAGGCTCTTGTCCTGCTTAACGATCCCGAGTTTGTCGAAGCTGCCCGTGTTTTCGCCCAGTTCACGATCCAAACAGGTGGCAAAAGCGATAGGGAACGGTTGGCGTGGGCCTTCGAACGAGCAACTAGCCGGCCACCTCAACTTGAAGAACTACAAGTGCTGCTAACCGTACTCCAGAAGCACCGCGCGGATTATGCATCTCAACCTGCCGACGCTAAGCACTTACTTAGCATTGGAGATGCTCCGATACCCAAAGACTTAGAGCCGGTCGAATTGGCTGCGTGGACGAATGTGTGCCGCGTGATTTTGAACCTGCACGAAACCATCACACGCCAATGACTGCAAATGGCCGGTCGGGAGCTGTTATGAATCCTCACCTGATCCGACTGCACCAGCGTCGAACATTTCTCGGCCAGGCTTGCCGTGGCGTGGGAGCCTTGGCTCTTGGATCGCTACTGTCTCAAAGTCGAGCCGCTGAACCCATTCGCGGGGTGATGAGCAAACCCCATGTGCCACCCCGAGCGAAACGGGTTATTTTCATTGTGTTAGCCGGCGGTGCCAGTCATCTGGAGCTATTCGACTATAAGCCTGAATTGGCTAAGCGTCATGGCCAGCCCATGCCCGAGAGTATCACCAAGGGGCAACCCATTGCCCAGCTTCAGGGCGCGAAACTCACCTGCTTTGCCCCACAATGGGGATTCAAGAAACACGGCGAAGCTGGCATCGAAATGAACGAACTCTTCGTTCATTTGCCAAAAGTTGCCGATGATCTGTGTGTCGTGCGATCACTCCACACTGAGGCGATCAATCACGATCCGGCTCACACGTTCATGAATACCGGCAGCACCGTGTCCGGGCGGCCGAGCATGGGGAGCTGGATCACCTATGGTCTGGGCAGCGAAGCCGACGATCTGCCCGGTTTTGTAGTCCTCACTTCCAGCCGGGGTGGTCAGATGCAACCGATTGCCTCCCGGCAATGGAGTTCAGGATTTCTTCCTGGCCGTTTTCAGGGAGTTCACCTGCGGGGCAAGGGCGATCCTGTTCTGTATCTGAGCAACCCGCTCGGTGTCCGTACCGACCAGCAAAAGGATGTCATTGACGCCGTCCAGCAATTGGACCAATTCCATAACACCGTGGTGGACGATCCAGAGATCGCCACCCGAATCGCGCAGTACGAGATGGCGTTCAAAATGCAGTCCAGCGTTCCTGCCTTGATGGACTTGAGTGGTGAACCAGTCAAGGTTCTGGATCTCTACGGTACGCGGGGAGCCGATGGCTCGTTTGCTGCCAACTGCCTACTTGCCCGCCGTTTGGCTCAAAAAGGCGTCCGCTTCATACAACTTTACAACCGCGATTGGGATCACCACGGGAACATCAAACCTGAAATCAAGTTGAAGATCGAGGAAATCGATCGCCCACTCGCTGCACTTATCCAGGATCTGAAGCGATTGGGGATGTTTGATGAAACTCTCGTCGTTGTTACCGGGGAGTTTGGTCGCACGCCTATGTCACAAGGTGGTAACGGCCGGGATCACCATATGAAGGGATTTTCGGTCGTGTTGGCCGGCGGTGGCATCAAGGGCGGAATGACCTACGGAGCAACCGATGAATTTGGTTACAATGCTCAGGACAAAGTCTTTCCGGTGCACGACTTACACGCCACGATGTTGCATCTACTCGGCATTGACCATGAACGGCTCACGGTGCGTTTCCAAGGCCGGGATTATCGATTGACCGACGTCCATGGTCGGGTTGTAAAGGATATTCTGGCTTAACCGGATGGAGGCTTTCGGAGCATTGGTGCTCGATACAATGAATTTCGTCGGGAGTCGTAAAGAAGGAATTGACGCGAACGACCGTCTCCACTATCCTCGACTAACGAGAGAGGTGCCATACCTTTCTCACTCAACCCTGCCAAACCTCCCCGGTTGTTGGACTGGGGCATGCCGAAAATATTAGTTCGTTGTTTCAAAAGCCTTCCCCTAACTGGAAACATAATCCGACCCCAAATAGGAGTCCGCCCGTGAATCTGTTCACCCGTTGCACTGGATCACCGCTTGACCGTCGGAACTTCCTCCATGTCGGTGCACTTGGAGGTCTCGGGCTGACGCTCGATTCGTTCTTCCGCCTCCAGGCCCAGCAAGCCCCGACGGCCAAAAAACCGAAAGCGGAGGCGTGCATTCATATCTTTTTGCCCGGGGGCATGGCCCACCAGGAGAGTTGGGACCCTAAGCCTTACGCTCCGGTTGAATACCGTGGCGAGATGGGCACGGTGCAGACCAAGTTGGAAGGCGTGGTGTTCAACGAATGCCTGCCGAAGACCGCAGCGCTAGCCGACAAAATCACCGTGGCCCGGGCCATGACCCATGGCGAGGCCGCCCACGAGCGCGGCACGCACAACATGTTCACCGGCTATCGGCCCAGCCCAGCGATCATCTTCCCGAGTATGGGCAGTGTCGTGAGCCACGAACTCGGCGTGCGGAACAACCTACCTCCTTATGTCGCCGTACCGAGTATACCGACCAACTTTGCTGGCAGTGGCTATCTTTCCAGCAGCTATGCCCCATTCAGCCTGGGTAGCGACCCGGCCGATGGTGGTTTCCGCGTTCAGGATCTCGCTTTGCCGGGCGGCGTGACACCGGAACGCTTCACGACTCGCCGGAGCATGTTGGACGCGGTGAATGCTCACTTCGCCAACAAAGAAAAAAGTGACAACTTAGCTGCGATGGACACCTTCTACCAGCGGGCTTACGGGCTGATCTCCAGTGAAAAGGCTCGAGCAGCTTTCGACATCAATGCTGAGGATGGCAAGCTGCGTGATGCGTACGGTCGCAACCCCGCCGGCCAACGTATGCTGATGGCTCGGCGACTTGTCGAGGCAGGTGTGCGGTTCGTTACCTTGACCTACGGCGGTTGGGATTTCCACAACGGCATTGCCGGCGGTACTCGTAGCCAGCTACCAGCTTTCGACCAGGCATTTGCCACGCTCATCACCGATCTCATCAATCGTGGCTTATTCGACAGCACGCTTATCATGATTTCCAGCGAATTTGGCCGCACACCCAAAATTAACGGCACAGCAGGCCGCGATCACTGGCCCAAAGTGTTCTCCGTCGTGCTGGCTGGTGGTGGGATCAAGAAGGGATTCATTTACGGCAAATCTGACGCCACGGCGAGTGAGCCGGAAGAGGACGCCCTGACTGTCGAGGATTTGGCCCACACCGTCTACCACTGCTTGGGCATCGATGCCGACAAGAAACTGATGAGCCCCGGCGACCGACCGATCGACATCGTTCGCGAGGGCCATACTCGCAAGGAACTGCTGGCTTAGGTGATAGAATGGCGTGCTTCTCCGAAGGCACTATTGACCGAACAGAAACACAGCAGCTCGGCTTAGGAGCATTGCACCATGGGGTTTCGTTTTATTGTTGCACTTAGTGCTATTTGCGTCTGCTGTGCATCGCTTCCGGCCGCATCGCCCAGCCTTGGGGGGATCCAGCCCCGAGGAGCACAACGTGGTACCGAGGTCGTGCTCACCTTTTCCGGTGGGCGACTCGGCGACTCCCAGGAGGTGCTCGTTTACTACCCCGGGATAACCGTTAAGAAGCTTGAAGTCGTCAACGATGCCACTCTGAAGGTCACGGTAGCCATCGCGCCCGATTGTCGATTAGGTGAGCATGCCTTCCGGGTTCGCACGGCCAGTGGTATTTCCGAAGTTCGTACCTTCCTGGTTGGCGCCCTACCTGTGGTCGAGGAGAAAGAACCCAATAGCGAGTTCGATAAGCCACAGCCCGTTCCGCTCAACTGTACCGTCCACGGTGTAGTCGAAAATGAGGATGTCGATTACTTCGTCGTTGAATGCAAAAAGGGACAGCGACTATCGGTCGAAATCGAAGGTATGCGCTTAGGGGTTACTTTCTTCGACCCCTATGTTGCCATTCTCGATTCCAGGCGATTCGAACTGGCTACCGGCGATGATTCGCCCCTCGCCCAGCAGGATGGTGGCTGCTCGGTATTGATTCCTGCTGATGGCCCGTACATCGTTCAGGTTCGCGAGAGCGCGTACGGGGGTAACGGGGCCTGTCAGTACCGGCTGCACATTGGCACGTTTTCTCGACCAACCGCTGTGCTCCCGGCGGGGGGCAAACCGGGTGAAGAACTGGAAGTCACGTTCCTGGGCGACCCAACCGGGCCGATCAAGCAGAAGGTGAAGTTGCCAACCGACGACGACCACGGCTACTGGCGGTTGCATTGCCAGACGCCTGAGGGGATCAATCCCAGTGGAATGAAATTCCGGCTTACGGATCTATCCAACGTTATCGAAGCTGGGAACAATAACTCCGCACAAACGGCCACACCGGGCACGGCTCCAGGGGCTTTCAATGGCATTGTCGCCAAGCCAGGAGAGGCGGATTACTTCAAGTTCACGGCAAAAAAGGGCCAGGTGTTTGATATCCATTGCTATGCCCGTCGGCTCGGCTCGCCATTAGATCCAGTCATGCACATCGGCATCTTGGGTGGAGCATACCTGGCCGGTAACGACGATAGTGCCGGGCCAGATAGCTATTTCCGCTTTACTGCACCGGAAGATAAGGAATACGCGCTGTGGGTACATGACCACCTTTTTAAGGGTGGCCCAGACTATTTCTATCGCATTGAGATCACTCCGGTACAGCCTCGAATCGAGACGACGATTCCCCGGGTTGATGGCAATAACCCCGCCAACCAGGAGCGGCAAACCATCAGCATACCCCGAGGTGGTCGCTATGCCGCCCTACTTGTCGCAAACCGGGCGGATTTCGGCGGCCCACTGCTCATGGGTCTGGAGAAACTCCCCCACGGCGTTACACTCGCCGCGGACCAGATGGACCCCGGCCTCAACATTGTGCCGGCGGTATTCGAAGCCAAATCGGACGCCCCAATCGGTGGCTTTCTGACAGGCATCACGGCCACCCATGTCGATCCCAACATCAAGGTGCCCTGCAAAACCGTCTTTGATGCTGTGTACAGTATCGGCCCGAATAATACTCCGTTCATGCGGCATTACACCGACCGCACCGCTGTGGCAGTAACCGAACCCGCCCCCTACTCAATTGAGGTCCTCGAGCCGAAGGTACCGTTGGTTCAGAACGGCTCGTATAACTTGAAAATTGTGGCCAAGCGGGCGGAGGGCTTCAAAGGAGCGATCACAGTCTTCCCACTATGGACTCCGCCAGGGCTGGGTATTCAAGGCTCTGCCGCCATTCCTGAGAATGCAACCGAATGTCTACTACCCATGAACGCGGCTCCGAACGCCGGGGTGCGAAAATGGAAGACCGCCGTTATCGCCGTTGCTGACGCTGGCAAAGGACCGGTGTGGACATCGAGCCAATTGTTCACCATCGAAGTGGCAGCTCCCTTGGTGTCGTTGGCAATGGAACGGGCCGCGGTCGAACAGGGACAGACCACACAACTGTTTTGCAAGGTTGCAGTCAGCACGCCCTTCGAGGGTAAGGGGAAGGTGACCATTTACGGTCTCCCGGCAAAAGTCACTACACAAGTGCTCGAGGTAACCAAGGACAGCAAAGAATTGGTCTTCCCAATCGCGGCTGCCCAGGACAGCCCTGCCGGCAAGCATGGTGGAATCTTCGCTCAAGTTGTGATCGAGAAGGACGGAGAGCTGATTGTTGGTAATACCGGCGGTACCGAATTGCGGATTGACGTACCGTTGCCGCCAAAGACCAACGGTACCCAAACGCCGATGGCAACCACCCCGCCGCCAATGCCCCCCACTGGTCAACCCGAGAAACGGTTGACTCGTTTGGAAAAGCTTCGCCTGGAGCAAGAGGAGCGCGAGAAAGCCGCTGCCAGCCAACCGCCACCCAAAAAGCAAGAGCCCAGGTAGCAGTGATTCCCTGGGAATGCTTGGCAACCTTGGACGAACTCTCGCATGAGGCTTCACGCTATGCGTTCGCTGTTTTCCCTGTGCGTTCTCTGCAGTCTGGCGACCGAATCTGTTGCCCAGCAGATCGCCGTTTACCCACCCGACATCAATCTCGAAACCAGCCGCGACCGGCAATCGTTCGTGGTACAACTGACGCAGCCCGATGGCATCACTCGTGATGTCACCGCTCAGGTGCAGATCAGTTTCGCGAACCCCGATTTGGTGCGGCGCGACCAGTTCTACCTTTACCCCCTGGCGGATGGGGCTACCGAGATGACGGTCGCCTTTAACGGTCAGTCGGTGAAGGTTCCCGTGAAGGTTGTTAAGGCCAAGGAAGATCGGCCGATTTCCTTCAAGCTCGATGTCATGCCTGTGTTTATGCGAGCCGGGTGTAATGCTGGCGGCTGTCACGGCGCAGCTCGCGGGAAGGATGGCTTTCGCCTGTCGCTCTTTGGCTTTGATCCGGAAGGCGACCACTACCGTCTGACCCGCGAGGTGAATGGCCGACGGATTAACCTGGCCATGCCGGCCGAGAGTTTGTTGCTTGACAAAGCCTGTGGCAAAGTACCCCATACCGGCGGCAAGAAGATCGCAGAGGGCGACGAATACTACCAGGCAATAATGCGCTGGCTGGAAGCCGATGCCCCACTCGATCCCCCGACGGTCGCGACCCCGGTGAGTATGGAAGTCTTCCCGCCCAATGCCGTGCTTGATGGGAAGGACGAGAAACAGCGCCTTGTTGTTCGGGCTAAATATTCCGACGGTACCGACCGCGATGTGACTAGTTTGGCGCTGTTCCTGTCCAATAACGACAACGCGGCAAAAATCGACGGCGATGGCACCGTGACGGCCGGTGAACGCGGTGAAGCGTTTGTCATGGCCCGGTTTTACACATTCACGATTGGAGTCCCTTTCATCACCCTGCCCAAGGGTTTGCAATTCACTTGGCCGAATCCGCCGGAGAACAACTACATCGATACGCTGATTCATGCCAAGCTCAAGAAGCTGCGGATCGAACCCAGCGGCACCTGTGATGATGCTACGTTCATCCGCCGCCTCTATTTGGATGTGCTGGGCCAGTTGCCCACGCCGGAGGAGTACGCCCGCTTCATGGTCAGTACTTTGCCGGACAAACGGGCACTCTTGGTTGACGAACTGCTTGATCGCAAGGAGTTTGCCGAATTGTGGGTGCTCAAGTGGGCCGAGCTGCTGCAAATCCGCAGCAGTAATCAGGTGTCCTACAAGGCAATGCTGCTCTACTACGGCTGGCTTCAGGACAAGATCGCTCGCAATGTGCCCACCGACGAATGGGTGCGGGAGTTGTTGAGCGCCACCGGCGGCACCTTCAAAAATCCCGCGACCAATTACTACCAGATCGAAACCGATGTCCTGAAGGTGACCGAGAACGTCGCTCAGGTTTTCATGGGCATGCGCATCCAGTGCGCTCAATGCCATAACCATCCGTTCGATCGCTGGACGATGGACGACTATTACTCGTTCGCGTCGTTCTTCACCCAAATTGGCCGCAAGGGAGGTGATGATCCGCGCGAGCTGATCGTGTTCAACTCGGGTGGCGGCGAAGTGAACCACCCCGTCCGCGGCCGACCGATGCCTCCACGGTTCCTGGGCAGTACGGTCAATGCCGACGTGGCCGGCAAGGACCGCCGCGTGGTGCTGGCCAACTGGCTGGCCAGTCCCGATAACCCCTACTTTGCTAGGAACCTGGCGAACATCGTCTGGAACCACTTCTTCGGTCAGGGGATTGTTCACGAAGTCGATGATGTCCGCATCTCGAACCCGGCCAGCAATCAGGAATTGCTCGACGAACTGGGCAAGCGATTCACCGGGTACAAATACGATTTCAAGAAGCTGGTCCGCGATATCTGCACCTCGCGGGCCTATCAGCGAAGCACCCAACCCACGCCGACCAACGAGAGCGACACCCGGAACTTTGCGCGGGGCCCCATCCGCCGAATCCGCGCCGAGACCATGCTCGACATCATTACTCAGGTGACGGATACCAAGAACAAGTTCCAAGGGCTGCCGCTGGGGGCTCGAGCGGTCCAAATTGCTGACGGAGGTGTGACTACTTACTTCCTCACAGCGTTTGGCCGACCAACCCGCGAAACCGTCTGTTCTTGTGAGGTTCGCTTGGAACCAACCCTCAGCCAAAGCCTGCACTTGCTGAATGGCAACACGGTTGAACCGAAAATCCAACAGGGCAATCTCGTTGGCCGAATGTTGCAGGAGAAGAAGACTCCCGCCCAGATCATCGAGCATCTGTACATTCGCTGTCTGAGCCGGCCCCCCAAGCCTGAGGAGCTGAATCCCCTCCTGAGCCTGGTGGAGAAGAACCCGGACAAGAAACAGGCATTGGACGACGTCTTCTGGGCCATTTTGAACTCCCGGGAGTTCATGTTTAATCACTGACCGGATTTGGCTTCGAGCGACTTGGCACACTGAGGTTTCCGTCAAATGCGGCCGTTGATCTTCACTCTCGCGCTGGGTGTTCTGGTAGCCGGTGAGACCCGTGGCTTGGCCGACGGGAAAAACCCTACCTATGTCGATGACCTGGTGCCCATCTTTCGCCAACACTGCATGAATTGCCACGGCAACGACCAGCAGAAGGGCGACCTGAACCTGGCCAGTTACTCCGCACTTCAAAAAGGCGGTGCATCGGGTAGTGTGATTGTTCCGGGCAACCCGGATAAATCGCGGCTGTTTACCCTGACCGATCACCGCGAAGAGCCAATGATGCCGCCCAAGGGCGATAAGATTCCGGCGGAGAAAATCGCCCTGTTGAAATTGTGGATTGAACAGGGGGCTAAGGAAACCGCTAGCAGCAAGGTCAATCTGCCGGCAATGCCCAAGACGGAAATCGGCCTGAAGTCGGTTGTCCGGGGTCGGCCGGATGGCCCGCCGCCGATGCCCATTCTTGGCAAGCTCAAGGTCGATCCGGTCGTGGTGGCACGCCGCCCCGGGGCGGTGTTGGCGTTGGCCGTGAGTCCCTGGGCACCGTTGGTCGCCATTGGCGGGCAGAAGCAGGTCTTGCTCTACAACACCGACACAGCGCAGTTGGTCGGCGTCGTGCCCTTTGAAGCAGGGCAAATTCACTGTCTCAAGTTCTCGCGAAACGGTCAGCTCTTGCTGGTCGCAGGCGGTCGAGGGGGGCAATCCGGCAAGGCGATCCTTTACAAGGTCGAGACGGGCGAGAAGGTGCTGGAAATTGGCGATGCCGAAAGCGATGCGATCCTCGCTGCCGATCTTGCCGCCGATCAGTCGCAAATCGCCGTCGGCGGGCCCGGCAAAATCATTCGTGTATATTCCACCAGCGACGGCAAGGTACTGCGCGAAATCAAAAAGCACACGGACTGGGTCACGGCTGTCGAGTACAGCCCGGATGGGGTTCTGTTGGCCACCGGCGATCGGAACGGCGGCTTGTATGTCTGGGAGGCATACACCGGTCGGGAGTTCTTCACCCTGCGCGGCCACACGGCGATGATCACCGATTTGTCCTGGCGGGACGATTCGAACGTACTGGCTTCCAGCAGTGAAGACACCACGATCAAGCTCTGGGAGATGGAAAACGGCAGCAACATCAAGAACTGGGGTGCCCACGGTGGCGGGGCAGCCAGCGTGCGCTTCTCCCATGATGGCCGGCTCGTCTCCACGGGGCGCGACAAGGTGACGAAACTGTGGGATCAGAACGGCGCGGCCCAGCGGTCGTTCGAGGCGTTTCCCGATTTGGGTCTGCGAGCCGGTATGACCCACGACAACACCAAGGTCATTGCCGGCGACTGGTCCGGACAGGTGAAGATGTGGGCCGTGGCCGACGGGAAGCTGCTCGCCACCCTGGATACCAACCCGCCGCCGCTTGCCGAACGGCTCAAGCAAGCCGAGGCAACGCTGGCAGCCACAACAACCGCTGTCGCCACCGCCCAGGCCAACCTGACAACGGCCGAAGGGCAAGCCAAGCAGGCGGCCGATGCTTACAACGCCGCGGTCGCCAACTTGAACAAAATCAACGCCGAATTGGCCGCGGCTCAGAAGGCCGTCACCGATTTCACCGCCGCGGCCAACGCTGCCAAGCCCCAGGTGGACACCGCCAAGGCCCAGATGGATCAAGCCGCCACGGTCGCGGCCGCAGCGGCCAACAAGGCAATGGCGCTGGAAGTGGTCGTGAATGCCGAAGCGGCAGCCGCGAAAACCATCGCAGAAGCGGCGGCCAAGGCACCCGGTAACCCGGATTTGGCCGCCGCTGCCAAGAAGGCGGCGGACACCGTTGCGGCGCTCCATAACGAGTTGGCCACAGCAAAGAAGGCGATGGCCGAGACCGCCGCGGCACTGAAGGCGGCTACCGATAAGCACGCCGCCCTCACCAAGACCTACACCGACGCCATGACCCAGCTCGCCGAGAACCAGAAGAAGGTCGCAGCGCTCATGCCCATGGTCAAACCGGCGACCGATGCAATTGGTCCAGCCAAGGCGGCTCTCGACGCAGCCAACGCCAATGTGGTCCAAGCACGAGCGGCCCTCGACGCGGCCAATGCCAATCTGACGCGGGCAAAAACCGCCGTCGAGTCGTTGCGAGCCAGTGGGCAACCTGCCAAGCAGTAACCCGGCGTGGTCGTCCAGCAACGGTGGAATGTCCGGGAAACTTTTCCTGGTCACGAAGGGCGTTTTGCGGGTATGCTGGAGTAAGTGGCTCGCCGTTTGCCGCGGCCGACTCGTGGTGCCGCCATGCCGTTGGTCCGTTCCCTGGCCCTCCTCGCCTGTTTGTTCCTGCCGGGCACTGCCGCGGCCGGGGAGACGATTGATTTCGCACGCGATATCCGCCCGATCCTGTCGAATCATTGCTTCAAGTGTCACGGGCCGGCCGAGCAAAAGGCCCGCCTGCGACTCGACCAACGCGACCGCGCCATCGACCGGGGTGCCATCGATCCGGGCAAACCCGATCAGAGCGAACTGCTCGATCGCATCACCCGCCCCGACACCGACACGCGACGCATGCCGCCGATCGGCGTTGGTGAACGATTGACCGCCGAGGAGGTCGCCAGGCTCACGGCGTGGATCGAACAGGGAGCGAACTATGCCCCGCACTGGGCCTTTGTTCCCCCCAAGCGACCCACCGTACCCGACATCCGCAAGCCGCACGCCAATGTGCGGACCGAAATCGATCGTTTCATCGTCGCCCGATTGCAGCAAGAGGGGCTGCAGCCCTCGCCGGAGGCCGACCGGACCACGCTCATTCGCCGTGTCAGTCTCGATCTCACAGGTCTCTTGCCGACGCCACAGGAAGTCGATGACTTCCTGACGGACACAGCCCCTGATGCCTACGAAAAGGTCGTTGATCGGCTGCTGGCCAGCCCGCACTACGGCGAGCGCCAAGCCCGGCACTGGCTGGACCTGGCACGCTACGCCGATAGCAATGGCTACACCATCGACGGCCCGCGGCTCATCTGGCCCTACCGGGATTGGGTGATCCAGGCACTCAACGACGACATGCCCTTCGACCAGTTCACCATTGAGCAACTGGCGGGGGACCTGCTGCCCAACGCGACGACCAACCAGCGCATCGCCACTGGATTTCACCGCAACACCGCGTTCAACGAGGAGGGCGGCACCGATGCCGAGCAATTCCGTGTCGAACGCACGGTGGACCGCACCAACACCACCGCCACGGTTTGGCTGGGCCTGACCGCCGGCTGTGCCCAGTGCCACGACCACAAATATGACCCGTTGTCGCAGAAGGATTACTACTCGCTCTACGCCTTCTTCAATTCGTGCGATGAGCCGACCATGCCCATCGGTGGCCCGCCCAACCTCGAAGCCACCATCGACAAGCTGAACCAGATGGAGTTCTGGCTGCAGAAGAACGGCGGCAATCGGGACGACATCGAAATCATTCGCAATCAGATCAAGAAGTTGCGGGGCAAGCTGCCCACCACATTGGTGCTGAAGGAGCGGGCCACCCCACGACCCACCCATATCCAGATCCGCGGGGATTTCCTCCGCTTGGGCGAGCTGGTGCAACCGGGTTACCCCGTGGCCTTGGTCCATCGGAACCAGCGGGAATCGGAGCAAGGAACCGCCCGCCTCACCCGCCTCGACCTGGCCAAATGGCTGGTCAGCCCCGAGAACCCGCTGACCGCCCGGGTGACGGTGAACCGGGAATGGCAGAAATTCTTCGGCCGCGGACTGGTCGAAACCGAGAACGATTTCGGCTTCCAGGGCAGCTTTCCGACCCATCCGGAGCTGCTGGATTGGCTGGCCGTGGAATTTCGGGAAGGCGGCTGGAGTTTGAAGAAACTCCACAGGCTCATCGTGCTGTCGGCCACGTATCGCCAGGCGTCCATTGTCCGCGAGGACCTGCAACGGCACGATCCCCGCAATCGACTGCTGGGTCGGCAAAATCGCTTGCGGCTGGAGGCGGAAATTATCCGCGACGCGGCTCTCTGTGCCAGTGGGTTGTTGAATCGCACAATTGGCGGTCCGGGCATCTATCCGCCGCAACCCCGGGAAGTATTTGCCTTCACGCAGAACAACCACCCCTGGCCGGAAAGCACGGGGCCGGAGCGCTACCGCCGCGGCATGTACATTTACATCTGGCGGCAAAGTCAGCACCCGCTGCTGACGACCTTCGATGGGGCCGACGCCCAAACCACCTGCACCCGCCGCAACCGCAGTAACACTCCCTTGCAGGCGTTGCACCTGGCCAACGACCCGGTCTTCGTGGAGCTGGCCAACGGGTTGGGCCAACGGCTGCAGAAGGAAGGGCCGACCGACGACGCCGGCCGAATCCGCCTGGCATACCGCATTTGCCTGGCCCGCGAACCATCCACCGCCGAACTGACCCGAATCCAGTCCTACCTGAAGACCTGCCGCCAGGCGAATCCCACCACGGCCTGGGCCGCGGTCGCTCGGGTGCTGATGAACCTCGATGAGTTCATCACGCGGGAGTAGCTCGCCATGACGCTGCACGATTGGGATGCCGCCCAAACTCTGGCCCGCACCCGCCGGCACTTCTTTCACGATTGTGGCGTCGGCATTGGTGCTGCAGCCTTGGCATCGTTGCTGGCTCGGGATGGCCTGGCTACCCCGCGGCGGGATCCCTTGGCACCCAAGAAGCCTCACTTTCCTCCCCGGGCTCACGCGGTCATCTTCCTCTTCATGGCGGGGGGGCCCAGTCAACTGGACCTGTTCGATCCCAAGCCGGAGCTGAACCGCCTCGCCGGGCAGACAGTGCCGGCTTCGTTTACGCAAGGCAAGCGGTTCGCGTTCATCAAAGGCGATGCCAAACTGTTGGGCTCGCCGCGGAAGTTCGTCCGGGCGGGTGAGTGCGGCATGGACATCAGCGATCTGTTGCCGCACCACCAGACCATCGCCGACGAACTGTGCTGGCTGCGTGGCATGCGGACCGATGTGTTCAACCACGGCCCGGCCAAGTGCTTCGTCAACACGGGCAGCCCACAGTTCGGCCGGCCCAGCATGGGGGCCTGGCTGACCTACGGCCTGGGCAGCGAAAGCGATCGGTTGCCGGGGTTTGTCGTCTTGCAATCGGGGCCACGCGGGCCACGGGGCGGAGCCGCCCTGTACAGTTCCGGCTTCCTGCCCACCGTGTATCAGGGCGTGCCCTTCCTCAAGGGTCAGAACCCGATTCTCGATCTGGCCCCGCCGCCGGGTGTGAGCCTCGCCGATCAGGGTCAGTTCATCGATGCGGTCCGGGACCTCAACCAACTGCGGCACGATGTCACGCAGGATCCCGAGATTCAAACCCGGATCGCCGCTTATGAAATGGCCTACCGCATGCAAACCAGCGCCCCGGAATTGATGGACCTCAGCCGCGAGCCGCAGAAAATCCTCGACCTGTACGGGGCCAAGCCGGGGCAATCGAGCTTCGCCAACAACTGCTTGCTGGCCCGGCGGCTGGTCGAACGGGGCGTCCGCTTTGTGCAGCTGTACCACACCAACTGGGATCACCATGGCGGCAACACCGAGAACCTGGAACAGCACTTGCCCCAAGTGTGTCGGGAGGTGGATCAACCCTGTGCGGCCTTGATCAAGGATTTGAAGCGGTTGGGCCTGCTGGAGCGCACTCTGGTCATCTGGGGTGGGGAGTTCGGCCGCACACCCATGGGCGAACAACGGGAATCGACCGGGCGGGACCACCACATCGACGCCTACACCATGTGGCTGGCCGGCGGCGGTGTCAAACGCGGGTTCCTCTACGGCCGCACCGACGAGATCGGTTACACCGTCGTCGAGAACCCCGTGCATGTCCACGACCTGCAAGCGACCATCCTGCACCTGATGGGCCTCGATCACACCAAACTGACCTTCCGTTTCCAGGGCCGCGATTACCGGCTGACCGATGTGCATGGCCAGGTCCTGCACGACATCCTGGCTTGAAAAGGAGCCGTCATGCTGAGTGTGCAAGGTTACCCCACGCGGGCTTGCGACGGTCTGACTCGCCGCGACCTTCTCCACGCCGGGCTGCTCCTGCCCTGGGGGATGGCGCTGCCCAGCACTCACACCGCCGCCGCAGGAACCACCCCCGCCGCCAAAGCCCAAGCGCTCATCTTGCTCGATCTGTATGGCGGGCCATCGCACCTCGACACTTTCGACCCCAAGCCCCATGCTCCGGCGGAAATTCGGGGGGAATTCGGCACCCTCGCCACCCGCTTGCCCGGGGTTCGCATCTGCGAACATCTGCCCCGCCTGGCCCAGCGCCTGGATCGCCTGGCCCTGATCCGCACGCTCACCCACCGGTACAACTCGCACAACCCCTACTGCGTGATGACCGGCTTCGACGGCGGGCAGGACCAAACCGACTACTTCGCCAAGCCGACCAACCACCCAAGCCTGCCCAGCGTCTGCCAGTATTTCGGCATCGGTCGCAGTCGGGATCTGCCCGGTTACGTCCTGCTGCCGGCGTACCCGGGCTACACCCAGGGGCTGCGGCGGGCCGGCCCGTATGGCGGCTACCTGGGCCCGAAATACGACCCGGTCTTCAGCACGGCTGAGGCTCATGCCAGCAACTCCCTCGATGTCGGCAAGGACTTCTACAATCCGGCGGTTCCCCTCACCGGTGAGCCGGAGTTGCCCAAACCCAGCGGCGGGCTGACGCTCGATGCCCTCGATCGTCGCCGCACTTTGGTGCAGCAGCTGGAGAGCTATTCGCGGCTGGGCGACGACCCCAGCCATCAGTTCCGCCAAAGCGCGGCCTTCGATCTGCTGATGTCGCCCAAGGCCAAGATGGCGTTCGACCTCAGCCGCGAGCCGCTCAAGCTGCGGGAGCGCTACGGGCGGGATCTGTTCGGCTCCAGCGTGCTGTTGGCCCGGCGACTGGTGGAAGCCGGCGTCACCTTCGTGACCGTCCACACGGAAGCGCGCCCCAACGGGCACTGGGACACGCATGAGAACAACTTCGGCATGCTGCGGCATTTGTTGCTGCCCTTTTTGGATCGCAGTCTTTCCGCCTTGCTCGACGACCTGAGCGACCGCGGCTTGCTGGAATCCACCCTGGTGGTCGTGATGGGCGACATGGGGCGGGCCCCCCGGATCAACGGTGCGGCCGGGCGGGACCACTGGCCGCAATGCGGCTTCTGCCTGCTGGCCGGCGGCGGCATTCGCGGCGGTGTGGTCCACGGGACCAGCGACAAGATCGGCGCGTATCCCTCTGATCACCCCGTCACGGCCGGCGACCTGATTGCCACCCTGTACCACCTGGTCGGAGTCGATCCCGAGGCGACCGTGCCGGACCACACCCAGCGGCCCATTCCGATTGCCCACGGCGGCAAACCCGTCGCGGAGGTGCTGCTCTGACGGCCCGGGCTGCGGCTGCTCGCAGCGGATCGAGGGATTTCCCAAACCGGAATCGTGGAGTTGCTGATGCTTTCCTTCACCACTACCACACGTCTGGGTCGCCGCGAGTTCCTTCGCGTCGGCGGATTGGGCCTGGGCGGGCTGTCGCTGGCCTCGCTGTTTCCGGGGAGCGGTGCGGGGCAAACGGTAGCCCGGCCGGTCACCGATCAGGCCGTCGTGTTCGTGTTCCTGCACGGCGGGCCGAGCCAATTTGAAACCTTCGACCCGAAGATGACCGCCCCCGCCGAGATTCGCTCGGCCACGGGAGAAATTCCCACCCGCTTGCCGGGCATCACCTTCGGCAGCTCCTTTCCGCAACTGGCGGCCCGGGCCGATCGGCTCATCGTGGTGCGGTCGTTTGTTCCCGGCGATGGCAACCACGACATCAAGCCGATTGTGGGCAAGGACAGCTTCGGGGCGAATCTGGGCTGTGTCTACGCCAGCGTGGCCGGCGGCCTTCACCCGACAACCCACCTGCCCAGCAATTGCTTGCTGTTCCCCCGCGCCGTCGATCCCGGGGCCCAGCCCGGCCAAACCAGTTTCGGCCAGTTCCCGGCCACCGGTCCCTTCGCCGCGGCCACCGCCCCCTTCCAGCCCGACGGCGACGGCACCCTGCGGAAGGATTTGCGCCTCAACTTGCCCCTCGATCGGCTCGACGACCGCCGGGGCATCCTCGAGCAATTCGACGCCCTGAAATCGGCCTACGACAGCGGCTACGGGGATCTGGACACAGCCCGGGACAAAGCCTTCTCGCTTTTGCTCAGCGGGGTGGGCGACGCCTTCGATCTGAGCAAGGAATCGCCGAAACTCGTGGAGCGGTACGACACCGCGCGCCTGGGCATCGCGGAGAAGATCGACACGAAGTGGAACAACCACAAGTTCTATGCCGACAACGCCCGGACTCTGGGCAAGCTGCTGCTGCTGGCGCGGCGGCTGGTGGAACGCGGGGCCGGCTTCGTCACAGTGACGACCAACTTCGTCTGGGATATGCATGCCGACGTCAACAACGCCCACCTCACCGAAGGCATGCGCTACATGGGGCCGCCGCTCGATCAGGCCCTGAGTGTCTTCCTGGACGACCTGCGCGACCGCGGGCTGGACCAGCGCGTGCTGGTGGTCGTCTGCGGGGAAATGGGCCGCACCCCGCGCATCAACGACAAGGGAGGTCGCGACCACTGGGGCAACCTCGGGCCGCTCCTGCTGGCCGGCGGCGGCCTGCCCGGCGGACAGGTCATTGGCCGATCCAACGCCACCGGCGGCGAGCCCAATTCCGAGCCGGTCCGCATTCGCAACCTCATCGGCACCATCCTGCACACGCTCTTCGACATCGGCAAACTGCGGGTCACCCGGGGGGTCAGCCGCGAGGTTCTGCAAATGGCCGACTACCCCCCCATCCCCGGGCTGCACGGGTAAGTGCCGCAGCAGTTCCGGAAGCGTTGGCTCCCCGCGCCCCGGCCGAGCCGGGCCCCCGCCCTTGCGGTGCCGCACAAGGGCCATCTTGAAGCGCAGAATCGTCTCGGCAGCGCGCCAGCCCACATACGGATTCTCATGGTGCAACAGTTGCCGCAGCACCCCAAACGCTTGGGCGATGGTGTCGGCGATGGCCTCTTCCGTCGCCACGCGGAGCTGCTTGTGAAAGGTCGCCCAGTGGGCGTGGGCCAACTGAAGCAGCTCGCGTTCCGCCAGTTCCACCTGCTGGGCGACCTGCGCCCACGGCTGCCCGGCGGCCCGGAGTTCCGCGGCACGGTTGAGCACCGCCTGCTGGTGGGAGCTGAGCGAAGTCATGGAAGCACCCCCAATGCGGGTCCACGCAGGATTAGTGAACTTCTGTATAGATTATGGACCGGGACGTGTCAAAAGTCAATCGCCTTCGGTCCGGAATTTTGGAAAAAATTCCGTGGCCGAAGGCGCGGGAAACGCGAACCGGAATTGGAGTCAACCGCAAGCGATCACGGGGCGATGACCTGCTTGCGGAGATACTCCAGACTGCGGATGAGGGGTCGATCTTCGAACGGTTTGGTATCGTCCCAGAGGGGTTTGCCGTCCTTGTCCTTGGGAGCGACGACGGGCGGGGCCGGCGGCGGGTTGGGGCCAACCAGATCGGGGCGGCCGGCCACGTACTTGAGGCGGTCGAGTTCGAGGCGGTAGCGGAGCAGTTCCTCGTCGCTGACGGGCACCTGCAGGCCGGCGTTGGGGGTCACGCCCCATTCGTCGGGTCGATCTTTGGGTGCGGCGAGTTTGTCCATGTTTTTGCCGTTGGGTCGCCACCAGGTTTGCGTGGTCAGCTTGATGGCGCTGCGTTGATCGGGTGCCAGGCGGAAGAGGCTTTGCACGCTGCCTTTGCCATAGGTGCGTTCGCCCACGACGACGGCACGGCCATTGTCCTGTAGGGCGGCGGCGACGATCTCGCTGGCACTGGCGCTGGATCCGTTGACCAGCACGACGATGGGCTTCTGGTGGGCCGGTTGGAAGAGAGTGCCGGAGCGGTCGGCCGTGTAGGTCTTGGTTCCGCCGCGGCGATCCACGGTGGTGACAATTTTGCCGCTATCGAGGAACAGGTTGGCGACGGCAATGGCCTGGCTCAACAGCCCGCCGGGGTTATCTCGCAGATCAATGATGAGGCCCTTGCCGCCGGCCGCCTCGATCTCTTCGAGAGCTGCCTTCACTTCCTTGGCCGTCTGTTCGTTGAAGCCGGAGTCGCCGGTGCGATGGCTGTGAATGCGAATCAGGGCGATCTTGTGCTGCGGATCGATAAACCAGTTCCAGCGGTTAGGATCATCGGTGCGGCGGGAGACCCCCGAGACGGTATGAATGGCGATCTTGCCGCGCGTCAGGGTGACGGGGAATTCGGGCGGCTGATGGCCCTCGCGGCGCAGGGTGAGGGTCACGGTGGTGCCCACTTCGCCGACAATTTTGTCGCGCGCTTCGGCGGGGGTCATGTTGGCCACGGATTCGTCGCCGACGCGGGTGATGAGGTCGCCGGCCAAGACGCCCGCCTCATAGGCCGGTGTGCCCGGCATGGGGAAGGCGACTTTCAGGAAGCGGGTCTTTTCGTCGAGGCCGCCAAGTTGGATGCCGACCCCGCCGTAACCGCCTTCGTTGTCCAATTCGAATTGCTGGAGCTGCTGCTCGTTGAAGTATTCGGAGTGCGGGTCCAGCTTGTGCAGCCCACCGTTGATCATGTCCTCGACGAACTTCTGCCAGTCGTCGTCGGAGAGTTCCCGGACGAAGTTGGCATCGACCTCGGCCATCACCTCCACGAGTTGGCGGACGCGGCGGTAATCCTTGTCTGGACCCGGGGCGCAGTAACTGATGGTGAGGCCCAGGGCCACCAGCCCGGGGATGATCAAGAGCCAAGCCAGATTCCGAAGCGGCATGCGTTCCTCATCAGCAAGGGGATGCCCCCACCGGGCAGGCTTCCCGGGGTACGGCAGTGTCGTAGCAAAGGGGCAGCCGGAATACTACCTCAAGCGGCTCGGCGGCGACCTGCTGCGAAACTGGTGGAATTATGCGGATTATACGCAAGGGTGCTGTCGCACGGGAGTCAACCGCGCGCCGTCGCCGCAAGCGACCCGGATTTGCTCAAGTCGTTTTGACAGCCGGACTGGCGCAGCTAGCTTACATTGCGCAACTTGTGGGAATTGCCTCCATTGTGTGGACTGCCACCATGTACAGCCTGGTTCTCATGACCGCCTTGACCACCGCGCCGGAGACGGCGGACTTTAACGGCTTCTTCCAGAACCTGTTCCGGGGCGGAGGGTGTTCGGGAACATCGGCTTCGGCCGGCTGCTGGGGAAACTTTACCCCGCGCTACAGCTGCTATGGCGGCGGCTGTGCCGGCTCGGCCTATGCGTATGGCTCCTGTACGGGTTGTAGCGGTTCGGCATTTGCTGCCGGTTGTAGCGGCACGAGCAGCAGCGGTTTTGGCAGCCGGATTCGCCGTTGGCTGGGCTTCGGCGGCTGCAGTGGCTGCAGTGGCTACGGCTGCACCGGCAGTGGCTATGGCTGCACCGGCAGTGGCTATGGCTGCACCGGCAGCGGGTACTCGTGCTTCGGCTCGGCCTACTCCTGCTTTGGTGGCCCCGCGATTTCCTACACGCCGGTGCTCAACGGCGGCTTGTCGTGTCAAGGTGGCTTGCCCATGTCGGCACCGCCACCCATGTTCGTGCCCCCTCCCGCGACACCGGGGGTGGCCCCGCCACCGCCCACCATTCCCTACGCCCCTCCGGAATCGGCTCCAGGCGGTAGCGGGACCGCCGGTGTGCGGCCAAGTAGCGCGGCGTTGGTAGCCGAGGCCAACGGATCTGGCGCAGCCCGAGCCACGGTGGTCGTGCTCGTGCCCGCCGATGCCCGGTTGTTCGCCGATGGCCGTCCACTCGCGCTCACGGGCACCGAGCGCCGCTTCGTCAGCCCCGTATTACCCGCCGGGCAGGAATTCCTGTACCGCTTCCGGGTGGAGTACGAACGCGATGGCGAAACCGTGAGCGTGACCAAGAAGGTTCCGGTGCGAGCCGGTGCACAGGTTCAGATCGAGTTTACCGACCTGACGGCGCGAACGGCGCCACGGCCCATTCCCTCGGCGGTGGCCGGCACCGCGACCTCGGGATCGGGCCAACCAGAACGTCCTGCGGTTCCGTCCCTGTCCCCCGCGGTTGCCCCGGCGAGTACCCCCGAACCACCGGTGCGTCCTGCGTTGCCAACCAGCCCCAACCTGGAGCGAACGCTGATCACGGTGAAGTTACCGCCGGGTGCAACCTTGTATGTAGACGAGCGGAAGAGTCCCTCGACCAGTGCGGTTCGGCAATTCAGCACGCCGCCGCTACCCGTGGGGCGGGAATTCGCCTACCTGCTCCGGGCCGAGGTGGTGCGCAATGGTCAGACCGAGACGTTCACGCAAAAGGTGCCCTTCCGCGCGGGGGAGAAGGTGGAAGTGGATTTCACCAGCATCGGGTCGAAGTAGCCGGTCGAATCGTTCGCAAACAGCTCGTGGTGCGAGGCGCTACGGAGTATATGTGGCCTCGCCCAGCCGCTGTTACTGCTCATCTCGTTTTTTCCACAAACTCAACACGTTGGCAAAGTCGTCGCGCCAGATAGGACCGGGCACCAGAGGTACGCGTTGCCAGTAGGCATGAGTGGCCATCTTGCCCAGGGCGGCCTCGCTGCGGGCCAGCACCATCCATTGCGAATCGCTTTTGCCATCGAGGCGTTCGGCTTCATTGGCGATGTCGTGGCAATAGCGGACGGCCAGGGGCGGGTCGTGGCTGGCGGCCTGGCGGGCGACCAGCGGGGGAAGGTCCAGGTGGTTGTTGGAAATGTGGACGGCCAGCACGCCGTTGGCGGTGAGCTTGCTGAAGTAGAGCGCGAAGGCTTCCCGGGTCAGCAGATGCACGGGGATGGCATCGGAGCAAAAGCCATCGAGAATGAGCAGGTCGAAGTGCTGGTCGGGGAATCGGGCGAGGGAACGGCGGGCATCGCCCAGGATCACATCACACGAATCCGCCGCGCAGGTGGGCAGGAAGCGGAAGAAATCATTGGCGATGCGGGCCACGGCGGGATCGATTTCGAAGAAGGTCCAGTGCTGGCCGGGCTGAGCGTAATAGGCCACCGCCCCGGTCCCCAATCCAATCACGCCGACGCGCTGGAGGCGGTCCGCCGGCAGCGTGTGAAAGAGCGCCCCCACCGGCCCCCGGGTGTGGTAGTACGTCATGGGCCGGGGGCGGTCGGGTTCGTCGGCCCGTTGCTGGCCGTGCAGCGTCGTGCCGTGGATGAGGCGGATGAACTGGCCATCGGGCGATTTCGTGACCCGCACCACACCGAAGAAATTCCGCTCCATGTGCAGCGTTTCGCCCAGCTGACCGGGGTCGAACGCGCTGGCCACGAAGAGCGCGGCCAGGGCCAGGGCATAGCGCGCCGGCCGCCGCACCAGGGCAAACGCCGCCACCGCCGGCAGACCGAACATCAATCCGCCACGGAGCAAGCGCGCCGGCAACGCCTCGGGGTTGTCGGCTTCCAGGGGTACCGTCACGAACCGCGGCACGACGACCACCAAACCGATGGATAAGCCGAGTAGCACCAGCACCACGGCCAGATCGGCCCAGCGCAGTTGCGGGCCGGGCGGGTCGTCGTCGGTGCGGGGCCGGATAGCCGCCGCCAGCACCAGCGCCAGCGGATATTCAACCATGCCCAGTTTGTGGAACGCCACCGGGGCCGCCAAGGCCACGAAGAGGCCACCCAGAACCCCGCCCAGCGACATCCAGAAGTAAAACGCCGTCAGGTGCTCGGGGGGCGGCCGGTCCTTCGCCAGTTCCCCGTGACACATCAGGCAGACGCCGAAAAAGGCCCCCAGGTGCAACGCCCCGATCAAGCCGAACGGTTCAGCGGCCTGCAGCAGCAGCGACAGCACCACAAAGAGAATCAGCACCGGCGTAACCCGGCTGACAATCCGCTGCAGCGATTCGGGCCAACGGGCAAACACCAGGATAAAGCTGACCAGGTACAACGCCAACGGAACCACCCATAAGAGCGGCACGGGGGCCAGGTCGGTCGAAACGTGCGTGGTCACCGCCAACAGTAAGCTCGACGGCAAGAACGAGAGCAGAACCCAGCGGCCCATGCGTTTCGCCGAAAGCGCCTCGGGTGGCTGCAGCGGCGGCTGAACCTGTTCGGCCTGGGTGAGGAGTTCGGCATCCCGTGGCGGAACCGCTGCCCGTTCCGGGTGGCGCAGCACCGTCGCCGCGCAAGCTAACACCAGCCCGATGTAGGCCAACACGCCCCCGGCAAAGACCCATTGCTGTTCCGAACTCGTCAGCCGCGGTTCCAGCACCAGGGGATAGATCAACAACCCCAACAAGCTGCCGGCGTTACTCGCGGCATAGAGGAAGTACGGATCCTGGGCCGACGGATGGCCGGACGCCGCAAACCACCGCTGCAACAGCGGCGAGGTGGTACTCAGCACGAAAAACGGCACACCAATGGCCACCGTCAGCAGCGCGACCAGGCCGAATATGGGATAATCTTGATCGGCAGGCAACAGCCGGCTGACCACAGGCACCGGCGAGCCGGTGGCGGTCAGGCCCGCCTGAAAGCTGACCAGCACAGCGGCCAGAAGGAACAGATGCAGCAGCGATTGGCGGCGAACGCCCAGTTGGCGCGTCGAGTGGTGCGCATAGAGGTAGCCGCCAAGCAGGACGGCCTGGAAGAACACCATGCAGGTGTTCCACACGCCGGGCGAACCACCCACGAGGGGCAGGAGCAATTTCCCAACCAACGGCTGGACGAGAAAAAGCAACGTCGCGCCGATGAACAGCGTGATGGCGAATAACACAGGCAGCAATTCGCGACCTCCGCGGGGGGGAACCACCCGAAGCGGTTGCGGGTGCGCGTCAAGGGCCGTGCTAACAGGATGCAAACCAACGCCAGCCCGGGCAAGGGGGTATTTTGCCGACCGGGGAAACTCCAGCAGGGGGGCGACGGCAGACTCGGCAATTCACCGCCCCGTGGCGCGGAGCGGGGAATCCCGCCCCAATTGCTGTTTGAGCATCCAACCGCCCCACCCCAAGCTAGCCCCCCTTGCGGAAGAATCGAAGCACGCTTTCTCGCCTCGCCAACTGTCAGCGAGCGTCAATCATTACTACGATATCCCCGAACCGCCCGGCCGGGTGGTGCGTATCACCTGATGTCGTATTTCCGTGTTCCCCCGCTGCACCGACTCGCCGGGGCTCTGAGGCCGTGCCATGGCTGAAGCTGTCGTCGTTACCCAGAACCTGACCAAGGTTTATCGCGACTTCTGGGGCCGCAAGAAGAAAACCGCCCTCAACGCCCTCGACCTGACCATCTATAAGGGGGAAATTTTCGGCCTGCTTGGCCCCAACGGATCGGGCAAAACGACGACCATTAAACTGCTCTTGGGCTTGCTCTTCCCCACCGCCGGCGATGCCTTTGTGTTTGGCGAGCCGGCTGCCAAGGTCGAGAAGAACGAACGCATCGGCTACCTGCCCGAGGAGTCGTACCTGTACCGCTTCCTGAACGCCGAGGAAACGCTCGACTTTTACGGCCGGCTCTTCAACATTGATCCGGAGGTGCGCAAGCGCCGGGCCGCCGAACTTATCGATCGCGTCGGTCTTTCGTCGGACAAGAAACGCATCCTCAAGGAGTACTCCAAGGGTATGCGGCAACGCATTGGTCTGGCTCAAGCACTGATCAACGATCCCGAACTCATCATCCTGGACGAACCCACGAGCGGCCTCGACCCGCTGGGCACGCGGTGGATGAAGGACTTGATTCTCAGCCTGCGAGCGCAGGGCAAGACCATTCTCATGTGCAGCCACCGGTTGGAAGACGTGCAGGATGTCTGCGACCGCATCGCCATTCTTTACAATGGCGACCTGCAAACGCTGGGTAAGGTCTCCACGTTGGTGGAGGACGCGGTGCGGTTGGAAGTGCGGGCCCGGGGTGTGAAGGAATCGCCCGAATTGAAGGCGGAACTGGAAGCGGTGTTCCGCAAGCATGGCGGTCAACTGGAGACGGTGGGCCACCCCGCCAGCACCCTGGAAGAGCTATTCCTGCGGGTGATCGAGGAATCGAAGGCGCGGCCGGGCCGGCGCTATCTGCCGCCCGCGGAGGAAACGGCCAAAAAGTAAGCCGGTGCAGGACCGATTCGGCTCCTCGGCGGAGTTCATTCCCTCCACGGCACAAAGAGGCGAGCACCAGTGATGTCGTCGGCGTTGTTTGGAATTCTGCAACTGGATCGTGGCGAACCTCTCGGGTACGCCAACATGGCCGGGCTGCTTCAGGCGTGGCTCCAGGACGCGGGCGGCTTCGCCATGGTCGGCCTGGTAGTGTACCTGCTCTACGCCCTGGCCACACCCACCGACAAATCGCAATCCGAACGCATCCGTGTGCCGGTCTCGTACTGGATGGTGGCCATGGCCGCACTGGCCTTGCTCAGTTACGCCGTGGTGCTGGCCCTCGTAGTCCTGGGTAAGGGCGCGCCGCCGGAACCGCCGCCCCCGCCGCCGGGCCAGCCCGTTGTGCTGCCGCGACCCAAGTTCCAGACCGAGCTGCGGCCACTGATGCTCATGGTCGCCGGGCTCTTCGCGCTGCTGGGTATTGGCGAACCCTTTGCTCGGGACGGCCTCAAGATCCTGAATCGCAACCTATCGCTGGGCTTTGCCGGCATTCGCCGCTTCGGGCAATCCTTGGCTCGTTATGCTCGGGAAATGCTGACGGCCAACCGGGTCATCGCCATCGGTAGCGCGCTGGTGGTGTTCGCCATTCTCGGCGCGACGGTGTTCGCCTTCGGCAGCGAGCGGCTCTTCAACATCTGGCTGGGGGTGTGCATCGTTGGGGCGACGGTGTTCCTGCTGGCGCTTTTGGTGCTCATGCTGTTTGAAGCCGAAGGCCCCATCTGGGCGATCGCCAAGCTGAGCTTCAAGGAAGCCGTGCGAAGTCAACTGCTTTGGGTGTTCTTGATCATCTTCTTGCCGTTCCTGTTCCCCGCGCAGTGGTTTGTCTCGATCAAGCCGGCCGACGAGCTGCGAACAACCGTGAGCCTGATCGGCGCGGTGATGACCATACTGGTACTGTTCCCCGCCGTGTTACTGGCCGCGTTCGGCATCCCCAACGACATCAAAAACCTGAACATCTTCACGGTGGTGTCCAAGCCGGTCGAGCGGTTCGAGATCGTGCTGGGCCGATTTGTGGGCTATGTCTCCCTGATGACACTGGTGTTGGTGGCCTTGACGGGTGTCAGTCTGGTGCTCATCACCAATAGCTCGATCAGCGAGAAAGCTCAGGAAGAAACCTACAAGGCGCGGGTGCCGTTGCGGGGCAAACTGGAGTTCATGAGCCGCACCGCAGCCTTTGAAGGCACCAACGTGGGCCGCGAGTTCGATTATCGCCGCTACATCGCCGGCTCGCCGCTGTCGCCGCAACGGGCCGTGTGGCATTTCACGACCATCCCCACCGAGCTGACCACCGCCGAGGGTGATCGCGTGCCGGTGGAGTTCACCTTCGACATCTACAAGCTGACCAAGGGGGAGCAGAACAAGGGCGTGGATGTGAATTTCCGGTTCGTGACCCACAATGCCCCGCAGCAGCGGCCGTCGCCCTCCGACGGCGGGGAATGGCCCTGGCAGGATCGCGAGCGGCAGGAGCAGTACCAGACGCTCGTTCGCCGCATCCAGCAAGGCGGTCGGGTAACCCCACAGGAAGCCGAGCAATTCCGCAAGTACGGCGTGCCCATCACCGAGGAGGGCGGCACCGCCACGCTGCAAGCGCTACGCCTGGAAGGGGCCCGCCCTGGTACGCCGGCCTGGCAGGTCCTCAGCAAGCTCGCCGAGGAGTTCGGCTACTTCGAGATTCGCGGCAAGCAGGTGCTGGACTACACGGTGATGGGTGTAGAGGTGCCGGGCGGTCTCTTCCGTAATGCGCTGCAGGGCGATCCGGGCAAGGAAGTGAACCGGGAGGGCCAAGAGCAACCGCGGCCACGGCTCAGCGTTTATGTCAAGTGCGAAAGCGCGGGGCAACTCCTGGGCATGGCCGAACCGGACTTGTACCTGCTGGAGTACGAACGGCCCTTCGCCCTGAATTACATCAAAGGCATGATCGGGCTGTGGTGTCGCCTGTGCATCGTGGTGGGGCTGGCCGTGGCCTGTAGTACCTACCTGAGCGGGGTGTTGAGCTTGTTGGTCGCCACGAGCATTTTCCTGGCCGGCTACTTCACCGACCACCTGAACGACGTGGCCAACAACCGCAGTGTGGGCGGCGGGCCATTCGAGAGTATGTCGCGGCTGGTCCAGGCGCAACAACCGACCACGCCGACCGAGGAGACCACCGGGGCCAAGGCCATCGGTCTAATCGACCAAGCCTTCGCCTGGGGCTTCCGCCGGGTGCAGAACATCATTCCCGATGTCGAATCGTTCAGTTGGAGCCACTTCGTTGCCGAGGGCTTCAACATCAACAGCGAGTATCTCGTGGTGAACCTGTTGGTCACTCTCGGCTACCTGTTGCCGTGGGGTATACTGGCTTACTACCTGATGAAATCCCGCGAAGTCGCCGCTTAACCTGCGCGAGTTGAGCATGAACACGTTGCAACAAGCTGCCTTGCGTCGCAAAGTGCTGTACTTCGCCATCCTGCTGGGGCTGTTCACCCTCAGCATGTTCTGGCGGGGCACCATCCCCATTCCGCTGGCGAGTACCGCCCGAGCCGGCGAGCCACCCTCGGGGTTGCACCGCCTGGCCGACACCATCAACAACCGCACCATCTTGAATCAAGCGATCGGCCTGGAATTGCGCGAACTGGAACAGGGCGACCCGGAAATCACCGGCTCGGCGGTCCGCCTGCTGCTGGTCGGCAGCCGTGGCCTGGTCGTCACGGCGCTGTGGCAAGCGGCCATCGAGAAGCAAAAGCGTAACGATTTCCACGAGCTGGAACTTTTGGTGCGGCAGGTGACCAAGCTGCAGCCGCACTTCATCACCCCGTGGATCTTCCAGAGCTGGAACATCGCGTACAACGTGTCGGTGGAAATGCAGGGCAGCGGCGACATGTACTTCTACATCGCCCGCGGGATCGAACTCCTGGCCGAGGGCGAACGGCGCAATCACAAGTCGCCCGACATGCGCTACCAGATTGCCTTCTACTATCAGAACAAGTTCGGCGTCTCGGATAACGTCGAGGTCTTGCGCTGTCTATTCCAACTGTCGTGCATTCCACCGGATGAACGCAACCCCGAGGCCGGCGGTCTGACCAATGCCGACGGCACCGTGAATCTGGTCGCCTTCCGCGCCTTCTGCGAGAAGTACCCGCATCTGATCCGGCGGCTCCGCGGCCAGGATATTCGCGCCAGCGCCGCCGACGAGGAAACCCGCCGGCAAGTGGAGGAAGCGCTCAAGTGCCGTACCCCGGCCGAGGTGATTCAATTCCTCCGCGACAACAAGGATGTCCCCAGCCGCTACAAGTACGGCTCGACGCTGGCCGATGTCGATCGCCAATTCCCCGTGCTGCCGCCGCAATTCAACGAAGGGCCGGAAGAGGCGCACCCGGGCATGATCACCAAGGACGACTTCAGCGCGTTTAAAGCGGCGCGGGCCTGGTTCACCTATTCGCTGGTGCCGTTGCCCCCCAATCAGACCGACGAGGAAGGCAACCCCATGCCGGCCCGCACGCCGCTGCCTGGCGAGTACGACCCCATCAAGTATCGCATCCCCCGCCAGCCGATGCTGATCATCTTCCGCCAGGGTGCCCCCCGGGTGCAAAGTGCCCAGGCTGAGATGGAACAGCGCGAAGGTTGGTTCGACGACGAAGGCTGGCGCATCGACGACCCCAAGGACGAACCCCAGAACTGGTGGTTCCCCGATCCCGACGCCCCCGCCAATAATCCGCGGCCGCTGGATATTGTGATTGGTAAGGAACGGCCGTGGTCGCTGGAAGAATGGGGCCTGGCTGCCCGCATGTGGCGCAAGCACGGGGAAACGTATGGGCTATTGCTGGCCCGGGCACGTCTGGCCCGTTTCGAAGAACTGGCCCGGCAGGCTCCCGGCGGCGGTTTGCCCCTCGAACCCACGCGCGAGGAGTTCCGCCAACCCTGGTTCCAGGCAACCCTGGCGTTGCTCACGTACCGCCAGAATCGCGACCTGACCAACTTCCCCTTCTTCCTCGCCGCCGCCGAGGCCGAAGCTAAACCGATCACGGTGCAGGCCCGCAAGCTGCTCTGGAAGGCCGAACAGGCCCGCAAGCTTGGTGACAAACGGCTAGCGATCCGGCTCTACGAAGGGGAAACCGATGCTCAGGGCAACGTGATTCAAAAGGGCGGGCTGGAGCTGTGGAAAGAGGTGCTCATGGCCAACCGCGACTTCCACCGGCCCGAACGTTCGGAGCGCACCGAGGAACAGACCTACGAGTATGAGCTGGCTTATCTGCGCTTGCTCGTTCAGGACGATGCCCGCGTCCGCAGCAACAACGACCCGGATCGACCCGGAGCCAATCAGGTGGCCCGGGGTTTGAAGGCGATCATTCCCTTCTTGCCTGATCCATTCCCAGTGGCCACGCCCCAATGGAGCAAGGACGCCCGCGAAGACCTCAAGTGGTCTGTGGCCGAGAAGTATTTCTCGCCCTTTGCGGGCCTGATGGATGTCAACGACGACCGCAAGGGCACCGCGTGGATCCGCTCGGATGTCAAGGAAAGCGTGCGGGCTACTCAGGGGGTACAACGGCTCCGGGGCCAGCCGAATTTGCAGCCGATTGGCCCACTCACACCGATCCCGCCACCCACCCCGGTAGGTCCGGGGGGCAATTAACTCACCCTTGCATTCGCCGAAAGGCCGACCGGGAATGAATCGCATCGCCTTGGCTGTCCTGGCCCATCCCGACGACGCCGAATTCCTCTGCGCCGGGAGCCTGACCCGGCTGCGTCAGGAACACGGCTGGGCTATCCATCTGGCCACCCTGACCGCCGGCGACTGCGGCTCGGCCGATCACAGCCCCGATGAGATTGCCCGCATTCGGCGGGGAGAAGGCCAGGCCGCTGCTCAGGCGATCGGTGGCACTTACCACTGCCTCGAAGAGCGCGACCTGCGGGTGATGTACAACGAGCCCGCGCTTGAAAAGGTCACCCGCCTGTTGAACGCCGTACGGCCCCAGATCGTCTTCACGCATAGCCCGGATGATTACCACCTCGATCACGAGCAAACCAGCAAGATCGTGCGGGCCGCCTGCTTCGCGGCCCCTATCCCCAATTTCCTCTACGGCCGGCATCTGCACCCGCCGCTAGAGCACATTCCCCACTTGTATTATTGCGACCCCCTAGAAGGCACCGACGCCTTCGGCCAGCCGATCCACCCCAGTTTCCGCATCGACATCTCGAGTGTGATCGAGGACAAGGCCCGCATGCTCGCCTGCCATGAAAGCCAGCGGGCCTGGCTTCGCAAACACCATGGCATCGACAATCTCATCGACGAAATGAAGGCCTGGGCAGCGGCGCAGGGGAAGGCTGCGGGGGTTCCTTTTGCCGAGGGGTTCCGACAGCACCTGGGGCACAGCTTCCCCAAATCCAACTTGCTCGTTGAGCTGCTCGGCTCGGCCGGCTCGGCCCGCTAACCGGCTGAGGTAGCGTCGCGGTGGAAGCGGGATGCCGTGCGCCACTGTCGAGCGGCGTTCTGCGCTCCCGACCTGCCAACCGTGCTAGAATACGGCCATGCCATCCGTACTCATTATTGACGATGAGGAGCCGATTGCCTGGGCCTTGCGTCGGGCCTTCGAGCGGGAAAAGTATCGGGTCGCAGTTGCCGCCACGGCGGAGGCGGGGCTGGCCCTGGCCCAGCAGCAGTTACCGGAGATTGTGTTCCTCGACGTGCGCTTGCCGGGCATGAATGGGCTGGCCGCACTGGAACACTTGAAGAAGCTGGCTCCAGCATCCGCCGTAATCGTCATCACCGCCCATGGCAATCTGAACACGGCAGTCAAAGCGGTCGAGGGCGGGGCATTCGACTACCTGGCCAAGCCATTCGAGCTGGCCCAAGCGCTCGACGCTGCCCGGCGGGCTCTCAAGCGCACCGTCGAGAACATATCGCCCGCACCAGCCGGGCTTGCCCAGGCCGGTGACATCGATCGGTCGCCGGATGCCATTGTCGGCAAAAGCCCGGCGCTCCAGACGGTGTTCAAGCGGATTGCCCTGGTTGCCCCGACCAACGCCTGCGTGCTCATCACCGGGGAAAGCGGCACGGGCAAGGAACTCGTGGCCCGGGCCATTCACACCCACAGCCCCCGACGGTATCGCCCCTTTCTCCCGGTCCACATCGCCGCTTTGAACCCGAATCTGATCGAAAGTGAACTGTTCGGCCATGTGAAGGGAGCCTTCACCGGTGCCGACCGACCGCGCGAGGGGCTACTCGCCGTGGCCCACGGCGGCACAGTGTTCCTGGACGAATTGGCCGACATTCCCTTGCCCGCACAAGCCAAACTGTTGCGCGTCCTCGAACGCCAGGAACTGATCCCGGTGGGCGGTGGGCAGCCGGTGCCTATCGACGTGCGGATCATATCGGCGACGCATGCGGATCTGTCGGCAGCGGTGCGGGAGGGGCAATTCCGGCACGACTTGTTTTTCCGCCTCAATGTTTATCCCATTCACCTGCCACCCTTACGCGAACGCTCCGACGACATCCCAGAATTGGCAGACTACTTCCTTCACACTTTCGGCGTGGCGAACCCGGCGCGGGTGCTACCCCCGGATACGCTTGCCTTTCTCAAGTCGCGGCCCTGGCCCGGGAATGTGCGGGAACTTCGCAATGCTCTGGAGCACGCGGCCATCGAGGCTCGGGGCGGGCCGTTACGACCCGAGCACTTCCCGACCAGCGTATCCGCCGCCAGCCCCGCCGGCTTGACCGAGCGCTTGCAAGCTCTGGTTGTCCAGTGGGTTCAGCAGCGCGCCGCCGACCGCACCACGGAACCCGCCGACCTGTACCAGCAATTGCTCGATACCATCGAACCTGCCTTGCTCGACGAGGTGCTGCGGCAACTCGACGGCAACCGCCTAGCCGCCGCCCGCTGGCTCGGTCTGGCCCGAGCTACTCTCCGGAAGTTGATTCGAAAGTACCACCCCCAGGTCGAGGAGCCGGAGGGAGAGGACTGATTGAACCGTCGCTGTTGCACCGGCATTGTGTGGACTTTTCTGCAATCGAGGGTTCCTCATGCGTCACGTTTCGGTCTTGCTAGTCGTGCTGCTGATAACCGGGGGTTTACACCCCCACCTTGCCGCCCAACACCCCACGCCCGCCGCCCAAACCGTTCAGGAACGCACCCACGACATCACGCCGGACGACTACGCTTCCGTGAACACCATCACGGAAATCGCCGTCTCGCCCGACGACAAACAGGTCGCCTATTGCCTGGCCACCTGGGACAAGACGGCCGACAACCGCAAAACGGACTTGTGGGTCGTGAACACCGACGGCCGGGGTAAGCCCCGGCAACTCACCAAGGACCGCGCCAACGACCGACACCCCAAGTGGAGTGCCGACGGTCGGGCGATCTACGTGCTGGCCAATCGCAAGGGGAAGACCGACGACAAAGCCCAGACGCAGGTGTGGAGGGTGCCACTTGACGGCGGCGAGCCGGTCGCCGTTACCCAGGTCAAGGACGGCGTGTCCGCGTTCGACTATGCCCCCAAGGCCGACGCCGTGTTCTACACCACGGACGCCACCGCCGAGGATGTGGACGCCTTCACCGTCCTCCGCAAGAAGTTCCCCAACCCGCAGTACGGCAGCGGCAAACGCACGGTCAGCGAGTTGTTCCGCCTGGGCCAGGACGGCAAGCCCGAGAAGCTGATCGCCGATAAGCGCTACATCCGCGAATTCGCCGTGACCCGCGACGGCCGGCGGATCGCGATGATCACGGCCAGCGACGACAGCGTGCTGAAGTCCGAGGGCGAATCGCGCGTCGATGTGTGGGAGGCGGCCGAGCCGGGGGCGAAGGGAGAGCCGGGGGCGTTAGCCCCCGGTGGCAAGATCGTGACCCCGCCGACCGACGTGTACCGGGCCAAGGCCGCCAGCCCGCATGCCTGGCTCGAAAACCTCGCGTGGAACCCCGACGGCACCCGCTTCGCCTTCTGCGCCATCTTCGACGCCTACCCGACCGAGATCATCGTCGGGGAATCGACGGACCGGGGCTGGAAGACCAGCCGCGTGAACCGGCCGACCGACATTCACGTCCGCGGGTACGGCTCACCCCTGGAATGGATCACGAACGACTCGCTACTGTTCCTGGCCGACGCGCGGGGTGATGTCGTGGCCGCCCAGGCCAGCCTCGCCACGGGGCGCGTGCAGTTGTTCGAAAATGAGGGCGGGGCAGTCACCTACGCCATGGCCTGGCCACCCCGGGCACCCGGTACGGGCATCGTGCGAATTCAAGGCAGGCCCGACCGCATGGCGACCCTCGTCAGCACCATGCCCCGGCTGAACACGCCGGACGCTGTCACCACCCTGGTCGACCCCAACCCCCACACCAAGACCTGGAAGTTCCCTACTGTCGAGCACATCACCTGGAAGGCCCCGGACGGCACCGAGGTCGGCGGGCCGCTCGAACTGCCCTACGGCTGGAAGAAGGGCGACAAGCCGTTGCCGCTCGTCGTCGCCATCCACGGCGGGCCGACCACCTCCAGCCCCAACGACCTGCGGTTCGACCCGCACAACGGCCGGCTGTACTTCGCCGCCAAGGGCTATGCCGTCTTGTGCCCGAACTACCGCGGCTCGACCGGCTACGGCGACCAGTTCGTCACCGACCTCGTCGGTAGCGAGAACGACATCGAGGTGAAGGACATCCTCGCCGGCATCCGGCACCTCATCCGGGAAGGCATTGCCGACCCCGACCGCATTGCCGTCATGGGCTGGAGCAACGGCGGCTACCTGACGAACTGCCTCATCACGCTCAAGGACCCGCCGGTGAAGATCCGGGCGGCGAGTAGTGGCGCGGGGATTCTCGACACGGTCGCCGAGTGGGGCTTCAACGACGAGCCGGCCTACCCGATGGTCTTCAAAAAGGGGCTACCGTGGGAGGTGCCGGAGATCTACCGCAAGACCTCGCCGACTTATGGGCTGGGCAACGTGAAGACACCGACCTTGATCCACGTCGGCGGCAATGACGTGCGCTGCCCACCGGGCCACAGCCGCATGCTGCACCGGGCACTGAAGGAGTACGTCAAGGTGCCGACGGAGTTGATCGAATATCCCGGCGAGCCGCACGGCCTGACCAGGCTCAGCAACCGAATTGCCAAAATGGAATGGGATCTGGCATGGTTCGAGCAGCATCTGAAGCCGTAGCTGTTCACTCGTTCCACGGAGGATCCCTCATGAACGCCTTCACCCAGCGCAGCTTTCACGATCGAGCGGAGGCCGGTCGGCTGCTCGGCCAGAAGCTCAAGGGCCGCCCGTTACGGCAACCTTTGGTACTGGGAATCCCCCGGGGTGGGGTGGTCACAGCGGCGGCGTTAGCCCGGGAGCTGAACGCCGAGTTGGATGTCGTGCTATCCCGGAAGCTACGAGCCCCCTACCAGCCCGAATATGCCATCGGGGCCATTTCCGAAGATGGGCACGTGACGCTCAACCCCGAGGCGGAGGACATGCCGGAAGTCACCCCCGAGTATTTGGACCAGGAGAAAACGTATCAACTGGCGGAAATCGCCCGGCGGAAGAAGCTGTTCCGTTCGGTTCGCCCGGCTGCGACGAGCACCCACCGCTCGGTCATCATCACGGACGACGGCATCGCCACCGGCTCGACAATGCGGGCGGCGCTGCAAACGGTGCGGGCACAAAAGCCGCAGGAGCTGATCCTGGCTGTGCCGGTGGCCGCCCCAGAGCGACTGGACCAGCTCCGGCCCCTCTGTGACGAGGTGATTTGTCTATTGGCCCCGGAGAACTTTTACGCGGTGGGGCAGTTCTACCAGGAATTTGAGCCAGTTGAGGACGCCGAAGTGGTGCAGTTGCTGCAAGACGAGGCCCAGAAGCACCTTCCGGCGGCGGAGAGAAAGCGGTAAACGTGGCCCACCGGCGAGCGGTCCAGAGTGTCAGGCCCCGGGCAGCAACACGGCCGCACCTTGCAATTGCCCCTGCCGGAGCCGTTGCAAGGCGTCGTTGGCTTGCGACAAGGGGAACAGGGTCACCTCGGTGCGAACGGGAACTTGCGGCGCCAGGGCCAGGAATTCTTCGCCATCGCGACGGGTCAAATTCGCCACCGAGCGGAGCACGCGCTCACCCCAGAGCAGCTGATAGGGGAACGTGGGAATATCGCTCATGTGAATGCCACCGCAGACCACAACACCGCCTTTGACCACGGCGCGCAGGGCAGCCGGCACCAACGACCCGACCGGCGCAAAAAGGATGGCCGCGTCCAGCGGGCTGGGGGGCAACTGGGTAGAATCGCCGGCCCAAACCGCGCCCAGCGAGCGGGCAAACTCCTGAGCGGCCGTATCACCGGGACGGCTGAAGGCGAACACCTCACGCCCTTGGAAGCGCGCGACCTGGGCCACGATATGGGCGGCAGCCCCAAAGCCATATAACCCCAGCCGCTGAGCCGGACCCGCCAGAACCAACGCGCGGTAGCCAATCAAGCCGGCACACAACAGCGGTGCGGCTTCGGCATCCGAATAGCTGGCCGGTAACGGGAAGCAATACCGATGATCGGCCACCAGATAGTCGGCATAGCCGCCGTCGAGCGTGTAGCCGGTGAACCGGGCCTGATCACACAAGTTCTCGCGACCCGACCGGCAGTAGCTGCATTCGCCGCAGGTCCAGCCAACCCAGGGTACTCCCACCCGCTGGCCGATGGCAAAACCCGTGACCCGATCCCCGCGTTGCTCCACGGTGCCGACCACCTCATGACCGGGCACGACCTGCGGCTTGGGATGGGGCAGCTCACCATCGACGACGTGCAGATCGGTGCGACAAACGCCACACGCCCGAACCCGAATCAACACCTGCTCCGGCCCCGGTTGCGGCACTGGCCGATCGACTGGCACCAAGGGCTGACCCGCAGCTGCCAGACACAGAGCTTGCATTGGGAACTCCTTAGCTCGAGAAAAGGCGTGAATCGCTTGTGATTCCCGCATACAACCACACACAGCCTGATCGTTGACCCGCAGGGGTTGAGCAACTGGGGTGCCAGTGGACACCGCATGATGATCGACTGGTTGACTTCACAGGGACCCGTTGGGCAGGCCCTCATCGCCACGGTTGGAACCTACCTGCTCACGGCACTGGGTACGGTACCGGTGCTGTTTTTTCGTTCGGCCCCGCGGCGGCTCATGGATGCGTTGATGGGCTTCGCCGGGGGAGTGATGATTGCGGCGTCGTGCTGGTCGTTGCTGGTGCCGGCCATGGCGATCGGCGGCGTTGGACCGGCGGTCCTCGGCCTGCTAGTTGGGGCCGGCGTTCTCTTTGCACTCGACAAAGCCTTGCCACACCTGCACCCAGAATTTCCACTGGAGGCCTACCCGGAAGGCCCGACGGTCGCCTGGCGAAGGCCTCTGCTGCTTTTCTTGGCCATCACGTTACACAACATACCGGAAGGGCTAGCCGTGGGGGTAGCCTACGGCGGCGGCGACGCAATCGCAGCCACGGCGCTGGCGATCGGCATCGGACTGCAAAACATTCCCGAGGGATTGGCCATTGCCCTGCCCCTACGCCGGGAGGGCATGAATCGCTGGAAAGCGTTCTTCTATGGGCAGTTATCCGCGGCGGTCGAGCCGTTTGCCGGGGTGGCCGGTGCAGCCCTGATGCTGCTCGTCAGCGCCTTGCTTCCCTACGCTATGGCCTTTGCTGCCGGAGCGATGATCTATGTCGTGATTGAAGAACTCATACCGGAAACCGCTCGCAGCGGAACCATCGATATCGCCACGCTCGGATTCATCGCGGGCTTCGCGGTGATGATGGCCCTCGATAATGGCCTCCGTTAATGCGGGCGGCAAGAATCGATCTCGATCCGTGTCAATTTCGCACAATGGAACGTGCGATTTCGCACGCCTAGCCAATCCGAGTGGGGTTTTGGTACCCGAGGGTGGCCGAAATCACGAATTCCATCAATTCAGCAAGCCCGATGGCGTCCCGGCACAAAGTATGCTCATCTCCGGATGCCAAGCCATCCGCAACCGGGCAACGACTACCGAGCAGTTCGAGAAGGAGCACCCATGACCAGTACCACACTCCAGCATTACCAGACCCGGCTACGAGCGTTGGCCCAACGTATGCAAGCTACGGTAACGGAATCGGAAGCACAAACGCGCCGACCAACGGGTGGTGAGGCGGCCGGCGATCTCTCCAACACACCCATTCACCTGGGCGACATTGGCAGTGAGGTTTACGCCCAAGAGCTCGAAGCTACCTTGCTGGAGAATGAACAGTACTTGCAGAAGGAAATCCTCGACGCCCTGTACCGCATCGAGCAAGGAACTTTTGGTCGCTGCGAGAACTGCGGGCAAGACATTTCAGCCGAGCGGTTGGAGGCGTTGCCGTATGCCCGTTATTGCGTGCAGTGTGCAACCCAGCTACACAGCGGGCGGGAAGTGAACTTGAACGAGGGTCGCCCGAAAAGCTGGGCGGAAGGCTTTGGTTTGCGTGCGGATGGCCCTCCGCCCGGAGCCCCCGGCGGGCCACCGGAGCACGAACCCGATGGCGGCGATCCACACGCGGTGGGCACGCCCGGTGGCGGCACCGCCATTGGTGGACTGGCCGGAACCAACATCGGCATCGGTGGGCCGGACAATTCCTCACTCGAAGATGCCATGGCCAGTGGCAACTTCGACGTAACGATTGAAACGGAACAGCACCCATCAAGTCCTGATTCTCCCGTCGTCGATGAAACCACGAGTTACGCGGGACCTGCGGGAGGAGCGGTCGGCGGTACCCCGGCGAACAAGCGGGTTTCGGGAGGGAAGCGGCCCTGACGCCAAGCTCCTGGCCGGTGCATCGCAAACGAACGCAGCTAGCACGGAGAGACCGACATCGGATTTGCTCGGGAATGTCGTCATGCTCACCTTCCGGACCATTTTGCATCCCACGGATCTGTCCGAGGCAGCGATTCCGGCGTTTCGCATCGCCTGCGCCCTGGCGCGGGATTACTCCGCCCGGTTGGTGGTGCTAAGCGTTTATCCACCGCCGCTCACCGGTGCCGAGGGAGTCGATCTCAGCCGGCCGGGCAACGCTTTGGATGATCTCATGGCACAACTCCAGCAGCTGAAACCCGTACCCGAGGTGCCCATCGAATATCAGGTAGCCGAGGGCCACCCGGCGGAGCAAATTTTGGCCGTCGCCCAATCCATCAACGCCGACCTGATCGTGATGGGTACCCACGGCCGGACTGGATTACGGCGTGTATTCATGGGAAGCGTAGCGGAGGTTGTGAATCGCAAAGCGAACTGCCCGGTCATGACCGTTCGCCCTACGATCCAGGTTCCGCTTCCGCCGGCCAAGGAATCGGATCAACTCGCCTGGCCCGAACCGGATCCGAACCTGGATTTGGGTGTTGGGGATCCATCCCGCGAAGTCCGCATTCCGATGGGTCGGATCACGCTGCCGGGAACGTTGCAATGGGCCGGTCAGCCGCGTGGGGTGGTCGTGTTCGCCCATGGCAGCGGCAGTAGCCGCCACAGCCCGCGCAACCGCTTCGTGGCCAACGTTCTCGTTGAGGCCGGCTTTGCCACACTCCTCATGGACCTGCTCACGGAGGCAGAGGCCGCCGACCGGGAGAAGGTCTTCGACATCGAACTTCTCGCTCACCGGCTGGCCGGTGCAGCGGAGTGGGTCGCTCAGCAAGCGGAAACGACGGGTTTACCGATCGGTTATTTTGGAGCCAGTACGGGCAGTGCTGCGGCCTTGGTGGCAGCCGCCCGGCATCCGGAGCGAGTGCAGGCCGTGGTGTCCCGCGGTGGTCGACCCGACCTCGCCTGGGACGATCTGCCCGCCGTTGTCGCACCCACCCTACTGATCGTGGGCAGCGACGACGAACCGGTGCTGAGCTGGAACCGCGAGGCGCTTCAGCAATTGAATGGCCCCAAGCATCTGGCAATCGTCGCGGGAGCAACCCACCTGTTTGAAGAACCGGGAACGTTGGAACAAGTCGCCCAGCTCGCCCGCGAGTGGTTTGTGCAGCATCTGCTGGTTCAACCCCCAATCCTAACCGGTCGCGGCCCCCCGCTAAGGAATCGCCGTCCTGGACAAGGAGAACACCATGAGCACAACCGGAGTCGCGGCGTTTGATTCCACCTTGCAAACCACACACATCTGGCTCAACGAGATTTGCGAGGAAATGGGCTGGGGCCGGGATGCCCCCCGAGCCTACCACGCCTTGCGGGCCGTGCTGCATGCCCTGCGGGATCGGCTCCGCCCCGAAGAGGCTGCGGGCTTCGCCGCTCAGTTGCCCTTGCTGATTCGTGGCATCTTCTACGAAGGTTGGCACCCAGCCGGTAAGCCTATCCGGGTTCGCACGGCTGAGGATTTTCTGGCCCCCGTGGTCGATGCCTTCCGGGGTGATCCCCCAACGCAAGCCGTCGCCGTCGCCCGGGCCGTGTTCACCGTGGTGAAGCGGCACATGACCGCCGGGGAAGTCTCCGACATCATTGCCGCGCTCCCTGCTGATATTCAAACTTTGTGGGCGTAATCATTTGCTTACGAGACCTTCGGAGGCCCCGCAATGAAACTCCCGCTCCAGGTGACCTTCCACAACACCGATCCCATGCCCAGTATCGAGGAGGTGATTCGGAATCGGGCCGCTCGACTGGATCGCTACTGCGACCACATCATGTCGTGCCGTGTGGTGATCGACATGCCTCACAAACACCACCACAAAGGCAACCAGTATCAGATTCGCCTGGACATTACGGTGCCCGGTCATGAAATCGCCGTTACCCGTGAGACGGCCGAACACGAATCCGCCAAGCTTTTGCCGGCAGCCATCAAGGATGCCTTCGATGCGGCCGACCGGCTTGTGGAGGATTACGTGCGGCGGCGGCGGCGGGACGTGAAACACCACGAAGGCCTGCCCCATGCCAAGGTGAGAGTCATTGAGGTGGGGCAGGATTTCGGATTCCTGGAGACGCTGGACGGTCGCAACGTGTACTTCCACAAAAATAGCGTGGTCAACGCTGACTTCGATTCCCTTCAACCCGGCACGGAGGTGGTTTTCGTCGAGGAAATTGGGGAGAAAGGCCCACAGGCCACGACAGTGCGGGTCGTGGGTCGACATGCTGGGCTCTAGGGCAGCCGCTCGATGGCGCGCACCCAACGCTCAACAGGCTCGGATACTCCCGTCGTTTCCCCTCCACGGGGAAAGCGGACCGACGGCCGACGTAGCTACCCCACGCTGAGTTCCGCCCGGTTGGGGCGTAAACTTGGGGGGGAAAGAGCCCTGCCCTTGGCGGTTCTCCCCCCCACCGCTTCACCCTCCGCTCATCGGTCATAGGATACACGGTGAGTTCTTACAACTCCGGCCGATTCGCAAGCCAGTACCCTGGCACGCAGGAAGAGCACGGATGACGGTTCGCACGCGTTTTGCCCCCAGCCCAACTGGCTATCTGCACATCGGCGGCGTTCGGACGGCGCTATTCAATTGGCTGTTTGCTCGGCAGCAGGGCGGCCAGTTCATCCTTCGCATCGACGACACCGATACCCAGCGGAACGTGGCCGAGTCGCTGCAGCCAATCCTGGAGGGGTTTAAGTGGCTGGGTCTGAACTGGGACGAGGGCGCGGAAATCGGCGGGCCCTACGGGCCATATTACCAGTCGCAAAAGCTACCGCGGTACCAGGAGGCCGTGCAGCAACTACTCGCCAAAGGCCTGGCCTACTGGGATTACGCCACCCCCGAGGAAATGAAGGCCGAGCGAGAAACGGCAGAAAAGGAGAAACGCCCGTATCTCTACAGCCGCCGTTGGATGGCCGAAACCGAGGCCCAGCGCCAGCGATTCCTGGCCCAAGGGCGAGCCGGGTCGGTGCGGTTGAAGATGCCGCGTGAAGGGGTGTGTCGCTTTACCGATCACGTTCGCGGCGAGGTGGCCGTCGAGTGGGCCACGGAACAGGACACCGTGATTCAGCGATCCGACGGCACCGTGACCTACAACCTGGCCAACGTGGTGGACGACTTCGACATGAAGATCACCCACGTCATTCGGGCTGAAGAGCACCTGTCGAACACCCCTCGGCAAATCTTCATGCTGGAGGGGCTTGGCTACCCCCGGCCTCAGTACGCCCACGTCCCGTTCGTGGCGGAACCGGGCAGTAAGAATAAGCTCAGCAAACGGAAGATACCGCAATATCTGAAGAACCCGGATTTCAAGAAAGTCTACGATCATGCCAAGGCGATTGCCGACCGCATCGGTATCGCCACCGTGCCCGAGTCGTTCAACCCGGTTCTCATCGACTTCTACAAACAGGTGGGCTACCTGCCCGCAGCAGTGCTCAATTACCTGGTTTTGCTCGGCTGGTCGCTTGACGGGACCCGGGAAGACTTCACGGTACCCCAAATGATTGAGCTATTCGCGTTGGAACGCGTGAATAAGGACCCCGCCAGCCTGGACGTGAAGAAGCTGTTCGCATTCCAGGCTCGGTATTTCCAGGCATTAGCAATTCCGGAAAAGGTGGAGCTGGTGCTGCCATTTCTGAAGCGAGCGGGGCTGATCGCCGACCCGGCCCAGGCCCGGCCCGTGGTGACGCAGATTGTCACAGCAGCCGGCCCGCGGCTCACCGTGGCCGGGGACATTCTCGAATACGATTACCTGGTTGTGCCGAACGATCCCATGGAGTTCGACCCGGCCGTCGCCACCAAGCACCTCGCCGCCGCCTACAAAGGTGCTGCGACCGTGCCGCCGCTCGCCGAAGCCTTGAGCCAACTGCGGAATCTGGTCGCCGGGGCCGATCCATTCGATGCCACCACGTTGAAGGCGAAGACTGAACACCTGGCCGAGTCCCAAAGCGCCAAAGCCGGGCCGCTCAGTCAGCTGCTGCGAGTGGCCACGACGGGCCGTGAAGTCGGGTTCAGCGCCTACGACACACTTGCCATCTTGGGCCGGGACCGGTGTCTGGCTCGCCTCGATTGGGCGATCGAACGAACCCGATAGAGCGGCATAGATTGACCAAACCACGACCTCTCCGAACACTGACCGCACGAGTAAGCCATGTCCGACAAACCTGAGTCACCGTCGCGCAACTTCATCGAAGAGATCATCGAGGAACACAATCGCACCGGGCGATTCGGCGGGCGAGTTCACACCCGGTTCCCACCCGAGCCCAACGGGTACCTGCACCTCGGGCATGCCAAATCGATCTGCCTGAACTATGGTCTGGCCGTGAAGTACGGCGGGAAGTTCAACCTCCGCTTCGACGATACTAACCCCGTCACTGAGGAACAGGAGTACGTCGATAGCATTCGCGAGGATGTCCGCTGGCTGGGGGCCGATTGGGAGGGACGCGAATTTTACGCCTCCGATTATTTCGATCAGCTGTACGAGTGGGCCGAACAGCTCATCAAGGAGGGCAAGGCGTATGTGGATGATTTGCCACCGGAGAAAATCGCAGAGTACCGGGGCGACGTGAAGGGCGGCAAGGAAAGCCCATATCGAAATCGATCGGTGGACGAGAATCTCGATCTGTTTCGGCGCATGAAGGCCGGCGAATTCCCGGATGGAAGCCGCACCTTACGGGCCAAGATCGACATGAACCATCCGAATTTCCACTTGCGGGATCCGATCATGTATCGCATCCTGCACGCCCGGCATCACCGCACCGGCGACAAGTGGTGCATCTATCCGATGTACGACTACGCTCACGGACAATCCGACTCCATTGAGCAGATCACGCATTCCATCTGCACACTGGAGTTCGAAATTCACCGCCCGTTGTATGATTGGTACATCGAAGCTCTGGGTATCTACCATCCCCAGCAGATCGAATTTGCCCGCCTGAACCTCACCTATACGGTCCTCTCCAAGCGCAAGCTCATTCAACTCGTGCAGGAGAAACACGTCAGCGGCTGGGACGACCCCCGGATGCCCACGCTCTGCGGGGTTCGTCGTCGGGGCTACACGCCTGAGGCCATTCGCAAGTTCTGCGAGCGCATCGGTGTGTCCAAGTACAACGGTGTTATCGATGTGGCCTGGCTGGAAGATGCTCTTCGGGAGGATCTGAACAAAAAAGCCCCCCGGGTAATGGGCGTGCTCCGACCTCTTAAAGTCGTCATCGAGAATTATCCCGAGGGCCAAACCGAGCAGATGACGGCCGTCAACAACCCCGAAGAACCATCGGCCGGTACCCGGAACGTCCCCTTCTCGAAGGTGCTGTACATCGAACAGGACGACTTCCGCGAGAATCCACCGAAGGACTTCTTTCGCCTGGCCCCGGGGCGCGAGGTGCGGTTCCGCTATGCCTACTTCATTAAATGTGTCGATGTGGTTAAGGATGCCGCCGGCAACGTGATTGAGTTGCGCTGCACCTACGATCCCGCTACCAAGGGCGGAGATGCGCCGGATGGCCGCAAGGTGAAGGGGACCATCCACTGGGTTGCCGCAGCCACCGCTCTTGATGCAGAGGTGCGTCTTTATGATCACCTGTTTAACACACCGGATCCGGAGGACGTACCCGAAGGCCAAACCTTCCTGGCCAACCTGAACCCCAAGTCGCTGGAGGTGCTGACGGGCTGCAAGCTTGAACCGTCGGTCGCGGGGTCGCCGGTCGGTACGACCTACCAGTTCGAACGGCTCGGGTATTTCTGCGTGGACCGCGACTCGATGCCGGGGCGGCTCGTGTTCAATCGGGCCGTCACCTTGCGGGATACCTGGGCCAAACTCGAAAAAAAGAGCAAGTGACCGTTGGGTTTCGTTCTCCCATACTGAGCTATCATCATGTTTACTCTCAGCGCTTTCGCCGATGAGATCAGTCCCGACCCGCGGGAGCAGATCGCTGTCCTCCAATCGTGCCGGATTCGGCATATTGAATTGCGTTCGATTTACCGGACCAACGTACTGGCCCTCAGCGACGAGCAAATCCGTGAGTTCAAGAAGCAGCTCGATGACGCGGGCTTCAAGCTTTCGGCGATTGGTTCCCCCATCGGCAAGGTCGCCATCGATTCGCCCTTCGAACCGCATCTTGACCGCTTCAAACGGGCCATTGAGCTATGCGGTGTGTTTGGCACACCCAATATCCGCGTGTTCAGCTACTACCCACCCGGCAATGACCCGAATTTCGATCCGCGGAATTGGCCCGCCTACCGAGACGAGGTGCTCCGTCGAATGCGAATCAAGGCGGAGCTGGCAGAGCGTAACCGGCTCACCTTGTTTCATGAAAACGAGCATCGCATTTATGGCGATTCCCCGGACCGCGTGGCCGACCTTCTAGGATCGATTAACAGCCCGGCTCTGCGGGCTGCCTACGATGCGGCCAATTATGTTTTTGGCGGCTACGACCCGGTCGAAGGGTGGGAGAAGACCAAGGCGTTCACGGCTCATTTTCACATCAAGGATTGGAAGCGCAACTGGCGGGAGATCGGCACCGGACAGGAAAACGGTGTGATCCCGGGCATGGGCGATGGCCAAATCGCCCACAGCATTCGCGACGCCGTGGCCCGCGGCTACGAAGGCTTCGCCACGATGGAACCCCATCTGCGAGGCGGCGGACCAACTGGTGGGGTGACCGGACCCGACTTGTTCCCCCTAGCGGTTGAGGCGTTCCGCACAATTCTCCGCGACTGCGGCGGTACCGAACGAGGCTAGTTCCGATTCCTCCCATGCTCACCGTTCATCTGCGGATCAACGACTCCGTGACCGGCCAACCGACACCGGCGCGGGTGCGGGTCACATCCTGCGACGGAACGGAATATGCCCCGTTGGGGCGATTCGTTGAGTTCCCCACGGGGCGCAATGAAGCGGTGGGCGGACAGGTTCTGATTGGGAGCACCCGGTGGTTCTACATCGACGGCTGGTGCGAAATCCGCCTACCAACCGGTGTTCCATTGCGGGTGCAAATCACCAAGGGACCAGAGTACACTCCGCTCGACGAAACACTCACGCTGGGCTCGGGGCAGCTCTCACTGCGGTTCGCGTTGCACCACCAATTGCGCTTACCGGCTGGTTCCTGGGCGCGGATTGATTCGCGGTGCCATTTCCTAACCCCGCACGATGCTCTCCTTGAAGCAGAGGCGGAAGGGCTCGACGTGGTTAACCTGCTCGCCACGCTGCAGCGATTCCCGAGCCTGGATGGTACAGCCTATCCCACCGTGCCCAATCTCAGTGCTTTCAGCGGGCAACAGCCGGCGCTTGAGCGGAATGGCCGCCAAGTCATCGTCAACACGTTCAACACCCATCCCGTGCTGGGTAAGGTCGCTCTGCTCCATTCGCACCGGCCCGTGTATCCTCTCACTTTCGGCGGAGAGGAAACCGACGACTGGGGCATCTGCGATTGGTGCGACCAGTGCCACCGCAAAGGTGGTCTGGTTGTGTGGGTGGAGGCCTTCGAGCCGGCTGCACGACTTGTTGGGGGCGAAGCACTTGTCGCCGCGATACTGGGCAAGATCGACACCATTGAAGTGACGCGACAGCCCCGAGTGGTCCCACTGTTGCCGTGGGTGTATCGGCTGTGGAACGCGGGCTTTCGTGTTCCGTTGATTGGGGCTAGCGGCAAGGATAGCAACCGTGTGGCTCTAGGTACTGTGCGCACCTACGCCCGGGTGGACGACTCGAGCTGGGTTGAGGCCGTGCGGTGCGGGCAGACCTTCGTGACGACCGGGCCACTGGTCACGCTCGAGCTGATCGGACGGCAAGCCCGGGCCACGGTGCAATCGCTCTTACCACCCGGGCCGTTGGAACTCGTGATCAATGGCGAGGTCGTTGCAAGCACCGCCGCCGACACCTTGGAAACCGTGGTACCGGAACATGGCTGGGTGGCCGCGCGATGTCACGGCCCTGATGGCGGGTTTGCTCACACCTCGCCCCTCGGATTCGGTTCTCCGTCACCCCCGACTAGCGCCGTGACCGCCCTGGTTCGGCTCATCGATCAAACTCGGGAATGGGCTGAACTTCATGGGCGGTACGACAACCTGAAGCGCCGCGACCAACTCCTAGCCCGGTGCGACGAGGCGCGACAGAAGCTGCAATCGTCGCTGGTACTACGTTGACCAGCCCACGCCGACGAGCAGCCTCTGTGCCCAGCCTGGGGGGGTACGACCATCGTTACTGCTCAGGGGGTTTGCTTCAATTGGCTCAATGCTTTGGCAGCCTCATCGCGAACCCAAGGGTTGGAGTCCTGTGTGATGGCGGTCAGTTCCGCCAGCACTTGCGGATGGGCCATCTGATAGGCTGCCAGGTGACGAATGCAATCGACTCGCACGACGGCAACGGGGTCGGCCTTCGCGCCGGCCACGAGCGCCGACATCACGACGGGATTCTTCTGCCAATCGAAACGGACCAGCTGGCGGATTGCAGCGTGCCGCTCGGCGGGAGTTACCCCGTGCAACATTTGGGCAATCACGGGTGCGATCAGATTCGCTTGAGTTGCGTTCGCTGACTGAGTCGCTGCGGCCGACATCACCGGTGCCGATGATGCCGGTGTCGGGGGCGGTGTGGCCGAAACAGATTGACCCACGGGCGCGGCAAGTTGTGGCTCCACTATGTTGCGATCCGCTGAAATTGGCCGGGTGGATACAGCGGCGGCGGGCGAAGGGGTCCGTATGGACGGCTCAGCCGTCGGAGCAGCCAGGGTGCTCCGTGCCGGAGCCGGGTGGGAAGAAACCGGCATCGCTGACGGCGTGCCAGCACTTGCAGCAGCCTGACCAGAGAATTCTCCCTCCTGTGGGGAGCTGAGCGAAGCCTTGAGGATGTGATAGACACTAGTACGATTGCCCAGGGCATTTTGCACGTGGGGTTGGGAAGCCATCAGCAATGCGTGGAACTCGTTCAGGGTGCGCCAGGCTGCCTCGACCGTCGCCTTGCTCGGCATGCGGCTCTCGGGGGGCAAGGTGGACGGTTTCTGGTTCATTACCTCCGGGAGTTTCTTGGGGGCAGCGGTGTCATCGGACGACTTACCCCGGCTCTCCGGCCCACCCTCGATATTGCCGCTCTTATCCGGTTCGACTTCCACGGGTGGCGGCACATAGCACGACAGGCACCGTTCCAGAGCAACGGCAGCGGCACAGCGCACCCGCACGGAACGTTCGGCCGGGTTGCCATCCTTGTCGCTGCCCGAAACGGTGTAATCCAGCGCTTTGATGGTCTTCTCGTTGCAACAACAGCCGCGGCCCAACGCCAGGGCCGCTTCATAGCGAACACACTCACTGCCATCGGTCCGCAGTGCAGCAACCAGGGCGTTCACCGCATCGGGATAATACCGACAATCGACGGTACCCAGGTATCGCACCTTATCGCGGCGCATCTTGGCTTCCAGTGCATCCTTTTTGATGGCATCCGCAGCACCGGCGACACCCGGTTTTTGAAGATCGTCGGCGGAGGGCAGCTCCGGACAAAACGGTGGGATGATCCCGCCGGTCATGGCGGTGAGGGGCTTGGTGGCATTGTTCAAGAGTGCCCCAGCCGGCGTGGCGCAGATCTTGCGTTTGCATTCCTTAACGGTGTCGCACATCCGGGCAAAGAAGCCCTTGGGGGCCGCCCCAGCTGCCCCAGCCGCTGCAGCTGCACTCGCTCCTGCACCACCCGTACCGGGTGCCGCCGGCGCACCGGGCAGTTGAGCGAGCACCCCATGGGCGATCAGGAATACTCCACCGGCCACCAGACTCGTTCTCCAAAACCTTAGCATTTGTATACCCTCCCGAATTGCCTGCCGGTTGCCGAGGGGCGTCCCGACGGGGCTTCTGCAGTATGCTCGTTTCTCTATTCTCATTCGGTTAAGCAAAGGTGCCGTCTTGACCGAATGCGCGAGTGAGTGGGATTGTAGGAATCGGAGTATTTGCACGGGACCTACAGCGAATTGGTATCACACGAAGAATTGTTGTCGTAAGGAATTTAACTGTGACTTGGCGAGCAAATCTGCCGAAAAAGGATAGCGATATAGCGCCACGACGAGAGTTCGTCCTAGACCGGGCGCGGGAAAGAGACATTTTGGGAGAGTTGATGATGCGAGCAAATCAGTTGATTGGAAAGGCAGCCCGGTCCACACAGAGTGCGATCGTGCTGGCAGTTGTGGTTCTAATCGCGAAACCGACCGCTGGGTGGAGCCAAACGGTCACTGCCGGTGGAATTCCCGCGGTCTCGGAAGTGCGGACTCCGCTCGGTGGTGAGATACTTCCGATCAGTTGTCAAAATTGCAGCACGCCATCGACCGTCGGATCGAGCCCGGGGATTCTCGGCTGGGGCAAACACAACGGCCCGTTAGCCTGCGACATCGGCTGTATCGATGCGGGTTGTGGAGAAGCCGGTTGTGCCGCAGGTCATCCCGCTTGTGAGACCTGCTCCGGCCAACACTGGGGGCGATTGTTCTGTGCCTTGCACGATGCCCTCTGTTGCCCGGATCCGTGCTACGAACCGCGCTGGATTCCAGCCGCCAATGCCGCGTTCTTCATTCCCTCGGTTCGACCGACGACCTACACTCGCTTCCGCTGGGACTATGGTAACAACTTAACCCAACCCGACCGGAATGAGTACTTCTGGGCGGCCATCGGTCTGCGCGGTCCGGCCAATGCGGAAACCCGGGTGAATTACCATGAACTCAGCATGTATGCGGAAGTCGGCACCGAGAAGTTCTCGTTCTTCATCAACACGCCTTATCGAAATTTGAACCCGACTGTTAACACGTCGGCCAGCGGGTTTGGCGACCTGACGCTTGGCACCAAGTCCGTGCTGATCGATAGTGAACTCGTCCTGACCACATTCCAGTTTGCAACTACCATTCCCACCGGTCTCTCTGGTCGCGGTCTGGGGGCCGGCCATGTTAGCCTCGAGCCGTCGCTGCTCTATGCTGTCAAGCTTTATACCGATACTTACTGGCAAGGTCAGATTGGCTATTGGATTCCGATTGGCGGCACGGCCGGTGTGGCCGGTGGGGCATGGTTCTATAACAACAGCTTGAACCACGTACTCTGGAGGCCTTTGAAGGACACGGCCCTGATTGGGACGTTCGAAACCACCGGCATCACGTGGAACTCAGGTGGGGCTACGGGGGCGGCAGTGGGAACGATCTTGAATAGCCGGGGGGTGACCTATTTCGGTGTGGGACCGGGCATTCGACTCTCCGTCTGCGACCGAGTCGACTTCGGCTTTGGCGTGCAGTTCGCCATCACCAATGATCACCTGGCCAATCAACTGTATCGCACCGAGCTGCGATGGCGATTCTAAACGGACTGTGCCGGTACTTGTGCGGCTCGGGGATGTTCTCCGAGCCGTTTGCATTTCCGATTCCATGGGTTTGCTGAGCTTCCGGTAAACCCACTACGACGCCAGTGCAAGCCTAGCTGATGGGCCGTTGAAGCGACTGCAGAAAGTCGCGCAAGTGCTGCATCTCGACATCGTCCAGAACCACCGTCGACCACTGTTCGACTCGCACGGTCAGGGTGACCGGTTGAGTTGGGTTCGGTGCGGCTTGCGGCCAGCTGAAGGTTCCAATCAAGCGTTCCAGAGGACAACTGATTCGAGTCGGGGTGATGCCGAGCTGTGAGCAGACCACCCCCAGGTTGACCGGTCTGCGACCGGGGTCGGTTCCTCGATCGGCCAAGTGCTGCCGGAGACGTGCAAAGTCCCCGGAAGTGAAGTCGGCCTGAACCGGGACAAGCAGTCCGGAAGATAACTCCCAGCCCGAGGTTAAATGCCGGACGCGAATCCGGGGCCCCGTCGCTGGTATTGGCCGGGCTGCTTGGGAGCCTATGATGGCGGCGCGGAATTCCTGCCACGCTGGCGGTCCGTGGAACTCGAATCGTCGGCCCTTTGTCAAGAAATACAGTACATAGGTCTCGATCGCTGGCCGCAAGGCCAGTGCAAATGCTTCGGTTCTGCCCAAAACCACCCAGTATTGACTTTCCTGATCGAGCACCTGGTTCTTGACCTGAGCATCCCATCGAAGAAAAGCCTCCCGCCAGGGGACGCTCTTGAAACACGAATAGTGGTAAAGTCCCGTAACTGCTCCGTTGATCGCGTCGATTCCTACCCCTGGTTCGACCGCAAGGAGGTCATCCATCACATAAACAAACTGGCCACAGGCGGGGCAGCGAGTGTGGTGGGGTGTCAAGATCACGGGCGGATCTCCAGACCGGTCACGGTCGGTAGGGGTTACCAGGAGTACTGATTCCGGGTGGGATGGCCGACATGGGCATGTTTGGGTCGCCGCCACGGTGGTGAACCCCGTTGATGGTGCCGTCATTCGAAATGGGCAAGTACTGGCTATTGGGGTTCTGGATTACGCCATTTTGATCATAGTAACGGATGTTCCCATCCTGCCCAATCACCGCTTGTGGGTGATCCCAGCCATATGTGGATTGGTTGTAGGCAGCGTTTCCCAGGTCTCCGTTGGTACCGGAGGGGTAGGCAACCACGCCAGGCGGATGGGTGTGAACTAGAAGATGGTCGCCTGCCTCCAGGGCGACATGGTCGGCTGTTCCCATTACGAGGGTCAATTTGCCATTTTGGTTGACCACCACGGCACACTCGCGGCCGGTCATCTCCGTGATGGCCCGCAGCTCACCGGCATTGATGCTATTGATCAAGATGCGATCACCTGGACCGAAGTTCCGTGCAATGTTCTGAGCTTGGGGGGAGTGAATTGCCGGAACATTTCCGTGTGGCGGCGGGATTCGCGGTCCGGCTGCACCCGCCCCTCTACCCAGTTTCCCCCGCGCCCAGCCAGCCAGTTTGCCAAGCCCCTTGAAGAGCTGCTTAAATGCCGCCCTCATTGCCAAACTGGTCAATGAGGGCAACGGTGCTCCGCCAATCATGACGTTCGGACTACAGTTGATCGTGCTCCCGAACATCGGCCCCATTGGGGGATCGCTGGGCTTCTTAGCCGAGAAGATGCAATGCTTGGTAATGTCCACCCCGACCCGCCCGGCCCGACTTCCCTCGATCCAGACGTTGGCCGATCCCAGGAACACCTCATACAGGGGGAAGTAGCCGCCGCACCAGATGCC
>Ga0272446_1000514_pt1 | contig 61229 bp, 46 predicted proteins | sample YNPCB0061_FD_194587 | JGI IMG/M metagenome (GOLD analysis project Ga0272446, IMG submission 194587) | Hot spring microbial mat communities from Yellowstone National Park, WY, United States - YNP-CB-006-1 | ecosystem: Environmental > Aquatic > Thermal springs > Hot (42-90C) > Sediment | place...
CGACTCTGACTTGGCGAGTCTAACACGCACATCGGCTTGATGGTTGACTAAAACCGAGGTTGCGATTCCAAGATGTATTTGGTTTTGCACTTGAGTTGCCTAACGGCCTGCGCATCAGCCGCCGCGAAGCGAGCGAAGCGGTCGTCGGCTGGATGCGCAGGTTAGCCAGCGCTCTGCTTATAAACTTCGCGACGATGCCTGACAAAGCGCACAATAATCTTTTGCTTCTCCAAATCGCTGGTGTAAAGCACTCGATAATCCCCAACACGCAATTTGAATACGCCTTGCCATTGACCAGTCAGCGCTTCTGGGGTGACAACGTCAAAATTCTCTGCCAACCAACGTAACTTCTTCAGCACCCGTTGCGCCATGGGCTTGTCCAAGCGGGACAAATCACTTTGCGCTACTTCCGTAAACTCTACTTGGAACATGTTTCACCATGTCAACCCAAGTCTGGCGGCAACCTCTTGGGCAGGGATTGTTTTGCCTGCTTCAGCTGTAGCCAGAGCCCGTTGAAGTTCGAGTTTGAACTCATCTCTGAGTTCGAGACCTTCGTCAGGATCACCCAGCATCTCGGAGAATGTCTGAATAACGGTTTCGCGGATGAGTTTTCTCAAGTCATCCACAGTCAAATCGGCAATCGTTGTATGAGCCATTTTACTCTCTCCTTATTTGCAAAGACACGCCACTCAACGCGCTGGCTAACAATAACATAATCAACGTGCCTAGAAATAGCCTTGGCTTGCAACTCGGCATAACAAGCGTTAAGTACGACAACTTTTACTTGATTTGAGAATTGTTCAAACAATGATGCCAAAGCGTCAGGCTCAACAGGAAGCATTCTTCCCATTCTGTCCTCAAGACAGAGCGCTCCGTATCTTGTTCCATGCCCAGAGAAATGCACAATTTGAGGGCCAACATCCAGCAGAGCTTGGCTTAGGTCGGATGGACGCGCAGCTAGTCTGACATCCAAAGTGAAGCGATCGCGCAATTTCGCGCGCTGTAGGTTTTCAGCAATCTCTCGGTACTCTTCACTAGTACGTATGCGAGATGCATCTGTAGGATCAGCAGCTATAAACAAAAGAGAAATCATGAGATTATCCTCTATCGCATCACTCTTGGGTGCTATCTTCTGAAAACGCAACAATGAGCGGCATAATGCCCCGCTCACCTGCGGGCGACAGCCCGACGGGTGCAGCGGGAAGTTTGGCGGCGGCTGCCGCCCCCGCTGCACCGGTGAGCGGGGCATTTAGCGGGCGGCGTAGCCGTCCGCTAAACTATTCATTATCGAGCAAATGACTGATGAATTCTTCCCCCAAAGATAATATCATGCAAATCGGAAGATATGATCCGCCAAACGACCGATTGATCGGCAAATCGGCAAAAAATGCACAACCGTTGTCTGGAGCCTGTCATCATAACCTGCCAAACTGGAGTCACGTCATGGCCGACAAACCGAAAAAACTGCTCGATCCGGCGCGCGACAAACTGCGGTTGAAGAACTACAGCTACACCACCGAACAGAGCCTTGTCGGCTGGATCCGGCGTGATATCCTCTTTCATCAGCAACGCCATCCTGCCGAAATGGACAAGGCGGAGATCGAAGCCTTTCTCACCCATCTGGCGGTCGAGGGGAACGTGGCGCCTCGCGCGCCCACATGACAGAAGGCAGCAAAGACAGCCGCGCCAGTGATGTGTTGACACGGCTGGTAGGGCAACAGCCCATCATTCATACCCGGCTCGGCTTACGGTGAAACGCCATTCTCCCTGCGTTGGCGGCTGCTCTGCAGTCAGGATGATACGCGTCAGGTGATCACCCCAGACCGGCGCCATGCGCTCGTCAGTGATCGGCACGCGTTCGGCGGCGACATGGAACACAGCGGCCGCATACGTCACAACAGCCGCACCAGCGCGCTGCCCGCGCCCAATACGCGTTCCTCAAGCACGATCCGCCCTCCGTCCATTGCCGCCACAGTACATGGTGTGAGCAGCGCCAACTCGACGTGTTGAACCGGCGCTGCGAACCTGAATGCATCAGCGATGGCAACTGTTGCGCCGCGCTGCAATGTCACGCAGCGCAGGCGGAGCACCGGCGCATGATCGCTGACTTGAAAATAGAACGCGGATGACGCGGATTGGGCGGATTGACGCTGATTCAAATCTGTGAAATCTGCGGTTCTATTTTCATTGTTGATTGTGCCCCGAAGGGGCATGGACACTATCCTGAAAATAGGGGCGAGGGGCAGCGCTTGCTCACGGCTTTTATCGTGTATGACGCCGACAAGGCATGATGGCACCTGCAAGTCCTGGCGGAGTGCGGGCGCCCGCCTCAGTCAATCTCAATCGTCTGCTCTGAACGTCCCTCCCGCCAGTTGCCGCTGGAGTCGCTGACAGCCCACGCGGTGGTGATGCGGATTTTCATGCGGCCTGGCGCGGGCGCTGACGGCGCGCTGCGCAACTGAATCGGCTGATTGGCGGGCCGGGCCGGGCGGGTGAGCATCCCCTGGACGAGCTTCCAACCCATGCTGAGCGCCAGGCTGGCAGCGCCCGCCAGGAGCGGCACAGCCGCCTTGCCGACGAGTGCAGGCAGGGTGTTCTGCACAGCGGGCAGCGTCGTATCCATATCATAGCCACAGTGGCTGCAATGGCGCGCCTCCAACGGGAAGCTCTGGCCGCACTGTGGGCAGATGCGCGATAGTTCGGTCATAGGTGTGTCCTTTGCCTGATGGCGTCAATCAAGTGCGCAGTGAAAGCAGTTGGCACGACGGCTCCCCCTGGGTGGTGCGTGTTGCGTAGTTCGTGATGCGCGCTCCTTCTCGACGCACCACGAAACACGAAACACGCCCCAGCCGCAGTCTGCTTTTCTGCGGGCAGTGTAACATGAGGAGCAGGTCGCGTCAACGCGTCGACGCAGGGGGCTATTTCAAGTTGGGGGCAACTTCAGGTCTGGGGCAAATGCGAAATCCTGCGCCCTGTTCGCAGAGAGTGAAGAGGGTGATCAAAACCTGCGGCGCTTCGCAAATCTTTGCAAAAGACCATTGAGCTTTTCTCAACGATTTGCAGAAAAGCGCAAGCCCGGCTAAAATGCGCCCACAAGCATCCTCTACTTGTGATATGCTCTGACCCACCAATCGAATCAAGTCAAGGAGAACGAACGTGAAACGGAGACATGCTCCCACTTTCTCACGCAGCGCAGCCTGGATCGTGCTGTTGCTGCTGATGGCGTTGTCGGTGCAGGCGTGCGCGCCAGCGCCAGGCGCACCCGCTGCCAGCGACAGTGCTTCACAAGCCGCCGCACCTGGCGCACCGGTTGTCAATGCCCTTGGCAAGGAACTGCCCGCCGACGCGGCCCCATTGGATCAGCAAGTGCTGATCTATCCGTACAGCGGCTGGAAGACCTTCACCACTGTCGATTTCTTCCAGGCCGTCTATGAACGCGCCGACGCATTGAGCGACCTGATGTCCGATCCGCTGGTGCGTCTGGACAAGAATTTCCAGGTGATCCCTGGCGCCGCCACTGAGTGGTCGGTGGATGAGAGCGGGTTGGTGTGGACCTTCAAGCTCGACCCCGCCCTGATGTGGAACGACGGCACACCGGTCACGGCGGATGACTATGTCGCCACGCTGCGCTACGGCGCCGATCCTGAACACGCCTGGGATTTCTCCTGGTACTATCAGGGGGTTATCAAGAACTGGACGCAGGCAGTCAACGGTGAGGTTCCGGTCGAAGAGATCGGCGTACGCGCTGCGGATGCGAATACACTGGAGATCACGACAGAGAGCCCGGCGCCCTATTTGCCCGCGATGATGCTGTACTCGGCGACGATGCAGAAGAAGGCGTTGGAGGAGCACGGTGGCTTCTACAACTCCGACCCGGCGACTTCGGTCTCCTCCGGTCCATACAAATTGACAGAGTGGACCAAAGATCAGCGCCTCGTCTATGAGATCAACCCTGACTACAAGGGAAACAACATCCCCTACATCGAAAAGGTTGTGATTGTCAACATCGGTCAGCCCTCGCAGTTGTTGCCAGCCTACGAGGCCAACGAGATCGACTTTGTCAATGGCGGCGGCACGCTGTCTCCGGCTGATCTGGAGATCATCGCCGCCGACCCAGAGCTCAACGCGCAATACCACCCACACTATGGCGACTTCCGCACCTACTATTTTGCCTTCGATGTCTCGAAGCCGCCGTTTGACGACCTGAAAGTGCGGCAGGCATTTGCGCACGTGCTCGACCGCGATGCGATTGTCGCCAACATCTTGAAGCGTCAGGGCATCGCCGCCTACTCCTTCCTGGCGCCTGGCTTCCCGGCTTCGAACTCCGAGGCCTTCAAAGACACCTACCCGCTCGACATCGAGAAAGCGAAACAACTGCTGGCTGAAGCCGGCTATCCCAATGGCGAAGGCTTCCCCAAGTTGACGATGAAGCTGCGCGCCGAAGGCCCCGCACCGACCGCCGTCGCGCAGGCGTATGCGTCGGCGCTGAAGGAAAACCTGGGCATCGATGTCGAGGTCACCAACATGGACTTCAAGGCGTACATGGACGAACTGAACGCCAAGCCGACCGGCGTGCAATTCACGCTGATCTCCTATGGCATGGACTTCCTGGATCCGAGCAACATGTTGGGCGTCTTCCTCTCCGGTGGTCGCCATCCCTGGAGCAACGCCGAGTACGACAGACTGGTCAAGGAAGCAAGCAGCTTCACCGGCGACCCGGCAGAGCGCATCAAGATGTTCCAGGATGCCGAAAAGATTCTGGTCGAGGATGCCGGTTTCGTCTTTGCCTATCACCAGACGCCGGGCGACCTGATCAAACCCTTCATCAAGGGGCCGGCGCTGGAGCCGGATGACAACGGTGTGGCCGCCTGGCATTGGCCTGGTTTCTCCACCTACAGCAACCTGCTCTCGGGCGTGTACATCACGAATGAAGTAAGCAACTACCGACAGCCGCCGCAGTAACCGCAAACGCACCATCTTCGCTCTCCAATCTCAGGCGGTGAGATTGGAGAGCGGAGATTTGGAGACTCCTCGATGGCTCGCTATTTGCTCGGCCGCCTGGGCGGCATTCTGATCGTTTTTTTTATCGTCAGTGTCGTCATCTTCCTGCTCATGCACGCCATTCCCGGCGGGCCGTACAATGAAGATAAGGTGCCCCTTTCCCCGGAAGCAAAGGCTAACTATCTGCGCAAGTACGGCCTGGATCGACCGCTGGTGGAGCAATATCTGCTCTACATGAGCAACGCGCTGCGCGGTGATTTTGGCGTGCCTTTCCAAAGCCCCACCGAAACAGTGACCGGCCTCATTGCGCGCACATGGCCGGTGAGCGCCTCGCTGGGGCTCGCTGCGCTCCTGGTGGCGCTGCCGCTGGGGCTGCTGCTAGGCACGCTGGCCGCCGCTCGCCAGAACACCTGGATCGACTACGCCACCTCAACGACCGCGACGCTGGGGTTGACAGTGCCTAATTTTGTAGTGGCGGTGTGGCTGGTGTTGCTCTTCGCCGTACAGTTGAAGTGGCTGCCAACCGGCGGCTGGGGTGCATGGTATCACTATATCATGCCGGTGGCGGCGCTGGCGCTGGCGCCGATGGCGCTGACCGCTCGCTACACTCGCACCAGCATCCTTGAAGTCGCCCGCGCAGATTACATCCGCACCGCGCGCGCCAAGGGCTTGTCCGATCGGCAGATCATGACGCGACACACATTGCGCAACGCCATGATTCCACTGCTCACGATCCTGGCGCCACAGATTCCCAACCTGATCACCGGCACCATTTTTATCGAGAGCATCTTCCGCGTGCCGGGGCTTGGCAAATTTTTCGTGACCAGCATCCTGGGGCGCGACTACCCGATGATCATGGCGTTGCTGCTGCTAGTGGCGGTCGTCTGGTCATTGGTCTACCTGTTGACCGATATTCTCTACACAATCGTCGATCCGCGCGTGCGACTGGGAAAGAGCAAGTCATGAGCACTTCGACGCTGACGCACAGTCAGGAACTGCAAAGCCTGCCCAGGCAGCGCTCTCTACTTGGCGACGCTGCCCGGCGCTTTGCCCGCAATAAGTTGGCGCTGGTGGGGTTGCTGGTGGTGGGGCTGCTGATTTTTGCAGCGGTCTTTGCCGATTTCATTGCACCTTATCCTTACGACGAGGCGAACCCTGCCATCGCACTGCAATTTCCCAGCGCAGGGCACTGGATGGGCACCGACGAAGTAGGGCGTGATGTCTATTCCCGCATTATCTACGGCACGCGCATTTCACTCTCCGTTGGTTTGGGCGTCACTGCCATTGCATTGCTGATCGGCATTCCGCTTGGATTGGCAGCCGGATTGATAGGCGGCCCGGTGGATTACATCATCATGCGCCTGGTGGAGGTCTTCACAGCGGTGCCGGCGTTGATGCTGGCGCTGCTGCTCATCTCGGTTTTTGGCGGCGGTCTGCTCAATGTGGTTCTGGCGTTGGGCATCGTCGCCTGGTTGGATGCCTGTCGGCTGTTGCGCGCACAGTTGCTCTCGCTGCGCGAGCGCGACTTTGTCCTTGCCGCACGCACGCTGGGCGCCACCAGCACGCGCATCGCCACGCGGCATCTGCTGCCCAATGCCGTGGCGCCGCTGATCGTGGCAATCACCATTGGCATTCCGGTCGCCATTTTTGCTGAAGCCGGTCTCTCATTCCTGGGGCTTGGCATCAACGACCCCATCCCCAGTTGGGGCAAGATGGTGGGCAACGCCCTTTCCTACATGCGCGTCTACTGGCATCTAGGCGTCTTCCCGACGCTGGCGATTGCGATCACGATGCTGGGCTTCACCTTCATGGGTGACGGACTGCGCGACGCATTTGACACATCGATGAATCGGTAGAGGGTAGAGTTGCGAGGGGCGAGTTGCGAGGGGCGAGCATTTGGCGAAATCGCAGCCTTGCGGCATAAATAATGCGCTTTGCCGTGACACATCGGATTCGATCTATGCCTCTCACCTTGCGCCTGCTTAACGGTGGCGGTTACATGCGCCGCTACGATGTCGAAAATATCTTGCGCCATCTCTACGCCATGCAGTGCGTGGAGATCGTTGGCATGAGCAACATCGGCAAGTCGGCGCTGCTGCGGCTGCTGGCGCAGCAAGATGTGTGGGTGCAGGAACTGGGCGAGGCGGCGCAGGAGTTTTTGCCCGTCTACATCGACTGCAACCGCATCCTCGACATGACCGAACAGGGCTTTAGCGAGCTGGTTCTGCGGTGCCTGCAAGAGGCAAGCCCGAAGCTGGCCGCATTGCCAGAACTGGTCAACGCCTACGACACGCTGGTGGCCCCCTCCAGTGACTTCCAGGTGCCACTGAGTTTCAGCCGCGGCCTGACAAGCGCCATTGAGGCGACCACACACAAGCTGGTGCTGTTGTTCGACGAGTTCGACGACCCCTTCAAGCAGATCGACGCCCGCGTCTTCTTGAATCTGCGCGCCGTACAGGATCGACACAGCAACCAATTGGTCTTTGTCACCGCCAGCGGACGCCCCTTGACGGCGCTCAACCAGGATGGCAGGCACGGTGAATTTGCTGAACTCTTCAGCCATCGCACCTGGCGCCTGGCGCCGCTGACCCGTTCCGACACCGAGCTGCAGGCGCGGCGCTTCATGACCGCCTACGAAGCGCCTTTCACCAGCGCCGACATCGACTTCATCTACCAGTGGAGCGGCGGTCACCCGCGCATGGCCGAAGGCATCTGCCGGGTGCTGCAACAGGCGCTGGAAGCGGCAGCGCCGCCCCCCAGTGAACCGCTGGAGCGCTGGCGTTTTCATCGCACGCTGGCCGCTTCCCTCCTGGAGGATGATTATCTGGCGCGCGAGTGTCGCAAAATCTGGGAGGAACTCACCCCGGCGGAGCAGAGCGAGCTGACGGGGCTCGCCGTCGCCGACCATGTCGCCGACCGGGCCGTGCTCGACGAGTTGCTGCGCCGCCATTTGCTCCACCGCGTCGAAGGGCGACCTCAGATTTTCTCCCGGTTGCTGGCGGAATTTGTCGGGCGTCAGGGTGTGCCAGCGACGCCGGTGGAGGCGGCCTCGCTGTGGGTGGACGCCGCCAGCGGCCAGGTATTGGTCAACGGCGCCCCCGTCGAGACGCTGACCGCGCTCGAATACAAGCTCATTCAACTGCTCTTTCAGAATCGCGACAAGATCGTAGACAAATATCAGATCGTCACCCATGTGTGGGGCGAAAGTTACATCGATGAAGTCGACGACGCCCGCATCGAAAAGCTCATCAGCCGCCTGCGCCAGAAAATCGAACCGGACCCAACCTCGCCCAGGTTCCTGAACACAATCCGGGGGCGCGGCTACCGCCTTGTCATTGGCTAACATGGGCTTGAACAGAGCAAGGGAGATCGTGCTGCGTGGTGCATGGTGCGTGGTGCGTAACGAAACGCAGCACGCACCACGCAGCGAATCGCGCCCACGTGCACCAGATTCATCGCCACAGCGGGCAATTGTGTGCGGCGCATCCCAGAGAATTTGTTTGCTTTCCCGCCTTCCCGCTATACTGTGATTCACCAATTCGTTTCTTCTTCCTGCATTCGTTACTCATTTGAGGAGCAACGATCATGGCTGATTCAGCACAAACAACATTGTCGGAGCCAATCGCACCCGCCCGTCCTGCTATCGTCTTCAGCGGCGAAACGCGCAATATGGCAATGGGGATTGCCATGTTGGGCGGCGGAATCGCCGCCTTTATTGCTGGCTTGACCCACACCTTCTTCGCCGAGGCGTTGGCATGGACCTTTATCGCGTGGGGCGCCTTCTTTCTCTACGGTGACCTGCTGCTGGCAACCCGGCGTTTCATCATCACCGATGAATCGTTGGAAGTCAGGATTCCTTTCCGCCTCTGGAGCCGCAGCAAGAGCTGGGCGTGGAAAAACATCTATCGCCTCGACGTTGTGATCGACCGCCGCTCCACACACGCAAAGGACACCGCGATCCACATCTACCACCAATTACCGGGCGAGGTGTCAATTGATCGCGAAGATAGCAACTTCGATCCAGAACTGGCCGCGCTGGTTATCGAACACGCGCGATTGAAACCAGATGGTGAAGCCGCCGGGGTTGACTTGAACAACCTGCCGCTTGGCGCATCCAAAACGCTCACCTGGAAGCGCTAAACTTTTCGGGCGAGGCAGGTGAGCCATACGCCACAGTGGATGTGATCGGTGCATTCCTCAGAAAAACAAGCAACGTCGAGCCGGTTTGGCTCGACGTTGCTTGTTTTTCTGAGGCTGTATGCGCGGACAGGATGATAGCAGGCCATGACACAACGTGACCTTCCGCTGCAACCGACGATCGGTGTGCTGGCTGGCTGGCAATTCTACTGGACGGCGACCCCGCTTAGCTATCTGGACCCACTCTATCGGGGCATCCGCACCGCCGCCGCACAATACGGTTGCAATCTCCTGCTTGGCTGTGGGATGGGTCTATCCGCCGCGCCTAGCGACCCGATGCGACCGGTCTGGCCGCTTTCATCCCCCGACGCCGACTATGCGCCGATCTGGGCGTGGAACACTGACGGCTTGATCGCTGTCAATCCGCTTCACTCGCCGGCACGAACACAAGACATTCAGGCGCTGCGTGCACAAGGGCATCCCGTTGTCTTTATCGGTTTGGGCGAAGCCGGACCGACCGTTGCGGCTGACAATGCCGGCGGCATCCGCGCCGCCGTGCTTCATCTGGTGGAACACGGGCATCGTCGCATCGCGTTCATCGCTGGCAGCCCCGATGACATGGATGGCGACACCGGCGCACGGCTGCGCGCCTTCCAGGCAGCGTTAGCGGCCTTCGATCTCCCTGTCGATGCGCACCTCCTCGCTTTTGGGCGCCACACTTACGCCGGCGGGCAGGCTGCCATGCACCAGATTCTGGCGACAGGCGCCTCCTTCACCGCCCTGCTTGCCAGCAACGACGAATCGGCATTGGGCGCAATGCAGACGCTGCGCGCCGCCGGCCGCCGCATCCCCGATGATGTCGCCGTGATTGGCTTCGATGACCGCCTGGAAAGCGCCGTGCAGACGCCGCCGCTGACCAGCGTGCACCTTCCGCTCTTTCAGATGGGCGTACAGGCTGTGGAGCGCCTGCTCGCAGCGATCCGTCGCGACGCCGATTTGCCCGACCTGATCGAGGTGCGCACCCGTCTGGTGGCGCGCGCATCCTGCGGCTGCCGGGGAAAGCCAGAGATGGCGGCGGCGCCCCACCCTGCGCAACAGGACTCACGCAATCTTACGCTGCACACCTGGGATGCATTGGCTCGCACCATGAGCGCAGCGGTATTGACCGAAGCGCAGACCCTGCACGCCGAACATGCATCTACACATTGCGCCGAGCTGCTGGCAGCATTTCGCGCCGACATCCTGCAACCCGATAGCGCCCGGTTGGAGGCGGTGTTGCACAAATTGTTGGAGCAGACAATTGCCGCTGGCGACGATGCCCAAATCTGGCAGCCTGCGCTCTCGATCCTGCGCAACGCCGCCGCCCAATTCCTGGCAACGCCAGCACTCCAGGCGCGCGCCGAGGCGTTGCTGGATCGCGGCCGCGCCATCATCAGCGCGGCGATGTGGCAGCAGCATCGCCACTTTGCCGTCGCCACTCGCTGGACGCTGGATCGCATCGGGCTGCTCACGGCGCGTTTGCTCACGGCGCTCGACACAGCACAGATCTTTGCAGCGCTGGCGCAACATCTGCCCGCGATGGAGATTCACGCCGCCTGGCTCGCCGAATTCGACGCCGATGCCGCCCCCGACGCGCCGCCGGAGTGGAGTCGACTGCGCTCCATCACGACGACCGACAGCGCCGAAATCCGCTTCCGCAACGTCGAGTTTCCGCCGCCGCCCATCCGCAACGCAGCGACGCCCTTTAGCCTGGCGCTGCTGCCACTGGTTGGGCTGCGTGGACAGCGCGGCTATGTCGCCTTTGAGAGCACTCAGTTGATGCTGTACGGTTCAATCGTGCAGCAAATGGCGGCAGCCTTCCACACGGCGCAGCTGTACCACGAAGCAACCGAAGGGCGGCGACTGGCAGAGGAAGCCGATCAGATGAAAAGCCGCTTTCTTTCCACCGTCAGCCATGAACTGCGCACGCCGCTAAATCTGATCGTCGGCACAAGCGCGCTGCTGCTCCAGGAAAGCGACGAACAGAGCACGCCACTGCCCCCGCAAATTCATCGCGACATCGAACGCATTCACGGCAGCGCCCAACATCTGGCGGGGCTGATCGGGGATGTGCTTGACCTGGCCAGCAGTGAGGCAGGACGGTTGCGCCTGACAAGTGAACTCGTCGATCTGGGCCAGGCGCTACGAATTGTGGAGGAAGCGGGGCGACGGCTGGCTGCCGACAAAGGCATCGCCTGGAGCGCGGAGATCCCAGAAATAGGGCCGTGGGTGTGGGGAGACCGCACACGGCTGCGCCAGGTGGCGCTGAACCTGGTGAACAATGCGGTGAAATTCACCACGCACGGCAGCGTCACCCTGCGTGTGGAAACGACGCCTTCCACCGTGACAGTCATTGTGCGCGATACGGGAATCGGCGTCTCTCCAGCCGAGCAGACGGCGATCTTCGACGAGTTTCACCGCACAGAGCGCAGCATCACACGTGGCTACGGTGGATTGGGGCTGGGGCTAGCAATCTCCAAACGGCTCATCGAGCTGCACGGCGGCGCTATCGGCGTGCAGTCGAGTGGCGAGGAGGGCGCCGGCGCCACCTTCTACTTCACGCTGCCGATGGCAGACCCGCAGGCAGTGGCGGCGCAGTTGCCCGCACAGCCGGCGTCAGCGCAACCCTCTGACGCATCCGGCGTGCTGGTGCTCACAGCCTCGACGCAGGCCAGTCCGTCGTTGTTGTCGCGTCTGGTCGAATCCGGTTTCAGGGCGGAGCAGGCGCCACTGGATGAGCGCTCGACATGGCTGCCCAGGCTGGCGACGGGGACGTGGAGCGCTGTAGTGCTCGACATCAGCCACACCTCTGAAGCGGGCTGGCGCGTCCTGAAGACGCTCAAAGACAACCCGGCGACAAAAGAGTTGCCAGTGCTATTCTACACAGCGAACGAACAAGGCGGCGCCCTGCTGGAAGTGGACTATCTGACCAAACCTATTGAGCTTACCGGCCTGACGCGCGCGCTCGACCAACATTGGGGCGCGGCAGACGCAAGCCAGCCAGGGCGGACGATTCTGGTCGTGGATGATGATCCGGAGACCCTGGAGCTCCACGCCCGCATTGTGCAGACCCATTCCTCCGCCAATCGGGTGTTGCGCGCCGCAAATGGCCGCGAAGCGCTGGAAATCCTGCGACAAACACCGGTGGACTTGATGTTGCTGGATTTGATGATGCCCGACATCGATGGGTTTGGCGTGCTCGAAGCGATGCGTTCCGAGACAACGGCGCGCGATGTGCCCGTGATTGTGGTGACCGGGCAGGCGCTGACCGAGGCTGAAATCGAACGGCTGAACCAGGGCGTCGCCACGATTCTGCGCAAAGGGTTGTACAGCCTGGATGAAACGTTGGCGCATCTGGAAGCGGCGCTGGCGCATCGCCGCAAGCTCAGTCAGGATGCCCAGCGGCTGGTGCGTCGGGCGATGGCTTTTCTCCATGCACACTACGCCGAACCGCTGACGCGCCAGGAGATCGCCCGGCATGTCGGCCTGGACGAAGACTACCTGACCTATTGTTTCCGCCAGGAGTTGGGCCTGACGCCGATCGCCTATCTCAACCGCTACCGCGTGAATCAAGCCAAACACCTGCTGCGACACACCGACAAGAGCGTCACGGCGGTGGCGCTGGAGGTTGGTTTCTCGGACAGCGGCTACTTCAGCCGCATCTTTCGCCGCGAGGTCGGGGTCTCCCCCGACGCTTACCGCCGCAGCGCGTGACCGCCGCTTTCCCCTGATTTCTCGGAATCGTCCTGATCTTCCTCGCTTTTCTTCAAGCGCCCTTTGCGCGCTTTCTTTACCATAGACCTCACCAGCAACAAGGTACAACGATAAAGCCAGGTGCGCCATCGCTCTACGGAGCGTGACGCCCGGCAAAAGTCCACCATTCACATTTGTGACACAGGAGAGGTCAATCATGTCAAAGAGAGTTCTCACCCTATTCAGTGCACTGGTTGTGCTGGCGCTGATCTTCAGCGCGTGCGGTGGCGGAAGCGCCCCAGCGGCCGAACAGCCAGCAGAGCCAACCGCGCCGCCTGCCGAAAGCGCTGCCGAGGCGGCGGCGACGCCAGAACAAGTGTCGTTGGGCGGGGATTGCAGCGGCGTCAAGGTGCGCTGGTACATCGGTTTGGGCGCAGGCGGCAACCCGGAAGAGATCGAGAAGGAGAAGGCTTTCGTCGAGAAGTTCAACGGCGCCTACGGCGACAAGTACTGCCTGGTGATGGACATTGTCCAGAACGCCACCGCCTACGATGTGCTCAAGACACAGATCGCATCGGGCGACATGCCCGACATCGTTGGCCCGGTCGGGATTCGCGGCCTTGCCAGCTTCGAGGGCGCGTGGCTGGACCTGGCGCCGTACATCGAGGCGTCTGGTTATGATCTGTCCGATTTCAATCCAGAGTTGATCAAGTTCTATCAGCTTGGCGCCAGCGGAGAGCAGATTGGTTTGCCCTTTGCGGTCTATCCTTCGGCGCTCTGGTACAACAAGGAGCTCTTCGATGAAGCAGGCCTCGCCTATCCGCCGCACACGTGGGGCGGTGACTATGAAGGCGAGCCGTGGACCTTCGACAAATTGGCGGAGATCGCCAAGGTCCTGACCGTAGACGAAAATGGCAACGATGCCACCAGCGCGGACTTCGACCCGGAAAAGATCGTGCAGTTCGGCTATGACCCGCAGTGGACCGATGCACGTGGGCAAGCGACCTTCTTCGGCGCCGGCAGCTTCGTGGACGCCGATGGCAACGCAGTAATGCCCGATGTCTGGCGCCAGGCGTTCCACTGGAACTACAAGGCCATCTGGGAAGATCACTTCCGCCCCAATGCCAACTATGTCAACAGCGACCTGCTGGCGCAGGGCAACACGTTTGGCTCTGGCCGCGTGGCGATGACGCCGATTCACACCTGGTACACCTGCTGCGCCGAAAGCGTGAAGTGGGATGTCGCCGCCATTCCCGCGTATGAGGGCAAGATTACGGCGAAACTGCACGCCGACACCTTCGGCATCCTCAAGGGCACCAAGAACCCCGACGCAGCGTGGGCCGTGCTCAGCCTGATGTTGGGTGAGTTCGCCCCTGACCTGATCGATGTCTACGGCGCCTTCCCGGCGCGCGCCAGCCTGCAAGACGACTCCATCGCCCGCCTCCAGGAGAAATTCCCGGATGTTGACTGGCAGGTCTTCGTCGATGCACTGAGCTATCCCGACATTCCCAATCACGAGTCGGGGATGCCCAACTTCTTGAAGGCGCAGGATGCCATCGCGTCGTTCGGCGCCCTCTACACCAGCACACCCGGTCTGGACATGGATGCGGAAATGGACAAACTCGTGGCGACGCTGCAAGGCATTTTCGACGAAGTGAAGTAACGAACAGCAGTGTTGAGTGCAGGTGACAGTCACTGCCCTGCGTGACTGTCACCTGCCAGTACGTTGTCATGGGAGGCAATGATGGCAAAAATAGTCGCACAACGTGAAACCGGCCTGTCCACGCCGGCCAACGTTGCAGCAAAGTCCCGCCCTGGCAAGTTGAGTCGCTATCAAACCCGCTGGGCCTGGTTCTTTGTGTCGCCGTGGTTGATTGGCTTCCTGTTGTTCACCCTGATTCCAGTCGTGGCGACGCTCGGGTTTTCCTTCACCAATTACAGCCCCGTCACGCCCGAAGCGACCCGCTTCATCGGCGTGCAGAACTATGTGCGCATGACCACCGACCCGAAGGTTGGCACGTCGCTGCTGGTCACCATTCGCTACGCTGTGCTGGCGATCCCGATCACCCTGGGGTTTGGCCTGTTTCTCGCCGCGCTGGTCAATGCCAGGAGCCTGAAATGGCAAAGTTTCTTCCGCACCATGTTCTACATGCCCAGCATGATTCCAGTGGTCGCGGCGGGGTTGATCTGGGCAGGCGTGATGAACACACAGACGGGGTGGCTCAACCTGGGGCTGGAGGCAATCGGTCTGCCGGCGCCAGATTGGCTCAACAGCACTTTCTGGATTTACCCGGCGCTGGTGCTGATCGGTCTGTGGGGAACCGGCAACTTGATGCTCACACTCCTGGCTGGTATGCAAGGGGTGCCCAACGAATTGTACGAGGCCGCCAGCATCGACGGCGCTGGCCCGTGGGTCAAGTTTCGCCACGTCACGCTCCCCATGATTTCCCCCGTGCTCTTCTACAACCTGACGCTGATGATCATCGGCGCCTTCAAGTACTTCGACATGGCTTATGTGCTCAAGAACGGCACCGGCGGCCCGGCGGATGCAACGCTCTTCTATAACCTGAACCTCTACAAAAACGCGTTCGAGTACAACCTGATGGGTTACGCTTCGGCGTTGGCCTGGGTGCTGTTCCTCATCGTCTTTGTCCTTGCGATTGTGCTCTTCGGTACTTCCGGGCGTTGGGTCTACTATGCCGGGGATGGGAAAAAGTAACCATGACAACTTCAGCATCGACTCAATCCAAGTTGGCTGCCGCACCGCGCCCCGCTGCCAACATGCGTCAGCAAAATCTGATCGAACGCATCCTGATCAGCGGGCTGGCGGTGTTTGTCCTGCTCATCTTCTTGATGCCGCTGGGCTACATGTTCACCACCGGGCTCAAAAGTGACGTGCAGATGAGCGATCCCAAAGCGCCTGTATGGTGGCCCTTCTCGCAGCAGACATTCACTTACAACGGTGAAACCCTTCCTGTCTACAAAGTGCCCACCGACGCCGGTGTGCAGCAGCTTGCCGCGGTGAAGAAGACACGCGTCGCCACCACCTTTGTCGACCCGGCTAACCCTGCGGCTGGCGAAATCGTCTGGGAAGGCAATTGGCGCACGCTGGAGCCGGCCTACTTCCCGGATGCACAGTGGAATAACTTCCTGAAGGCGTGGAATGAGCTGAACTTCCCGCTCCTCTTCCGCAACACGCTGATCATTGCGATCGCAGGCACCCTCGGCGCTGTGATTTCGTCGGTGTTCGTCGCCTACGGCTTTGCGCGCTTCAATTTCACCGGCAAGAACGCGCTCTTCATGATCTTGATCGGCACGATCATCCTCCCTGTGCAGGCGACGTTGATCCCGACCTACATCGTCTTTGCCCGCATCGGCTGGACCAACACCTTCTTGCCGTTGATCGTGCCGCACTTCTTTGCCAACGCCTACAATGTCTTCCTGCTTCGCCAGTATTTCATGCAGATTCCTCGCGAGCTGGATGAGGCGGCGATGATCGACGGCGCCAATCCGCTGCAGATTCTGCTGCGCATTATCGTGCCCAACTCTGTGCCGGCGCTGGCGGCGGTGTCGCTCTTCCACTTCTTCTTTGCCTGGAATGACTTCTTCTCGCCGCTGATCTACCTCGTGTCGCGACCTGAACTGTGGCCGCTGTCGGTGGGGCTGCAGAAATTCAACGCCCTCTATGGCCGCGAGCCGAACATGATCCAGGCGGGCGCTCTCATTACGCTGATCCTGCCGGTGGCGGTGTTCTTCATGGCGCAACGCATCTTCATGCAGGGCATTGTCTTTAGCGGCGTAGAGAAATAAATAGGACTTACGCATTTAGCTCAGCAACCTTCCTGGAAGCTCTCAGCTTCCAGGAAGGTGACACACTAGAATCTGCGTAAGCCCAAATAAAGTTCACTTGGATAAAGGATAACCATCCATGCAACCCAGACGCCTCATTCCCAATCTGCTCTTGCTCGTTGCGCTCCTGGTGCAACTCGTGGCGACGCCGCTCAGCATCGCCCCGCTGCAGGCCGCAACATTTCCCGTGATCGACGATTTCGAGACGCCGCTGACCTACGGCGTGACATCTGAGAACGTTCAGGTTGGTTTCTTTGCCGCCCAGGACGGCGGCAGCGGCCCAACCACCTTTGCCATCACCGCAACGCCGCCCGCACCCGTGCCTGGCGCGGCGGAGCCAAACAGCGTGCTCCAGGTGAATTTTGCCACTGCGATATGGGCGGTGATGATTCACGGCTTCGAGAACGCCGCCGCCGACCAATGGGTCAACCAGGATTGGAGCGCCTTTGGCGGCATTTCGTTCTGGCTCTACGGCCAGGGCAACGGCGCCAGCCTCTTTGTCGACGTGATCGACAATCGCAACAGCCCGGCGCAACCCCGCGACGACGCCGAACGCTATTCAGTCACCTTCACCGACGACACCGCCGGCTGGAAGCTGGTGCAACTGCCCTTCACCAGCTTCGCACGCAAGGACATCGGCAACGGCGCCCCCAACGATGGCTTCACCTTGACCGAGGTGCATGGGTGGGCCTTTGGCACGACGACCCCGGGCGCGCAGAGCTACTTCATCGACGATGTGCAGTTGTACGGTGTCGCGCCCGTGCGTCCGCTGACCGTCGGCTTTGGCGCCGCCACCGTCAACGTGAAGGAAGGCCGCACCGCCACCGTCGTCGTCAAGCTGAGCAAACCGGCGGAAACGACCGTTACGGTCGATTACAGCACGACGGACGGCACGGCGGTTGCCAACCGCAACTACCTCCCTGTGGCAGGCACGCTGACGTTTGCGCCCGGTGTAACGCAGCAGAGCTTCCAGGTCGCAACACTTGGCAATGGCAAGTGGCAGGGCGGCAAGAGTGTGCTGCTCCGCCTCACCAACCCCACCAACATTGCGCTGGGTGCGCCTGCCATCGCCGGGCTGAATATCCAGGAAGTCGATCCCTACGACCCGAACCTGATCGACGACTTCGAGATGACGCCCTATCTCTTTGGGACAAGTCGCGACGGCGCGCGCCCCACGCGTGACGGTGAACTGGAAGCCACGGATGCGGCGGACGCCACCGGTGTAGACGCGGCAGGCGTAGACGCCGCGGGGGCGGATGCCGCTGGCGGCAAGTCACCCAAGACCACCCTCACTTCGTTGGAGATTCCCGCCGACTCGCCGCTGGCGCTGCCTAACCAGGGCTCCTTCGAGCGCGTGCTCAGCGTCGATCGCGGCGACCGCGGCCAGTCGGAGCTTGAATTTGGCCGGCGCTTTGCGCTGGGACAGAACTGGGCCGGCAACCAGGGCCTGAACTTCTGGTTCTACGGCAACAACACCGGGCGCAAGATCAAGGTGACGCTGCTCGACAACCAGGCGCCCGATCCGGGGCCGGGCAAGTGGAAGCTGGTCTGGCGCGATGAGTTCAACACCCGCGCCGGTGTCCGCCCCAACCAGAGCATCTGGGGCTACGAGATCGGCGATGGCACAGTCAACGGCATCCCCGGCTGGGGCAACGATGAGTTGGAGTACTACACCGACAGTGCAGAGAACGCCGCCACCGACGGCGCTGGCAATCTGGCGATCACGGTGAAGGAAGCCGACGGCGCGTTAACTTGCTACTACGGGCCGTGCAAGTACACGTCGGCGCGGTTGCTGACCAAGAACAGGTTCGAAGTCGCCTACGGTCGCATCGAGGCGCGCGTCAAAGTGCCCCGTGGCGCTGGCTTGTGGCCGGCTTTCTGGAGTCTGGGCGCCGACATTGACCGCGTTGGCTGGCCGCAAAGCGGCGAGATCGACATCATGGAGAATGTGGGCCGCCTCCCGAACCAGGTCTTTGGCACCATTCACGGCCCCGGCTACTCTGGCGGACAGAGCTTCGGCGGCATCTATGACCTGCCCACCCCCGTCGCCGACGACTTTCACACCTTCGCCGTTGAGTGGCAACCCGGCGAGATTCGCTGGTACATCGACGGCATCCTGTATCACACTGCGCGGCCTGCGAATGTGGCGCCGAATCAGTGGGTCTACGACCATCCCTTCTTCCTGCTCTTGAATGTGGCAGTGGGGGGCAACTTCGGCGGCCCGGTTGGCGCCGACACCGTCTTCCCGCAGACGATGCTGGTCGACTATGTGCGTCTCTACCAGGCGCAGGACACCGCCGAACGCTTTGAGGCGAGCTTCACCGACAACTTCAGCGGCTGGCAACGCGTCAGCGTGCCCTTCAGCGCCTTCAAACGCAGCGGCGACCAGCCCAAGGGCGCCCCGAAGGATGGCCTGACGCTCTCCAGCGTTTGGGGCTACGGCTTCCAGCTCCCTGGCGGCTATCGCGGGCAGCACATTCTCTTCGATCAGGTGCGCGTGCAACCGAATTGCAGCTATGACGTGACGGTGACCACCACCGCCGATAACGGCCCCGGCTCCCTGCGCCAGGCGCTGGCTGATGTCTGCTTTGGCGGCGCCATCGGCTTTGCCCCGGCGCTGAGTGGCCAAACCATCACGCTGTCGTCGGGGGAGCTGACCATCGCCAAACCGGTGACGATCGACGGCGCCAACGCGCCCGGCCTGACGATCAGCGGCGGCGGCAGTGTGCGCCCCTTCGTGGTCAACGCCACGATTCCGGCAACGCTGCGCAACCTGACCATCCGCGATGGCTACGGTTGGGAACTGGCGGGCGGCGTGCTCAACAACGGCATGTTGACGCTCGACCGTGTAACTGTCGCCAACAACCGCGTCGCCACCTCAGGCGTCGACTTCTGGAAGGGCGGCGCGGGCATCTACAACGGCGACGGCAGCTCACTCACACTGCTCGATAGCACCGTGCGCGACAATCGCGCCGAGGGCGGCGCAGGCGGCGGCGTCTACGCCTTCTTCAACACAGCGGTTGACATCATCCGCAGCACCATCGCTGGCAACGTGGCGACCGACGTCGGCGGCGGCATTCGCTCGCTGGGCGACTTCACCATCGTCAACAGCACGATCAGCGGCAACACCTCCACCGGCTGGCACGGCGGCGCCATCTTCCACACCGAAGGGGTGATGGAGATTCTCAACTCCACCATCACCAACAACGCCGGGCCAGATTGGGCGCCTTCCGCCATCTTCCTGGGCGAGTGGGGAGCGCCTGTGCCGGTGCTCAAGCTCACCAACACAATCGTGACGGGCAACCGCTGGTATGCGTGCGAACGCTTCGCCGCGCCGAACCCGAACATTCTACTTTCGGGCGGCGCCAACATCATCCAGGATGGAAGCTGCAATCCGGTCGCCAGCGATCAGCTACTGCCCGACGCCGGGCTGGAGCCGCTGGCTGACAACGGCGGCCCCACCTGGACGCACGCGCTGCAGCCCGGCAGCCCGGCCATCGACGCCGCCAATGCCGCGCAATGTCCGGCGACGGATCAGCGCGGAGCGGCGCGCCCGGCGGGTGCAGGGTGTGACGTCGGCGCCTTCGAACGCGACGGTGTCATCGTGCGCTCGGCGGCGGCTTCAGTGTCGCTCTATCTACCCACTGTCCAACGGTAGTCGTTCATGAAGTGAAACTCCAGCATGTGGGGGAATGAACAGACAGACTTTGGCGATGCCGGGTCATGTTGTACCATTCCCCCGCATGCTGGATTCTTTGTCGCGTAACAGACCAGGGGTGTAATCATGTCGTATGTACCAACGGCGGCAATGTTCGCAAACGGTGGTGGAACGCTCAAGCTGATGGAACCCAAAGTCAGCGGCGAGTATGTCGATCTGCTCGGCGAGAGCTACTATTGCATCCGCCACTACGACACCATGTCGCCCTTCTTCATGAGCATCATCAGCAGCGCCAACCATTGGCTCTTTATCTCCAGCACGGGTGGACTGACCGCTGGTCGCATCGACGCCGAATCGGCGCTCTTTCCGTATTACACGGACGACAAGGTCACAGAAAACATCACCAACACCGGGCCGGTTGCCTGCCTCTTTGTCCAGCGCGGCGGCCAGGTGACCCGTTGGGAGCCATTCGTCGCACCGGCAGGCGACGCCCGTGCCTGCACACGCAATCTCTATAAGAACGTTGCTGGCGACAAACTGATCTTCGAAGAGATCAACCCCATGTTGGGGTTGACGTATCGCTACGCCTGGCGCACGAGTGACCGCTTTGGCTTCGTGCGCACTGTGTGGCTGCAAAACAACCTGGCGACGCCCTGTCGCGTGCGCCTGCTCGACGGCGTGCGCAACCTCCTTCCCTATGGCGCTACGACCGCGCTGCAGACCACGATGAGCAACCTGCTCAACGCCTACAAACGCAACGAACGCGAGCCCTCCACCGGGCTGGGCATCTTTGCGCTGAGCGCCACGCTCACCGATCGCGCCGAACCGAGCGAATCGCTCAAGGCGACGGTCGCCTGGCAGGTGGGGCTGACAAACGCCACCGTGCTGCTTTCCACCGCTCAACTCGACGCATTCCGCGCCGGGCATCCTGTGACGCAAGAGGATGACATCAAGGGGCAGCGCGGCGCCTATTTGCTCGCCACCGAGCTTGAGCTGGCGCCCCACGCCACACAAAGCTGGAGCCTGGTCGCCGACGTGAATCAAGATCATAGCCAGCTCGTGACGTTGCGCAATCGGCTGCGCAATGAGCGCACCCACCTGGCGGCCGCGCTGGAAACTGACATCGCACACGGATCGGAGGAGCTCAAAGCACTCGTGGCCGCTGCGGACGGCTTGCAGCTTTCGGCGGCGCCGCTGACCACCGCCCATCACTTTGCCAACGTGGCCTTCAACATCATGCGCGGCGGCGTCTTTGTCGACAACGATCAGGTGACCAAAAACGATCTGCTCGACTTCTTCCGCACGCGCAACCGCCCGGTGTACGACGCCCACGCCGCCTTGCTGGCAGCGTTGCCGCCGACACTGTCGATCGACGAGCTTTACGCGCGCGCCGCTGCCACGGGCGATCCGGATGTGCGCCGCCTCAGCTATGAGTATCTACCGCTGACCTTCAGCCGTCGCCACGGCGACCCAAGCCGCCCGTGGAACCGCTTCTCGATCAACCTGCGACAGCCAGACGGCAGCCGCCGTCTCGACTTCCAGGGCAACTGGCGCGACATTTTCCAGAACTGGGAGCCATTAGCGTGGTCGTTCCCTGCCTTTATCGAGGGCATGATTGCCCGCTTTCTGAACGCCACCACTGCCGACGGCTACAACCCCTACCGCGTGACGCGCGCCGGCATCGAATGGGAGACGCCAGAGCCGGACAACCCCTGGTCCAACATCGGCTACTGGAGCGATCACCAGATCATCTATTTGCAAAAGCTATTGGAAATTTCCGATCAATTTCATCCTAATTTACTAACGACCCTGCTGAGTCAACGCATTTACAGCCATGCGGACGTTCCCTATCGCATTCGCGCCTACGCACAGATGTTGGAAAACCCCTACGCCACCATCGACTATGACTGGGAGCACGCGCGCCGCGTCGCTGCGCGCGTGGCGGAGGTCGGCGGCGATGGCAAGCTCATGGTCGATGACGCCGGGCGCATCTTCCACGTGACGCTGGTGGAAAAACTGCTGCTGCTCATCCTGATCAAGCTCACCAACTTCGTGCCCGAAGGCGGCATCTGGATGAACACGCAGCGACCAGAGTGGAACGACGCCAACAACGCACTGGTGGGCAAGGGATTGTCGGTCGTCACGGCGGCTTATCTGCGTCGTATGTTGCTCTTCTGTCAACAACTGCTTGCCAAAGGGCCGGCGACGCTTGATCTGACGGAAGCAGTGCGAGAGTTGCTGACCGCCGTGCATGCAACTTTGTCTGCACATCAAAGCTATCTGGCAACTGGATTCGATGACACCCGGCGGCGGGCGATCATGGACGAACTGGGGCAAGCTGGCAGCGACTACCGCACCCGCATCTACCGCGCTGGCGTCGCTGGTGAAGTTGCGGCGGCGGCGGCTGATGAGCTGGTCGCATTCCTGGCGCTTGCACAGCGATACATCGATCACACGTTGCGCGCCAATCGCCGCCCCGACGGACTGTATCATGCCTACAACATCCTTCAGTTGCAGCCAGGCAAGGCGAGCATTGGCCGGCTGTACGCCATGCTGGAAGGACAGGTGGCGATCCTGTCGTCGGGGCTGCTCAGCGGCGAGGAAGCGCTGGCGGTGCTGCAAAGCCTGCGCGCCAGCGCGCTCTATCGCGCCGACCAACACAGCTACATTCTCTATCCCGATCGCGAGTTGCCCGGTTTCCTTGCCAAAAACAATGTGCTCGCCGACCAGGTGGAGAGGCTGCCGTTGGTGGCGGCGCTGGCGGCGCGCCACGATCGCTCGCTGCTCGTGCGCGATGAAGATGGCGTCTTTCACTTCAACGGCGCCTTCCGCAATGCCGATGATGTGGCGGCGGCGTTGGCGCAATTGCGCCGCGACCCGACGCTGAGCGAGCTGGTGGCGCAGGATGGCCCACACCTGCTGACGCTGTTCGAGACAATCTTCGACCACCAATCCTTCACCGGGCGGTCGGGCACCTTCTTTGCCTACGAGGGGTTGGGCAGCATCTACTGGCACATGGTTGCCAAGCTGCTGCTGGCAGTGCAGGAGAATTACTGGTGGGCGCGCGCCGCTGGCGCCGACGCCGCCACGCTCGCCGCGCTGCGCGCTGCTTACGACGACATCCGCGCTGGCATCGGCTTCAACAAGACGCCCGACAGCTACGGCGCCTTCCCCACCGATCCTTACTCGCACACACCCAAAGGCCAGGGCGCCAAGCAACCCGGCATGACCGGACAGGTCAAGGAAGAGATTCTAACGCGCCTGGGCGAACTGGGCGTGTTGGTGCAGGCAGGCGCGTTGGTCTTTACGCCCGCGCTGCTGCACACGCAGGAGATGTTGACGGAGGCCGCCCCATTCATCTATCACGATGTCAACGGCGAGCAACAGGTGTTGATCGTCCCTGCTGGCGCGCTGGCTTTCATCTTCTGCCAGACGCCGATCATCCTGATGCGCAGCGCCCAGATGCGCATCGAAATTGTGGCGCGCGATGGGCGCATCACCGAGGTTGCCGGCGCGCGACTCGACCAGGCCACGAGTCAACACATCTTCCAGCGTGACGGGGCGATCCGCCGCCTGCACGTCTATTCGCCCTGGGATTGATCCAAGCATTTCGGTTTTCAGCGCACACCTTGCGGGAAGGGGTCACTGCGTGTGATGCAACACGCAAGCCCGCGACCTCTTTCCGCAAGGTGAAGAGCGCTCCCCCTGGCGCAGACGCACCCCATCGCGCCTGGCGCGACGCAATTGCAGGCTTACCTTCACGGCACGACATTTGTTGAATCTCCGCCAAGTCGATTGACTGACACTCCTTTTCATGGTAAAACCTATTATACTTTCAGAAATGAAAGCATTATTTAGTTGACAGCCCACCCCCTGACTGAATCGTCAACCACCTGACTTGAGGGTGCAGGCGTTCGGTGACAAAGGCTGTCACTGTGTCAGACAGTGGACGTAGCGAGAAGGAGAAAAACGATGAACACTTTGACGCGACCCGGCTACGGACTAAGCATGTGGCTGATACTTGTTGGCGTTGTCATAACGACATTGCTGATCGGCGCCCCTGTCCAGGCGCAGGATGCCGTCAACCAGGGCGCGGCTGCCAGCCCGCGCCTCTTCTTGCCCCTATTGACCACTGGCGGCGCCCCAACCGCGCCAGCGGATGATCCACCGACCGCGCAGGCTGATGACGGCAACATCGACGGCGTCTGGTCGAACCCGCGCAATGACCTGGGCGAAACGCCCGTGACCTGCGAATATATCGACAACACGCCGGGCGACGTCACCGACGAGAACGAAGTGCGCTATGGGCAGCCGCTGGGTGCGCCAGATTGTGGCGCACCCACTTTCCGCAGTGGCTTTGGCTTCGATGGCGTCAACGCTGCGACCTTTGTCCCCAATCAGCCGTTTCTGTTGGGGCGCTTCACCCATTACAACAACAGCATCGTCACGTCGCTTACACCGATGCAGTTGGTCGAGTTGACGATCAGCTTCCAATCCGCCAGCCCAGCGGTCAACACCGTGATGACCTACACCATGCGTCTGGATGAAACGGTAAACGAAGGCGAGTGCCCCTACGGCGCCACCAATCCCGGCCTGTGCGACGACCGCGTCGACTTCTTGAACAACACGCCTGGTCAGGTGGTGTATGTGGACGGCGCGCCCTACACGTTGAACATTCTCGGCTTCGTGCCGGGGACGCCGGAAACCTGCCAGTACTCGCCCACCCTCGCCGACTATTTCATCACCGGCGAAATCATGCAGAACGACGCCTGCGTCTTCGCCCAGTTCGTCTCCCCGCAACCAGCGCTTGCTATCAGCAAGTCGCCCGATCTTCAGAAGATTGCGGCCGGCGACGACGCCAACTTTACGATCACGGTGCAGAACACCGGCAACGTCGGCCTGGAAGCTGTCACGATCGCGGATCCACTGACGCCGGATTGCGCCCGCTCCTCTGGCGAGCTGAAGGCAGGCGCCACGCTCACCTACACCTGCACGGCCTATAGCGTTGAGCAGGACTTCGAGAACGTGGCGACGGTCAGCGGCCTCTTTGCTGGCGTTCCCTACCAGGCCAGCGACAGCGCCGTGGTGGATGTGCTGGCGCCCGACAGCGCCACAGTGTTCGCCTACAAGTACAATGACCTGGATGGCGACGGTCAGCGCGGGGTGAATGAACCAGGCCTCTCCGGCTGGACGCTCTGCGTGCGCGACGCCGCCGGCGCGACCGTGGGGCTGTGCCAGACGACCGACATCGACGGCTTCGCGCTGCTTGCGCCAAATGTGGCGGGCGCGTTCCAGGTGTGCGAGACGCCGCGCAGTGGCTGGATCAACACGGACCCTGCAGATGGCAGCGGCTGCAAACCCGTCACAGTGACGCAGGCGCCGCGCTACGCCGAACTCTACCCGACTGCCACCGACATCTACGGCATCGAGCTGACCGAAAAGAGCTCGAACCAGTTGCGGTGGACCTACACCCTCTATCAATTCCTCGACAGCCAGACGCCCGATGCGTGGGTGCTGGCGCTGCCCGGCTGCATCGATGTCGCACGGATCGATGCGCAGGCGACGACGCCCGGCTGGAGCCTGGTGACCGACAGCGTCACAGGGCTGCGCGGGCTGCGCTGGCCCACCACGGCGATCCCGGTTGAAGGAACGCCTTTCACCCTCGCCTTGACGCAGGCTTATCCCACTGGCGCCACGCGCGGCGGCGTGATCATCGGCGGCGGCGCCCCGCTTGGCGCCAGCGACGCCGTGGCTGGCCCGGTGTGCGACCCACCCGTGCTCCTCGGCAACCGCGCCAGCACGACGCCCACCGGCTCGCTGGAGGTGCGCAAAGCTGTGCTCCCCGCCAATGACAGCGGCCGCTTCAACCTGCTGATCGACGGACAGGTGTTCGCCGCCGATGTGCAGAATGGCGGCACAACCGGCGCACAGGCGGTGACGGCAGGTGTTCACACCATCGGCGAAAGCGCCGGGGCGCAGACCACGCTCGATGACTACCAGCGCAGTGTGCGCTGTGTGGAGACGGGCAGTGGCAGCGTATGGACGCCCAACGTCGACGGACGCGTCAACGTCGATGCGGGCGCCAACGTCATCTGCACCTTCACCAACCTCCGCCTTGGCGCGGTGACGATCACCAAACAGGTGACCGGGGCGGCGACCGCGGCGTGGAGTTTCACCGGTGGACTGGGCAACTTTACCTTGCCGGCAGCGGGCGGGCAGCAAAGCTTCACCCGCCTGGCGCCCGGAACCTATATCGTCGCCGAGCAGGCGGTGGCGGGCTGGTCGCTCGCCGCGCTGACCTGCGTTGACCCTGCCTTCGACTCACAGACCAACCTTGCCAGCGGCGTCGCCACCATCAATCTGGCGCCAGGCGAGCAGGTGACGTGCACCTTTGCCAACGTCCAGCAGAGCGGTGCAATCACCGTGATCAAAATCAAACAGGTCAACGGCACGGCGACAGCGCCCTGGTACTTTGCAGGCAGTTTGGGCGACTTCACCTTTGCCGCCGCAGGCGGGGAGCGCACCTTCACCAACCTGGCGCCGGGGGCGTACACGATTCGCGAGCTGAGTACAGAGAACTGGCGGGTCAGCGCCATCACCTGCGACGATCCTGACGCCGCCACCACAATCGATCTGGCGAGCGCCACTGCGGTAGTCGACCTGGACGCACGCGAAACGGTGACCTGCACCTTTGTCAACGAACCGGGGACGCCCGCCATCGCGCTGACCAAGCAGGCCAGCGCCGCCACCATCCACGCGGGTGGGCTGGTCACCTACAGCTTTGCGGTGAGCAACGCGGGCGCGGTGACGCTGAGCAACGTGCGCGTCGATGACCCGCTCTGCCCGCCGACGCCTGTGTTGGCTGGCGCCGTGAACATTGGCGACGTCAACGGAGATGGGCAGCTAAACCTGGACGAGACATGGCGTTTCACATGCAGCCGCACGCTGACGACCGATACAACGAACACCGCCACCGCCTACGGCGACGCCCCGTGGGGCGCCACTGTCTGGGCGCAAGCCCGCGCCGCCGTCGATGTGATCGCTCCGGCGCTCACCGTCGAGAAGATCGCCGACCAGACGCAGGTGGCGCCAGGGACGCTGGTCAACTATCAGATTACCGTGCGCAACACTGGCGACGCGCCCCTCTACGCTGTCACCGTTGCGGATGACCAGCCGGCGTGCACACTGGCCGGCCCCACCGGGGACGACGGCGATGCGGCGCTGGCTCCCGACGAAAGCTGGGTTTACACGTGCGCCATGATCATCACCGCCGACACGGTCAACACGGCGACGGCGTCCGGTTATGACATATTGGGCATGCGTTGGGAAGCGATGGACAGCGCCACCGTCACCGTAGCGCGCCCTGCCATCGACCTGATCAAGACCGTCAACACGGCTTACGCCTATCCTGGCGAAATTGTCACCTTCACGGTGCAGGTGAACAATAATGGCGCAACCTGGCTGCAGAATGTCGCCGTCACCGACGCCCTGCCAGCCTGCCAGCTCTCGGCGCCGACAGGCGATGATGGCGACGGCAGACTGGCGATCGGCGAAACGTGGACGTACACCTGCCAGATGGCCTTCTGCACGGATCCACACTTTGCCCTGCCTGGAGCGTCGCCTGTGACGGCGCACAATGACCTGTCCACCGTTTGCGCAGATGTCACGAACACCGCCACCGTCACGGCGGAAGCGCCGGACGGGCAGCAGGTCAGCGACACGGACAGCGCCGCCGTCGATCTGATCAAGCCGGGCCTGCACGTCACCAAGCTGGCGGACAAGACCTACGTCGATCCGGGCGAGTTGATCAACTTCTCGATCTACGTGCTCAACACTGGCGATGCGCCGTTGAGCGATGTCGTCCTCACCGACTCGCTGCCGGGCTGTGTGCTCAGCGCGCCGGTCGGCGACGACGGCGACGGCGTGCTGGCCCCAGCGGAAGAATGGCTCTACACCTGCGCCACCAGTGTCGAGGTGGACACAGTCAACACCGCACGCGGCGAAGCCAAAGACCCGCGCGGTGCAATCTGGTGGGACGAAGACAGCGTGGCGATCACAGTCTGTCTTGAGTGAACGGGGGCGCTGAGCCGGCGGCGCTGAAGGCCGGCGCTGTTCATCCATTCCCACCAGCGGGGATAGTTGCACGAACTTGCAACTATCCCCGCTTTTTTGTGTGCGCGCGGCCTTCGCGTCAACACAGCCACACGCGCACACCCGCTTGCAACAATTGCCCGATGCCTCCGTCGCCTTTGCACACCTACCATGATAGAGACCGTATCAGGCTCTGCTGCGCTCGTACGCGGCGAGTGTTGCGTGGCGAGCGAGGCCTGGGCGAGTGGATAGCGAAACTACGCTGCGGGCAAAGCTCCGCACCGATCGGTAGGCTGGTAATCCGCGAATGATGCACTGATCTGAATAGAGCTGGAAAAAAAGGAGAGACAGGCTATGGATACGATATCGAGAAAAAGAGCCTCCTGGCGAATCCCGCTGGCGCTCCTGTGTCTGCTAACCGGGGCGCTGTTCCTGGCGCTCTTGCCCGGCGCGGCGCAAGCGCAGGACGCAGGGCCGGGCAACGTGGATGGCGCGTGGAGCAACCCGCGCAGCGATCTGGGGGTGACGCCCGTCACCTGTCAGGACATCAACAACTCACCTGACGACCCAACCAACGAGAACGTGATGCGTTACGGGCAACAACTTGGTGCGATCGATTGCGGCCCACTCATCTTTCGCAGCGGCTTTGGCTTCGATGGCGCCGACAGCGTGACCTTTACACCGGGCGAGCCGTTCCTGCTAGGGCAGTTCACCCACTACAACGAGAGCATCGTCAACCCGCTGGTGCCAATGCAACTCGTTGACCTCACCATCGACCTGCAAACGGAGTCCCCAGCGCTCGATGCGCAGATGTCGTTCACGATGCGGTTGGACGAAACAGTCAACGACGGCGCCTGTCCTTATGGCGCCACCAACTCCACCCTGTGTGACGACCGCGTCGACTTCGTGAACAACACGCCGTCGCAGACGATCGTCGTCGATGGCGTCCGTTACACGCTGAACATCCTCGGTTTCATACCTGGCACAATGGATAGCTGCCAGTATGACGCCAACATCGTCGACTATTTCATCACCGGCGAGATGATGCGCAACGATGCGTGCGTCTTTGCCGAGTTCACCGTGCCCGCGCCGGAGATCGCAATCGAGAAGTCGCCCGACCTGCAGCAGGTCTACATCGCCGACTACGCCGAATTCACCATCACGGTGACGAACACCGGCAACGTTGGCTTCAACCAGGCAGTGGTCGCCGACCCGTTGACGCCAGATTGCGAGCGCACCATCGAGGCGCTCAAGGCGGGCGCCAGCGAAAGCTACGTCTGCACCGCCTACGACATTCTGGAAGATTTCGACAATGTAGCGACCGTCAGCGCCGTCTTCGATGGCAACGAATATGTAGCGACGGACAGTGCGCGCATCGACGTGCTGGCGCCAGACACCGCCAGCTACTTCGCCGTCAAGTATCACGACCAGAACGCAAACGGGCAGCATGATGCTGGCGAGCCGGGGCTGTACGGTTGGACCCTGTGCACAAAGAATGCAGAGGGGGCCAATATCGGCTTCTGTCAGGTGACCGATCCCAATGGCTACGCCATCCTGGCGCCGAATGAAGCTGGCGCGTTCCAGCTCTGCGAGGAGCCACAACCCGGGTGGGTCAACACCGATCCCGGCAATGGCGCCGTGTGCAAACCATTTACGATCACCGAAGCGCCGCTGTACGCCGAGTTCTACCCCACTGCCAATGACACCTACGGCGTCGAGCTGACGGAGAAAAGCCCTGATCAAAAGCGGTGGACTTACACAGTCTATCAGTTCATGGGGAGCCAGAACCTGCGTAGCTGGACGTTAGGGCTACCGTCCTGCATCGGCGCGGCGCAGATCGACAGCGCCGCCACCACGCCGGGGTGGAGCTTCATCGACGACCCGGCGGCGGGTGTGCACGCCATCCAATGGCAGACGCCGGCTGGCGTCGACCCGATGCTGGGTGGCCAGTTCACGTTGGCGCTTGTGCAGGCTTACCCGACAGGCGCTGCCAGCGCTGGCGTTGCCATCGCCGAGCCGCCGTCTGCGCCGGGCGATCCCATCGCCGGGCCGGCCTGCCATGAAATCGTGTGGATCGGCAACAACACTGAGATGCCTGCCAGCGGTCAGCTTGAGGTGCGCACCCAGGTATTGCCGGTCAACGACAGCGGCTACTTCAATCTTGCCATTGACGGCGTCATCTACGCCACGGATGTCCGCAACGGCGGCACAACGGGCAAGCAGACGGTGACGGCTGGCGTGCACACTGTTGGAGAAGGCGGTGGCAGCCAGACCGACCTGGATGACTATCTGCGCAGCCTGAGTTGCACAGAGATGAACAGTGGCGCCACCTGGACGCCAAATGTCACCGGTGAAGTCAATGTCGATGTTGGCGACGATGTCGTCTGCACCTACACCAACATCCGCCGTGGCGCCATCCGCATTGTGAAGCAGGTGGTGGGCAGCGCCAGCGCCGATTGGGCGTTCACCAGCAGTTGGCTGGATGCCTTCACTTTGCCCGCAGCGGGCGGCCAACAAGACTTCGTCCGCATGGCGCCGGGCGCCTACACCGTCGCTGAAGCTGCGGTCGCCGGGTGGAGCCTGGCCGGGCTGACCTGCACCGATCCCGACAATGGCACGGCGGTCGATCTGGCAGCGCGCCGCGCCGCCATCGATCTCGACCCGGGCGAAACGGTGGCCTGTGTCTTCAGCAACGTCGCCGACGCCGGGCGGCTCACAGTCGTCAAGCAAGTCAACGGCGTGAGCAATACGTCCTGGTCGTTCACAAGCGCCCTGGGTGACTTCGTTCTGCCGGCGGCTGGCGGCGCCACGACCTTCGAGGCGGTTGCACCGGGCGTCTACAACGTGCTGGAAAGCGCCAAAGAAGGGTGGCATGTTGCTGGCATCACCTGCACGGATCCAGATGGCGAAACGGTGGTGGATGTGATCGCAGGCAGCGCAGCCGTGGACATCGACGCCAACGAGGATATCGTCTGCACCTTTGTCAACGAACCCGGTCGCCCGGCAGTGGCGCTGGACAAGAACGTCAGCAACCCCGTCGTCTATCCCAATCAGGTCGTCACCTACACCTTTGCCGTCGCCAATCCGGGGCAGACGCCGCTGGTCAACGTGCGCGTCGAGGATAATCGGTGCACGGTGTTGCCGGTTATCAACGGTGATTTCAACGCAGGCGACGCCGATCAAGACAACCAGCTTGATGTGGGCGAAACCTGGGGTTTCTTGTGCACCGCAGCGTTGGCGGAAGACACCACCAATGTCGCCACCGCCTACGCCGAGGCGCCCTGGGGCGAAACAGTGTGGGCGACCGACAGCGCCGCAGTGGACGTGATTGCGCCACAGATGACGCTGGAGAAGACCGCCGACCGCGAGGTCGTGCACGCGGGCGAAACGGTGAACTACCAGCTCGTGGTGCGCAACACTGGCGACACCCCGCTCTACAACGTCGTCGCCGAGGATAGCATCCCTGCCTGTGAACTGGCAGGCCCCACCGGCGACAACGGCAACGCAGCGCTCGATCCGGGCGAGACCTGGACCTACACCTGCGCCGTCGTCATCGTCGAAGATACGGTCAACCTGGGCACTGTCACCGGCAACGACGTGCTTGGCAACCCCTGGTACGCTGAAGATCGTATGACGGTGGAGGTCTACGCACCAGACATCGAGATTATTAAAATCGCCGACCGGTCGTTCGTCTACCCGAATGATGCTATCAACTTCACGGTGAAAGTGCGCAACGTGGGGAACACGCCGCTCAACACGGTCAACGTCACCGATTCGCTGCCGCAGTGCACCCTCAGCGGGCCAACCGGCGACGACGGCGACAACCAGCTTGCGGTCGGCGAAGTGTGGACCTACACCTGCACGTTGACCGTCTGTCCGGGTGAGGCGCCGGCAGTGGGCGGCAGCGGCAACGTAAGCGCCAGCGCCGCGCCAGCCGACATGACCAGAGCCTGGGACATGAACAGCACTGAGCCAGAGCTGGCGCCAGCATGTGTCGATCCCTCGCCAACACTGGTCGGCCCGTCGTTTGGCAGTTGCTGGAATGTCTCCAAAGGCTGGTTTGAGCTGACTGTCGTCAACAAGGCGTCGATTCCGGCCTACATCGGCTATGACATCTATCGGGTCTCCAACTCGTTCCGCAACCTGGGACGCTTCGACGTTGGGCAGCGCAGCGTCTTCACCGTGACGCAGGAAGGGACATTGCGCAAATACATCAGCGCCGACGGGAACACCAACTGGCAGCAGTTGGGCGGCACCCACACGCTCAACATCGCCGGGCATATTGCCAAAGGCTATCTCTGCCCGGAGGAGCCCACCGTGCCGCCGCTGTGCAGCGATGTCACCAACGTCGCTAAGGTCACAGCGAAAGACGGCGCCGGTCGCGAAGTGGGCGACAGCGATTCGGCGTTCGTGGCGCTGATTCATCCCGGCATCGAGGTGGAGAAGAGCGTCGACAAGAGCCAGATCGCGCCGGGTGAAGAGGTGAACTTCACCATCAGCGTGAAGAATCCTGGCGACGTGGCGCTGACTGACTTCACCGTCGAAGAGTCGCTGCCGGAGTGTGCGCTCACGATGGCGTCAGGCGACAACGGCAATGGCATCTTCGAACCGCTGGAAACCTGGATCTACACCTGTTCGATGAATCCGGTCGATGATGTAACCAACGTCGTGCGCGCCAGCGGGCGCGACCCGCTCGGCAAGCTCTGGTCGGACGAAGCCAGCGCTTCAGTCGATGTCGTCAAGCCGGCGCTGGTGCTGATCAAGGAAGCCGACAAGAACATTGTTTATCCAGGCGAGGATGTCCAGTTTACGCTGCGGGTGCGCAACCAGGGCGACGTCCAACTCTCCCGCGTCAACGTAACTGACAGCATGCCGGAGTGCAGCCTGTCGCGCCCCACTGGTGACAACGGCAACCGCAAGCTCGATCCGGGCGAGGAATGGGTCTACACCTGCAAAATCACCTTCTGCGCCGGTGAACGCCTGACGCCCGACAGCGGCGTAGACGATGTAGGCGCCGCCTGTTATCCGTCGCCGTCGCCAAGCGTCTGCCAGGACGTGACCAACGTCGGCAAGGTGACGGCGAAAGACCCGCGCGGCAACATCCTAAGAGCAAGCGACCAGGTGTTTGTCGACCTGATCCGTCCGGGCATCACTGTCACCAAGCTGGCGGATCGCTCGGTTGTGGCGCCTGGCGCCAAAGTCAACTTCACAATCAAGGTGAAGAATACGGGCAATACGCCGCTGAGCGACATCACGGTGGTCGATAATCAACCCGCCTGCGTCCTGGGCGCTCCGACTGGCGACAACGGCAACGCCATCCTCGATCCGGGTGAACGGTGGATCTACAAGTGCGCGATGCCGATCACAGAGCGCACGACCAACGTCGCCACCGCCACCGGCATTGATGTGCGGGGCAACCGCTGGCGCGACAGCGGCTCGGTGCAGGTGCGCACCTCGTGCACTTGCGTCACCGTCGCCGGCGTGCAAGATACGGAAGCGTGCCTTGCCGCCGAAGCTGAGGCTGGCCCCAACTTCAATCTCTTCCTGCCGATGACGCGCCGGTAAACAGCAGCCGGCGGATACAGCAGGCAGGCGGGGGCGCTGGCGACGGCGCTGCCGCCTGCTTTTTTATACAGGACTTACGCATTTAGCTCAGCAACCTTCCTGGAAGCTAAGAGCTTCCAGGAAGGTGACACACCAGAATCTGCGCAAGCCCAATTATAGATTCCTTGCGTTTGTGGCTGGATCATTTGCCAAAGCACTGCGGATTGGGCAAAATGATTGAGCAACATGCAATCAGTGCTGGCAAAGGCGGGAGTGAAGGAACAGACTTCCGCACCATCGTGTTCCGCAAACCTGCAAGGAAGGATAGAGACCATGAATTATCGTCGTTTGGGCAACGCCGGGTTGAAAGTCAGCGAACTCTCGTTTGGCTCCTGGGTTTCCTTTGGCACGCAGATGAATGTGGATACTGCATATGAGTGTATGGTCGCCGCGTATGACGCTGGCGTCAACTTCTTTGACAACGCCGAAGCCTATGCGCGCGGCGAGTCTGAAGTCATCATGGGGCAGATCTTCAAGCGTGCTGGCTGGCGACGCGCCAGTTATATCGTCTCCACCAAGTTCTATTGGGGGCTGAACGACGGACCCAATGAGCGCAACACGCTCAATCGCAAATACTTGATGCAGGCCATCGACGGTTCACTCAAGCGGCTGGACATGGAGTACGTTGACCTGATCTTCTGCCATCGGCCCGACCCAAACACGCCGATCGAGGAGACAGTCTTTGCGATGAGCGATATCATCCGCCAGGGCAAGGCGCTTTATTGGGGCACCTCGGAATGGAGCGCCGACGAAATCCGCGCCGCCTGGGAGATCGCCGAGCGCCATCACCTGCATAAACCCCAGATGGAGCAGCCGCAGTACAACATGCTGCATCGCGATCGGGTCGAGAAAGAGTACGCACGTCTCTACGGCGACATTGGCCTGGGGTTGACGATCTGGAGCCCGCTGGCCTCCGGGCTTCTCACCGGCAAGTACAACAATGGCATCCCAGCCGACAGCCGCGCCAGCCTGCCCGGCTATGAGTGGCTGCGGTCGCGCATGAGCGACCCGAACGTCCTCAAGGTGGTGCGCGCCCTGCAGCCGGTGGCGGACGACCTGGGCTGCACGATGTCGCAACTGGCGATCGCCTGGACGGTCAAGAACCCACACGTCAGCACCGTGATCACAGGCGCCAGTCGTGTGACTCAGGTGCACGAGAATATGCAGGCGCTGGAGGTTGTTCCCAGGCTCACCGACGATGTGATGGCGCACATCGACGCCATCCTGAAGGGCGACTAAGCACTACCTGCCACTCGCCCTGCCTGGAAAGAGCGTGCTCCGTGGTGCGTGTTGCGTGTCGTCATGCACCACGCATCACGGAGCACGCACCACGGAGCACGCATCACGCCCCCTTCCTGCCAAGATCGCCTGAGCGCATGCCATGAACGCAGACACCGTGCCGCCCGTTGCGGCGGCGCTCGACCAATTGGGCATTCCCTATCGACTGTTCACCCACGCCGGCCCCGTCGAGTCGCTGGAGCAGGCCGCGCGCGAACGCGGTCAACGCCCGACGCAGATCGTGCGCAGCATTCTCTTCCGGCTGGCGCAAGATCGGTTTGCGATGGTGCTGGTGGCCGGCCCGGCGCAGGTGGATTGGAAACGGCTGCGCCAGCATCTCGGTCAGTCGCGCCTGACGATGGCGTCCGCCGACGAAGTGCTGGCAGCCACCGGCTACCCCATTGGCGCCGTTGGCCCGCTGGGATTGCCGCAACCGCTCCCAATGTACATTGACGACTCAGTGCTGGCTGAAGCAGAAATTTCGATCGGGTCGGGCGTGCGTGGTGTAACGGTGATCTTGTCGAGCGCGGCATTGCTGACTGCGCTGCCAACCGCCGAAGTCGGCGTCTTCCGCCAGCGCAGTGAATAGCAGGCAGAGCCGGCGCGCTACCACACTGTGTAGCCGCCATCCACTGCCACCGCTGCTCCCGTCACAAAGCTGGAGGCGTCGCTCGCCAGGAAGAGCGCCACCCCCTGGATTTCCTCCAGTTCACCCCAGCGCCCCAACGGGATGCGCGCGACGAAGGATTGGTAAAGCTCCGGGTTCGCCAGGATCGGCAGATTCATTTCGGTTGCAAAAGGCCCTGGCAGCATGGCGTTGACGGTCACGCTGTAGGGCGCCCATTCCAGCGCCAACACGCGCGTCAGTTGGAGCAAGGCGCCTTTGCTCGTGGCATAGGGCGTGCGCTCCGCCATCCCCACGACGGAGAGCATCGAGCCGATGTTGATCACGCGACCGTAGCGTTGCGCCTTGAAGTAAGGCGCCAGCGCCCGACACATCAACCACGGTCCACGCACGTTGATCGCCTGCACCGTCTCGAAACTTTCAACGCTCAGCTCCTCAATGGGGCCGCGAATGTTGACGCCAGCGTTGTTGACCAGAATATCGATCTTTCCAAAGTCGGCGCGCACACGACTCACCAGCGCCTCCACCTGCGCCGGGTCCGTCACGTCGGCGGCGCACCCGGTGCAACGTACACCGCCATGCGCAGACAACGCCTGCGCTACTGCAGCCGCCTCCTCGGCGTGCCGGCTGACGACCACCACCTGCGCGCCCGCCTCGACAAAGCCGGTCGCCATGCTGCGTCCCAACCCCCTCGTGCCGCCCGTGATCAGCGCCACGCGTCCATCGAGTCGAAAGCGATCGAGCACAGACATGATTGCGTCCCTTCCTTGCATCAATCATGGGGCAGGCGTTGCCGATCCACTCGCCCTGTTGTGCGAGGTTGGCTTCCAGCGTCCCTCGCCCCGCCTCACATCGGAAACGCCGCCAGGATCGCGGTCTGTATCTGCTCCTCCCAGCGATAAAAGGCGGAGTACTCACCCTTACAGGTCTCCGGATCACGGCCTACACCGCCGATGATGTAGACAAAGCCAGCATCCTGCGCCGGGTCGAAGAGCATGGCGCTCAGCAGCCCGTAGGCATCGCCCATATGTCCCCACAGTTGTGGACCGGCGCCTGCCAACAAGCGATCGCCAGGGCCGTAGACGTCCGTCGGCGCGTTGCTCAGTTGCTGCAAACCCAATCCCCACGCGCGCATCAGCCCGCCATATGGATCGCCGTTACCCATCGCCGGGTCGAACCGCCACTGAACGGTGAGAATCTGCTGCACGGTCGCCGGCTCCAGGATGCGGCCCAACCGCCCCTCTCCGCCGTGGAGAAAAACCTTCATCACCTCCACCAGGTCGCGCGCGGAGATGCGCAGCCCCCCCTGTGGCGAAAAGAGCGTGCCGTTGCTGCCAACGACGTAAGCATCCAGCCCCGCCGGCGCTGGCGGACGCCCGCCTCGCAGATCATCCACCTGCGCCACCCAGGGCGCCGTTGCATCCCACGCCCCGGCGCGCTGCCGTCGGTAGAGCGCGGCCAGGTTGCGCAGCCCGTCATCACTCAGGTTGCGCACGTTGAAGGATGCGTCGACGCCAAGCGGCGCCAATACCTGCTGATCCACGTACAGGTCAAACCGCGTGCCCGTCAAGCGCTCGACAAGCGTGCCCATGACACCAAAGCCGAGGTTGCAATAGGAGAAATAGCGCCCTGGCGCGTGGTCAACGTGGGGCATCGGGCCGGCAAAGTGGGCGCCAGCTTCGTAGAAGGGGTTGTCGGGCTGAAAGATGCTTGCCAACGTGGTGGCTGGTGGGAAGGTGTAGACCTCGCCATCGCGCAGCGACGAAGTGTGGGTCAGCAACATGCGCGTGGTAATGGCGGTGTCGGGCCAGTGGGGGTTGCGCAGTCGCCAGCCCAGCGTCTCGCTCACATCGGCGTCGAGATCGAGGAAGCCGCGCTCGACCAGTTGCATGATCGCCAGCGTCGTCACCGTCTTGGAGATAGAAGCCACGCGAAACTTCGTCGCCGCCGTCACTGGCAGCGAACGGGCCGGATCGTGAGGGTCGATGAAGCGCTGACCGAAGTAACCTTCATAGCGAATGGCGCCGCCCGCATAGACCACCACCGCCAGCCCAGACAGGTCGGCGCCCGGCGTCTGCATGATCTCCAGTAACTGCCGATCCAGTTGATGCATAACGGATCATCCCATACTCACGGAAACTGCATCAAAGGCCATGTTCAGATGCCGCTCGCCCTACGCCAGCACGATGCAACCTTCGCGCGCAAAGTAGGCGGTGAGCGTCGAGCCGACGGCGGGCACAGCGAGGTGGGGGTTGTTGAACTCGTCCACGAGCATGGTCATCTCGCCCACGCGCAGATGAATGCGGGCGACCGCGCCCAGGAAGGCCACGTTCTCGACGACGCCGGTCAACCGGTTTTCATCGGCGGCGCCGGTCGACTCGATGTGAATCATCTCCGGACGCATGGCGACCTTGACTGTCTCGCCGGCGCGGCGTCCGCTGAGATGAGCCGGCGACACCAGGATAGCGGCGTCGGCAAGCTGCAAAACGCCAGCCGCCGCGTTGGTGACGCGCGCCTCGAAGATATTGAGCGTACCGACAAAGGACGCCACAAAAGCGGTCTTGGGGAAGTTGTAAACCTCGAAGGGCGCGCCGATCTGTTCAATGACGCCCGCGTTCATCACCACCACGCGGTCGGAGAGCGAAAGCGCCTCCTCCTGGTCGTGCGTCACATAGATGGTGGTGATGCCGAGCTGGCGTTGAATGGCGCGAATCTCGTTGCGTAGCGCAACGCGAATCTTGGCGTCGAGGGCGGAGAGCGGCTCGTCGAGCAGCAACAATTGTGGGCGGATGGCGAGCGCCCGCGCCAGCGCCACGCGCTGCTGTTGCCCGCCGGAGAGCTGGTAGGGATAGCGCCCGCCAAGTTGTTCGAGCTTGATGAGCGACAGCATCTCCGCCACGCGCTGTTTAATCTCGGCCCTGGGCGCCCCTTTGACCTTCAGCCCAAAGCCAATGTTGTCGGCGACTGTCATATTGGGGAAGAGCGCGTACGATTGAAAGACCATGCCGATGTTGCGCTGGTTGGGGCGCACCCCGGTGATGTCCTTGCCGTCGATCGTAATTGCACCGGCAGTGGGATGCTCGAAGCCAGCCACCATGCGCAGGGTCGTTGTCTTGCCGCAGCCGCTGGGGCCAAGAAATGAGACAAACTCGCCACGCTGCACGCTCAGGTTGAAGTCATCGACGGCGGGCGTGGTTGCATTGGGAAAGACTTTGCGAACGTTGGTAAGCGTAAGAAATGTCATAGTGAATTACCAGGATCAGCTTCAGCGCCCACCGGTGAGCGGCGTCGCTCGCTGTCGCGAGATCAGATCGATGACGCCCATTGCCAGCCAGGTGAGCGCAAAAGCCACGATGGTCAGCGCCGCCGCCTCGTAAGCGCGGTTGCGCACCTGGAGTTGCAGGTACGGGCCAAACATGGGGCGCGCCAGAAAGGCGGCAATCGTATACTCGCCGATGACGATGGCGAAGGTCAACAACGCGCCGCTGAGCAGCGCCGTGCGCAGGTTGGGCAGGATGACGCGCGCCAGCACCGTGAACCAGTTGGCGCCCAGACTTTGCGCAGCCTCGGCCAGCGTGCGCACATCCATCGCGCGCAGGCCGTTATCGGTGGCGCGGTACATGTAGGGCAGCGAGAGCACAGTGTACGCCGCCACCAGCACGATGTTCGTACTCAGTTCGCTGCTGAGCAGCGGCGGCAGCAGCGGAATCCCGAATATCGTCAGTGGCTTGCCGTAGGTGCGAATCACGCCGAAGACCAGCACAATCGCCGGAATGACGAAAGGCAGCAGGGTGATGAACTCGACGACGCCCCGCCACCGCGGCATCCGCAGATTGACCCAAAAGGCTGTCGGCACAATCAAAGCCAGGCTGACAACGATGGTCAACGCAGCGATCAGGCTGGAAAACAAGAAAGTACGCAAAAAATCAGGATTGGCAAACGCAGCTGCGTAGGCGGAAAAGCCAATGCTGCCTCGCACTTTCTGCAGCGAGAAGACAAAGGTGCCAAAGAGCGGCAGAATAAAGTAGAGCGCGCCAACCGTGAAGATGAGCCACGCAAACCAACCAGCACGTTGTGACATGAGCGCTCCTTCTCCGCTACTTTAGCCAGCGCTCCGACAGGCGCTGCAACCAGATGTAGCCGCCGATACACACCGCCATGATGACGACCATGCCCAGCGCCATTGCATAGCCCAGGTTCGGATTGCGCAACACGTCGCCGCGCATCTGCGCGCCCAACTGGATTGTGATGAGCTGCAGGTTGCCGCCCGTGAGTCCATAGGCAGTGGCATAGGCGCCAAAGGCATTGCCGAACAGCAACAGCATCGTGCCCAGCAATGAAGGCATCAACACAGGCAGCCCCACGCGCAGCCAGTATTGAGCCGTGCTCGCACCCAGGTTTTCCGCCGCCTCGCGCCACTCGCGCTTGAGCCCCTCGATAGCGGGAATCATGATCAGCAGCATGAGCGGAAACTGGAAATACATATACGCCAGGCTCAGCCCTAGAAAACTGTAGAGGTTGAAGCCAGCTTCATAGATATTCCAGCCGAAGAGGTTGCGCAACAACACTGTCAGAAAGCCGACCTGCCCCAGTGTCGCGATGAAGGCAAAGGCTAACGGCACACCGGCAAAGTTCGACGCCACGCCGGCAAAGGTCAACGTGACGGGCCGCAGCCAGCGCGGCAAGTTGCCAACTGTTAACGCATACGCCATGAAGAATCCCAGCAGCCCGCCCATCAGCGCCGTCGCCAGGCTGATCTGGATGCTGAGGAGATAAGAGGCTGGGATCGGCGGCTGGAATAGACCGGCGATGTTATCCAACGTAAACTGCCCGGCCTGATTCTGAAAGCTGTCGATAAAAAGCGACGCCGACGGCAAGAGGATAAACAGAATCGAGAACACAAAGAACGGAACCAGCCCCACCCAATTCCAGGAAAATCGCCGGCGCGGTGCAGAAACTGTGGTTGCCATGTGTGTCATAACCATCTTGAAAAAGGGGAGGGAGACAAGAGGGAGTAGAGATTGGAGATTGAGATGTCTCGCCACAAAGCACACCCCAATCTCCAATCTCTAGTCTCCAATCTCTAGTCTTCAATCTCTAATCTCCAGTCTCCTCATCCCCTCATCTCTACTTACTGCGCAGCCTTCACATCTGCGCCGACGACGCTGTCCCAGTTTTCGACGATGATCTGTTTGCCGTTGACCAGTTCATCCAGCGTGGGGAAGACTACGCCAGAGGCGTCAGGAATCTTGGCGGCGATCTCGTCTGGAATGGCGCCGCGCTCGCGCAGATCGGCCTCGCGGATCGGGCGGCAATAGCCCTTCATCCACATGAGCTGGCCCTCATCGGAGTAGAGATGCTCCATCCACAGTTTGGCGGCGTTCGGGTGTGGTGCATAGGCGCTAATGCCCTGCAAGTAGACGCCCGCAATGCGGCCATCGGTCGGGATGACCACTTCGGTGGCCGGGTTGCCCTCAAAGCCGTCCGCCCACGACAGCGCATTGTAGTCCCACACCGCTGTAATCGGCGTCTCGCCCAGCGCCACCGTGCCCGGCAGTGCGATCACTGGCACCAGGTTGCCCGCCTGGTTGATCTGCGCCATCAATTCCAGGCCAGCGGTGGGGTCGGCCAACGTGCCGCCATTCGCCAGGCTGGCCGCCTGAATCGACAGGATGGCCTGGTTGGAAGTGCGCGGGTCGCCAGAGAGGGCAAACTGCCCCTTGTATTCCGGTTTCGCCAGATCGAGCCAGCTCTGCGGCGTGTTCGCCACCACATCTTTGTTGACCAGGAAAGCCATCACGCCGTAGTAGTCACCGTACCAGTAGCCCTCCGAGTCCTTAGCGCTTTCAGGAATCGTGTCCCAGGTGCTGACCTTGTACGGCTGCAACAAACCTTCTTCGACTGCCTGCGGGCCAAAGGCGAAACCAACGTCGATCACGTCGGGCGCTTGCGGGCCTTTGTTATCCTTGTTGGCCTTGATCGCTTCCAGCTCGTCGCCAGAGCCGGCATTCGGGTCGAGCTCGTTGACCTTGATGCCGTATTTGGCGGCGAAAGAGTCGATGACTTCGCCGTAGTTGCACCAGTCGCGCGGGAGCGCAATCACGGTCAACTCGCCTTCAGCCTGCGCTGCCGCAACCAGTTCCTCCAGACCCGCCGGAACTGCCGCAGGCGCTTCAGCCGCAGGCGCTTCCGTTGCTGGCGCTTCCGCCGCTGGAATTGCCGCCGTGCAGCCCGACAACGCAAACACGACGAGCGCAATCAACGCAGAGTACAGCAGATGCCGTCTTTTTGCCTGCATACTACATCTCCTTTTGACTAAAATGGTGGGTGTGCACAATGGTAACAGGCGCAATCTCTTCTGCACCGACCTGCGCATTGCAGCGAGGCTTTGGGCAGAAGCAAACGTCGCTCCTGTGGCTCTGTTCTACCACACAAGTCGCCAGGCGCGCCAATGTCAGAAATGGCTGCGTGTAAATGTTTGTTTAACAGACAGGGGTGCGCAATGGAACAGCGGAAGTGCGCCTGCACACGCGGCAAGGCGGCAGGAGGTGCGCTTTCTCGCTGCACACTCCGCCGCCTTGCTGACGAACTTCACGCGTTTGAAACGATTGCACGCGGGCGCAAATAAGCTGCTGATTGCGTGTTCCGTGTTGCGTGTTCCATCTCGTTACGCAACACGCAACACGGAACACGAGCGCCTTTGGATTGTTTGCGCCCATGTGCACAATGGCAGGCTACTCCACGAGTTCGTAGGTGAGTTGCAACTGCATCGTCAGGCGCAGTTGGCCGGGTTGGATCGGCGTGCGTTCAGCGCCACCCATCCCGATCTGGAAGCTGCTGATCGAGTTGTTGTAGAAGCCGCCAGCGCCGCCCACAACCTCGCTGATCGCCAGCACCTTGCCGACGGTCACACCATTGAGCGCCGCCAGCTCCTCGGCAGTCGCCCTGGCGTTCTCGACAGCCAGCTTGCGCGCCTCGGAGCGGACAGCAGTGGCGTCATCCAACAGGAATTCCACGCCATAGATGTTGTTGGCGCCCGCCTTGATCGAAGCGTCCAGCACCTCGCCAACCTTGTCAAGGTCACGGATGATGACTGTCACGTTGTTGCTGACGCGGTATTGCACTTCCTCGTCACTCACCGGGCCGCTGGCGCCGTAGCGCTCGGCAAAAACGTTGTAGCCACTGGTCTGGATATCCTTGCCTGCGATGCCCAGCTCAGTCAGCGTCGCCAGCAAGCGGTCCACGATGGCGGCGTTCTCGGCGGCGGCCTCCTCCACGCTGGGACGTAGCACTTCCACGCCGATGTTGGTGCGCGCCACATTCGGCTCGATGTTGACCACGCCTTCACCCACCACGGTGATCGTGCGGGCAGTGGTCGGCGACGCAGCGTCCTGGGCAAGCACGGCCGTGCTTTGCCACCAGCTTCCGCCAACGACACTGCCGGCCAGTAGCAACGTCGCCGCCAGGGTAATCGCAAGCACGCGCCGGATAACGATAGTGTTCATTCTGTCTGAATCCTTTCATCATTCTTGTTCAGCGTCCATTCGCTGTCACCACGGAGACGGAACGCGGCTGGCAATTGTTCCGTTGTTGGCAGGGCGCCGCCCAAGTGTTGCGGTCGCCGTTGAATTGTCTCGCTGGCGCATCGCTAAAGCCTACCCATGCAGGTCATCGCCTCCGGCGTGACGCCTCTCCTTCACGTTGGAGGCGATGACCTACGGATGATTGCCCCCCCAACGTCAATAGACCCCTTTTGCCTTTCGCCTTTTCGCCTCCCAAATTTGACAGCGCCGCTGTCATCCCTTATACTTCGTTTCGTTGGCAGCGATCCTCGGTAGCTCAATCGGCAGAGCATCCGGCTGTTAACCGGACGGTTGTTAGTTCGAGTCTAACCCGAGGAGCCTCACACGAGAAGCCCTTTTCTTCTACCTCTGGTAGCAGGAAAGGGCTTTTTCATGCCTTCGCGCAACAACCGGACGGTTAAGACCGGTGCACTACGGCTCGAAATTGATGAGTTTCTGGTTGACCGCCAAGCGCGCAACCTGGCTCCCAAGACCATTCTCTGGTACAAAGCGGGTGTCCTGCGTCTTCATGCCTACATGACCGAGCAGGGCGTCACCGAAACCGCCGCGATTACCCCTGCCCTACTGCGGCGATTCATTCTTCATCTGAGCGAAACCCACAACCCTGGCGGCGTCTTCGGCATCTTCGGCGCCGTCAAAACCTTCCTGCGCTGGTATGCTGCGGAGTACGCGCCCAAAGGTTGGGAGAATCCACTCGACCGCGTGGAGTCGCCCAAACGTATCACCCCACCCCAGCGCAGCCTACCTATGTCCGACTTTGAGGCAATGCTCAAGACCTGTGGCCGCGGCGCTACGCTGGCCGATGCGCGCGACCGCGCCATCTTGTTGACGTTGCTCGACACCGGCGTGAGACACGCTGAGTTTGCGGCGCTACAACTCGAAGATGTTGACCTACCCACCGGGGCGATTGTCGTCAAGCTGGGCAAGGGGCGCAAGACGCGCGTTACCTTCGTGGGCAACAAGACGCGCAAGGCGCTGTTCGCCTACCTGCGTTTTCGGGGCAAGGAGCCGGGTGCACTATGGGTGACGCTTGCCGGGTCGCCATTGTCGAAGGGTGGGATACGCGAGATTATACGTCGCCGCGCGGAGAAGGCTGGCGTCAAAGAACCTGGTATGCATGAATTTCGGCGCGCCTTTGCGCTGAACTACCTGCGCAACGGCGGTGACGTTGAGACCCTGCGGCGGTTACTCGGCCATTCCGATTTTAAGGTGCTGGCGCGCTATTTGTCGCTGGAAGACGAAGACTTGCGCCAAGCGCATGGCCAGCACGGCCCCGTTGACAACATGCTGAAGAAGTGAGAATCGCCCACCCTGCCGGGTGCGAAGTGCCGAAACCACGACGCACCAGAGGTAGGCAGGATGGGCGCAGGCATATTCTACCAGTCTGATGGAGGTACAGGCAATGAGCACAGTCTATCTACTGCACTTCTCCGCACCACTCGCACCGGGCAGACACACCGCACGCCACTATATCGGCTTTGCCGAAGACCTGGCGCCGCGCATCAACGCGCACGCCCGCGGCCGCGGTGCACGCTTCACTGAGGTTGCCCACGAGCGCGGGCTGACGTTCATCGTTGCCAGAACTTGGAATGGCGACCGCAAGCTCGAACGCCAACTGAAACGGCGCAAGTGTGCCCCGCGCCTGTGTCCCATTTGCAATGGGCGCCACCCGGTACAGATGCCATTGTTGCCGGGTGAATGCGCATTCATTCCACATGTTGAGGTGTACGCATGAATGCAGCGATTGTTAGACTTCACGATCCGTTGCCGTGCAGCACATGGACGCCGACCGGTGCATGCGGCACGCCCGCTTACCTGGCGTACGCGTGGCCAGCGACGGAAGGCGGCGAGTGGCCGGTGCGCGGACTGTGGACGTTGCAACCAGTGTGCCCGCGGTGCGCACAGGCGGCGGCGGAGGCATTGCAGCGGCACGTGACGCCGAGGGAGGGCGACGCATGACCAGGGGAGTGACGCCGGTCGCCGCGCAGTGGTGAGGATGCACCACTGCGAAGGGACGACGACCGGCGCGTTATTCTACTCAATCCATTCTGAAAGGGACAGAACCATGAGCACACAACGGAAAAAGAGGGGCTATCTGCGGGCAGTCGTGCGGCTGGGCGCTGCGCAGGGAGGTTCAGGCATGACCACGACAAAAGCCTGGTTGCTTGGCGGCGTCCTGGTGACGGCGGTCACCGAGGGGCACGAAAGCGCGGTGACGCTCACTGTCACGACGTCGGCGGCCATCACAGACGCACGAACGGCGCTGGCGGCGCTGGCGGCAGAGATACAGCGGGCGGCGGCAGGGCGAAGGGAGGCGGTGCGATGGACGTTGTAATCTTTATCGGGCTGGGGCTGGCGCTGCTGTGGCTGTTCAGCCGGACGCCGGACGCCGACAGGCCTTTGGCTGTCGTCGAACCAATGGAACGAAGCTGGGGGCTGCCAATCACGCTGGCGCTGCTGGGGATGCTGGGCGTGCTGGGACTGGGGATGCTGGGCGGCCTGAGCGAATCCTCAGCGTATGCGGCGGTGGAGGCGACGGGCGATGCTGACCTGTTGGCAGGATTTAGCCTGTCGGGCATTGTGGCGGTGTTGGGCGGCCTGATGATTGTCAACGGCGTTGCGCGCGGGCTGGGCGTGCTCTTGTTCGTGGTCGGCGTCGTGCTCAACGTCGCAATCGTGGTGGGGGCTGGAGGGTGAGCATGGAACAGACAACGACTCGACGCCAGGCGGGGGGAAACTTTGTCGCACCGGAACCGGCGACGATTCAGCCCTACCGTGCGGCGATTATGGATGACCCGGAATACACCCACATTGCGCCCTACGCGCCGGCGCAAGCGGAAGTTATGCTGCGCACGACCTACAAAGACCGGGCGGACGGCTTTATACGGGCTACAACGCCCCTGGCGGCGGTTGCAGGCGGTATAACACTTGTGGCTGCTGTCGGGCTGTTCTCAGTGCCCGTCCTGTCGGCGTTGGCGCTGCTGTGGTTCTTTACCGGCTTTGCGCTCGTGTGGCTGGCGGCGTACCTGGCGCACCTGTTCATATCGCCCGACGGCGCGACCTGGCTGCACGCATGGCGCACCTGGCGCGTGGTTGAGCGAGAACAACGCTTCCGGCATGAACGCTACTGGACGCAGTACTACGACGAACGGGGGGAGCGATGAACACATTTTCGCTGGTGAACCACACGAACGGCACGCTTGAGCGCATGGAGGCCACGCGCAACGCCGCACCCGCCAGATTCTCGCCGGCGCGAGCAATTGCAGATGCGGGCGACGGACTGACGCGGCGCGGCCTGGCTGCGCTGGCTGTGGAGCATCTGACGCAGGCGCTGCTACGCCTGATTGAACTGGCCTACGAGCTAGACCACGACGCACGCCTGTGCAATGTGGACGCCGTAGACGGGCGGCTGCTGATTCCTGCGCCGTGGGGGTCTGCGGGATACCGGCGCTATGGCCTGCGACGCCGTGAAGCGGACGTGCTGCGGCTGTTCCTGTTTGACGCCATGACCAGGCAAAGCCAGATTCCGCTGTTCCAGTTTGACCGGCGCTGCTGGTGCATCAACCTGGTGGATTACCCGACGCAGGCGGACGCGGCGGAGTATCTGGCAAAACACGGCTTGACCATCCGGGCATACAAAGCGTATCTGCGCCGTGTTCAGCAAGCGTCCAGGCGGTGAGCACAGGGCGTCCAGGCGGTGCGCACAGGCTGACCACAGGCTGCGCTGGGGTGCGTCGTACACTGGGGAAACTAAGGGGAGAGGCCTGCGGTTGGTGAGAGCAGTCGGTGGGGGGCGGTAGGAGGAAAAGCGGATAAAATGACAGGCAGCCGCCACCGGCCAAAGTTGCGACTGCCTGTCAAAAGAAAGGAATTATGATGAGCGATGATAGCACGACTTCCAACACGTTCCAACAGACGGTCACGGTACTAGATTTGCCAGGGGTGACAGTCAGGACTTTTCGCCTTCATGCGAACGAAATTATCGACATATGCTGTACCTACAGCGGGTGGTATGTGTATGAAATCTCGCTGGAGGAATACGCCGATGCGACTTCACGCGAGAACAGGCGCAGGGGGCTTGAAGCGATGTTCAACAAGCCGATTGGGTTTTGGGTTAGGGAGAAAGACCCAACCAGTGACGAACAATACTCGGCAGAAGTCTTTTCCCCTGACGGGCATGTGTCATTGAGCGTTGTCGCCAGTCCCGCAACAAATGACCGTGTGCGGGTGTCGTTCACCCACTGGACTGACGAATCTTTTGGCGGTCACTTCCTGCGCCTGCTGCGCGACCTGTGGCCGGGGGCAATCAGCGTTTACCCGAAAGGTGACAACGCGAAGAACAAGGGGGGGCGTCCTCCAGTCAAGGCGCATCTTTCGGCTATCCAACGGTTGAAAGACAATCAACCCAGAGAAAAAGTTTTTCAACTGTGGGTCGCAGAGTATGAGGCCGAGGTAGGAATTAGCCTGAATGACACGAAGACCGACGCCGCAGAGTTGTTCAAGAAACGAGTATTGAATCAATTTCAGAAAACTGGGGGGACGAAACCGGGATGAATCCCTGTTTTGTCCCTCTGCCTCTATGCTAACCTGTGGACTAGGAGGATAACACAAACATGTACAAGCTCACGGTAGGTCTGACAAAACGTGAAATTGATGCGCTTCGTGCGGCTGCGCGGCGAGAGATGCGCGGGGTCGATGTGCAAGCGCGCTACTTGCTGCGTCTCGCTCTGCTAGGCGAGTCGCCGCCAGACCCACAAGCCGCACCAATGACTAACGGCGCCGGTGTAACTTTGGCGAGCGAACCCGGCGCCGTTAGCGCAGCATCCTAACCAATCAAAGTCTTTCGACATTGTCGGAAAGGAACCACATTACCATGTTAGCATCGACGCGCCCCGCGCGCAACGATCCACCAACCGCCAGAATCTTTAGGGACGGCAACAGCAACCGTGTCGCCGGAATTCGCTTTGGCGACACCCTGCGATCCGTCCGCACAACGAGCGGCATCCACTACGCCAGCAATTCGATCCTGTGGGCGGAGCCCGTACTGCTTCAAGCCCAACGTTCAGGCATTAAGACGCTGGAAGTTGTCATCCCCGACCGACGCGGCGGCACACGCACATTTCGCGCACCGCTGGCCGCAATGCTTGCGCACGGTGAACTGCAATACACCAGCGCAGGCGTTCAGCGTGGTCTCAAGCTCCACGCTTGGGAAGTTGACGGCATCCAGCCGAAACCAGAGCCTGAATGCGCACAACTCGATCTATTTTCGGAGGCGACGCGATGACCGACGCCCTGCGCACGCTGGCCGACGCCGGCGCAGTCTTCACGCTCTGCTATCCGAAGTCCAAACGCCCGATTGGTGACGCGTGGCAGGAGCAGCCGCACAGCTACCAGGAAGCCGCCGCCCACTTGCAGCGCGGCGGAAACGTCGGACTTCTGGCCGGCGCGTTGTCCGCCTGGTTGATTGCGATTGACCTGGACAAGCGCGCTAAAGACTTCGCAGAACGGCACCCGCACGTCAAGGGCTGGTGCACCTGGCGACCGAACGCCCCCGACCGTGCCAAGTTCATTGTGAGAGTCGAGGGCGCCCGCAACCGCAAAGACCACCGCGCCGGGTTGGAGGTAATCAGCTTCGGCAATGCGATTGTCGCCGGTAAGCACAAGACCGGCGCCGCCGTCAAGCTGGCCTGTCGCGGCCCCGTCCCCGTGCTCACCGTTGCCGAAGTCGGCGCCATCTTCGAGGAATGGACAGGCACACCATACGATGCACCGCCGCCCAAGCGTCAGCGCAAGAACGCCGATCCGCTACCCGTTGCGTCGAGCTTGCCGCCCTCGACGCTCTTTGGCGCCCGCCTCGCCCTCGACCATCTGGCGGCGTGGCGCGCCGATGAGTATACCGAATGGGTTAGAGTCGGTCTGACCTTGAAGTCTGTATTCGGCGACGCCGCGTTCGCGCTCTGGGACGAGTGGAGCCAGCGCAGCAGCAAGTATCCCGGCGCAGACGAAACCCGTCGGAAGTGGGAGAGTTTCCACCCCGACGGCCGTTTGAGCGCTGGCACGCTCAGTTTTTTGGTTGAACAGGACACCGCGCCATGAACTTTCAAGAGACAGTAGACTACCTGATAGAGGGCGCCCGCCTGTGGGTGCGGACGACCAGCTTTGCGGAGTATGTCCCCGCCGCGTTGCAGAGCGCCACCGGATACCGCACCGACGCGACCGATACCCGCGTCGCCGATGCGATCCTCGACTTGTGGCAGCGTTCCCGCTTTCTGCCGACGTTCCCGACCGGAAAGCGTGTCTTGGCAGCGATGGCCGGATGCAGCCCCAACGCCGCCGCCGCTGCGGTCAAGCGGTTGGAAGGGTGGTTCTGCTACGCGACCGAAACCGAAGACGGTTACAGCTTCGCACCTGGTGATTTCGTCGCGCGCACTTTGACCACATTGCAGCAAGAAATGCTACATAGTGGTCAATCTACGCGCGACGAACCGCCCGCCGCAACGCACAACGAGTACACCCCGAACCGCCGCGATGATGTCTTCATGGTCGGCACGTCGAAGACGGTCAAGACCTGGGCGAAGGCGATGTCACCAGCCGCCGGGCAGACCTGGCGCGAGTGGCTGCAGGAGAACACGCAAGCCGGTCTAGGTGAAACCGCCTTGCGCATTGTAGACGCCCTGGCGCGCGCCGGTGACATGACCGCCGCCGAGCTTGCCGAGGAGACCGGCAAGAAGATCGGCAGCATCCGCCGCGTCGCTCACCGGCTGGAGACGCTCACCGTCATCGAGGCAGAGCGCGAGAGCAGCCGCGCGCCGAAGCTCTACAGCCTGCCGCCAGAGTGGAAGACCAAGATCGAGGAGTTGCGCCCGACCCTGCGCACCTATCAGCTTGGCGATTGCCGCGAAGACAGCCGCCTTGAGCAGGCGCAGTGCTGGACAGAGCGCCAGCTTAGCCAGGCAACGACCCAGGAGCAGCGCGACGCGCTGCTTCAACGCAAAGAGCGCCTCGCCGCCCGCCGCGCCAAGATTCTCGCCCGCCTGCACCCGGCGCAGGACAAGGACACGATCCGGCAGATGGCCGCCGATGTCCCCGTCAAGCAGTGGACGCAGCGCCGCGCCGCCCTTGCAGCAATGGCGAGGATGCGCCAGGAGCGCGCCGCCGCATTGACCGCCAGCCGTGAAGCCCTGGACGAGACCTGGCGCAGTGTCGCCGACCTGCCCGCCGCCGACCAGCGCCGCATGTTGACCCTTGCCGGTTATGACGCCAGCGACATACACCGCATGAGACATGCCGCCGCCCTTGTCAGGTAGCAGGTCAGTTACACGTGACTCACAGCCACGCAGGACTGGCGCGACGTGCATAACAGGCGCAGCTTCCATACGCGGCGCGTGTGCGACTTTGTGCGTATGAAGCATGTTTCACTACGGTGCTGTCAGTATGGCGGATGGGGCTGTTTGTCACCGAAGGAAGGATGCGTTTTGGACAAGACCCCGGATTTCGATGAAGAAGCGTGCTTTCGTCTGTTCGCCGCCGTGTTGCGTCGAGCAGCGCGTGATGCGCGCAAGCCGAATCCACGCATAAGCGAACCTGCGCTAGATTTTCTGCGCTGGTTTGCTCCCGAAGCAGCGCGCCGAATTGCGCACGAACGCGCCGCAGGTGTCGGTCAGGGCGCCGAAAAAATTTACGTCAAGGAACCTTCCCTGCAATTTGATGACCCTATGACCTGATGTACTCCCCCTCTACCCCTACCCCGGTGTGGTCGATGGGTGTAGATTGACGGTCATTGGTGCGTGATGGGTGCCCCTCTGCCTCTGGCGCGCTGGCTGCTGCCGTTCCCGCGGCGTGCTCGCCCCGTTCCTACCGGCAGGAATAATTTACATAATAGTGAAGTCATGCGCATTGCAGACTGTACACGCCGCGCAGTTGGTCGCTGGTTGGCTGGCGTTTACGCGGCTGATGTCTCGGAAAGTGTTGACAATACGCCGAAAATAGATTATGCTAATGACACTTAGCACAATCTATTTTTTGGGGAGCAGCAGCGATGAATAGCACAGCGATTGTCCAACAGACCGGCGCCACGTCGATTGAACCTATCATCAACATGGTGCTCGATGCCGTTCAGAGTGAACGCACGCGCAGAGACTACCGGCGCGCGCTGGCGGCTTTTCTTTCCTGGTATCAGGTCGAAGGGCAGCAAGGACTGAGCAAGGCGACCGTGCAGGCGCATGTCACCTATTTGCGCAGGGAAGGCGTGCCGGATTCCAGCATCAACCAACGGCTGTCTGCTATCCGGCTGCTGGCGCTGGAGGCTGCCGACAACGGACTGATTGAGGAAAGCGCGGCGCAGGCAATCAAACGCATCCCGAACATCAAGCGCCAGGGGCGGAAGCTCGGCAACTGGCTGACCAAAGCGCAGGCGGAGCAGATGATAAACGCGCCAGCTACGGAGACCGTCAAGGGGTTGCGCGACCGGGCAATCCTGGCTGTCATGATTGGTTGCGGATTGCGGCGCGAAGAAATCGTCGCGCTCGACGCTGAGCACCTTCAGCAGCGGGAAGGGCGCTGGGTTGTCGCTGACCTGGTGGGCAAGCATCACAGAACGCGCACGGTGCCAATGGCTTCCTGGGTGAAGGCCATCATCGACCATTGGCTGGCGGCATCGGGCATCGCGGCCGGCCCACTGTTCCCACCTATCCGGCGCGGCGGCCACATCCAAGAGGGGCGCATGACCCCACAGGCGGTTTGGAACGTGGTAGAGCAGTACAGCCCAATCCCAGGCATTGCACCCCATGACCTGCGGCGCACCTTCGCAAAGTTGGCGCACAAGGCAGGGGCGCCCATTGAGCAAATTCAGCGGAGTCTAGGCCATGCCAGCGTACAGACCACCGAGCGTTATCTTGGCGTTGACCTCGACCTGCACAACGCACCGTCAGACCTGATACAGCTTGACGTGTAACCCGGTTACAAGGCCGCAGGAGGCGCGCTTCACCAGTTTGACAGGTAACGGCTTCTTGCGCACCCTAACAAAAGGAAACGCCCGCGGCTGCAACCGTGGGCTGACCATTCCGCTGATAATGGCAGCAGCGGGCTGGCGTAAGGCGAGGCAATAGGCGCCCTTTCAGAGCGTGGCAACCCTGTTAATTTTTCGGTCAAGTCGCGCACAGGGGTTGACAGGATGCCCAAGATGGGGCTATCATCTGTAACGTACCGGACGGTCAGGGTGAAATCGTTTTCGACCGTGCGGTAAGTATAATTCTGGAAGGTGACAAAAACATCATTTTCCAGAGGTAGAGATAGGGTGAAAGCTCAATCGGCAGAGCATCCGGCTGTTAACCGGACGGTTGTTAGTTCGAGTCTAACCCGAGGAGCCAAAGACAAAAACCGCTTTCCTGATGGAGGAAAGCGGTTTTTTTGTCAATATGAAATGTGGCCCGATGTCGACTCTCTATGGCGCCTCAACATGACAGCGATCGGGTAGGCCTGCACACGTAACCCGACAGGGCGCGCCGGGCAGGTAGCGCTCCCACTCAGCCCGGTCGAGATTGCGCCCCGCAACCGTGCAGGCGCGCGCCGCCAACGCTTCCGGCGCCAGAAGCCACGTGCGCAACGTGCCATCTGTGCTGGCCGTGAAGAGCGACCCACCAGCAAAATCGACGCTGTTAACCGCAGCAGTGTGACCGCTGAGCACAATCGGAATCTGTAGCGACTCCGTCAGGTTCCACAGGCGCACGCTGCGGTCGGCGCTGACGGAGATCAGCTCATCGGGCGTATCGCCAAAGGCCACCATGCTCACCTCGTTGGTATGTCCCTGCCAGTGCTGTCCAGCACCAGCGGGTGCTGTCGCTGCCCACGCCCAGAGCTGCCCGCCTTGATCACCGGCGACCAGCCACCTGCCGTCAGGGCTGAACGCCAGGCTGGTGATCTCGGCGTCGCCAGCGCGCCACTGCAACGGCGCCCGCTCCAGATTACTCAGCGTCCAAAGGGTGAGCACGCCGTCGCTGTCGGCGGCCGCCAGTTGGTCGCCAGCGGCGTTCATGCGCATCGCCGTGATGCGTGGCCCCGCCGCGCGCAGGCTGCGCAGCAACTGCGCAGTGTCCAGATTCCATACATGCACAGCGCCGTCGTCGCCCGCAGAGACGAGTAAACGTCCTGCCGGGTGCAGCGCCACGGCGGCAACGCGCCCGCTGTGGCCTGTCATGATGACGGCGGGCGTTGTCGCACCATGCGCCCACACATAGATCGCGCCGGCGGCGTCGCCCGCTGCGATCAAGGCGCCGTCAAGGCTGACCGCCAGCGCGCTGAGGCTGCTGGCGCCAGTCGTCGTCAGCAGCGCGCCTGTTTCGGCGCCGCGCGCCGCCCACATCTGCACACCGGGCGTCTCACCGCCGATTGCGTAGAGATTCAACCCATCGGGCGTCTGCAGTTCGTCGACGAAGGGAGTGTCAGCCACCAGGATCGACGGCTCCGCCTGCGGATCATCAACCAGCCAGATGCGCACGAAATGATCATATCCGGCGGTGAGAAAGCCGTTGAGACCGCGCACGCTTGCCAGCAGATTGATGACGCCATCATGCCCGCGCACGGTGATCGGCGTGGCGCCGACCTGGCTGTAATCCCAGAGCCGCACGCTCGCCTGTTCAGGCGCGTCGTCGCCCACCGTCACGAGTTTTTCACCGCTGGCGCCGAGCACGAACGCCAGCCCGCGCAGCGATGCAGCATGGGCGCGCACCACATAACTGCGCGCAGCATCCTTGAGATTCCAAATGCGCATGACACCGTTTTCGTCGCCTGTCGCCAACCAGACGCTGTTTGCGGAGAAATCCAGCGCGCGGATCGACGCATCGTGGCCGGGCAACACCAATTCGCCAGCCGGCTGCGCCAGATCAGGCCCGGGCGTGGGATAGACATGCACGCCGCCGAAGCGATCACCGACGGCGTACATTGCGCCATCCGGGCTGAAGACAATGCCCGTGATCGCCGCGGCGAACGTGGTGGCGGCAACCTCCTGCGCCGGCGCGCCTGCCCGCCACAGCCGCAGCGCGCCGTCGTTGTCGCCAACCGCCAGCCATTGACTATCCGGGCTAAAGGCAAGGGCATTGACCGCACCGGTATGCCCGGCCAACGCCTCCCGCGCGCGGTCAGGCGCGCGGGTATCCCAAAGATAGAGGGCGCCCTCATCACCGGCAGCCGTCAACCAGCGCCCATCCGGGCTGAAGGCGACCGCGTACAACGGCGCACCAGCCGTCGTCAGCGTTTGTGGCGCGGCGTCCGGGGCGTCGATCTGCCAGACCCGCACGACGCCATCCTCCCCCGCCGCCGCCAGACGATCGTCAGACGCCGCAGCCAGCGCCCAGACAGGCGCCTCGCCGGGCGGCAGGAGCGTGTACGTCTGCAAGTCGTCGCCGTCAATCCGCCAGGCCTGCAGGGCGCCGTCGGCTGTGGCGGCGGCAAACCAGCCGCCGTCGGCGCCCAGCGCCAGCGCCACGGCGTCATCCTGGATAGGCGTCGCCGGAAAGCCGCCGGTGGCGTGCAATACATCGTGGATGGACTGCGCCACTGCGTGCGAAAGCGGGCCGCCATTGGCGGCGCTCAACTGCATCGCCTCAACCGCCAGCAACAGCGCCTGTTGCGGGCTTTGCTCCAGCGCCAACACAGCCTGGCTGGCAAGCTGATCGGCGCGAATCTGGCGGTTGAGCTGGTCGGTGACAGCGCGCGCGGCGACCGCCTCGGCGGCGCGCGCCTCGGCTTGCTGTGCGGCTTCACTGGCGCGCTGTTCGGCGCGGATGGCGCGGTCGCGCTCGGCATTTGCGCGATCCCGCTCCACCGTTGCCGTGCGCGTGGCGTTCTGCGCAGCCAGCGCATTCTGCAGCGCCTGGAACGCAAACACGACCGCCATCACCATCAACAGAAACATCAGCAGCGCCGCGCCCGCCGCCGCCAGCGCCACAATGCGATCGCGTGCGGCTTTCTGCCGGCGCTTTTCCTCGTCGATCTGTTGTTGCCTGAGCAGCGCGGCTTCGGCTTCAGCACTGGCGGCGACGAAGCGGCGCTCGATCTCGCTGTAGCGCGTCGGAAAGCGCGCCAGCTCTGTCTGGGCGTCGACCAACGCCTGACCACTCAGGAGCAGTGAAGGTCTGCGGTCGGCGTGCCAGAGATCGGCTGCGATCACCAGCGGGTGACGCCGCCGCCACTGCGCATTGGCCTCGCGGATCGGCGCAATCAGGCGGTCGTGCACCAGCTCCACCCAGCGCCCGCCGCCGCGCGTCTCGCCGCGCAGCAAAAAGCGCCGTTCCAGCTCAAAGACGACGGCATTGGGCAGCCCGCCCGTCTCACTCTCGGACTGATAGAGCAGGTTGCGCGTGCCATCGCGCGTGATCAAGGTCTGGCTGAACCAGTCGCGGATCTGGCGTTCACTGACGCCGGTTCCCTCCAGCGTCACCGCCGCCAATGTCTGCTCATAAAAGGTCGCCAGCGCGTGATTGACGAACTCGCCCAGCCCTGCGCCGCGTGCCAGACTCTCGACGTCGGCGGCGGTGATCGTGGCGCCTGGACGGTCGCGCAGAGTCTCCCACAACTGCATACAGACGACCTGCAATTGCACCGGTTCGATGGTTTCGCCCAACCTGGGCGCGCCGTCGCCGCCAGTCGTCATCTGGCGCAGGTTGTTGACCAGGTTCTCCGCAACGCCCGGTGCAAAGGGGCGCCCCGCCAACGCCGCTGGCTGTTGCACTGCCTCCAGCGCAGCCGCCGCGTCCATGTAGGTGAGACGGTAGCGCACGCGGCCACGGTTGGGCAACAGCCGCAGGTACGGGTCAAGCTCGGCGATGTAATCCTCACGCAGCGAGAGAATGACCCACAGGTGCGCGTCATCGTTCAGCGCCTGGCTGAGCTGGCGGAAGAAGTCCTCGCGCTTCTGCCACTGGTCTTCATAGGTGGTGAACAACTCTTCGAACTGGTCGATGATCAACACCCGGTCGGGGTGGATCGAGTCAGCGGGCAGGGTAGCCAGATACTCCGGCAGCCGCAACGTCGCCAGGCGCTGGTCGTCATTTTCCGCGGCGGCCAGGTCGCGCAGCAGGTTGAAGATGTAGACGTTGGCAAGCGCGGGCAGCGACACGGTGGTGGGCAACTGTCTGCCCACGCGCACCGTGCCCAGCATGGTGAAGCCTTCCTCGCGCAGGGCGGGCAACAGCCGCGCATTCAGCAGCGAACTCTTGCCCGCACCCGAAGGGGCATAGAAGAGCACCAGCCGCTCCGCCAGCACCAGCGAAAGCAGGTCGGCGCCCTCGCGGTCGCGGCCAAAAAAGAGGCGACGTTCGCGCGCAGTGTCGCCAAAAGGACGCGGCCCGATGTACGGATTCTCGCTGCCGGACAGCGTTATGTCGTCAGAAGTCAGGCCTGCGGTCATGCTCATCCCCCCTGCCAGGTGCGCCAGAGTTGCTTGAGAAATGCAAGCGCGTCACCCCAGTAGATGTCGAAGCGGTACTTATCCTGCGCCAGGTACATTTGCACAAACTCCTGAAAGCGCGTCGAGTCGAGAATCTCCGGCATGTCGCGCGGGTCGAGTTGGATCGCCACACTGCGCGGGCGGCGCGGCTGGTCGCGAATCAGCTCCTGCAGGAGCACGCGCATCTCCCACGACTGCACGTTGTAGCCAAGCAGGATCAGGATCGTGCTGGAGATGGCGTTGCGCACGGCATTGGGCATCTTGCCAATTTCGCGGAAGTCGTGGATGACGTTGCCGATGAAGTCGAGGTGATCCTCCTCACTCAGCACCAGCGAATCGGGGAACTCATCCAGCCCGTGCAGGTGATAGACCAGCGGCGCAGCGGTCGTCGGCTGAAAATCCGGCTTGTGGTGGTAGTCGGGCGCGATGATCTCTTCCAGGCTGGGATGCCAGATGTAGACTTCAGTGCGCGGGTGCTTGTTGAGGTTGCGCAGCGCTGTTTCCAGCAACAGGTGGGGACTGGTCGTCAGGTAGATCGGCATGTCAAAGGCCGCCAGCAGGTTGAGCGGGTTTTCCATGTCGCCGGGGGCGGGGTAGCCGAGCCGGTCGCCGACCAGTTGGGAAAAGCTGAGGCCACGCTCGCGACGCACCTGCTCAAGCAGGTTTTGATCCAGCGCAGGGTCCTGGGCGACTGTCGCCAGATAACGCTGCCGGAGGAATTCCAGATACTCGGTCTTGGCGCGATATGCATCGCGATAGGTGACGCTCAGATACTGCGCCACGAAGGCCAGGTTGGCATCCGCCAGCGGGTAACCGCCGCTTTTCGCCCACTCGCTCGCCACCGCCTGACCCGGAAAGAGTGCACCCAGGATCAGTTGATTGCTGATCACCGGCGTGCACTTTTTGCGGTTGATCTGGTCGGCGATGTAGCTCCAGGCAATCTCGTTGTTGGGCATCGTAGCTCTCTCCGCAGACGGGTGGATGCATCAAGCGTCACAGGCGACGCGAAAACCGATGGTGGCAAGGCGGGCGTCGGCGTGCACGGCTGTGCGCGCGCTGCACGTCAATAACGCCGGTGGATCGTTGAATGCTCCCCCACGACAGATGCGCAGCTCATTGACGCGGTCGCTGGCCGCCTCGCGTTCGTCATGCTGGTAAGGATAGAGAAAGCGCGGCTGGCGCACATTGTCGCCCCAGCGCGTTGTCGTCCATTCGCGCACATTGCCGACCAGATCGCACACGCCGAAGGGGCTGCATCCCGCCGACGTGACCGTGACCGGCGTCGTATGATCGGCGCCGCTGTTGCAGCGGTCGGACGTGGGCGCATCCTCGCCCCAGGGATAAGTGTGCGCCCCATCGCCGCGCGCGGCGCGCTCCCACTCCGCCTCGGTGGGCAGGCGGTAGGCGCGCCCGGTCTGCGCGGCCAGCCAGGCGCAGTAGGCGACGGCGTCGTGCCAGGTGACGCCAGCCACCGGGTGGTCGAGACGATCCGCCGGCGGCGTCGTGAAGAACCAGCCACTTTGCAGCGGGCGTCGCGCCGGGTGTTGCCTGACGAAGGCGGCGTATTCGGCGTTGGTGACCGGATATTTGCCGATCGCAAACGCGGGCAACGCCACCGTGTGTTGCCGCCACGGCGCGGGCGCATCCGCAGCGCCCATCGTCACGACGCCAGCGGGAATGTCGACCATCACCGGCTCGAAGGATTGGCGGGGGATGGTGGACGGCGGGGGCGCGGCGGTCTGTGCAGCGGCAGGCGATGTCTCCACCAGGCGGTTGTCGACCGCGCGGGTGAAGATGACCGGAGTTGCCCAGTCCGGCGCGCGATCGGCGCTGAAGAGCGCCTTGCGCGCCTCCGTGAGTGCAGCCTCTACAGGATAACCATCCGCAATGGCGCGATAGAACTCCTGCGCCAGCAGCGCCGCGCGTTCACTGACGATGTCAAACTGCATCGCCACCACCACCGGCACGCCCTGTCGCACCAAATGCTGGGCCACCCCTTGAAATGCGTCGTGTTCGGCGGCGCGTGCGCCGGCGCAGGCGTTGAGAAAGACCAGGCGCAGTGCGGCGTCGCCCTCCAGAATCACGCCCAACGTTTCAGCATCGACCAGCGCGGCGTCGCCGGCCGCATCTTCGAAGACCAGGCCGCTCTGTTGCAGCGCGCTGTCAGCCCAGCCGTGCCCGATGAAGTGGATCAGGTGAGTGGGAGTGCGGCGCACATGCTGACGCAGCGCCTCGACGGTGGGCGGCTCCAGCCGCGCCAGCGTGACAACGCCAGCGGCAAGCAAGGGCGCCACCGCCGCGCGCACCTGCCGCCATTCAGCCTCCACATCCAGGCGCGGCGCCAGGTCGGCGGGATCGGCCAGCACGCAAAGCAGCGTCAGCGGCGGCGGCACAGGCAGACGGGGGGCGGCGGCGCCGAGCGCCATGTAGCGCACCAGCGGCGTCGTCGTGGAGAGCGCCAGGTAGCGATCCAGGCTGGACGCATAGGTCAGCTCCCAGGGCAGGCGCGCCAGTTCGGGGGCATCCGCCAGGTGCAGCCGCACGCGCAGGAAGCGCCCATCGCGTTTGACGGCGTCGAGGCTGCGCAGGAACGCGGTTTCAACCTCGCCAGCAAAGAGTGCAGCGTACAGCGCTTCACCCCACGCCCTGGCTTGCGCCGGGTCGAGCTCCTCCACCTGCCAGCCGACTCCAAGCGCTGATTGGATCGCCGTCAACGCCGGCGCCGGCGTCAGCGTCGCCAGCGCCTCTCCTGCCGGCGAGTCGAGCACGCGCACCCGATAACCGTCGCCAGTGTGTTCGATGAGCAGGTCGAAATCTTCATACTGTGGGGACATGGGCGGTCGACGCCTGAGTCAATGGCACGAACTGAGTTTGCTGTTGAAGAGATACTGTACCATCAACCACGCGCGCTGCCAAACAGGTTTTCCGCTTTAGCGGCGCAGGTCACCGCCGCCGGCGTGACACGCGGCTTGAGCTGCCTTCAGCCTTCAGCCTCGCTTTCAAGCGCAGGCTGCGCCGCGGCGTGTATCTCTCCCCACTTCGGCCCAAGCTGCGCCGCCAGGCGGATCGCCTCGATCAGGCTGGCGGCGCTGGCGACGCCCTGCCCGGCGATGTCAAAGGCGGTGCCGTGATCGACCGAAGTGCGGATGACCGGCAGCCCCACCGTCACGTTGACGCCTTCGTCGAAGTAGAGCGTCTTGAAGACGGCGTGCCCCTGGTCGTGATAGAGCGCGATCACGAAGGCGTAGCGCCCCTGCGCCGCGCGCGGGAAGAGCACATCCGCCGGCAGCGGCCCTACCACAGGGATGCCTTCCGCCTGCGCGTCGCGCACTGCCGGCGCAATCGTCTCGATCTCCTCGCTGCCAAACAGCCCGTTTTCGCCAGCGTGCGGGTTGAGGCCAGCCACGGCAATCGTCTCGGCGCCGCGCCCCAACGCTGCCGCCAGCAGATGCGCCAGCCGAATCTGGCTGAGCACGCGCGCGCGGGTGATCAGCTCCAGGGCGCGCCGCAGCGACACGTGCGTCGTGACGTGAAAGATGAACTGGCCGCGCGCCGCCAACACCAGTGAATAGTGCTGCACGCCAAACTGCTCGGCCAGCAGCTCCGTGTGGCCCGGATAGGCGTAGCCTGCCAGACGCATCGCCTCCTTGTTGAGCGGCGCGGTCACGATGCCCGCCACCTCCTCGCGCTTTGCCAGCGCGCACGCAGTCAGCACATAGTCGACCGCACCGCGCCCCGCCGCCGCCGACAGCTCACCCGGCTTGACGCCGACCAGCGCATCGCCCGGCTGCAACACCGGGAGCGCGGTCGCGTCGCCCCAATCGACCTCCGCCAGCTTCGCCACAGGTGCAAGACGCAGGCGCAGAGGGCCCGGTGCAAATTGCAGGTTGCGGTGGAGCGTCATCACGTCGCCGATCACCAACGGGCGGCACAGGTCGCGCACCTCCGGCTGGCACAATGCCTTGACCACAATCTCCGGGCCAATGCCGGCGCCGTCGCCCATCGTGATCGCCAGCACAGGTTTTGTTGCTCCATTCATTGCGTTTCCCCTCACCTTATCCCCTACCGGGAAAGCCTTGCATTGTCGCCACACAGACAAAGACCGCCTCGCTCACTTCGACCACGGCGCCGAAGACATCGCCAGTGACGCCGCCCAGCCGCCGCTGCGCCAGCCACAGCACGCCCAGCGCCGCCATCACCGCTGCGCCCGCCGCCACGATCACCACC
>Ga0272446_1000515_pt1 | contig 61137 bp, 67 predicted proteins | sample YNPCB0061_FD_194587 | JGI IMG/M metagenome (GOLD analysis project Ga0272446, IMG submission 194587) | Hot spring microbial mat communities from Yellowstone National Park, WY, United States - YNP-CB-006-1 | ecosystem: Environmental > Aquatic > Thermal springs > Hot (42-90C) > Sediment | place...
AGCTCGTCGTCGAAGCGCGCCTGGAGGCGGGCGGCGTCGTCGAGGATCGGCGCGAGCGCGGGCGCCTCGTCGACGGCGAGGGTGGCGCCGAAGGCGGTCATGGCCTCAGGGCCTCCTCCCGACGAGGACGACCGAGTCGGGCGCGGCCTCGAGCGCGAGCGTGCGCAGGTCGACCAGCCCGGCCGCCTCCATCCAGCCACGCAGCGTCGGCACGTCGTAGACGGTGCCGTCGGCGTAGAGCGCCATCGTCAGCGCGAAGAGCAGCGCCACCTCCGGCCCGCTGCGATCGGGCGCGACGAAGAGGTCCTTCACGACGACCAGCCCGTCGCCGGGGCGCACCCAGCCGGCCGCGCGCGCGATCGCCCGGGCGGCGTCGTCGGGGCGGAGGAGGTGGACGACGTTGGCGACGAGCGCGACGGCGTGAGGCGCGGCGACGGGCGCGGCGCCGTCGAGGAGGTCCCCATCGACGAGGCGCAGCCCCGCGCGATCGCCGAGCGCGGCGCGCGCCAGCGCCAGCACCGGGGCGCGATCGACGAGCGTCGCGACGCGCCCCTCGCCCGCGTCGAGCCAGGCGCGCGTGTAGGCGCCCTGCCCTCCCCCGAGGTCGACGAGCGACCCGCGTGCGCCGAGGCGCGCCCACAGCTCGGCGGCGGCCGCGGCTCCGACGGAGAAGAGGTGCGCGTGGTGCGCGCTCAGGGTCTCCTCCGCGTCGCGCGCGCGGTCGCTCCGCAGCGCCGCGACCAGCGCCTCCGCCGACGGCGACGGCGGCGCGCCGCGACCGTCGCCGAGCGCGAGCCGCCCCTCGCGTCGGGCGAGCGCGCCGTCGAGCACCAGGACGTCGACGACGGCGCGCAGCCGCTCCGGCGCCACCGCCAGCCGCCCCGCCAGCGCGCCGACCTCCTGCGGCCCCCATTTTCCGATAGACGCAAACAGCCCCAGCGCCTCGGCCACGCCGCGCGCCGTCTCGACGGCCCACGCCCTCAGCGCGGGCCCGTGATCGAAGATGTCTCCGCCCACCGCGCACGCGATCGTACCGCGGTACGATGGTCCCCGCCGATGTCCGATCTCCTCGTCTGCCCCGCCTGCCGCCGCGTCACCCCCGCCCCCGACGGCGCCGGCCCGCCGACCATCGATCTCTCGACGCTGCACCCCGACGGCGCGGACCTCCTCCGCTGCACCAACGGCGCCTGCGCGCGCGCCTACGCCGTCGTCGGTGGCGTCGCGGTGGTCGTCCCCGACAGCAGCGCGATCTCCGACCCCGGCGCCGCGCTCGCGCCGGCGCTCCCGGCGGCCGCGCTGAACGCGCTCGTCGCCGACGGCCCCGACGACGCGCCGCTCGCGCGCCTCCACGAGCACCTGTCGATCTACCTCGACGCGCACTGGGGCGATCACGCCGCGCCGCCGCCCGACGGCGTCGAGGATCCGCTCGGGGGCCGCGCGCTCGTCGACGTGATCCTGGCCCGCTCCGCCGTCGCGCCGGTGGCGCGCGCCGTCGAGCTCGGCGCCTCGGTCGGCCGCCTCACGCACGCGCTCGCCCAGGGCGCCGACGAGGTCGTGGCGCTCGACCTCCAGCTCGGGGCGCTCCTCCGCGCGCGCCGCCTCCTCGACGGGGAGGCCCTCCCCTACGCGCGGCGCCTCGTCGGTCGCGTCTACGGCGACGCGCGCATCACCCCGCCGCCGCCGGCGCGAGGCCGCGTCACCCTCGTGGCCGGCGACGCGCTCGATCCCCCGCTCGTCCCCGGCGTCTTCGACCGCGTCGTCGCCGCCAACCTCCTCGACGCGGTGACCCGCCCCTCGCAGCTCCTCATGGTCCTCGACGGGCTCGTGGCGCCCGGAGGCGAGCTGATCCTCGCCACCCCCTACGCCTGGAGCTCGACCATCGTCGACGAGCGCGAGCGCTTCGGCGGCGCCACCCCCGCCGCCGCCCTGCGCCGCCGCCTCACCGACGGTGACGGCCTCTCGGCGCGCTACACCATCGAGGCCGACGACGAGCTGCCGTGGACGCTGCGCCGCGACTCACGCTCGACGGTGAGCTACCGCGTCCACACGCTGCGCGCGCGCAAGCCGGCGCGCTGACCGCGCGGTCACTTCTTCGCTTGGGGAGGGGGAGCTTGCGCCGCGGCGAGGGCCGCCGCCGACGCTGCGGCCGCCTTGGCCTGCGCCTTGGCGCCGTTGATCGCGGCCTGGATGGTCATGAGGACCTGCGTCTGCGCCGTCGTGTCGGCGACGGGCAGCTTCCACACCACCTTCCCCGCCTGGCAGTTCACCCAGTGCCGCTGCTTGCGGATGAGCAGCGCCCCGCCCGCCATGAACAGGAGGCTGACGGCCGCCGAGGCGATGGCGTAGATGCGGGTGTGGTCGGGGTTGGTGATCGTCTCCCCCTGCTCGTTGACCGGCGCCTCCTCGCCCTCCTCGAAGCCCTTCATCCCCATCACGCTGACCCAGAGGTAGATGCCGAAGACCAGCCCCGGCAGCCCGAGGAGAATGAGCGCGATCCCGGGGAACATGAAGGGGCGCTTCGACGCCTTGCCGACGAAGGTCACCTGCCCGACGCCGACCTCGTGCTTTTGCGCCTTCGCATCGATGCGAATGACCCGGTGCGAGGTCACGATGACCGGATAGACCTCGTCCTCCTGGAAGGGAGCAGGGAAAAAGACATTCTCGTCGGGTTTCAGGGAGATGACGCCCATTGGGGTTCCTCTTCGCTCGACGATATCATGGCGCCCGGCCAGGGGGCGCTAGCAACTTTTGTCCTCAACCCGCCGATAACCAAGACGGTATACTTTCGCGACTGGAGCCATGCCCGCACCTCAAGCAGCAGCGATGAAGATGGCCGCGAAGGCCAAGTTCGCCGGCAACAGCTTGAAGTCGCCGAAGGACTGGCAACAGCCATCCGGCGACCCCGCTGGCAAGCAGTACCCCGACGCGTTCGCGCCCAGCGAGCGAACCTCCGTCCCGCCCGTCGCTGTCCCACCGCTCTTCACGCCCGCGTCGCTGAACAAGTATCACTGCGACACGACGAAGATGCTGAACGACAAGATCGGCGGCTACCTCGACGGGATCTGCACCGCGATCTGCAGCGCGTGGAGCCAGTGGCAGTCGGCGGCGACGCTGGTGGGCGTGGTCGTCAACGCCGTCACCGCCGCGGGCGGGCAGGTCGTCGGCCCGCCGCTCGGGCCGCTCATCCTCGCGAGCGCGCCGATGTCGAGCCCGCAGGAGATGAAGTACTCGAACGCCATCGCCAACACGCTCAACACCGCGTGGCTCTCGTGGACGGCGACGGTGAAGGTGCCCGGCATGCCGTGGTACCCGGCGTTCGCCGCCTTCCCCGGACCGATGGCGCCGCCGACGCCGAACATCCCCTGCCCGATCATCGCCATCGCGCCGTCGAACGCGCCGGTGATGGCGTCGGCGACGAAGGGTCAGATGATGGGTATGTTCGGCGACCCGACGGCGGCCTACGCCAACGAGATCTTCGACGCCGTCGCCGACGCCTTCGAGAAGATGCACACGCTGTGGACCGCGTCGACGATGGTGACCAACGTGCTCGGCACTGGCCCGATCCCGACGTTCGCGCCCCCCTACGTGCCCGTCGGGCCCGTCGTCGGCGGCGTCGGTAACATGACCCCTGGCGGATTCGTTTAGGAGGAACGACGTGATCACGCGGATGCGGGATTCCGAGGACAAGCAGAAGATCTACGGCGTCGTGATCGCGCTTGTCACGAAGCTATCGAACAAGGAAGACCCGATCGGCCACCGGGTGAAGCTCAAGTTCCCGTGGCTGAGCGATCAGGACGAGAGCGACTGGGCGCGCGTCCTCTCCATCGGCGCGGGCAAGGATCGCGGCTTCTACTGTCTGCCCGAGGTCGGCGACGAGGTGCTCGTCGCGTTCGAGCACGGCGACTTCGCGCGCCCCTACGTGATCGGGACGCTGTGGAACGGCAAGGACAAGTCGACCGACAACAACGAAGCGGACAAGAACGACCACCGCTCGTTCAAGTCGCGCTCGGGTCACCTGCTCGAGTTCGACGACAAGGCCTCCGAGGAGAAGATCACCCTCAAGGCGAAGAGCGGCGCCTTCATCATCATCGACGACAAAGACAAGTACATCCACGTCCAGGATCACGCGGGCGACAACAAGATCAAAATCGATCAGAAGAACAAGGCCATCACCGTCGAGACCGGCTCCGGTGACATCAACATCAAGGCCAAAGAGAACATCAACATCGAGTGCAAGAAGCTGAACGTGAAGTCGTCCGACGACTCCTCGTTCGAGGCCAAGAACTTCAAGATCAAAGCGAGCGCGAACTTCGAGGCGAACGCCAGCGGCTCGGGCAAGGTCGAGTCGTCGGGCGGGATGACCATCAAGGGCGCGACGGTCAACATCAACTAGGGACGAGGGAGACAGCGATGCCTGGTGCTGCACGTCTCGGAGACAAGTCGAAGGCCGACGTCGACGCGCACGGCTGCCCGGCGTGTCCTCACCCGCCCGTCGGTCCCGCCGTCAGCGGATCGGGGGACGTCTTCATCAACAAGAAGCCGGCGATTCGCGTCGGCGACAAGGGCATCCACGCCGCCTGCTGCGGGCCGAACACCTGGGAAGCGGTGATGGGCTCGGGGACGGTGAAGATCAACGGCAAGGCCGCCCACCGCATGAACGACATGGACAAGCACTGCGGCGGCCCCGGCAAGATGATCGAGGGCTCCTCCGACGTGATCATCGGCGGCTGATCCTCGACGGCTTCTCAGAGCCGCGTCGCCCACTCCTTCAACAGCGCGCGCAGCCGCGCTGGCTCCTCGAACGGCAACAGGTGCCCGCACTCGGGCAGCACCGCCAGCTCTCCTCGACGGAGATGGCGGCACAGCCGCGCCGCGTCCTCCCAGCCGACCCAGTGGTCGTCGCGCCCGCACACGACGAGCGCCGGCCCATCCCACGCCGCGAGCGCCGACCACACCGAGCGGCTCGTCGCGTAGCGCGCGCGCGTCGCGGCCATCGCGGCGCTGTCGGCGGCGATGTTCGCGGGGTGGATGACGCGCTGGAAGAGCGCGAGCTGCGCCGCCGTCTGGCGGACCGACACCTCCTCGAACGCCGCGCGCTCGCGCGGGTCGTCGGAGAAGGGCAGCGCCTCGTCGCGCTGATGCACGCGCTTGGGCGGCGTCGTGCGGCGCGCGAAGTCCGGCTCCACCGTCGGGCAGACCAGCGCCAGGCCGCGCACGCCGTCGTACAGCCCGGCGAGCGCCTGCGCGAGGTAGCCGCCGTAGGCGTACCCGACGACCGCCAGCGGCTCGTCGGCGACGGCGGCGATCACGTCGGCGAGCGCCGCCACCAGGTCGTCGGCCGAGAGCGCGTCGGGGTTGGCGCGCGACTCGCCGTGCCCGGGCAGGTCGACGTAGATGCGACGGAAGTTGCTCTCCGAGAGCCCCGGCTCGCAGACGGCCTGCATGACGCGGCGATCGATCGCCAGGCCGTGGAGGCACACGATCGGCGGGCCGGAGCCCACCACCTCAACGGCGAGCTCGTGCCCGCGCGTCTCGAGGCGCGTCGTCGTCGCGGCGGGCATCAGAGGTCCGCCGCCCACTGCCACTCGAACGCCTTGTAGTTCTTCGCCTGCGCGGGGTCGACGCTCTCGAGCTGCTTCAGGTACCGGCGCGCGGCGCCGAAGTCGCCCTGCTGGGTGGCGACGACGACGAGCATCTGCAGCGGCAGCGACGGCGGGAAGATCGGCGACGGCGTCTTCAGGCAGCGCTCGAAGTCGCGCCGCGCCTCGCGCAGCTGCTTGTGCTCGTTCCACACCATCGCCACGCGGCAGAAGTCGGCCTGCTCGTTCGGCGGCAGCGCGGCGATCGCGGCGGGCGCGTCGGTGCGCCCCTTCTCGACGGAGCGCTTCCACTCGATGGTCTGCTCCATGTAGTTCTTCACCCCGGCGAAGCTCTGCCCCGACGGGAACTTGGCCAGGTACTTCTCGCCCTCGCGCAGGACCGCGTCATGATCCTTCAGCATGAAGGAGGACATGATGATGTTCTGGGTGATCATCTCGGTCACGTCGGTGCCGGGCATCGCCGGCGGCGGCTTGCGCTCGAGCAGCTCGCGCGAGACCCGACGGAGCAGCACCCAGCGGCGGGCCAGCGACAGCTTTCCTGTCAATCCGAAATAGGCCGTCGCCATCTTCATCGGATCCTTCTCGCTGCTCAGCTGCTCGTAGAGCGCCTTGATGTCGCGGGACTGCTCGAGGTTGCGCAGCGCCTCGAACTCGCGCAGGCGCCCCTCGAGCGCGTCGAGGTCGTGGCTGGCGTAGACGAACGACGGGTCCTCGTTGACCGCCGCCAGCAGCTTCTCGCGGCGCTTCGCGTCGTCGGTCTCGACGACGGCGTCGCCGTAGAGCTCGATCGGCTTCAGGCTCTTCAGCTTGGGCCGCGGGCGCGCGGCGAACTTCACGACGTGCTTCTGCTCGATGCCCGCCGACTTGAGGAGCTCGGTGGTCACGCGATCCTGCAGGTGCAGGAAATCCGACGACGGGCCGTCGACCTTCGCCGTCCCGACGATCTCGCCGGTCTCGACCTTCACGAAGCGCGCGGTGAGGCGCACCGCCGAGCTCGCCTTCTGGTAGGCGCCGGCGACGATCAGCGACGCGCCGAGCAGCTTGCCCACCTTCACCGTCGAGGTCGGATCGAGATCGGCCTTCGAGCCCTGGAGGTTCTGCTCGGCGATCACCTTGTCGATGAAGCTGCGCTCGATGACCTTGAGGCCGGGGACGTCGCGGAGATCGCTCGTCACCGTCTCGCGGATGGCCTCGCCGATCGAGCTCTTGCTCGCGGCGAGATCCTTGAAGGGCATGACGGCGACGGTGGGCGACGAGAGCGCGCGGGCGGCTGGGGCGGCGAGGGCGACGAGGGCGAGCGCGACGGCGGCGGCGAGGCGGCGGATCCCGATCATCGACCCTCCTTCTTGGCGAGCAGGCGGAGCTTCTCCCCGAGGCCGGCGGCAACCTCGTCCTGCGCCTTGAACGGCGAGACGCGCCCCGTGTAGGTCAGCGTGTCGAGCACCTCGCCGTTCTCGACGCGCACGAAGCGCGCGGTGATGCGCATCTGGCCCTTCCACTTCTGGATGCCGCCCTGGATGGCGTACTCGACGCCCTTCAGCTGCCCGAGCTTGGCGACGGTGAGCGAGTCGAAGTGGAAGTCGCCCGCCTTGTCGATCTCGCTGATGTCGCTGTCGAGATCGTTGCGCTCGAGGATGGTCACGTTGGGGACCTTGCCGACGAGGTCGTTCACCGCCGTCTCGGCGATGCCCTTCTCCAGCATCGAGAGCTCGGGATCCGACGACATGTTCTTGAACTTGAGGACCGCGACGCGGAGCGGCCCCTCTTTGACGCCCTGCCCGGGGCGCTGGGTGACGTTGCTGGGGTTGAGGCCGGGGAGCGGCGCCGCGTTCTGCGTCGTCGGCGGCGCGCCGGGGTTCGTCGTCGGCGTCGGCGTCGGGGGCGTGGCCACGTCGCCGGGGCGCGCCGTCACCGTCGGTGGGTCCTTCGGCCTGTCCCGGTCGGGCGGCGGCCGGAGCGCGAAGAAGGCGGCGACGCCACCGACGGCGAGCAGCGCCCCGACGCCGCCGAGGAGCATCGTCGTGCGCCCGCCGCCCGCGCCCGCCCCGCCCGCGTCCGTCGTCGGCGACGCCGCGGCCACCGCCGGCGGCAGCGAGTCGTGCACGTTCGTCGGCGGGATCGCGCTCGGGCTCGACGACGACGGCGCGACGGTCCCGTAGCGGTTCGTCTTGAGGCGCATGAGGACGTCGTCGAGCGCCGCCTGCACCGCCTCCATCGAGCGCAGCCGCTCGTCGGGGCTCTTGGCGCTCATCTGCTCGACGAGGACCACCAGCTCGTCGGGGACGCCGAGCCCGCGCACCCGCAGATCGGGCAGCGGCTCCTGCATGTTCTTCACGACCAGCGAGATGGGATCCTCGGCCTGATAGGGCGCCTGCCCCGAGAGCATCTCGAACAGCGTCAGCCCGAGCGCGTAGATGTCGGCCCGCCCGTCGACGGGCTTGCCCTGCGCCTGCTCGGGCGCCATGTACCCCGGCGTCCCCATGAGCGCCGCCGCGCCGGTGAGCGCCGTCCCGCCCGTCGACACGCGGGCGATGCCGAAGTCGACCAGCTTCACGTTGCCGCGCGCGTCGACGATCAGGTTCGACGGCTTCACGTCGCGGTGGACGATGCCCACGCGGTGCGCGGCGGCCAGCCCGTCGGCGGCCTGGCGCGCGTAGCCGATCGCCAACGCCGCATCGAGCCGCCCCTCGGCGCGCACGATCTTGTCGAGCGGGCGCCCCTCGATGAGCTCCATCACGAAGTAGGGGTTGCCCGCGTCGTCGACGCCGAAGTCGTACACCTGCACGATGTGCGGGTGCACCAATTTGGCGATCGCCTGGGCCTCGCGCCGGAAGCGGGCGACGAAGTCCGGCGTCGAGTCGAGCATCACCTTGATGGCGACGGGGCGGTCGAGCTCGGGATCGCGCCCTCGATAGACGGCGCCCATCCCTCCCTGTCCGAGGAGCTCGAGGTCGACGTAGCGGCCGATCCGCCCCCCGGTCTGCACGTGAGTCCCTGACATGGCCAGGGGATCATACGCGAAGCGAGGGCGAAAGTTCCGGAGGGGCGGCTACGGGGGCGGCAGCGTGAAGCGAATGGCGTCGGAGAGCCCCCAGATTTCGCGCGCCCGATCGACGAGGGTGCGGGCGGCGGCGACGGAGTCGGCGTCGAGGAGCGCCTCGCCGAGGGCCGAGGCCCAGGCGGAGAAGCGCGGGTAGCCGCGCGCCTGCAGCGTCAGGCGGTCGCGCAGCCAGGTCAGGCGCTCGGCGCCAGCGGCCGCGCCCTCGTCGGCGACGCGCGCGATCACCACCAGCGCGAGCTCGAGCGCGTCGCGGCGCAGGCCGTCCTCGCGGAGCTGCTCGACGAGCGCGAGCGGGCCGACGCGCGCCAGCTCGTCGGGGAGCGGCAGCCGGAGCGCGCCGCCGGTGACGAGCGCGCGCGGATCGACGGCGAGGAGGTCGTCGCGGGAGAGGGTGTCGCTGTCGGTGGGGCTCATGCGCTCCTCACGTCACCTCACCTCGGAAAAAAGACGAGATGAAGCTCGTTGTGGCCGGCGATCTGGAAACGGTTCGCCAACATCTGTTCGACGGTGACACGGGTCGAGCGCGCCGACCAGGGATCGTAGATCGTGATCGTCCGCCCCTCGGGATCGGCGTGCGTCGCGAGGACGGCGTGGCGCGTCTGGCCGCCGCTACCGACGCCGAGCGGGACCGCCTTCCCCGACTGGAGCGCCGTGGCGATGGCCGCGAACGCCTCGGGCGTGCGACCGAAGGCTGCGCCGGCGCGTACTCGATCTTTGTCGTCTGCTGGATCTCCCGCAACAGCATGAGGACGTTGTGGGCGCTGAGGCCCGCGCCCTCCTGCCCAGCCCCGTGGGCGTCGGCATATGGACAGGCTGGGCGCCGCCCGGACCGAGGAGGGCGTTCGACTGCTGCTGCGCGCCGACGTAACGCTGCGCCTGATCCTGCTGCGCGACGGAGTCGCTGCTCGAGCGAATCTCGAACGCGAAGATGGGGTCGTACTCCGCCTGGAGGACCTGCGCCGTGGTCGCGCCGCAGGAGTCCTGAAACAGCTGCCGCTGCCCGGGGCCGCCGCTGTCGTCGGTGAGCGTGCAGCGGTAGAGGGTCTCTTTGACGCTCAAGCCGCGGATGCGCGCCGCGAACGCCTGCACCTCGGCGACGGAGCGGCCGGCGGCGAGTGCCTTCCAGAGGAAGCCGCGCGCGACGTTCGACGAGGCGCCGTCGATGAGCTGGCGCACGAGCTGGAACTGCCCCTCGGGGAGCGCCTCGACCTCGGCGCGGGCGACGCGGGCCTGGTGGGCGCCGATGACGCCCTGGGTGGCGAGCGCGTCGGCCATCGCCGCCTCGTCCTCCGCGCTCCAGCGCGCGACGCCGACCTTCTCGCGGAAGAGGGTCTGCAGCATCGAGTAGTCGCGCCGCTCGTCGGGGATCGCCAGCCAGGGCTGGACGAACTCGTACCACTGGCGGAGGTGCGCGACCGTCTCGGGGCGATCGGCGCGCGCCGTGAGGAGGATGTTGAGCGCCTGATCGCAGTAGGCCGTGCGCTTGGCCAGCATCGCGTTCAGCTTCGTCTCGACGAGCGCGCGGAAGGCGCCGGCGTCGGCGAGCTCGGCGAAGGGGGCGAGGCGCGACTCGACCGTCTTGAGCGGCGCGTACCAGGCGGGGATCTCCGGGTTGGCCTCGTTGACGACGGCGAAGAGCTGCGAGCCCTCGCGCGCGAGGAGCGACTGGTAGGCCTGCGCGAGTGGCGACGGCGGAGCGGCGGAGGTGTCGGGCGCGGGCGTCGTCGTCGCGTGCGACGTCGCCTGCGGCTGCTGCGGACGCGCCTGCTGCGTCTCCTGGACCTGCGCCTGCTGCTGGGTCTGTTGCTGCGGCGCGACGGGCGGGGCCTCTCCGCCGCCGCCCTGCCGCTGACCGGCGGGGGCCTGCGGCTGCGCGGGCGCGTCGGTGGCACTTTGTTGTCTAGCACGATCATCGCCCCCCCCGGCGCGGCGCGATCGCCGCCGGGCGACGACGCGCGGGCGCGGGCCTGCTCGAGGCGCTGCCGCTTGTCGCCGATCGCCTGGCGGGCGGCGGCGAGCGCCGCCGCGACGCCGGGGAAGAGCGCGGCGTCGCGCGGCTGGCTGCGCTCGAGGACGGCGACGTAGCGATCGAGGAGCTGCGGCGCGCGCGGGTTGTCTTCGCCGAGCTCGCCGATGCGCTGCGCGACCTCGTCGAGCTCGCGCGCCTTGGCGGCGTCGACGGCGGTGAGCGCGCGCTCGGCCCAGCGCGCGGCGGCGGCGAACAGCCCGCGGCTGCGCTCGCCCGCGCGGTAGGGGCGCGCGCGCTGCGCGACGGCGTTCACGTCGGCTTGCGCGGGCTGCTCGAAGGCGCTCATGAAGAAGGCGCGATCGGCGTCGGCGAGCTGCTCCTGCTCGTCCGTCGGGCCGGGCGCCGCCGGGTTGCGCGACGGGGCGGCGCCGCCGGGCAGCGGCGCGCGGCTGAGGCCCGCGACCGGCTTCTTGCTGATCGGCGCGGCGAGCGCGGCGCTCGGCTGCGCGCCCGCCGCGTGCTCGTTGCCGTCGCCATGCTCGGCGTCGACGACGGCGTCGGCCTTCTCGTCGGCCTCAACCTCGGCCGGATCGCCGGGCTGCGACACCGCCTGCGCCTCGCCGTCGGTGCCCTCCTCGCCAGCGCCCTTCTCGCCCTCCTCGTCCGTCGCGGCGCCGTCGTCGGCCTTGCGCGCGACGACCCCGGCGCGCTGCCCCTGGACGACGTGCGTGAGCTCGTGCGCGAGGAGGCGATCGCCCTCGCGCGTCCCCGGCGCGTACTCCCCCGCGCCGAAGTGAACCGCACCGTCGACGGCAAAGGCGCGCGCGCCGAGCTGCGCCGCCGCCCGCGCCGACGCGCCGTCGTGGTGCACGCGCACGCCGGAGAGGTCGGCCCCGAGGCGGTGGCCCATCCGCGCCTGGGTCGCGGCGTCGAGCGGCGCACCGCCCGTCGTCGGGATGGCCACGCGCGCCTGCGCCTCGGCCGCGCGCTCCGCCTTGCGCTGCACCACGCGACGCTGGATGGCCAGGCGCACGACGTCGCGCCCGTACGCGGAGGGGGACGCCTCGTCGGAGGCCGAGGACGGAGAGGACGCCGGACCAGAGCCCAGCTCACGCTTCGACGGATCGCGCATCCAACGGCGTGCTTCAGCAACGGCCGTGCCGCGCGCCCGCTCCGCGCCGGGCGCGGCGATCGCGGCGCGCGAACTGCTGCGCTTCCGCAACACCGTCTCACCATCGCAACGCGTGCGACGCCTACGGGCTGCGCGAAAAGCGCTAGACGGAAAACGGTCGGGCTAGCGGCCGGTGGCGGGCGTCGGGAAGAGGCCGGCCGAGCGACGCAGCGTGAGGTCCGCGAGCAGGAGGTCGAACCGCGCCTGCGCCAGCGCCACCTCCGTCGAGATCAGCGCGTCCTGCGCCTGCAGCAAATCGAGCTGCGTCGCCGTCCCCGCCTCGTACTGCACGCGCACCAAATCGAGCGTCGACCGCGACAGCTCCACCGACCGCTCCGCCGTCGCCAGCGCCGCCTGCCGCGTGTCCACCGACTGCCGCGCGTTGTACAGCTCGTCGGTGAGCACGTCGCGCGCCTGCTCGAGGCGCAGCCGGTTCTCGCGCTCGACCGCCGCCGCCTGGTGCCGGGCCGCGTCGCGCAGGCCGCCCTCGTAGATCGCCCAGTCGAGCTGCAGCCCCACGTTCCACGCGTAGTTGTCGCCGGCGAAGCCCGGGTAGTTGAAGAAGCGCAGCAGGCCGAACGCCGACAGCGACGGCGCCCAGCGCCACGTCGCGGCGTTCTTCTGCGCGTGCGCCGCCTCGATGCCGCGCTGGTAGGCGGTGTACTCCGGCCGCAGCGACAACGCCTCGCGCGCCAGGTCCTGCACCGACTGCTCCTTCACGTCGAGGCGCGCCGGCGGCACGACCTTGAACGGCTCCTTCAGCTGCACCAGCGTCGTCAGCTGGCGATAGGTCTGCGAGCGGATGTCGTTCGCCTCGCGCAGCGCCTGCTGCGCGCGCACCAGCGCCAGCTCGGCGCGCATCACCTCGACCTTGTTCACCACGCCCGCCTCGAGGCGCGCGCGCGCGTTGTCGAGCGTCTTCTGCGCCACCTCGATGCCGTGCGTGCGGGCGCCGACGAGCTCCTCGGCGCCCGCGGCGGCGAAGAAGGCCTGCGCCGTCCCGACGAGCACCGACGCCTCGGTGACCTTGTAGGTCGCCTCCGCCGACGAGTAGTTGCGCCTGGCCGCCTTCAGCCCCTCGTACGCGTAGGGCACGACCAGCGGCACCGTCGCCGACGCGGCGAAGTCGAGCTGGTCGGCCTTCTGGATCACGATGGCCCCCTGCCCGCTCTGCGCCATCGCGCCCTGCTCGACCTGGGTGATGTAGGTCTGGAGCGGCGCCGCGTTGGTCACGCCGGAGGCGATGGTCGCCGTCGCCAGGCCGGTGAGGGCGGGGGTGATCTGCTTGGTGAACGACGAGGCGTCGAAGACGACCTCGCGCCAGTTGCGCGTGTACTTCGCCTGGATGCCCACCGTCGGCAAGAGCGGCGCCCAGGCCTGCTCGATGCCGACCGCGCTCTGCGCCAGGCGCTCTTTTGCTTGACGCAAATCGTAGTTGTTGCGCCGCGCGATGCTGAGGGCCTCGTCGAGCGTCAGCGGGCGCTGGGCACGCGCGGGCGCAGCCGCCCCGGCGACGGAGGCGAAGGCAATCACGATAGACAACAATCGAGTCTGCATGAGGGTCCTTTCAGCGGAGCGCTGCACTTTTAACGTCAAACAGGAATCCGGTCCACTGGGGCGATCCCGTCCCAGAGCGTGTCGACCATCTGCCGGACGAACGGCCCCGGCGGCATCGGGCGGTACTGCGTCGCCTCCGTCATCAGGCCGAAGAAGACGTAGTTGAGCGTCGCGCCGAGGAAGAGGCGCGCCACCATCTCGGGGCTCGCCTCGCGCAGCCGGCCGGCGCGCATCTCGGCGGCGAAGACGTCGCGCGTGCGCTTGAGCAGCACGAGCGGCGGCGGCTCCTCGCCGCGGAGCATCTCGGGGAGCTCGCACGCGGCGGCGGGGTTCGAGTAGGTCATCATCATGAGCGGCATGAGCTGCCGGTAGAAGGCGATGGCCGCGAGCCCGGCCTGGTAGATGCTCTCCTTCACCGGCACCTCGCCGCCGACGCGCGCGGCGAAGTCGTTCAGCCACGGGACGTCGTGCGCGTCGTGGGCCATGGCCGCGCGGAAGAGGTCGGCCTTGGTCTTCCAGCGCTTGAAGATCGACCCCTCGGAGACGCCCGCCTCGGCGGCCACCTCGGCGGTGGTCCCCTCGAGGCCGCGACGCAGGAACACCGCGCGCGCCGCGCGGATGATGCTGTCGTCGCTGATGGTCGGTTTGCGCGCCATGACGCCCTGGCCGGCGATAAGTGAGTGCTCACTCACTTATCCGGATGCGTCATGAGTAACGACTCATTCGTTCACGCGCAACGGAAAATTTTAGTCGTCGGCTTCGAGCGCTTCCAGCGCCCCGCGCAGCTCGCCGAGGGCGTGGTTGTCGCGCGCCTTCGTCGCCACGGCGATCCCGCGCTCGAGCACCGCGCGCGCCTCGTCGCGCCGCTTCAGCGACGACAAGAGGTTGCCGTGCATGAGGTACTGCGCGACGTACTCCGGGCGGCGCCGCTCGAGCTCGGCGAACTCGGCGGCCGCCTCGTCGAGGCGACCGCTGTTCTTGAGCTCGAGCGCGAGCCCGTAGCGGCGGAAGGCGTCGTCGGGCTGCTCGGCGACGAGCTTTTGGATGACCTCGAGGCGCGTCGGCATGGTCGGGCCAAATCGTATACAATCGGCGGGACGTGCGCTATCGGCTGCTCATCGTCGACGACGACCCGCTGAACCTCGACGCGCTCGCCCGCGTGCTCAAGCACGACTACGACCTCACGCGCGCGGAGTCCGCCGATCAGGCGCTCGAGATCCTCCGCAGCGAGGGGCGCCACATCGACCTCATCCTCGCCGACAAGTCGATGCCGGGGCGCTCGGGCGTCGAGCTCCTCGAGGAGGCCAAGCGCCTCACGCCGGCGATGCGCATCGTCCTCACCGCCTACCCCGACGCCAGCGACCTCATGGAGGCGATCAACCGCGGCGAGGTCTACCGCTACGTCACCAAGCCCTGGAGCCCCGAGGAGCTGAAGGTCGTCATCCAGCACGCGCTCGAGCACTACCAGCTCGGGCGCGACAACGCCGAGCTGATCGCCGAGCTCAAGCGCAAGAACGCGGAGCTCAAGGCGATGGCCACGCGCGTGGCCGACGCCTTCCTGCGGCGCCTCGACGACAAAGGCGCGGCCGCCGCCGAGGCGGGGCGCGCCGACGACGATCGCGAGCTGGCGCTGCGCGACGTGCTGGCGGCAGCCGCCTACCCGACGGTGAAGAGCGCCGCCCGCGCCATCGTGCAGACGCTCACGCGCGCCCGCGAGCGGCTGCGCGCGCCGGCGAACGGCGACGGCGAGCTGGCGGTCGGCCCCGACTACTTCGACGTGGTGGCGCGCGAGTGCCTCGTCGAAGCGCGCCGCATCCTCTCGGTGGTCGCGGAGATCGATGAGCTCTCCGAATAGCGTCTAGCGCAAAATGGATCCCTCATTCTCGGCGGCGGCGGTGGCGGCGCAGGTGCTCGAGCACCTGGAGCGTCGGCGCGCCGAGCTGGTCGCCGGCGACGACGCGAAGACGGCCGCCGAGGTCGAGGCGGCCCTGGTCCCCGTCGAGCAGGCCTACCGCGAGGCGGAGCTGCCCGCGCCCTACTTCGCCGCGCTCAAGAAGGAGCTCGTCGCCGTCCTCCCGTCGGAATGGCTGCGCGTCGCGCGCCGTTACAGCTCCAAAGAGGCCAATGACTACGGGCTCTGGCGCGGCGGCGACCCCGTCGCCCGTCTCACCTACGTGCTCGTCGGGCTGGTGCTCGGCGGGCTCATCCTCTGGGCGCCCTTCATCCCCATCTGGGAGAAGTGGTTCCCCTTCGCGCTGGCCGTCGCCGGCTGGTGGCTCCCCGACGCGCAGATCGCCTTCCACAAGCGCCGCTACGCGCGCGCGCTCGGCGGCATCGTCGCGCAGCTCGGCCGCGCCCAGCCGATGCTCGACGAGTCCATTTCGGTCAAAGCCCTCCTCCAATCGGAGAACCCATGAGTGACGACATCATCCGACCGCGCGTGCCGTTCGACCGGCAGCGCGTGACCGGGCTCCTCGGCCGCCTGCTGAAGTGGCTGTTCAAGAAGAAGGTCACCTGGATCGCCATCGGCGTCCTCTTCGTCGCCTACTGCGGCCCCAGCGCCTGCACGACCTACGTGCCGCCGAACTTCGTCGGCATCAAGCAGGTCTTCTACGGCTCGTCGGCGGGTATGAAGAGGGAGCCGTTCGGCCCCGGCATCCACTTCCTCGCGCCCGGCGTCGAGCGCATGCACCTCTTCCCGGCCGACCTCCAGCTCATCAACTTCACCGACTCGCCGTCGGAGGCGTCGGTCCGCTCGCGCTCGGCGCCGTCGATCAAGATCCAGACCAGCGACGGCTACAACGTCCAGCTCGACGTCTCGCTGCTCTACCGCATCGAGGACGCCTACAAGGTCATCACCGAGTCGGGCCCCGGCCGCTCGTTCGAGGATCGCCTGGTGGTGCCGCGCGCCGACCGCATCCTGCGCAAGACGCTCGGCGAGCTGAACGCCGAGGAGTTCTATCAGGGCCCGCGCCGCGTCGAGAAGTCGCAGCTCGCGCACGATCTCCTGAAGGCGGAGCTGGCGGTGCAGGGGCTCGCCGTCGAGAGCGTGCTGGTGCGCCGCTACGTCTACGACTCGCGCTACCAGCAGCTCATCGAGGGGCGCAAGATCAAGGACCAGACGGTCTTTTTGCGTCAAGCAGAAGCGAAGGCGGCCATCGAGCAGCGCAAGCGCGACACCGCCGTCGCCGAGGGCAAGGCGCAACAGGAGATCGAGCTGTCGCGCGGGCGCGCCGAGGTGGAGAAGCTGCAGGCGCAGGCCGACCTCTATCGGCGCAAGAGGGCGGCCGAGGGCAAGCTGCTCGTCGAGCTCGCCGAGGCGAAGGGGACGCAGCTCGAGAACAGCGCGCTGCAGGGCGCGGGGAGCGAGAACATGGTCGGGCTCAAGATGGCCGACGTCTTGCGCGGGGTGAAGGTGATGGTGCTCAGCTCAGACGGCGCGGCGGGGACCAACCCGCTCGACGTCGCCACGACCCTCCGCCGCTTCGAGGTGAAGTGATGCGCGCGGCCCTCGCGATCGTGATCGCGCTCTCGACGAGCGCCTGCGTCAGCCACACCACCGGCGAGACCGAGGTGGGCGTGCTGGTCTGCAAGATCTCCCTCGGGTGCGCCAAGAAGGGCGTGCAGGATCAGCTCTACCCGCCGGGCTCGACGAGCTTCTTCGCCCCCTTCATCCGCGACTTCTACACCTTCGACACCAAGGTGCAGAACCTCGAGATGACGCTAGACAAGAAAAGGGGCGATCGCGCCCACGCCGACGACCTGCAGCTCAAGACCACCGACGGCAACGACATCTCGATGGACGTCACCGTGGTGTGGACCATCGACTCCAAGATGGCGCCGACGCTGCTCCAGCGCGTCGGGCAGTCGACCGCCGAGGTGAAGGAGAAGCTGGTGCGCCCCGTCGCGCGAACGCTGGTGCGCGACGTGCTGAACGAGCTCGACTCCGAGAGCGTCTACAACTCCGACAAGCGCTTCGAGAAGGCGGAGAAGGCGCGCGAGACGCTGCAGAAGGCGCTGGCGCCGTCGGGGGTGCTGATCTCGCAGGTGATCCTGCACGAGCACCGCTTCCACCCCGAGTACGAGAAGGTCATCCACGATCGCAAGCTCGCCGAGCAGCGCGCGCAGCAGCTGAAGTCGGAGGCCGACGCGGCGCTGGAGGAGGCGCGGCGCAACCTCGAGACGGCGCGCGGCAAGGTGGCCTCCGACATCGCCGCGGCGACGGGCGCGCTCGAGCAGGCCAAGCTCGCGGCCGACGCCGAGTACTTCTCGCAGCAGCAGAACGCCGACGCCATCGTCGCCGAGCGCGAGGCCAAGGCGAAGGCCATCGCCAAGCGCAACGAGGCGCTCCGCGGCTCGGGCGGGCGCGCGATGGTGAAGCTGCGCATCGCCGAGGCGCTCGAGGGGAAGTCGATCGTGCTGGTCCCCGGCGGGGGGAGCGGCATCGGGCTCAACAAGCTCGACGTGAACAAGCTGCTCCAGTCGGCGGCGGTGCAGGCCGAGGTCACCGCGAAGGACAAGGACGAGTAGCGGCTCGTGCTATATCCATCGACATGAAGCGGGTCGAGGTCTACAGCCGTCGCGGCTGCTGCCTGTGCGACGACGCGAAGGAGACGATCGCCCGGGTGGCCGAGGCCGCCGGGGTGGCGATCGAGCTCGTCGACGTCGACATCGCGCGCAGCCCGTCGCTCACGCTGACCTATGGGCACCACATCCCGGTGGTGTTCGTCGACGGGCGCGAGATCGGACGGCTGAAGCTGGACGAGCCGACCGTGCGCGCGGCGCTCACCGACGCGGGAGAGGCGGCGACCCATGGCTGAGCAGAAGCAGCCAGCCCTGACACCGCTGGCGCTCGTCGTCTACGCGCTCACCGGCGCGCTGATCGTGACGATCGTGGTCCTGTTCGCGCTCGCGCTGCCCGACGCGGCGTCGCGCGCGCGCGAGGGGCGGCGGCGCACCCTCGAGTCGCCCTGCGAGGAGCTGCGCCCGACGTCGGTGAACGACGCGCTCGGGCGGATCCCGGCGCGCGCCCCCGACTTCACGGTGAAGGACTACCTCGGGCGCGAGCTGCGCCTCTCGTCGCTGCGCGGGCAGGTGGTGCTGGTGAACTTCTGGGCGACGTGGTGCAAGACCTGCGTCGTCGAGATGCCCTCGATGGAGCGGCTCGTCGAGAACATGCGCGGCAAGCCCTTCCGGCTGCTGGCGGTCAGCGTCGACGACTCCTGGAACGAGGTGCGCGAGTTCTTCGCCAAGGGGACGCCGCTCGACGTCTACCTCGACGCGAACCGCGAGATCCCCAAGCAGTACGGGACGGAGAAGTTCCCGGAGTCGTTCCTGATAGACAAAAATGGCGACATCCGCTACTACATCGTCTCCGATCGCGACTGGTCGCGGCCCGAGGTGGCGGCCTGCCTCGACGCGATGATGAAGTAGCGACGGCCGCGCCGGCGGGCACCCCGAGCACCGCGCGCGGCTCGACGGGCCCACCGGCGGAGACGGGCCCGAGGGGGAGCTCGTTCGTGCGGCGCACGCTCGGCCAGCCGGCGCAGCAGCCGATCGGCCAGGGGCCGAGCGACCTCAGCGAGGCGGGAGCTGCGCGTCGACGAGGATCTCGTCCGTCTTGTACGGCACGAAGCCGAGCGCTCGATAGAGCGGCAGCGCCTTCGGGTGATCGAGCGTCTGGGTGTGCACCCACAGGCGACGCGTGGCGCTCGACGCGAAGGCGCGGCGGATCGCCCCGTCGAGGAGCCAGGGCCCGAGCCGCCGCCCGATGAACGCCGGCATGAGCCCGAAGTAGGCGAGCTCGACGTCGCCGCGCGCCGCCTCCTCGCGCCGATCGAGCTCGGCGTAGCCGGCCGGCACGCCGTCGACCATCGCCACGTGCACCTCGACGCGGGCGTCCTCGAGGATGGCGCCGAGCGCCGCGTCGTCGAGGCGGCGACGGTCGACCCACAGCCACGGCGCGCCCACGCTCTCGTAGAGCCAGCGGTAGTAGCCGATCGGGGGGCGGCGCGCGTGCACGAGCGCCACGCCGTCGGTCGGCGGCGCGACCGGCGCGCCCGTCGGAGGGGCCAGCATCTCGAGGTAGGTGACGGTCGTCGGGATCAGGCTCATGCGATTTATTGTCTATCCTAAAATCGCGAGTTCAGCAGGAAGTAGACCTGGTTCGAGCCGCCCGACATGATGCCGTAGGCGTACCCGAGCTGCAGCGCCGCCGGGAAGTACCAGGCGTACTGGAGCTCGCAGATCAGCTCCGCCCCGACGCCGACCTTCACCTGATCCCAGGCGAACCCCGACGCGAAGGCCCCTCCCGCGTCGACGAACGCCTTGCCGTGGAGGCGCCGGAAATAGAGCGGCAGGGTCTTGTAGAGCCCGCGCTCGATCCAGGCGATGGGGAAGCGCAGCTCGGCGTTGAGGACGTGGAACTGCGTGCCGACGATCGAGCTCGGCGCGTAGCCGCGCAGCGACGCGCTCCCCGGGCGGCTGAAGTCGACGATGGCGCGCAGGAGGTCCTGCTGCGGGTAGCCCCCGAGGACGAAGCCGGCGCGGCGATCGGGGTCGCCGCCGGAGATGCCGCCCGAATAGGCGAGCGCCAGCACCTGGCCGCGCGTCCAGCGCCAGCGACGGGGGAGGTGGAGGTACTCGGCCCAGCGCCAGGTCAGCGTGTAGACCTCGCGCGTGGCGCCGAGATATCGCGAGCCGATCGAGACCGAGAGGCTGACGTCGCGCCCCTCCTCCGCCGAGACCGAGTAGAGGAAGCGGCGGGCGTTGGTGAAGGCGAGCGAGAGCGAGAAGCCGGCGGCGCGGTCGGCCTCGGGGTAGCGCGGGACGGGGGCGTTGGGGTCGGGCTCGGGGATCGGCGTCAGGTTGCGCGAGAGCGCCAGGCTGTAGGAGAGGCCGAGGTCGAGCGCACCGACGGTGCGACGCACGAGCGGCAGCCCGACCGAGACGCCGAGCGACCAGGTGTCGTCGTCCCACCCGCGGTCGATTCCGTCAATCACGAATCCGCCGCGCCGGAGGAGCGAGCGCGAGACGCCCAGGTTCAGCGACGGCCAGAGCTGGCGATAGGCGTAGTTGAACGCGAAGCTGGCGGCGCCGGCGCGGCCGGTGTTGACGCCGATCGACAGCGACCAGGCGTGGTGCCCGACGAGATCGGTGCCCGAGAACGCCAGGCCGAGCACCTGCCCGTAGGCGTCGGGCAGCGAATAGGGGCGCACCAGGAAGGGGTAGATCGTCCAGGCCGGGTTGTAGCGGCGCGTGGGGCGCGGCGGCTCGACGGGAACCGGCGCCGCGTCGGGGCGATCGAGGAGCGGCGGCGCAGCCGGCCAGAAGCGCGCGGGGTCGAGCGGCGCGACCTCCAGCGTGTAGCCGTCGGCGCGGAAGCCGACCCAGGCGACGCTGCGGCCGTCGGGCGAGGGGGCCGCGTCGAAGACGCCGCCGAGGACGTTGGTCGCCTGGTAGAGCGTCCCCGTCGCGCGCTCGAGCGCGTAGAGGTTGAAGACGTCGGTGCGATCGGAGCTGAAGTAGAGCCAGCGCCCGTCGCTGGAGAAGCGCGGCTCGAGGTCGAGCGCGCGATCGGCGGTGACGCGGGTGAGGGCGCGCGTCTCGCGATCGAGCGTCCAGACGTCGCGGTAGCCGCCGGTGCGCCACCACGAGAAGGCGATGGTCTTGCCGTCGGGGGAGAAGGCGGGCGTGTAGACCTGCTCGTAGCCGCGCGGCGGGATCAGCTCCTCGTAGCGGCCGGTCGGGACGTGCAGGAGGCCGAGGCCGCGCGAGGTGCCGCGGTTGACCTCGAAGGCGACCCAGGCGCCGTCGGGCGAGAGGGCCGGGTGGGCGGCGCGCAGCCCGTCGGTGAGGCGGCGCTCGCGCCTTTCCTGTCTATCGTAAAGGTAGACGTCGGCGAAGGCGTTGATGGTGCGCCAGGGCTGCACCGCCGAGTAGACCATCCAGCGCCCGTCGGCGGAGAGGCGCGGGCCGCTGGCGCCGTCGACGGCGAGCTCGGTGCGCGCGCGGCCGCTGGCGGGATCGACGGCGCGGATCTCGGCGCGCGCGTGGCCGTCGTCGGCGTGGACGAGGAGCGCGGCGCCGTCGGGGGTCCACTCGGGGCGCTCCACCGACGGGTGCGGGCCGACGAGGAGCCGCGCCTCGGTGAGCCCGCGCCCGGCGAGCGCGTCGCGCTGGGCGCGGTAGCGGCGCTCGAGCTCGCGACGGAAGTCGTCGTAGAGCGACACCCAGGTCTCGGTCGCGCGCGGCCCGGCGGCGCCGGCGCGGATGGCGCGCCGCAGGCTGCGGTTGATGGCGCCCGGCACGCAGGCGCGCCCGTAGTCCTCGTAGAAGCGGCGCAGCGTCACCTCGCCGTAGCGCGCGGCGACGTAGCGCATGAAGGCGGCGCCGTAGAGGTAGGGCGAGTTGCCGTAGGGGAACTGGATCGGCGAGTGCGCGATCTGGTCGATGCGCTGCAGGCGCCCCTCCAGCGCCGCGGCCCGCAGGTACATGTTCCACAGCGACGAGCGCAGGCGGCCGGCGCTGGTGCGCTCGGTCTCCTCGAAGACCGCCAGCCCCTCGATGAGGAAGCGCGGCGCCGTCTGGTTCGGCGCGTAGAGGACGCCCAGCCCGCCGAGGCCGAGCACGGCGTTGACCACCGTCGCGCAGACGCCGCCGATCGTGCCGATGTGGAGGACGTGGGTATATTCGTGGACAAAAATGGCGCGCAGCCAGTCGTCGAAGTCGGCGAGCTCGCTGCGATCGTCGGGCGCCGTGGCATAGAGGCGCACTTGCGGGTAGGGCTGCACCGTCGCGGCGCCGTTGGCGTCGTCGGTGTCGTCGGTGATCAGCACCTCGGTGCGGCGGCGCGCCGAGAGCCCCGGGCCGAGGATCGCCGTGAGCTCGCGGTGCGCCGCCTCGGCGACGGTGGCCAGCCGCTGGGCGAGCGCACCCTCGCCGCCGTCGGGGTCGATGCGCGTCGGCAGCTCGTAGTAGGTGATGCGAAAGTGGTCGGTCTGGATGGTGCGGTAGCGGCGCGCGGGATCGTCGGCGCGCGCGGCCGTCGTCGCCGCGACGACGAGCAGCAGCGCCGCGACGAGCGCGCGCCTCACAGGTCGGTCGCGAGCACGCGATTGACGGTGCGGAAGCGGAGCGCGTCGTAGAAGCGATCGGCCGCTGCGTTGCCGCTCCACACCGTGAGGAGGAGCTGCGTGGCCCCGCGCGCCTTCGCCCACGCCGCCGCCGCGTCGAGGAGCGCGCGGCCGTGCCCGCGCCGCCGCGCCGTCCGCGCGACGATGATCTCCTCGACGTGCGCGCGCCGCATCCCGACCAGCGTGGGATCGGCCGGCGTGTCGTACACCCGCACCGACACCATCCCCAAGAGGCGGCCTTTCGAATTCTCGACGACGAGCAGCGCGCGCGCGCGGTCGACGAGGATGGCGCGCAGCCGCTTGGCGTTGTGGCGCCGCGCCTCGCGCCGCCCCGCCTCCGTCGACGAGAAGAAGCGCGGCGCCAGGCGCGCGTGCGCCGCGGTCATCTCCTCCCACAGCGACAGCACCGCCTCCTCGTCGTCGAGCCGCGCCGCCCGGACCGTCGTCGGCGGCGGCGCGTTCTGTCGACGGGCGCGCGTCACGTCACCGCGGCGGCGGGAACGCCTCGGCGAGCACCCGCTCGATGTCGCGCCGCGCGACGGGCTTGCGCAGGAAGTAGTCCGCGCCGAGCGAGCGCGCCTGCATCTCCGTCGCCGACGCGCTCTCGGTGGTGCAGACGACGATCTTGGTGCCGAGAAAGCCCTGATCCTCGCGCACCCGCTTGATCAGCTTCATCCCGTCGAGGATCGGCATGTTGAGGTCGACGAACAGGAGGTCGTAGTGGGTCTGCGCGAGCAGGCGCAGCGCCTCCAGCCCGTCGGGCGCCTCGTCGACCTCGGCGACGTAGCGGCGCAGCGCGAGCGCCAGGAGCTGCCGCATCGCCGGCGAATCCTCGACGATGAGCGCGCGCATCGCCATCGGCGTCGGCATCAGGCGACCTCGCCGAGGTGCCCGCGATCGGCGCCCAGCCGCGCGCGCGCCTCTCGCAGGAACGGCAGCATGCGTCGCACCAGCTCGTCGGGGCGCTCGAGCTGCACGTTGTGCCCCGCCGCCGGGATCACCTCGAGCGGCGCCGCCGTCGGGATGCGCCCGGCGAGCACCTGGCCGTGCGCGAGCGGCACCACGCGATCCTCCTCCGGCCACACGAGCAGCGTCGGCGCGCGCACCGCCTCGGCCTCGACGCGCGCCGGGTCGTTGCGCAGCATCGCCTGCATCGCGGCGTAGGCGGCCTCGCGGCCCCCGGGGCGGTTGAGCCGCGCCCAGACGTAGTCGACGAAGGCGTCGGTGACCGGGCGCGGATCGCGGAAGTGATCGCGCAGCATCATGCGCTTGACGTCGCGGCGCGTGACCGCGGTCAGCCAGAGGAGCCGCCCGACGACGGGCGCCGACAGGATGCGCCCCTCGACGGGGACCGGCAGCGGCAGCGCCGCCGCCGAGATCAGCACCAGCGCCGCCACGCGCTGCGGGCGGCGCGCCGCCAGCGAGAGCGCCACCGCGCCGCCCATCGAGTGGCCGACGACGATGGCCTGCTCGACGCCGAGCCGGTTGAGCACCTCGTCGACGATCGCCGCCTGCGCGGGCGCGTCGTAGCCGAAGAGGTGCGGCGCCGGACGATCGCTCTCGCCGAAGCCGGGCAGATCGAGCGCGATCACGTCGAGCTGCTCCTCGTCGACGGGGAGCAGCGGCAGGACGTCGCGCCAGGTCCAGTGCGACATCATGAAGCCGTGCAGGAGCACGACCGGCGTCGTCCCCCGACGGTGGCCGGCGCGAGGCCGGTGGACGAAGACGCGTCCCTGAGAGGTGTCGACGAACCGGCCCGGAAGGCTCACGCCGCGTTTTTAGCACGCCGACCGCCCTCGCGTGCATAGCTCGACGACCGAGAGGGTCCGACGTCGGCATTGGCAAGCGACCCCGGTTCCGTATACAACCGCGGCCTGAAGGAGGCAGAAACGATCATGTTCAAGAAGCTGGGTGCAGTCCTCGTGATGGCGGGCGCTCTGTCGCTCGGAGCGGGTTGCGACGAGAAGAAGGAAGAGAAGAAGGCCGAGCCCGCCAAGACCGAGCCGGCTCCGGCGCCGACCCCGGCCCCGGCGCCGACCCCGGCCCCGACGGCGGCTGGCGGTGACGGCGGCGCGGCGGCGAAGGCCGCTCCGGCTCCCGCGGGCGACACCAAGGCCGCCCCGGCCCCGGCGGGCGACACCAAGGCCGCCCCGGCTCCGGCGGGCGACACCAAGGCCGCTCCGGCCCCGGCGGGCGACACCAAGGCCGCCCCGGCTCCGACGGGCGACGCGAAGAAGAAGTAAGCAGCCCTTCTTTTTCGCTCGACAAAAAGGCCACCTCGACCGCGCGTCGGGGTGGCCTTTTTTGTCTAGCGCGTTGCCATCAGGCGATCGCCTCGCCCGCGGAGCGCAGGAGCTCCTCCGGGTAGCGCGTCTGCATGTACTCCTGCACCAGCTGCTCGATCTCCGCCGACGTCGCCAGGCTGAGCGCCTGCTCGGCGAGCTCGCGCGCCGCCGCCAGCTTGGTCCCGCGCAGCACGCTCTTCACGATCGGGATCGACGTCGAGTTCATCGACATCTCGTCGATGCCGAGCCCGACCAGGATCAGCGAATAGAGCGGCTCCCCCGCCATCTCGCCGCACAGCCCGACGCGGATCCCCGCCGCGTGCGCCGCGTCGACGACGTTGCGGATCATGCGCAGGATCGCCGGGTGCAGCGGGTGATAGAGGTACCCGACGTGCTCGTTCACGCGGTCGATCGCCAGCGAGTACTGGATGAGGTCGTTCGTGCCGATTGACATGAAATCGGCCTCACGCGCGAGCAGATCGGCGACCATCACCGCCGACGGCATCTCGACCATGATCCCGATCGGCAGCTTCGAGTCGTAGGGGTGCCCCTCGCGGTCGAGCTCGGCCTTGGCCTCGTCGACCATCGCCTTGGCCTCGCGCAGCTCGCCCACGCCCGAGATCATCGGGAACATGACACGCATCCGCCCATGCACCGACGCGCGCAGGAGGCCGCGGAGCTGCGCCTTGAACAGCTTGCGCTCGCGCAGGCAGAGGCGGATCGACCGGAGGCCCAGCGCCGGGTTCTCCTCGACGGCGCCCGCCGCGCCGAGCAGCGACGTCACCGCCGGCGCCTGCTTGTCGCCGCCGAGGTCGAACGTCCGGAACGTCGCCGGGTAGGGGTGGAGCCGCCGCAGCACGCCGCGCGCGTGCATGAAGTGCTCCTCCTCCTTCGGCAAATCCGGTCTATCCAAAAAGAGGAACTCGGTGCGGTAGAGGCCAATGCCCTCGGCGCCGTGCTCGAGCGCCGCCGGGACCTCCTCGACGATCTCGACGTTGGCGTAGAGGCGCACGCGCGCCCCGTCCTGCGTCTCCGCCGGGAGGTCGCGGTTCTGGCGCAGCTCGCGCACGAAGGCGACGTGCGCGCGCCCCTTGCCGCGGTACTCCTCGATCTCCGCCGCCGTCGGGCGCACGAACACGCGCCCCTGGATGCCGTCGACGATGAGGAGGTCGCCGTTGCCGACGTGCTCGGTCACCGTCTCGAGGCCGACCACCGACGGGATGTCGAAGGCGCGCGCCAGGATCGCCGAGTGCGAGGTCTTGCCGCCGACGTCGGTGACGAAGGCGCCGCAGGCCTGGCGGTGCAGGCTGGCGGTGTCGGCCGGCGAGAGGTCGTGCGCGACGATGATCGCGCCCTCGGGCGGCAGCTCGCGCGTCTCGAGGTCGACGCCGATGAGGTTGCGCAGGATGCGCTCGCCGACGAAGTCGACGTCGCTGCGCCGCTCGCGGAAGTAGTCGGCCTCGACGGTGTCGAAGACCGCCTTGATTTCGTCGACGGTCTTGCGCAGCGCCCACTCGGCGTTGATGCGCTCCTCGCGGATGCGCCGCTTCGTCGGCACCACCACGTGCTCGTCGCGCAAGATCAGCTGGTGCGCCTCGAGGATCAGGAAGTGCTCGTCCCCTTCCTTCTCGGCGAGCTTTTTTGATAGACGAGAAAGCTGCTCGGCCGAGGTCTCCAGCGCCGCCTCGAAGCGCGCGATCTCGCTGTCGGCCTCGTCGGGCTCGATGTGCCGCTTCGGCGTCTTGATCTTCCGCCGATCGATGACGAACGCCCGCCCCACGGCGATGCCCGGAGACGCCGCCACCCCTTGCAGGATGCGCGGACCTCCGTCGTCGCCGCCGCCGCCCCCCTCCGACCGCTCGTCGTTCACGCGGTTCGCCCCTCTAGTCCTCGCCGAACTTCTCGTTCACCAGCTTCGCCAACGCCTCGACCGCCGGCTTCGCGTCGTCGCCGTTCGCCTTGACGGTGATCCAGGTGCCCTTCGCGGCGACCAGCATGAGCACGCCCATGATGCTCTTGCCGTTCACCTCCTGGCCGTCCTTCTCGACGGTGACGGCGGAAGAGAACTTGTTCGCGGTCTGCACGAACTTGGTGGCCGCGCGCGCGTGCATGCCCAGTTCGTTCTGGATCAGCACCCGCTCGCTGTGTGTGGCCATATTCTTGTCTAGCTCCTTCGGATGTGGATGCTCTTCACCGCCGTCGCCAAGAGCTCCTCGGCGAGCGGGATCGCGCCCTGCGCGCGATCGGCGGTGGCCAGCTTGAACAGCATCGGCATGTTCATGCCGGTCAGGACCACGCTCCGTCCCCCACAGGTGCGACAGCAGAGGTACGGCGTCGACCCCTCGAGGTCGACGAGGAACAGCACCTCCTCGGCGTCGCTCTCGCGCACCGCCTCTTCGATGCGCTCCTGGGTGCGCGTCTTCGCCTCGCCGATGGGCACGGCGATGGTGTGGACGTCGAGCGTCCCCACCATGCGCTCCGCCGCGTCGACCATGTCGGCCCCCGCGCTGCCGTGCGTGACGACCACGATCGCGGTCTTTCTCTCGCCCATGGGCTTAACCTCTTGCTCCGCGTCGTGCGACGACGCGCGCCCACGCCGCGCAAGGACGAGTCGCTTCTGTCGCGCGTCGTCGCACCGCTACGCTGGTCATTCGGCCCTCCCGCGCGCGAGGTCGCGATGCCTCACCGTCAGAGGATGGCGTCGCGGCAGCCGTTTCGCCAGCGCCTCGACGACGGCCACCGAGCGGTGCCGACCGCCGGTGCACCCGACGGCGATGGTCAGGTAGGCCTTGCCCTCACGCTCGGCGCGCGGGAGCAGGAACTCGATCAGCCGCTGGGCGTGCTCGAGGAACTCGTTGGCGTCGGCGTTGTCGAGCACGAACTTCGCGACGTCGCGCTCTTCCCCGGTGTGCGCCGAGAGCCCCTCGACGAAGTAGGGGTTGGGCAGGAAGCGCACGTCGAGGACGACGTCGGCCTCGGCGGGCAGCCCGTGCTTGAACCCGAAGGAGAGCAGCGTCACCCCGAGGACGTCCGCCGTCCGACGGTAGCGCTCCTGGATGACGCCCTTCAGCTGATGGACGTTCAGGTTGGCGGTGTCGACGAAGGCCCCCGCCTCCTCGCGGAGGCCGCGCAGGATCTCGCGCTCGCGCGTGATGCCCTCGCGCAGATCGTCGCCGGCCAGCGGGTGGCGCCGCCGCGTCTCGGAGTAGCGCCGCACCAGGATCTCGTCGCTGGCGTCGAGGAACAGCACCTCGAGGTGGTGCCCGGCGCGCCGCAGATCGGCGAAGACGTCGTGGTACCCCGAGAGGAAGCCGCCCTCGCGCGCGTCGACGCCGAGCGCCGCCGCCTCCGCCTCCCCCGTCGCCGCCAGCAGCTCGACGAAGCGCCCGACCAGCGGCAGCGGCAGGTTGTCGACGCAGTAGAAGCCGAGGTCCTCGAGCGCGCGCAGCGCCGTCGACTTCCCCGCGCCGGAGACGCCCGTCACCACGACGATGCGCATCGGCTGGGCCATCTCACTCCACCTCGTCGATCGGCCGGCGCGCCTCGGGGAACAGCCCCGAGCCTTCGCGATCGCCGCCCGTGCCGGTGTCGATCTCGCCCGATCCACCGACGGAGTTGTCGATGAGCGCGCGGTTCAGGCGCTCCTGGAACTCCCGCGCCGAGTGCTTGCCCTGGTACTTGAGCAGCTGATTGCGCGCGGCGACCTCGATGATCGAGGTGATGTTGCGGCCGGGTCGGATGGGTACGCGCAGCATGGGGATGGGGACATCGAGGATGCTGTGGCGAAGCTCCTCGACCCCCAGGCGATCGTACTCCTCCTCCTCGTTCCACTCCACCAGCTCGACGACGAGCTCGATCTTCTTCTGGTCGCGGACCGCCGAGATGCCGAACAGGTCCTTGATGTTGATGATCCCGAGGCCGCGGATCTCCATGTGATGCTTGATGATCTCGGACCCCGAGCCGATCAAGGCGTCGGGGACGCGGCGCTTGATCTCGACGACGTCGTCAGCGACGAGGCGATGGCCGCGCAGGACGAGATCGAGCGCGGCCTCCGACTTGCCGATCCCCGACTTGCCGAGGAGCATGATGCCGACGCCGAGCACGTCGACGAGGACGCCGTGCACGGAGGTCGCGGGGGCGAGCCGATCCTCGAGGAGCTTGCCGACGCGGTTGATGAACACCGACGACATGAGCGGCGTCGTGAAGACCGGCACCTCCAGCCGCTCGGCGCCCTCGCGCAGCTCGTCGGGGATGGCCAGGCCGCGCGTGACGACCACCGCGCACGGCTGCAGCGACAGGAGCGCCTCGAGGCCCGCGCGGCGCGCCTCCGGCGTCAGCGACGCGAGGTAGCTGATTTCTGTCAAGCCGAGGACCTGCAGCCGCTCGGGGTGGACGTAGGCGGTGTACCCGGCGAGGACGAGCGCCGGCTTCTGGATGCGCGGGCCCGAGATGCGGCGCCACGTGCCGCTCTTGCCCGCGATGAGCTCGAGGCCGAGCCCCGCCTCCTTCGCCTCGGTGAGGCTATCGACGCGGATGCTCGCCAAGCGTCACTGATTGCAGCTATACGCCTTGAAGCTGCCCGCCACCTTCGTCCCCGAGAAATCGAGGGTGAACGTCCCCTCGGCCGGCTTGTTGGCGTCGGCGGGGTCGAACGCCGTGAGGAGGATCGAGCCCGATGTCGCCTGCGTCGCCTCGGGCAGCTGGGCCCCGGGCGCGAGGCGGTTGAAGTAGGCGAGGGAGTTGGCGCCGCCCCCGTCGCAGGTGGTGGTCGCGTCGAACGTGAAGGGGTCGCGCTTGTAGGTGGTGTTGCCGCCGAGCGAGACGATCATCGAGATCGACGCGTGCTGGATGTTGGGGTCGAACGGATCGGGCTCACCCGGCATCCGGTCGACGGGGCAGGCGGGCGCGTAGTCGAGGAGCTCGATCTTGAGCTGGTTCGACGCGAGCCCGTTGCAGTAGTACCCCGTCGGGCGCGAACGGAAGAGCGCGTCCTTCACCACGAGCTTCGTCGCACCGACGGTGAACGAGGTCTCGCTCGAACAGCCGGTCAGCGCTGCGACGGCGGCGACCCCGACGACTCCGACGACCCAAGCCAGTTTCATGGCTCGGCAGCATACAACGTTGACGAGGAAGGTCTAGTAGCCCGCTAGTAGCGCGCGTCTTCGTCGGCGATGACGCGGTACATCTCGGCGGCGTCGGCGGCGGCGAGGAGGCGCGTGCGGAACTCGGGATCCTTGAAGAGGCGCGAGATGCGCGCGAGCGCCTTCAGGTGCACGCCCGTCGAGTTCTCGGGCGCCACCAGCACGAAGAAGAGGTGCGTGGGGCGCCCGTCCATCGAGTCGAACTCGACGCCGCTGCGCGCGCGCCCGACGCAGGCGACGAGGCGCCCGACGGCGTCGAGCTTGCCGTGCGGGATGGCCACGCCCTCGCCGATCGCCGTCGACGCCAGCCGCTCGCGCTCGAGGAGGACGCGCGCCAGCGTCTCGCGGTCGACGCCGCTCACGTTGTCCGCGAGGTGCTCGGCGAGCTCGCGGATGACCTCCGCCTTGTCGCGACCACGGAGGTCTCCGACGATGAGCTCGGGGCGGACGAAGTCGACGATTTTCATGCGCGCGTCGTCGTCAGGGTCGCGGTCGTTGCGCTAGGCCGAGGGGTGCGCCGACGCCTGCGTGCCGTCGGCGTCGGCGGTGGCGGCGTGCGCCCCGCTGCCCGTCTCGATGAGGCCGTAGGTCCCGTCGGCGCGCCGGTAGACCACGTTCACCTCGTGCGTGGTCGCGTTGGTGAACACGAGGAAGTCGTTGCCGAGGAGGTTCATCTGCATGACCGCCTCCTGCGACGTCATCGGCTTGGCCTGGAACTTCGACTTCTTGATGATCTTGAACTGCTCCGGCGTCGAAGCCGCCGCCATCGCGCCGTCGCCGTTGGTCGCGACGACGTCGTCGTGGGCGATGACCGAGTGGACGATCTCGCGCTGGCCGTGGTTCGAGTCACGCCCCTTGTGGTCGCGGATCTTCTCTTTGTAGCGACGGACCTGCCGCTCGATCTTCGCCATCACGAGGTCGATCGACGAGTACATGTCCTCGGTCGTCTCCTCGCCTTTGATGATGATGCCGTTGTGCAGCGTGATCATCACGTCGGCGATGTGGTTGTAGCCACGATCGCAAATCAGCACCACGTGGGCCTTCATCGGATCCGGGAAGTACTTTCGGATCCGCTCGACCTTCTCTCGCGAGTACTCCTTGAGAGCGTCCGAGGCATCCATGTGGCGGAACGTGACGGAGAGCTGCATCGGCGCGACCTCCGAGGGGTGGGGATTTTCCGATTTTAGAACAGTTGTTTCCGCTTGGAAGAGGAAAGGATCCCCAACTGCTCGCGATACTTCGCGACCGTGCGGCGGGCGATGTCGATCGTCTGGTCGCGGAGGAGCTCGACGATCTTCTGATCGCTGTACGGATGACGAGGATCCTCGGCGGCGATCAGCTGCTTGATCTTCGTCTTCACCGCCTCGGACGCCAGCTTGTCGTCGTCGTTCGTGAGGCGGATGCCCGAGTTGAAGAAGAACTTCAGCTCGAAGATGCCCTGCGGCGTGTGGACGTACTTGTTCGTCGTCACGCGCGAGATCGTCGACTCGTGCATGCCGATGTCCTCGGCGACCTCGCGGAGGATGAGCGGCTTCAGGTGCGCGACGCCCTTCTCGAAGAAGTCGCGCTGGAACTTGATGATGCTCTCGGTGACGCGGACGATGGTGCGCTGCCGCTGCTGGATCGAGCGGATGAGCCACTGCGCCGAGCGCAGCTTGTCCTGGATGTACTCCTTGGCCTTCGGCCCCTGCGACAGCGCCGTCTTGTAGAACGAGCTGATCTTCAGCTTCGGCAGGCCGTCGTCGTTGGGCACGACGAAGAACTTGTCCCCGATCTTGTGCACGTACACGTCGGGGGTGATGTAGTGCGGATCTTCCGTCGTGTACTCGCGCCCCGGGCGGGGGTCGAGCTCCATGATGACCTTGGCCGCCTCGTAGATCTCCTCGACGGGCTCCTTCAGGTCCTTGGCGATCGCCTGGTAGTTCTTTTTCTCGAGGTTGCCGAGGTGGCGGGTGATCATCTCGACGAGGATCGGGTCGTCGGCGCCGATGTGGCGCGCCTGGATGAGCAGGCACTCCGACAGCGAGCGCGCGCAGACGCCGATGGGGTCGAGCGACTGGAGGCGCGCGAGGACGCGCTCGGCGACCTCGACGGGGACGCCGGCCTCCTCGGCGATGTCGGCCAGCGGCGGCTCCTTGAGGTACCCGTCGGCGTCGAGGTTGCCGATGATCAGCATCCCGACGTTCTCCTCGTCCTCGGACATCTTCGAGAGGCGGAGCTGCCACACGAGGTGGTCGTAGAGCGACGTCTTCTTGGTGAGCGTCGACTCCAGCGACGGGAGCTCGTCGTTGTTGGGGCGGAACGACGGCGCCTGGGGGCCGTTGTTCGAGTAGCTGTCGATGTAGTTCTCCCAGTCGATCTCGTTGACCGCCTGGGTCTCCCCGGCGCTGTCCGACGAGACCTCCTGGGTGTGCTCGTTGGTCTCCATCGACGGCGCGGCGACCTCCGTCTCCCCCGACAGCTCCTGCTCCTGCTTGGCGTCGGCGTCGTCGCGGGAGCGCTCCTGCTCGAGGTCGAGCCCGTCCTCGAGGACGGGGTTCTCCATCATCTCCTCGCGCACGAGGTCGACGAGCTCCATGCGCGAGAGCTGCAGCAGCTTGATGGCCTGCTGGAGCTGCGGGGTCATCACGAGCTGTTGGCTCAGCTTGTGGACCTGCTTGATCTCGATCGACATGCGTTCTGGCCTCGTCTAAGCAGGCGGAATCACAGAGACAGATGCGACTGTCCGCGCCTACCAACCGTAAGCATACACGACGGCATGGAAAGTGTAAAGCCCAAAATGGCGCGGATGGTACGAGAGTTGCAGACGTAGGAGAGGCGAGGCGAGAGGCTAGTTGCGCGTGAGGTCGACGGCGGGCGCAGCGGCGGGCGCGCGCGAGACGTCGGCGGAGGCGCGGGCGCCATCGCCGTTCGCGGTGGCCGCCTTGTCCTTGCCGTGGCTGTGCTCGAGGGCGGCGCGGACGAAGCGCTTGAACAGCGGGTGCGGCGCGAGCGGGCGGCTCTTGAACTCGGGGTGGAACTGGCAGCCGACGAAGTGCGGGTGGTCGGCGAGCTCGATCATCTCGACGAGGTGCTTGTCGGGCGAGAGGCCGCTCAGGACGAGGCCCTTCTGCTCGAGCGCGTCGCGGAAGGCGTTGTTGACCTCGTAGCGGTGGCGGTGACGCTCCGAGATCTCGACGGTGCCGTAGGCCTCGGCGGCGCGGGTCCCCTCCTTCAGCACGCAGGGGAAGGCGCCGAGGCGCATCGTGCCGCCCTTGTTGGTCACCCCCGCCTGCTCGTTCATGAGCGCGACCACGGGGAACTTCGTCTCGGGGTTGATCTCCGTCGACGACGCGCCGGTCATCCCGGCCACGTGGCGCGCGAACTCGACGACCGCGAGCTGCATCCCGAAGCAGATGCCGAAGAACGGCACGCGGTTCTCGCGCGCGTAGCGGATGGCCGCGATCTTCCCCTCGGTGCCGCGCGCGCCGAAGCCCGGCGCGACGAGGATGCCGTCGACGTCGGCGCAGGCCGCCTCCGCCCCGCCGGCGCCCGCGCGCTCGATCTCCTCGGAGTCGATGTAGCGGATGACGACCTTGCAGTCGTTGCCGATGCCGCCGTGGGTGAGCGCCTCGTTGAGCGACTTGTAGCTCTCGGTCAGCTCGACGTACTTGCCGACGAAGCCGATGGTGATCTTGTCGCGCGGCTGCAGCACCTTGTCGGCGATGCGCGACCAGGCGTCGAGGTTGGGCGCGCGCGACCAGATGTTGAGCAGCTCGCAGAGCTTGTCGTCGAGCCCCTCGGCGTGGAGGTTGAGCGGGACCTGGTAGATGGTCTTCGCGTCCTGCGAGGTGAAGACGGCGTCGGGGGCGACGTTCGAGAAGAGCGCGATCTTCTTCTTCACCGACGACTCGAGCGCGCGGTCGGTGCGGCAGATGAGGATGTCGGGCTGGATGCCGTACTCGCGCAGCTTCTGGACCGAGTGCTGCGTCGGCTTCGTCTTCAGCTCGCCGGCGGCGGCGATGTAGGGGACGAGCGTGAGGTGGACCGAGACGACGTTCTGCAGCCCCTGCTCGATGCGCAGCTGGCGGAGCGCCTCGATGAACGGCAGCGACTCGATGTCACCGACGGTGCCGCCGACCTCGACGATGAGCACGTCGTTGCCCTCGGCGCACTTCAGGATGTTCTCTTTGATGGCGTCGGTGATGTGCGGGATGACCTGCACCGTCCCGCCGAGGTAGTCGCCGCGGCGCTCCTTCTGGATCACCGACCAGTAGATCTGCCCGGTGGTGAAGTTGTTGAGCCGCGACATGCGCGCCGAGATGAAGCGCTCGTAGTGGCCGAGGTCGAGATCGGTCTCGGCGCCGTCGTCGGTGACGAAGACCTCCCCGTGCTGCGTGGGGTTCATCGTGCCGGGGTCGACGTTGATGTAGGGATCGAGCTTCTGGATCGTGACCTTGAGGCCGCGGTTCTCGAGGAGGGCCCCGATCGAGGCAGAGGCGAGACCCTTGCCCAGCGACGAGACGACGCCTCCCGTGACGAAGATGAATTTGGTCTGCTTACCCTGCGGCCGGCGGTTGGTCATCATGCCGGGGGCACAGTCTACAGTCTTGGCGGCCCGGTCAACAGAGGATCGCGGCGCGATTATCGAAAGGCGAGCGCGACCAGCGCGAAGAGCGCCAAGCAGGTGGCGATGAGCGCGGGGACGAGCGGGTCGACGCCGGTGCGGTGAAGGAGGCGCTTGGCGGCCTCGCGAGCGGCCGGGTCGCTGTTGCCGTCGGAGACGATGGCGCGCGCGAGGCGGCGCGTGGTGCGCCAGTCGCCCGCCTGGAAGGCGAGCTCGGCGCGCGAGGCGGCGGTGGGCTCGGCCGGCATCGCGCTATCGTGGCGGGCGATGGGCGAAACGGCAAGCGTGCGCGAGCGGCTGCGGCGCGCGGGGGAGATCGACGTCGCCGGGTTCGGCGAGCACGGGCGCGACGACGTCTGGCGCCTCGACGGGGCGCTGCACGCGGGGGGCAAGGGCGCAGCGCGCGCGCGCGAGGCGCTGGGGGGCGGGCAGATCGCGACGGCGCTGGTGGCGGCGGCGCGGCTCGGCGCGCGGGCGGCGTCGCTGGGGCCCGTCGGAGACGGCGCGCTCGGCGGGGCGCTGCTCGACGAGCTCGCAGGCGACGCGGTCGACGTGCGGGCCGCGGTGCGGGTGACGGGCGCGCGCAGCCGGACCGCGCTGATCCTCGTCGAGCCCGACGGAGAGCGGACGGTGATCGAGGATCGCGACGAGCGCCTGTCGACGGCGCCGGTGCCGTCGGCGGCGACGATCGCCGCGGCGCGCGCGCTCCACCTCGACGCGACCTCGCTCGGGCCGTCGGTGGCGATCGCGCAGGCGGCGCGCGCCGCGGGGCGTGTGGTCTCCTGCGACGTCGAGGGGGACGAGCGTTCGGTGACGCGCGCGGCGGAGCTGCTCGCGCTCGGCGACGTCGTCTTCGTCGGGCTCGGCGCGATCGCGGCGACGCTCGACGAGGGGGCGCTCGGCGCGCGGCTCGACGCGCTGCGGGCCGCGGCGGCCGACGGCGCGATCGTCGGCGCGACGCTGGGCGCGCGCGGGGCGGCCGCGCTCGACGGCGACGGGCGGCTGGTGCGCGTGCCGGCCTTCGCGCCGCCGGCGATGGTCGACACGACGGCCTGCGGCGACACCTTCCACGCGGCGCTGCTGGTGGCGCTCCTCGACTGGCGCGAGCTCGAGGGCGCGCTCCGCTTCGCCTGCGCGGCGGCCGCGCTGAAGTGCGCCGACGTCGGGCGCCGCGGCTGCCCTCGCCGCGCCGCCGTCGACGCGCTCCTCAGCGGGGGAGGCTGAGGCAGACGCGGGTGCCGAGGAGGTCGCTCTCGACGGCGACGCTGCCGCCGTGCGCGGTCACCACGCCGTGCACGATGTAGAGCCCGAGGCCGGCGCCGGTGCGGCGATCGCGGGTCCCGGCGCCGCGCTTCCAGGGCTCGAAGAGCGTCGCGCGATCCGCCTCGGGGATGGGGTCGCCCTCGTTCACGACCTCCAGCCGCACCGCGCGCGCGTCGCGCTCGCCGTCGACGGTGATGCCGACCGGCGCGCCGCGTCGCCCGTGCTGAATCGCGTTGGACAATAAATTGGCGACCACCTGCGCGAGGCGATCGCGATCCCACTCGCCGGCGGCGTCGCCGAGGACGCGCACCGCGATGAGCGCGTCGGGCGTCCCCACGCGCGCCTCGTCGGCGACCTCGCGCGCCAGCTCGCCGAGATCGACGCGCGTGCGCACCAGCGCCAGCCCGGCGCCCGAGCGGATGCGCGAGAGGTCGAGGAGCTCGACGGGCGTCGGCATGCGCGGCATCAGGCTGCGCATCGTCACCTCGCGCACGCGCCAGCGCTTGCCCTCGGGAACGACGGCGAGGATCGGCTCGTGGCAGGCGAAGAGCTTGACCACCACCAGCCAGCCGTTGTCGTCGGGGGCGCGCTCGAGCTCGGTCGACTGGCAGCGACGGTAGGCGCGCAGCCACTCGGCGCAGCTGCCGTGGACGCCGCTGCCCGGGTGGGTGCGGCAGTAGTCGGCGAAGGCGCGCTCGATCGCGCGGTGGGTCGCGTCGTGACAGGCGGGCGCGGGCGGCGCGGGCGGCGCGGGCGGCGTCGAGTCCGCGCGCGCGATCGCGATCGCGCCGATCAGGACCGTCGCCGCGAGCCCCCCCGACCGCCACCCCATGCGGCCAGTGTATCAGTGGACGCTGAATATTCAGATATCCGAGCGGCTCGAGCAGGCGCGCGTTGCGCAGCGGCCACGACCGCGACGCGCTCGGGGCCCTGCTCGTCCTGCCGCCGGGGCGCGGGCCGTCCGCCGTCGGCGACGACGAGCTGCGGCTGCGCCTCTTCCGCGCGCTCGAGCGCTACAACCGCGAGCACGCCACCTCGAGCGAGCGCCTCCAGCGCGCGCTCGTCCTCGGCCGCCCGCTCTCGCTCGACGACGGCGAGACCACCGACAAGGGCTACACCAACCAGCGGCGCGTCCTCGAGCGGCGCGCCGACGAGGTGCGCCGCCTGTTCGCCACGCCCCCCGATCCCGACATCTTCGTGCTAGACAACAATTAAAGAGCTGGCCCGTCGGGGGCGCGCGGCGAGCGCCCGAGGTGGGCGACGGCGACGAGGATCGCCACCGCGAAGAGGAGGACGTTCCACACCGCGAAGCTGAGGAGGCCGATCGGGCCGAGGAGCCACGCGAGGTCGACGCTCGTCAGCGCCGCCGCGACGACGCTGACGACGCCGTTGGCGACGAGGAGCCAGGCGGTGGTGCGGCCGAAGCGCCCGGCGCGGAACGCGGGCGCGATGAGCCAGGTCGCGACGCCGAAGACGCCGTAGCCGAACATCTCGAGCGCCCACGCGATCGAGCGCGGGTTGGCCATCGAGAAGAGGGCCAGCGACGGGTCGTGGACGCGCGCGGCGGCCGGCACGAAGGCGACCTGCAGCGTGTAGTTGGTGGCGATCATCGCGACGAAGGCGGCGGTCGCGACGAGCGCGCCGGCGGCGCGGGTGCGCAGCGCCTCGCCCGAGAGCGCGGCTGCGCGGGCGACGAAGAAGGCGCAGCCGAAGATGAGCACGAAGCCGAACCAGAACGGCGCCTGCTGGACGGGGTGGAAGCGCGCGGCGAAGGTCGCGGCGTCGACCCACGGCGGCTGCGGGTGGAGCATGGCGAGCCCCATCCCGATGGGGCCGGAGAGGAGGACGCCGGCGGCGACGACGAGCGCGGCGACGCCGAGCGGGCGATCGATGACGCGGCTCATGCGCGGCGCTTCTGCAAACCGTTCGCCAGCGGTGACGGGCGTGGCGACGGGCGATCACCGGGAAGGGTTGCGCCGGCGCCGCGGCGACGCGCAGCGGTTGCGCCGGCGCTACTTCGTCATCGAGCGGAGCCAACCGCCGAGGCGCGCCTCGTAGCCGCCGCCGTAGCCGCGGTTGATGTGGCGGATCACGCCCGCGCCGTCGACGAGGAAGGTGGTCGGGAAGCGGCGCTGGCCCCAGCGCGCGGCGGCGGCGCGATCGCCGTCGAGGAGGACGCGCGCGCCCGCGGGGAGCGGGTGGTGCGCGAAGAAGGCGGCGACGGTCTCGCGCGGCTCGCCGACGTCGACGAGCACGAGGTCGATGCGCCCGCCCTCGGCGGCGACGATGCGCCCGAGCGCCGCCAGCGCGAGGTGGCACGGCTCGCACCAGGTGGCGAAGAAGTCGACGACGGTGGGGCGGCCCGTCGCCAGCGGCGGCGGCGGCCGATCGCCCTCCAGCGCGGTCGACGGCAACGCGGGCGCGCGCGACCCGATGACCACCGGCGGCTCGTCGGCGCGCACCTCGCCGGCGACCGCGACGACCACCAGCCCGACCGCGACGAGGAGCGTGAGCAGCGAGCCTCGCGGGCCGCGCCGCTTCGGCGCCGGGATGCGCGCGAAGGTCCAGCCGCCCGGGCCGGGGTAGCGGAAGAGCGTTGCCTGGAACGACGCGGGGCGTGCGGCCATCGCCCGAGTGTACGACTACCGGCGGTGCTCGGGCTCGCTCGCCTCGTCGTGCGGCGCCCCCTTGTCGAGCAGCGCGCCGTCGTCGGCGACCTCGAGATCGACGCCCTTGCCCTTCGAGACGACCTCCCCCTCGTAGACCGTGCGGCCGTTCTTGGTCTCCTTGTGCAGCTCCTCGATGGAGCCGCCGGCCGCCTCGCGCTCGAACGTCGAGCGCACCGACCCCGGGAGCTGATCGACGCTCAGCTCCTCCCCCTTCTTCGCGTCGGCGAACGCCGCCCCGGCGAGCCCTCCGACGGTGAGCATCCCAGCGAGCAGGTAGTGCCCGAGCCGTTTCATCACGCACCTCCTTGATGTGGTGATGCGCGGCGATTGCATCGACGGTGCCGGCCGGCTTGCGCGCCGCGCCCGGGTGCCGACGACGTGACGATGGCCACGACCACCCCCACGCGACGCGAGCTCCTCGCCGTCGCCGGCGGCGCGGTGCTGCTCCTCGGCGCCAAGCGCGAGAACGGCAACGGCGGCGACGAGGTCTCCGCCACCGAGGACCTCATGCGCGAGCACGGCGTGCTCCGTCGCGTGCTGCTCGTCTACCGCGAGATCCTGCGCCGCTTCGACGCGAAGGAGGACGTCCCCACCGACGCGCTCGCCCACGCCGCCACCATCGTGCGCGACTTCATCGAGGACTACCACGAGCGCGACGAGGAAGAGTTCCTCTTCCCGCGCTTCGAGCGGGCGCGCCGCCTCGTCGACCTCGTCGCGGTCCTGCGCCAACAGCACGCCGCGGGCCGGCGCCTCACCAGCGACGTCCTCCGCCTCGCCACCGCCGCCGGCCTCGCCGCCGACGGCACGCGCCGCCAGCTCGCCGACGCGCTCGGCGCGTTCATCCGGATATACGAGCCGCACGCCGCGCGCGAGGACACCGTCCTCTTCCCCGCCTTCCGCGCGCTCGCCGGCCCGCGCGAGCTCCACCGCCTGCAAGAGCTCTTCGAGGAGCGCGAGGAGGCCCTCCCCCACGGCGGCTTCAAGGCCATGGTCGACGCGGTCGCGCGCCTCGAGCAGACCTTCGGCATCGCCGACCTCGCCCGCTTCACCCCGCCCGAGCCGCCACGGCGCTGAGCTGTCCGTCACCGCTCCGCGGCGCCCCCCGTGCAGCGGGAACGTGGGCGTGGACGTCCCCAGGAGGGTCCTCATCCTCGTCGTCGAGCTCGACCCGTACATCCGGGCGCTCCAGCAATCGCTCCTCGGCGATCACTACGAGCTGCTGTTCGTCGGCGACGGCGAGGCGGCGCTCGACGCGGCCCGCCGTCACCGGCCGAAGATCCTCATCGCCGACATACTCGTCCCGAAGATCGACGGGCTCCGCGTCTGCCGCGAGCTCAAGCGAGACCCGCGCACGCGCGACATCCGCATCCTCATTTTCAGCGAGCTCTACGCGGAGCTGCGCGCCCGCGAGGCGGGGGCCGACGCCTTCATCAGGAAGCCCATCGAGGAGCGAGCCTTCCTCGCGCAGGTGCGCGCCCTTCTCGACGAGGAGGCCTCCTCCTCCTCCGACGGTGACACACGGAGAGGTGCCTCGTGGAGCGAGTGACGAGCGGCATCGTGCCCCTCGACGAGATCCTCGGCGGCGGGGTTCCCACGAACTCGCTCGTCGTCGTCGCTGGTGCGCCGGGGACCGGCAAGACCATCCTCGCGCAGCAGTTCGTGTTCGCCAACGCCACTCCGGACGCGCGCGCGCTCTACCTGACGACGCTCTCCGAGCCGCGCGCGAAGACGATCCGCTACCTGCAGCAGTTCTCCTTCTTCGACCAAGACCGGCTGATCGGCGAGCGCCCCGCGATCCTCTACGGCGACCTCGCCGAGCCGATCCGCACCCAGGGGTTCGAGGCGCTCTCCGAGACGGTGGGCGCGCTCCTCGACGAGCACCGGCCGCGCCTCCTCGTGATCGACTCCTTCAAGGCGCTGCGCGATCTCGTCCCCTCGGACGTTCAGGCGCGGCGCGTCCTGTTCGATCTCGCCTCGAGGCTGGCGGCGCGCAGCTGCACCACGCTCTTCGTCGGCGAGTATGTCCGCGACGAGCTCGAGCGACTCCCCGAGTTCGCCATCGCCGACGGCATCCTCCACCTCGTCAATCGCCCGACGGGGACGCGAGACGAGCGCTACCTGCGCGTCCACAAGCTCCGCGGCAGCGGCTTCCGCGCGGGCGAGCACGCCTTCCGGATCAGCAGCGACGGGCTGTCCGTCTTCCCGCGCCTCGTGACCCCAGCGGAGCCGACCGCCTACCACGCCTCCGACGAGCGGGTCGGCACCGGCCTCGCCGGGCTCGACGCGATGCTCGGCGGCGGCCTCCGCCGCGGCTCGGCGACGCTGGTGCGCGGGCCGTCGGGCAGCGGCAAGACGCTCCTCGGCCTTCACTTCCTCCACGCCGGCGCCGTCGCCGGCGAGCACGGGCTCCTCGTGTCGTTCCAAGAGAACCCGTCGATGATCCGCTTCATCACGTCGGCCATCGGGCTCGACGCCCGCGAGCTCGACGCGAGCGGCCACCTCACCTCGCTCTACCTGTCGCCGGTCGAGCTGAACGTCGACGACGTCATCCAGCGCATCACCGCCGTCCTCGCCGCGAAGCCGATCCGCCGCGTCGTGGTCGACAGCCTCCTCGATCTCGAGGCGGCGGTGTCGTCCGATCCGATGCGCTTCCGCAGCTACTTCTACGCGCTCATCCAGCGCTTCGCCGTCGAGGGGATCGCCGCGATGCTGGTGGTGGGCACCGAGATCGGAGCCGGGCCGCGCGACCTCGCCGACGCCGAGTACACGGCCGACACGGTGATCGACCTGCGCTACGCCCCCGCCGACGCACCGGGTCGAGAGAGCGCGCGCAACATCGTCGTCCTGAAGAGCCGCGGCGTCGCCCACGCCACGACGGCGAACAGGCTGCGTGTCGGCGCGCGCGGGCTCGAGGTCGGAGGGGTCGAGCACCGACGACCGTGAGCGCGTCCATGCCCCCCGTCCCCGACGAGCTCCGAGAGGCGCATGAGCTGCTGTCGATCAATCGGCTCATCACCGAGTCGCTCGACCCCGACGTGGTGCTCGCCGCGGTGACGCGGCACGCGACGACGCTCCTCCGCGCGAAGGGGGCCGCCATCTTCTTCAAGGAGCGCGAGCGCCTCCGCCTCGTCTCCACCTACGGTCTGGCCGTGCACCTCGGGCTCACGATCGCGATCGGCCCTCGGATGCTGGAGCGCATCGCCCGGCTCGATCGCGGTCGGGCGTCCGGCCCGTGCGCCGCGGCGCCGCTCGTCCTCCGCGGCGAGACCATCGGCGTCCTCGCCACCTACCGCAGCGTCTCCACGGCCGCCGCGCGCCACGACGAGGAGCTGCTCGCGGCGCTCGCCGATCAGGCGGCGATCGCGCTCGACAACGCGCGCCTCTACCGCGAGAGCCAAGCCATCGCGCGCTCGCTCGCCGAGAGCGAAGAGCGCTTCCGCCTCTCGTTCGAGGAGGCGCCGATCGGCATGGGGCTCATCGGTCTCGACGGGCGCTTCCTGCGCGTGAACCGCGCGCTGTGCGAGATCACCGGCTACTCCGCCGACGAGCTCACGCAGCGCACCTTTCAGAGCATCACCCACCCCGAGGACGTCGACCTCGACCTCGACACGCACCTCGCGGGGCAGCTCGCGCGCGGCGAGATCCCGCACTACCGCCTCGACAAGCGCTACCTCCGGAAAGACGGCTCCACCGTCGACGTCGTGCTGAGCGGGTCGCTCGTGCGCCACACCGACGGCTCCCCCGCCTACTTCATCACGCAGTTCGAGGACGTCACCGACCAGCGTCAGGCCGAGGCCGCCTTGCGGCGCTCGGAGGCGCAGTTCCGCGAGCTCGTCGCCGGGCTGCCGGACGGCGTCTACCTCGACGCCGACGGACACGTCGTCTACGCCAACGGCGCGCTCGCGACGATGCTCGGCTACCGCGGGGCCGAGGCGCTGATCGGGATGCCCTCCGACGACCTCTATTGTCCGCGCGCGCGCGCGGAGGCCGCCGCGCGTCGTCGCGCCGTGCTCACCAGCGGGACCGCCCCTCCCGTCGAGCACGAGATGCTCCGGCGCGACGGCCAGCGCTGCGAGGTCGAGACCGCCGCGCTCGCCGTCCGGTTCGAAGGGCGGCCGGCGGTGGTCGTGCTCGCGCGCGATCTCTCCGGGCGCCGTCGCGCCGAGCGCGAGCGCAAGGAGGCGCTCGATCGGCTGCGCACGGTGCTGCGCATCGCGCCCGTCGGCATCCTCATCACCGACGGCACCTCCTGGCAGCCGAACCAGCACGCGCTCGAGCTCCTCCGTCACCCCGCCGACCGGCCCCTCTCGGCCGCGACCTACCAGGGCAGGTTCCTCGATCCCGCCGGCCGTCCGCTCCCTCCCGAGCGCGCCCCGGGGCGCCGCGCGCTCGCGGGCGAGACGCTCGATCACGACGAGGGGATCATCGAGCGCCCCGACGGCACGCAGGTCCCGGTCCGCACCTCCGCGGCCCCCATCCGCGACGACGCGGGACACCCGATCGGCGCGGTGACGACGGTCGAGGACATCACCGCGTTCCGCGAGCTCGAGCGGCTGCGCGCGGAGTGGAACGCGGTCGTCGCCCACGACCTCCGCCAGCCGCTCAGCAGCATCCTCCTCTCGGCGCAGCTGGTCGCCGAGCGCACGCGCCACGACGAGCTGCTGCAGCGTCGCGCACACCAGATCCGCGAGGCGGCCCGCCGCCTCACCCGGATGGTCCAGGATCTCCTCGACTACTCGCTCATCGAGGCGCGCCAGCTCACGCTGCACCGCACCCCGGTGGAGGTCGCCGCGCTCTCCGAGGAGGTCGCCGAGCAGCTCGGCCACGAGCCCTCGGAGCCGTCGATCGTCGTCCACGCCCCCGAGCGGCCGATGGTGGTCGACGCCGATCGCGATCGCCTGATGGGTGCTCGACAACCTCTTCACGAACGCCATCAAGTACGGCACTCCCCGCCGTCCGATCGTCGTCGACGCGCGGCGCGCCGACGGGGGCGTCGTGCTCTCGGTGACCAACGAGGGGCCCGGGATCGACCCCGAGCTCCTGCCCCACCTGTTCCAGCGCTTCCAGCGCGCCGAGGCGACGCGCAAGCACGTGAAGGGGATCGGGCTCGGGCTCCACATCACGCGCGAGCTCGTCGAGGCGCACGGGGGGCGCATCTGGGCCGAGAGCACGCCGGGCGCGACGACCGCCTTCCACGTGAAGCTCCCCGAAGCGGACCGCTGACCGCGCTATCATCGCGCGATGCGCGGCGCGCGGATCGCGGCGGTGGTGGCGGTGATCGCCGGGCTGATCGTCGCGCAGCGATTTGGTGTCTTCGATCAATTCGGCGACCCGGCGCGCCTCAAGGCGACGCTGCTCGCGCTCGGCGTCTGGGGCTGGGTGGCCTTCGTCGTCGGGTACGCGGCGCTGCAGCCGTTCGGGATGCCGGGGACGATCTTCATCTTCGCGGCGCCGCTCATCTGGCCGTGGCCGATCGCCTTCGCGCTCTCGATGACCGGGACGATGGCGGCCAGCGTCGTCGGCTTCTCCTTCTCGCGCTTCGTCGCGCGCGACTTCGTGGCCGCGCGCATCCCCGCGCGCTTCCGTCGCTGGGACGAGGCGCTGGCGCGGCGCGCCTTCTCGACGGTGTTCCTCTTGCGGCTCCTCTTCTGGATGCCGCCGCTCCTGCACGCCTTCTTCGGCGTCTCGCCGGTGCGCTTCTGGACACACTTCTGGGGCTCGCTCGCCGGCTACCTCCTGCCGCTGTGGGCGGTCAGCTTCTTCGGCGAGCGCGTCGTCGACCTCGCGCGCGCGGTCCCGCTCTGGGCCTGGCTCGTCGCCGGCACCGGCGCGCTCCTCGTCGTCGCCGCGATCGTCGTCCTGCGGCGCCGCCGCGCAGGCTAGACTCGCGCGAATGGCGCTGCCGGCGACCCGCCTCGAATATCGCGTCGAGCTCTCCAACGTGGACCGCGGCGTCGAGCGCCAGGAGGGCGTGATCGTCGCCCGCCACCCGTCGGAGACGCACGCGCACGCGACGCTGCGCATGCTCGCCTGGTGCCTGCTGTCGGAGGAGCGCCTCGCCTTCGGCCCCGGGCTCTCGTCGCCGGACAGCGCCGATCTGTGGGCGCACGATCTGCAGAACACGCTGGTCACCTGGATCGAGTGCGGCCACACCACCGCCGACAAGCTGCGCGGCGTGCAGCGCCACAACCCGGGCGTCGCGGTCCACGTGGTCACCGACGATCACCGCGAAGCCGAGGCGCTCGTCGGCGCGCTCGCCGCGATCAAGCTCCCGCGCGGCGCGCGTCCGATCACCGTCTGGCTCCTCGACGCCCCGCTCGTCGCCGCGCTGGCCGCCCGCGACGATCGCCGCCAGCGCTGGCGCGTCACCGTCGTCGGCGATCACCTCTACATCGAGGCCGACGGGGCGAGCCTCGACGGCGCCGTCACCCGGCTCGACGAACGCGCGACATAGGCTATCGTCCGCGCCATGCGGACCCGCGCCTCGCTCCTTGCCGTCGCCTTCGTCTCGTTCGCCGCCCACGCCCTCGCCGCGCCGCCCGCGCAACCTGCGCCGCCGAAGCCGCCCGTCGCGCCGAAGGTCCCCCACACGCTCGCGCTCCATGGCGAGACGCTGGAGGACGAGTACTTCTGGCTGCGCGAGAAGGGCACCCCGCGCGTCGACGCCTACCTGCGCGCCGAGGCCGACTACGCCAAGGTGGTCATGGCCCCGACGGAGAAGCTGCAGGCGACCCTCTACGACGAGCTCCGCTCGCGCATGGCCGAGGACGACTCCTCGGCCCCCTTCAGCTTCGGCGGCCCGTTTCTCTATTACACCCGCGTCGAGGCCGGCAAGCAGTACCCGATCGTCTGCCGCCGCCGCGCCGGCCGCGACGGCACCGAGCAAATCTTGCTGGACATCAATCAACTCGGCGCCAAGGAGAAGTACATCGCGCTCGGCCAGTGGTTCCCCTCCCCCGACGAGAAGCGGCTCGCCTACTCCACCGACCAGGAATCCGAGCTCAGCGCAGCTCGGCGTAGGCGCGCAGCATGGCGCGCATGTTGGGCGCGTCGTGGACCTGGTGCTCGTCGGGCTTGCCGCGCATCTCGCGGATGCCGGCGACGATGGTGTTCTGGCAGTAGCTGAGGAGCGCGCGGTCGTTCGGCAGGCGGCGGATGAGCGCCTCGCAGACGCGCGCTAGCGTGTCCCACTGCGTCGGGTCGTCGAGCATCTCGTTGGCGATGCGCAGGACCTCGTGCGCCTGACGGCAGTGGCTGATGACCCCGCCCATCGGCACGCCGTCGTGGAGGACGTGCGGGCTCGCCGGCGCCGGGCCGCTCGTCTTCGGACAGGCGACCAGGCCCTGCCTCGCCAGCGACGACAACAGCGCCGTCTTTCGCTTCGACTGCTCGGTGTGGGTCCAGTCGAGCGAGAGGAGCAGCGCCTCGACCTTGCGCGCGAAGTCGGGCGTGTTCGGGTTGAGCCCCTCGAGGCTCTGCAGCGCGGCGTCGGCGGCGGCGGTGGTCGTGCGCTCGGCGTGCGCGAACAGCGCGTCGAGGCGCTCGAGCGCGCTCTTGGCGGCGGCGTAGCGCGGGTCGGCCTCGAGCGCCTTGGCGAAGAGCGCGCGGGCCTTGGCGTCGTCGCCGCGATCCTTGGCCTCGAGGCCGGCGGCGTAGCGCGAGAAGGCGTCGTAGGACTGGGTGGCGTTGGCGCGCAGGCGGCTCTTCTCGCCCTTGGCCAGCTTGAGCTCGAGCCCGTTGACGAGCAGCTCGACGAGCTCCTTCTCGAGCGAGAAGAACTCCTCGCGCGCGCCCTCCACCTTGTCGCCGGCGACGACCTGGCCGTCGGCGACGCGGAAGAGGCGCGCGTCGATGCGCAGCGCGGCGCCGACGACGGTGTAGCCGCCGGTCAGGATGAACTGCGCGGCGAGCCCCTTGCCCAGGCGCACCGCCGTCTTCGGGTCGATGAAGGTCGAGCGCGAGAGCTTCAGCTCGGCGAGCGCCTGGTTCAGCTTCTCGCGCTCGACGACGCGGATCGACTCGACGGCGGCGAGGTCGGTGATGAGCATGTCGGCCAGGCCGCGCCCGAGCGGGGCGAGGTCGGGCTGGCCGCTGTGGTCGTCGAAGTAGGCGATGGCCACCGTCGGGGGCGGCGCGGCGCGCGCGACCGTCGCGGCCGCCATCGTCGTCGTCATCGTGGCGGCGAGCACGAGGAGGCGCACGCCGTCGAGGATATCACCGGTCCTTCGGCTTGAAGAAGACCGGCAGCTCGACGGTGAAGGCGGCCATCGGCGACATCCGCACGCGGCGCACGGCGTCGGCGAGGCAGCGGGCGAGCGTGGCGTCGGAGACGGAGCTCTCGGCGATCTCGACGGTCAGGACGCCCTCCTCCGCGTGGATGCGCAGCCGGATGCGCCCGGTGATCGACGGATCGGCGCGCAGCGCCTGCTCGTAGCAGCGACGGAAGGAGTGGCTGAGGCGGCGCAGCGGGAGCTCGTCGGGGAGCGTGCCGCCGGGGCGACTCGGCTGGAACGGCGGGCCGTGCTCGACGAGCGGCTCGTCGGAGAGCGCCGCCGCCGCCGCCGAGGACGCCACCGACAGCGACGGCATCGTGATGGGGCGGTAGAGCGGCTCGCCGGCGCGCACGCCGAGCCACAGACAGACGAGCTGCACGAGCGCCGCCATCCCCCGATCTACGCACGGCGGGGAGCGGCGATCTACGGCGCGGTCGGGCGCAGCCGGGGATCGCCGAGGACGGCGTCGGTCTCGTCGACGAGCGCGCGCACCAGGGCGACCGCGTCGAGGGGGCGCGCCGAGGCGGCGTTCTGCCCCGCCCACAGCGCGAGGAGGTCGGCCCGCCCGGCGGCGGCCGCTGCCCGACGGATGGGGGTCGTGAGCCAGTTCTGCACCGGGTAGGCGGGGATCTCGCCGGCCTCGGGCTCGAGCGCGCGCAGGAGGTCGTTGGCGATGCCGCGCGCCAGCCGCCCCGAGAAGACGCGCGTGAGCCGCGTGTCGCGCGAGGCCGGCGTCCCGAGGAGCGCCTTGTGCACGGCGGGCGCGCCCGACTCCGGCGACGCCAGGAAGGCGGTCCCGAGCTGCACGCCGTCGGCGCCGAGCGCGAGCGCCGCCGCGATGCCGCGCCCGTCGCTGATGCCGCCGGCGGCGACCACCGGGCGGTCGGGGACGGCGCGCGCGATCTGCGGCACGAGCGACATCGTCCCGACGAGCGACTCCTCCGCCGGGCGCAGGAAGGAGGAGCGGTGGCCGCCCGCGTCGCTGCCCGAGGCGACGATGACGTCGGTGCCCGCGTCGGCCAGCGCGACCGCCTCGTCGACGGTCGTGGCGGCGCCGATGGTGCGGATGCCGCGGGCGCGCGCCTCGTCGAGGATGGCGCGATCGGGGATGCCCATGATGAAGCTGAAGCTCGGCGGGCGCGCGGCGAGGAGCGCCTCGACCTGCGCCTCGAAGCGCTGCGCGAAGGCCGGGGGGCGCGTCGGCGACGTCGCAGGGAGGCCGACGGCGGCGCGGAAGGGGGCGAGGCGCGCGGCGGCGCGGGCGAAGGCTTCGTCGGTGAGGGGGGCGTCGTCCTGGCCGGGGATGGGGACCCAGAGGTTGACCGCGAAGGGTCGGGTGGTGCGCGCGGCGATGTCGGCGACGACGCGGGTGAGCTCGTCGGGGGCGAGGCTGACCGCGCCGTAGGCGCCGAGGCCGCCGGCGTTGGAGACGGCGGCGGCGAGCGCGGGGGTGGAGTAGCCGCCGCCGAAGGGGCCTTGGAGGATGGGGAGGTCGAGGCCGAGCAGCGACGTCAGGCGGGTGCGGGTCCACATGGGCGTGGGGGCGATATACGGTCGGGGTGATGGGGCGTAGGTGGATCGGGTTGTTCGGCTTCTGCTGCGAGGGGGCGGCGGTGGGGAGGTGGTGGGGGACGGGCGGTGGTGGCGCCGGTGGGGCGGTGGTGCGGGGCGGGCGGGTGTGGACGTTCGGATCGGAGGCTGCGGCGCCTGCGGCGCCTGTCTGGGGGCGAGCCCCCAGCCCCCCCGTCAGTTACGTCGGTGGTGCGAGGCCCAGGGTGCGCTCTGCGTGCTGGAGTAACCACGTCCGCGGCGGAACGACGAGCGTGTCTCGCCAGGCCAGCGACGAGCAGTAATCTTGCTCGACAAAATAGTCCGGACGCCCGTGGTGCTTGAACCGGTTGTTGAGGACGTAGTGGAGGGCGTTCTTCACCTCGGTCGGCGTGCGGAGGATCCGCATGTGATAGCGGTCGGCGAAGACGCGGCCCTTCCGGCCGAGGACGCGGTTGATCGCGCGGGCGATGCGGATTGCGAGCGCGTGAAGGGCCTGTGAGAGCGCCTCGCGATTCGCCGCCTCGACGAGGAGGTGGAGGTGGTCGTCCTGCACGCTGAAGTGGCAAAGGCGTCCGCCGAACGCCTCGCGGCCTTCGTTGAAGGCCTTCCGCATCGCCTTGAAGACCGCCGGCCGACGGGCGCTCGGCAGACGACGCACCAGCCGATAGGTCACATGCACCGGGAAGCGCGAGGCCAACGCGGGCCGTCGCGCGTGTGACACCCGGCGATTCTTCTTCGGCTTCCGCCCCGCGCCGGGACGACGCCCGCCGCGTGTCCGGAACTGAAGCGCGAGCTGCGGCGAGGTGTCCCGTTTCATAGCGGTCATGATTACATGCCGCAATCATATTGGCAAGCACTTTCTCGTCGGTGATGTGCGATTTCTTGCTTATCGTCTATCAACATTTGACGACATCCCGGGGGGCTGGGGGCGACGCCCCCAGACAGGCGCCGCAGGCGCCGCAGCTCTGCTCTGTTCCGTGCGTCCACACCCTGCCGCCCCGCACCACCGCCCCACCGGCGCCACCACCGCCCGCCCCCCCACCACCTCCACACCGCCGCCCCTCGCAGCAGAAGACCTCGGCTCCGCTCAGAGCCTCCCCATCGCCGGGCTCAGGACGCCGCGGCAGCGACGGTCGCGTCGAGGCGGTGCTGATGCGCAGCGACGAGATCCGAACGCGTGAGGATGCCAATCGCCCGACGCGGGTTGGCGCGCGTGACGACCGGCAGTCGCCCAACCCCAGCCCGCGTCATCTGGTCGGCGGCCTCGCGCAGCGACGAGTCCTCGAACACCTCCACCGGCGCTCGGCGCACCAGCGCACCGACCAGCGTCCCGGGGGCGCAGTCCGCCGCGAGGAGATCGCGGCGCGTGACGACGCCGACCAGCTCTCCGTTGTCGTCGACGATCGGAAACCCCTGGTGTTGCAACCGCACCGCGCCGGCGTCGAGGCGCGCGCGCACGGCCTCGACGAGATCGTCGGCGCGCAGCGACACGAGGGCGCGCATCGTCGCGTGGTCGCGCACCAGCACGCCGTCGAGGAAGTCGGCTGCGTAGTCGCCGACGACGCGGGCGCCGCGCCGCGCGATCTTCTCGGTCATGATCGAGTTGCGCATGCCGACGCACGACACCAGGTAGGCCGCCGCGCAGCCGCCGAGGAGCGGCAGGAGGCCGAGCGGCTGGCGCGTGGTCTCGAAGGCGAACACCACCGACGCGAGGAGCGCGCGCGAGGCGCCCGCGAACATCGCAGCCATCCCCACCAGCGCGCCGATGCGGACGTCGAGGCCGACCGACGACGGCAGGACCAGCGCGGCGGCGCCGACGAGCGCAGACCCCAGCCCGCCGCCGATGGTGAACAGCGGCGCCAGCGTCCCGCCGGAGGTCCCCGAGCCGAGCGAGATCGACCACGACACCAGCTTCCAGAAGACCAGCGCCACCATCGCGCCGCCGACGAGCTGCCCGCCGACGATGTGCTCGATGTTGTCGTAGCCGACGCCCATCGTGCGCGGCGCGATCACGCCGCACAGCCCGACAGCGACGGCGCCGATCGCCGGCCACCACATCCAGTGCAGCGGCAGCTTGTCGAAGCCGTCCTCGATCCCGTAGACGAGGCGCGTGACCCCGATCGACGCCAGCCCGACGACGGCGCCGAGCGCGACGTAGATCGCCAGCGCCGCGCCGCCCGGCTGCGCGAGGTCGGGCATCGCGAAGACCGGAGCCGAGCCGACGAAGGCGTAGCGCACGGCGCACGCCGTCGCCGCCGCCAGCGACACCGGGATCAGCGATCGCGCGCGGTACTCGAACAGCAGCAGCTCGACGGCGAGCAGCACCGCCGACACCGGCGAGCCGAACGTCGCCGCCATGCCCGCGGCGGCGCCCGCGGCGAGCAGCGTCTTGCGCTCGTCGGCGGAGACCGGGAGGAGCTGCCCGACCAGCGAGCCGAGCGCGCCGCCGGTGGCGATGATCGGCCCCTCGGCGCCGAAGGGGCCGCCGGTGCCGATGGAGATCGCCGCCGAGAGCGGCTTGAGGATCGTCACGCGCTTCGGGATGCGGCTCTGCCCGAGGAGGACGCGCTCCATCGCCTCGGGGATGCCGTGGCCGCGGATCGCCGGCGAGCCCCAGCGGGCCATCACCCCGACGACGAGCGCGCCGGCGACGGGGACCAGCAGCACCCACCAGCCGAGGTGGTGCTCGGCGGGCGAGACGAACGCCGTCGAGGCGCGGCCATAGAAGGCGAGGTTGGTGATGAGGCCGATGAGGCGCGTCAGGAGCTGCGCGACGAGGCCGGCCGCGCCGGCGACGGCGATGGCCAGGGCGGCCAGCCCGATGACGCGGGCGTCGACGGGGCGCGGTTCGGGAGGGAGCTCGGGCGAGACGGGGCCGGCGGGTGATTGCATGGGATCCCAAGCATTCTGTCCCGCGCGGGCGATCGGTCAATGGCAACAGAAGATCGGGAAGCGGTTCGAGCAGACGTAGGTCGCCGGCTGCGCTCCCGGGCCGAAGGTCGCGCCGTTGTTGCTCTCCGATGTGAAGCCGCTGCACTGGGTGGAGCTCGCGCCGCCCGAGACCCAGCCCGTCTCGGTGACCGTGTTCCCGTCGGTGGCATAGCGGACCAGCTCCTCCATCGAGCACATGTGCGCGTTCGCGCGGCAGCCGGTCACCTGGCGGCAGAGCACCGCCGCGGCGGCGAAGCCGTTCGTGTTGTCGAGCCGCCCGCTCGTGATCGTGGTCTTGCCGCAGAGGGTGGTCTCGAAGCGGGCGATGCGCCCGTCGAGGTCCGCGAAGTTGGCGTTCAGCTTGGCGGCCGAGAGCGGCTCGTTGGCGACGAAGGCCTGTGGCGCGGCGACGGCGACCGCGCCCGCGGCGACGACGAGGCCGACGACGGCGACGAGCCAGCGGGCGCGCGGCGTGCGCGGGAGGCGGAGACGGAAGGTGATCTCTCGATTCAATCGCGACATGGTGAAGGGCTCCTTCGGTTACGGGGCGACGACGCAGCCGTCGTCGAGGCGGTCGACGTCGACGACGCAGACGTGCGGCGCCAGATCGGGTGGCGGGGGTGAGGGGGGCTCGGCCAGATCGACCGACGCGCCGGATGGCGCGCCGCCGTCGCAGGCGACGAGGCCGTAGCCGAAGCCGACGGCGCTCGCGCCGAGCGCGACCACGTAAAGCGCGGTTCGAAGGCGGTGCATGCGTGGCGTCCTCCACCGCCTTGAGGAGCCGCGCGCCCACGCGGTCGCACAAAAAACGCACGACCCGGTCCGACCGGTGCGAGATCCGGTAGGATTCCGCGGCGATGACGACGGCTGGGGGCGGCGCTCCGAGCGCGACGGGCGCGACCATCGAGCGGCTGGTGGCCGAGGCCGCGACCTCCGCGCGCGCGCTGGGGCTCGCCGTCGACGCCGCCGCGCTGGCGCCGTTCGTGGCCGCGCGGCTCGACGAGGACGGGGCGCCGCCGTCGGCGCCGCCCGCCGATCTGGCGCTCGCCTGCGCGGTGGTGGCCGGCGACGCGGCGGCGATCGCGGCGTTCGAGCGACTGGTGATCGCGCCGCTCGCGACGCTGCTGGGCCGGCGCTACGCGGCCGAGGTCATCGCCGAGGTGCAGCAGCGGCTGCGCATCCAGCTCCTCGTCACAAAGAGCGGCGACGGGGGCGGGCGCGGGCTGGGCTCGTATCGCGGGCGCGGTCCGCTCGGGGCGTGGGTGCGCGTCCTCGCGGTGCGCGAGGCGGAGCGGGCGCGGCGCGCGCTCGCCGGCGACGGGGGGCGCGGCGCCGAGGAGCTCGACGACGAGGTGGTGGCGGCGCTCGATCGCGCGCTCCTCGATCCCGAGCGGCAGCTCGCGCGGGCGACGATGGCCGAGGCGCTGCACGCAGCGCTGCGCACCGCCTCCGAGGCGCTCGCGCCGCGGCAGCGGACGCTCCTCCGCTACGCCTACGTCGACCACCTCAGCATCGACCGCATCGCGCCGCTCTTCGCGGTCCACCGCGCGACGGCGGCGCGCTGGCTCGAGCAGGCGCGCGCCGACCTCCTGCGCGGGACGCAGAAGGCGCTGGCCGCGCGGCTGGCGCTCCCCGTCGACGCGCTGCAGAGCCTGCTGCGCTCCGTCGACAGCCAGCTCCACGTCAGCCTGGCGCGCCTCTTCGCCACCAGCCCGCGCTAGACAACAACTCCGATGGCCTGCCCCAGCCCCGAGGCGCTCATCGACTACGCCGGCGGCAGCGGCCGCCCCGAGTCGATCGCCGCCGTCGCCGCGCACGTCGACGGGTGCGAGGCCTGCCGCCGCGCCGTCGTCGATCTCCTCGGCTCGACGCTGGCCGCGGGCGAGCCGGCCGACGCCCCCGCCCTCCCCCGCCCCGGCGATCTCGTCGGCCGCTACCGCGTGCGCGCGCAGGTCGGCGCCGGCGGCATGGGGGTGGTCTTCGCGGCGCACGATCCCGAGCTCGATCGCGACGTGGCGCTGAAGCTCCTGCGCGTCGACCTCTTCGCCACCGTCGAGGATCCCGAGGCCGCCGGCGAGCGCCTGCGCCGCGAGGCGCGCGCGATGGCCAAGCTGCGCCACCCCAACCTCGTCGCCGCGTTCGACATCGGCACGCACGGCGGGCGGCTCTTCATCGCCATGGAGCTGGTGCCGCGCACGCTGCGCGGCTGGCTCGCCGAGCGGCCGCGCCCATGGGCCGAGATCGTCGAGGTCCTCGCCGGCGCCGGGCGCGGGCTGGCCGCGGCGCACGCGCTCGGGATCGTCCACCGCGACTTCAAGCCGGACAACGTCCTCGTCGGAGACGACGGCGCGGCGCGGGTGAGCGACTTCGGCCTGGCCCGCGTCGGCGGCGCGGCGCGAACGCCGGTCGGCGCCACCTCGCTCGACGGCGCCATCGCGGTCAGCCGCACCGCCGAGCTCGTCGGGACCCCGCTCTACATGGCGCCCGAGCAGCTCCGCGGCGAGCGCGCCGACGCCCGCTCCGATCAGTTCAGCTTCTGCGTGACGCTCTACGAGGCGCTGTGGGGCAAGCGCCCCTACGGCGCGGGCGAGCCCCCGTCGCTGCGCGGCCTCCTCGAGAACCTCGACGCCGGGCGGCTGCGCCCGCCGCCGCCGAAGGGGACGCCCGCCTGGCTGCGCGCGGCCGTCCTCCGCGGGCTCGATCCCCACCCGGCGGCGCGCTTCCCGTCGATGGAGGCGCTGCTCGCGGCGCTGCGACCGCCGCCGCGCCGGGGCCGCGCGCTCGCCCTCGCCGCCACCGCCGCCGCGGTCATCACCGTCGGCGCCGTCGTCGGCGTGCGCGTCGCCTCGCGCCCGCCGCCCTGCGCGCCCGCCGATCCGCGCGCCCTCTTCACCGACGACGCGCGCCGCGCGCTCCAGACCGCCGCCGCCACCCCCGAGTCACGCGCCGAGGCCACCGCCGTCGAGGCGGCGCTCGATCGCTACGCCGCCGCCTGGGTCGACGCGCGCCTCGACGCCTGCCGCGCCACCCGCGTCCGCGGCGAGCAGTCGGAGGCGCTCCTCGACGCGCGCGTGCGCTGCCTCGACGATCGCGCCCTCGAGGCGCGCGCGACCACGGCGCTCTTCACCGACGCGCGCACCGTCGCCACGCACGGCCGCGAGATGGCCTCGCGCCTCACGCCGCTCAGCGCCTGCACCGCCAATGGCGCCCTCACCGGCGTGGCGCCGCCCCCCGCCGATCCGGCGCAGCGCGCGCGCTATGATAATGTCAATCAACAATTGGCCGCGGCGCGCGCCCGCTACGAGTCGGGCGACTACGAGACGGCGGTGATCGAGACGCAGCCGGTCGTCGACGCCGCGCGCGCGCTCGGCCACGCTCCGACGACGGCGCGGGCCCAGCTCCTCCTCGGGCTGTCGCTCGCCAACCGCCAGCGCTGGGACGAGGCGCGCCGCGCGCTCGAGGAGGCCGCCCGCTTTGGCGACGAGGCGCGCGACGATCGCACGCGCGCCGCCGCGCTGACGCGCCTCATCTGGGTGCACCAGGCCAAGGGCGACACCGAGGCGCTCGCGCGCACCGAGCGCGAGGCGACGTCGGTCCTCCAGCGCCTCGACCGCGAGCCCGATCTCGCCTACGCCCTGGAGATCGCGCTCGGCTCGGTCGACTTCACGCGCGGCCGCTTCACCGAGGCGGAGGCGCACACCGGCCGGGCCTTCGCCCTCGCCGAGCGCATCTTCGGCCCCGACGATCTCCGCCTCGCCTCCGCCGCCTACAACCGCGGCGCCGCCCTCACCGAGCTCGGCCGCTTCGACGAGGCGGGCACGCTCATCCGCCGCGCGCTCGACATCCGCCGCCGCGCCCGCGGCCCCGATCACGCCGACACCGCCTCGACGGAGAGCAGCTACGCCGACCTCCTGCGCCTCACCGGCCGCCACGAGGAGGCGCTCGCCCTGCTCGCCCACGCGCGCCCCATCCTCGAGCGCGCCTTCGGCGTCGCCAGCGACTACACGCTGCAGTCGTGGCGCACGCAGTCGTCGGTGTACCTCACCATCGACCGCTTCGCCGAGGCGCTCGACGCCGCCGATCACGCCGTGGCCATCGCCGAGAAGGTGCACGGCCCCTCGCACGACGAGACCGTCTTCGCGCACCAGGATCGCGCCTTCGCGCTCGTCGCCCTCGAGCGCTGGGGTGAGGCGCGCCGCGAGATCGACCGCCTGGAGGCGCTGGCCAACGCGCGCCCCAACGACACCGTCGGCGACGGCAAGCTCCACGGCGACGTCGCGCTGCTCCGCATTCTTGTCAAGCAGCCGGCGAAGGCGCGCGCCCCGATGGCCCGCGCGCGCTCTCTCGCCAGCCGCCTCCACGACGACGAGGAGCTGGCGGTCCTCGATCGCCTCGAGGGCGACCTCACCGTCGAGCGGGCCCCCGCCGTCGCCGAGCGCTGGTACCGGAGCGCGCTCGCCCGCTTCGACGGCGGCGCCTGGAAGGTCGTCGACCACCGCGTCGGCGCCGCGCTCCGCGGCCTCGGTCAGGCCCTGCGCGCGCAGCACCGCCCCGCCGAGGCGCTCCTGTCGCTGGCGCGCGCGGCGACGATCCCGCACCCGCGCTCCGAGCAGCAGGAGGCGATCCTCGCCTACGACGGCGCGCTCCTCGAGGCGATCGCGCTATGCTGCGCCCCTTCCCCAGCGAGGAGGCGGTGATGAGCGTGCAGGGTCGCATCGTGTGGCATGACCTCATGACGAAGGACCTCGAGGCCTCGCGCCGCTTCTACGGCGCGCTCTTCGGCTGGCGCTTCGTCGCTGCCGGACCGATGGAGCTCATCGAGGGCCCCGCCGGCGAGCACCACTTCGGCGCGATGATGGCGCTCGACGCCGCCGCGCCGATGCCCTCGCACTGGGTCCCCTACGTCGCGGTGAACGACCTCGACGCGGCGCTGGCGACGGTGCCGAAGGCCGGCGGGCGGCTCCACACGCGCGTGATGGAGGCCGGCCAGACGGGCCGCTTCGCCGTCGTCGGCGATCCGCACGGCGCGGTGGTGACCGCGTTCCAGTACACCGCCAGCGCGCCCAAGCCCGAGCGCGACGCGCCGCCCCCGCCCGGCCTCTTCTGCTGGGACGAGCTCATGACCCCCGACCCCGACGCGGCGGCCGCCTTCTACGCGACGGTGTTCGGCCTCGGCGTCGAGCACCTCGACATGCCCGACTTCGGCCGCTACTCGATCTTCCTCCGCGACGCCGTCGACGCCGAGGGCAAGCGCCGCAACGCCGCCGGGATGATGAAGATGCCGCCCGGCGTGCCGCACCCCTTCTGGCTCTCCTACGTCGCGGTCGCCGACTGCGACGCCGCCGTCGCCAAGGCCCAGGCGCTCGGCGCGACCCCCACCTCGCCGCCGATGAACGTCGAGTGCGTCGGCCGCTTCGCGACGCTGCTCGACCCGCAGATGGCTCCCTTCGCGGTGCTCGCCGGCGGCTGACGCCAGCGTCGTCACGCGTCACCGCCGCGACGCACGCCGCATGCATCACGAGGGGGCGTGCGCAACTACACCAAGATCCTCGTCGCCACCGACTTCTCCGACGGCGCCCGCCACGCGCTCGACGAGGCGCTGACGCTCGCCGAGCGGCTCGGCGCGCGGGTCACCGTCGCGCACGCCTACGCGCCCCCCATCACCGACGGCCCGTACGGCTTCCCGCCGCGCACCGCCTGGCTCGACGAGCTAGAGCGCGCCGTCGACCGCGACCTCCGCGCGCTCGCCGACGCCTACGCCGCGCGCGGCGTGTCGTTCGAGACCCGCAGCGTCCTCGGCGACGCCGACACGCTGGTCCGGATCGCCGCCGACGAGGGCTTCGACCTCGTCGTCGCGGGGACGCACGGCCGCTCGGGCATCGGGCGCCTCCTCATCGGCTCCTTCGCCGAGCGGCTCGCGCGCCGCTCGCGCGTCCCGGTCCTCACCATCCGCGACGAGCGCGGCCACGCGCCCGAGGCCACCGCGGCGCCCTCGACCTGAGTGCGCCGCCCGACGACGAGGCCCCGGTGAAGAGCGACACCCCGCGACGCCCCCTCGAGCGCGCGCTGCGCCTCGTGACCATCGTCCGTCGCGGCGAAGCGCCCGGCGCGCTCCTCCTCACGCTGGACCTCGCGGTCCTCCTCTTCGCCTACGCGCTCCTCAAGATGGTCCGCGAGGTGCTCGTCCTCGGCGCCCCCGGCGGCCGCGCCGAGGTGAAGGCCTACGCCTCCGCCGCGCAGGCGATCCTGCTCGTCCCGCTGTCGCTCGGCTTCGGCGCGCTCGCCGCGCGCCTCGATCGACTGCGCCTGGTGCGCACGGTGACGCTCTTCTTCGTCGTCCAGCTCGTCGCCTTCGCCGCGATCGTCGCGCTCTTCCCGTCGCTGGGCGTGGGCATCGCCTTCTTCATCTGGATCGGCTGCTTCAACGTCCTCATCATCGCGCAGTTCTGGTCGGTGGCGAACGACCTCCACGATCGCGAGTCGGGCGAGCGCCTCTTCCCGCTCATCGCCGTCGGCAGCGCGCTCGGGGCGCTGGCCGGCTCGCGCGCCTCGGGCCTCCTCTACCCGCACCTCGGCGCGAGCGGCATCATGCTCCTCGCGGCGGTGCTCCTCGTCGGCACCATCGCGCTCACCGCGCGCGTCGAGGCGCACACCCCGCGCAGCCGGCCGCGCGGTCCGGTGGCGCGGACCGGCGGCGCGACCGCGCTGGTCCGCGATCCCTACCTCGCGCTCGTCACGATCATGACGCTCCTCAAGAACTGGGTGAACTCGACGGGCGAGTACGTCCTCGACCGCCTCCTCCTCGACGCCGCCCGACGCGCCGCCGGGGCGACCGCCGATCGCGCCGTGGTCCAGCAGTTCATCGCGCACTGGAAGTCCAACTACCTCACCTGGACCAACGCCCTCGTCGTCGTCATGCAGCTCTTCGCCGTCTCGCGGATCCTCCGCCGCCTCGGCGTCGGCCCGGCCCTGCTGGTCCTGCCGATCGTCGCCGGCGTCGGCTTCGGGGCGATGGTCCTCGCGCCCTCGCTCGGGCTCATCCTCGCGGTGAAGGTCGCCGAGAACGGCATCGACTACTCGCTCGAGAAGACCGCCGAGCAGGCGCTCTACCTCGTGACCTCCCGCTCGGCGAAGTACCGCGCCAAGGCGATCATCGACGCGCTGGTGGTGCGGCTCGGCGACGTCCTCGCCGCCGGGGTGGTGTGGATCGGCTCGGCGATCGGGCTCGGCACGACCGCCTTCGTCGTCGAGAACCTGCTGCTCGTCGCCGGCTGGATCACCACCGTGGTGCTGCTCTGCCGGTCGAAGCCGCTGCGCTCGGCCGGCGCGCACGGTGCCCCTACGGCGTCACCACCACTTTCCCGAACGGACGCCGGTCGGCGAGCCACGCGAGGGCCGCCGGGACCGCGGTGAAGGGGAAGCGGCGATCGATGATCGGTCGCAGCGCGCGCTCGTCGACGAAGCGGACCAGCGCCTCGAGCGAGGCGCGGCTCCCGCCGGAGGTCGCGCGCAGCGTGATCGAGCGCCGGATCGCGGCGACGAGGTCGATGGTCGCGCGCGCCCCCGCGGCGAAGCCGAACAGGCTCACCGCGCCACCGACGCGCGTCGCGCCGATCGCCCGCCCGAGCCAGTCGCCGCCGACCCCGTCGACGAAGAGGTCGACGCCGCGCCCGTCGGTCATCGCGCGCACCTCCTCGTCCCAGGCCGGCGTCCGCGAGGCGTCGACGGTGCGCGCCCCCAGCGCCGCCACGCGCGCCAGGCGACCGGCGTCGCGCCCGACGACGATCACCTCCGCGCCGAGCGCGCGCGCGATCTGCACCGCGAGCAGCCCCGCGCCCCCGGCGCCGCTCACCGCGACGGTCTGCCCGGCGGCGAGCCCACCGTCGACGACCAGCGCCTGCCAGGCGGCCACGCCCGCCACCGGCAGCGTCGCCGCTTCGATCGGCGACAGCGTCCGCGGCGCGCGCACCAGCGCCCGCTCGTCGACGCGGAGCAGCTCGGCGAGCACGCCGTCGACGGGGCCGCCCAGCCGCCGCGCCGAGGTCTCCGCGCGCGGCGGACCCTCGATCCAGTCGGGGACGTAGGCGGCGCAGGCGCGCTCGCCGACGCGCACCCGCGTCACCGCCGCCCCGACGGCGATCACCTCGCCGGCCGCGTCCGACCCGGGCACCAGCGGTGCCGCCACGCCGGGATAGGCGGCGCGGGCGATCGCCAGGTCGCGGTAGTTGAGCGACGCCGCCTCGAGGCGGAGGAGGACGTCGTGCGCGCCGAGCACAGGAACGGGCCGCTCGACCAGCGCGAGGTCGTCGAGCGCCAACCGGGTTCGATAGATCCAGGTGCGAGTGGACATGCCGCGAACATCGCCCTCGCCGGTACCGTGCGGAAGTGCTCGTCTTTGCAGGCTGTCCGTGCAATTCTGCAGGGCATGGTCTGGGACGACCTCCGGCTCTTCCTCGCCGCCCACCGCCACCGCAGCCACGCCGCCGCCGGCCGCGCCCTGGGCGTCGACGCCACCACCGTCGGGCGCCGCCTCGCCGCGCTGGAGGAGGCTCTCGGCGCGCGGCTCTTCGACCGCACCCCGACCGGCCTCGCCCCGACGGAGGCCGGGGCCACGCTCTTCGCCCGCGCCGAGCGCGTCGAGGCCGAGGTCCTGGCCTCCGAGCGCGAGCTGCGCGGCGCCGACGCCCGCCTCACCGGGACGGTCCGCGTCACCGCCGGAGACGGCCTCGTCCACTACGCGCTCTGCCCTGCGCTCCCCGAGCTCGCCCGCGCCCACCCCGGCCTCACCGTCGAGCTGCGCGCCGACACCCGCGCCCTCGACCTCTCGCGCCGCGAGGCCGACGTCGCCGTCCGCCTCTCGCGCCCGAAGGAGCCGGCCCTCGTCGCCCGCCGCCTCGGCGCGATGCGCTTCGGCCTCTACGCCGGCCGCGACCTCCTCGCGCGTCGCGCGGCGCCCCGCCGCCTGTCCGACCTCACCGACGCCCCCTTCGTCGGGTTCGAGCCCGCGCTCGACGGGCTCCCCCAGGTCCGCTGGCTGCGCCGCGCGCTCGGCGGCGAGCCGCGCTGGGTCACGCGCGCCAGCACCACCACCGCCCAGCTCCTCGCCTGCGCGGCCGGTGTCGGCGTCGCGCTCCTGCCCACCTTCGTCGCCGCCGCCGACCCGCGCCTCGTGCCGCTCCTGCCGCGCCTCGCCGGTCCGACGCGCGAGGCCTGGCTCGTCGCCCACGAGCAGGTCCGGCGGAGCGCCCGCGTCGAGGCGGTGGCGGCCTGGATCGCCGCCGCCACCGCGGCCGCCGGCGCCCTCGTCAGCGCAGCGCGATCCGGCGCAGCGTGAAGGGCAGCGACGGGCCGCCCTGGACCAGCCCGAACAGCACCCCGAGCTGCCCCTCGGTCACCCAGGCCTGCCCGTCGACGACCGCCAGCGACGTCGGCCCCTTGAGGTCGCTCGCCAGCGCCTCGGCGCGCGCGCTGGTCCCGTCGACGACGATTTTTGTCAAGCGCCCGCCATGCTCCGCCACCAGCAGCGTCCGCGCGTCGAGCGCGCGCAGCCCGTCGGGCGCCGCCAGCGCCGGGGTCACCGCGATCTCCTCCACCGCCCCTGCCGCCCCGTCGGCGCCGACCGCGATGCGCAGCAGCCGCCCGTCGGAGTTGGTGCTCACGTAGAGGTGCCCCGCGCCGTCGAGCGCGATGCCGTTGGCCCCGAAGCCGCTCGGCTGCGACGGCGCGAGCCGCGCGTCCGCCAGCCACGGCTCGAGCGCCGCCGCCCCGCGCGGGAGGCGCCACACCTTGCCGAACGAGTCGCTCACTGGTGTACCTCCCATGCCTGAGGGGCTGCGATGCTCCGCACCGCAGTGCCCTCTCTTCCGTGTGCCTCCCACGACAGCCAGCGTCGCTCGCCGCTCGACGGCCCGCGTGAGACCCGCTGC
>Ga0272446_1000516_pt1 | contig 61040 bp, 42 predicted proteins | sample YNPCB0061_FD_194587 | JGI IMG/M metagenome (GOLD analysis project Ga0272446, IMG submission 194587) | Hot spring microbial mat communities from Yellowstone National Park, WY, United States - YNP-CB-006-1 | ecosystem: Environmental > Aquatic > Thermal springs > Hot (42-90C) > Sediment | place...
GGCGTCAAGAAAATCGGTGGCGCAGCGGCGTCAAGCATGGTGCTGGCGGCGGCGCTCTTTGCGTTCTCGCCGACGGGACTGGGCGACGCGCTTCATCGAGTGGTGAATTTCAATAAAGACTTTACGCCGCCTGCGCCATTTAGAGTCGTCTCGCTCTCAAAAAATGTGGAAACTGCCAAAGGCGCCGACGCAGAAGTGAAATTCCGAATCGACATCATTGACGGCTCACCAACGCTCGATGTGCGGCGCATCTCGCTTAAACTCGCCGACGCCAACGGCTTTGAAGTGCAAAACATCACGCTCACGAAAGACAGCACAGGCGTGTTCGCCTATCGGCTGCGAAATCAAAAACAGGAGTTGAGCTATTTCGGCGAGGCGGAAGCGTTTGGAAAAAAAATCCGAAGCGAAACGCACACGATTAAAATTTTAGATAAGCCGCGCCTCGAGCGATTTCAACTGACTTTGACGCCGCCCGCATACAGCCGGCTGTCGCCGCAGCAACTCGAGCCAAACTTCGGCGACGCGTCCGCACTTGTGGGAACGCGCGTGTCGATTCGGCTCAAATCCTCGAAGCCGCTTCAATCGGCGCAACTGCGCTCTGGCGATTCTTTGTCGTTCTCGATGGACGTGCAGAACGACGTAGCAACGGTGAACTTTCAACTGCGCAGCGACCTGACCTATCGCTTTGAGATGATTGACAAAGACGGCTACCGTAGTTCAGAAAACGCCGAGTATCATCTTCGCGCTGTCCGCGATGAACCACCGCGTGTGAAGTTTTTGCAGCCTGAAACGACGGAAAGCAAGTTGCCTGAATCGCTGCTTCAGTCACTTGCGACTGAAATTCAAGATGATTATGGATTCAATCGCCTTGTGCTGAACTACAAAGTAACAAAGTCTGAGTTTGGCAATCCCGACAAGGAGTTTCAGGAACTTACAATGCCGATGGCAGCCGACGGCGAAACGGACAAAACCGTGCTTTACACATGGGATTTGAACAAACAAGGCGTTGTGGCGGGCGATGAATTAGAGTTCTACGCCGAAGTCTTTGACAACGACGCTGTATCGGGCTACAAATCGGCGCGGACAGATATTTACAAATTGCGCCTGCCGACGCTCGATGAAGTCTTCGCGGAAGTCGACAAGAGCGAACAAAAAACGCTCGATGCGTTGGAAAAGAAACTCGACGAAGCTAAAGCGATTGAAGAGCAGCTGGAAAAAGTTCAAAACGACTTGCGTCAAAAGAACCGTGCCGATTGGCAGGACAAAAAGGCGTTGGAATCGGCGTTACAGAAGCAACAGGAGCTTCAGCAGAGCGCGCAAACATTGAGCGACGAGATGCAAAAAATGATGCAAGAGATGCAAGAGCGAAATCTCGTCTCGGAGGAAACGCTGGAAAAGTATCAAGAGATACAAAGACTGTTGGAGCAGCTTAATTCGCCTGAATTGAAAGAGGCAATGAAGCAGTTGCAAGAGGCGATGCAAAAGATGAGCGAACAGCAATTGCGCGAAGCGTTGAAAAATATGCAATTCAACGAAGAGCAAATGAAGCAAAGTCTGGAGCGCACAAAAGAGCTCTTAAAGCGCGTGCAAGTGGAGCGCAAACTCGATGAGGCGCAAAAACGCATGGCGGATATGATTGAAAAACAAGAGCGCCTCAAAAACGAAACGGTGCAGCAAACGCCCGACAACAAGGAAAAACTCGACCAGCTTCGCAAGGAGCAACAAAGCATCGAGAAGGCACAAAAAGAATTTCAACAGTCGCGCGAAGAGCTGGAAGAAAAAATGAAAGAGTATCCGAAGCAGGAACAAATGCCGCTCGATGAGATGGAAAAATTGAAAGAGCAGCAAATGCAAGACAAGCTCGAGGACGATTTGAAGCAAGCACAAGAAAATCTGGCTCGACAAAAACCGCAAGAGGCGGCGGAAAAGCAGCGTTCTGCGTTACAAAAAATGCGTCAGCAACAAAAGCAGCTCGCCGATATGAAACAGGAAATTTCGCGGCAGCGCAAACAAGAAATGTTGGAAGCGATGCAAAATGCTGCGCAGTCCGCGCTTGAACTCTCGATGGAACAAGAGGCGCTCAAAAAAGAAACTGAAGAGGTGCGCGGACAGCTCTCGATGGAACAGTCGCGCGAGGCGGCAAGCAAGCAACAGCAAATTTTAGAGTCGTTGCGCCAGCTTCAAGAGAGTATCTCGAAAATCGGAAAGAAGTCGTCGCAGATGCGCCAAGAAATGTCGCGCGAACTTGCCAAAGCCGAGCAAGAAATGGAGCAAGCCGTCGGTCAACTTGAAAATCGACAGTCGCAAGGCGCGGCAATGGATATGCAAAGCGCGATGCAGTCGCTCAATGAATTCGCCAAACAAACCGGACAACTGATGGCAGACATGATGGGGCAGCAGCAAGGCGGCGATGGACGAGGCGATGGCGACGCAATGTCGGAACTTATGCAAGGCTTGACAGGACAACAGGGCGAGCTGAACGGACAAACCGAAGGCATGATGCAAGGCACGCAAGCCGACAAAGCGCAGCGCTTGGCACAAATGGCAGCACAGCAACGCTTGATTCAACAGCAGTTGCAACAGCTTAGCCAAAAACAAAAAGCAAGCGGCAAGAACGAACTCTTAGGGAATCTCGATAAAATCGCCGAAGAAATGGAAGAAGCAGCCAAACAATTAGAGCAACAAAACCTCTCGCGCGAGTTGGTCAAGCGCCAGCAACAGATTTTATCGCGTATGTTGGAATCGACGCGCTCGCTTAAAAAACAAGAGCAAGATGAACAGCGTCAGGCAACGGCGGCGAAAAATTTGTTCAAGAAATCGCCTGCCGAACTCAAGGAAGAAGTGCAACGAAATAAAGTGCAAGACGCCGTCAACCGAATGAAACAACAAGGCTTTTCGGACGACTACCAACGGCTGATTCGAAAGTATTACGAGGCGCTTGAAAAAATGCAGAAGAATTAGTCTGGGCTGGATACCACTGACAGCAAAACCAACTTATCGTAGCATCAATTGCTGGGCTTTTCAGGCGCAGGCTGCGATGCAAAAAAGTCGTGATAAAATCGCTCGGTATAATTTTTCATCAATTCGTCAATGCGCTCTTCTTTCGGCGAGCGCACCACCAAGCCTACATGGTGCAGTTTTTTCATTCGCCAATAAACTTCCGAATCGTTGTAGGCTGATGTATCGGGATAGTCTTGCTTAGCCAGCGAGACGAGCAATCCTGCGTAGTCTTTGCGCACCTCAGGCAAGCGATATGCTGCCCCCTGAATTTCAAGTTTCGCCCATTCTTCCCAAAGATTGATGCCTGTTGCCGCTTCAACAAGTTCGACGATGTTTGCGCCGCCGACGCGCGCCGATGTTTCCAAGAAATAAAACTGACCATCTCCGCCTTTAATGAACTCCGTGTGCGATACGCCGCCCACGTGTCCCATCGATTTCAAGACACGCTTGTTCAAGGCGAGCAGTGCTTGTTCGTCGTCTGAGCCATAGCGCATAGTTTTGGTCGTAAAGACCGCGCCTTGATGCGCGACATCCATTGGCGGTTTTCCATATTGACTGGCAATAGAGAAAACGACCTCTCGGTCTTGAACGATGGAATCGACATGATACACGTTGCCAGCGACATAGCGCTCAAGCAGGTGAAACGATTGTCTATCGCCGAGCGCGTTGATGATGTTCCAGAGCTCTTCGGGCGAATGCGCTTTTTTGATGCCAAGCGACGAGGCTTGCATGCGCGGCTTGACCACCCAGGGCGCTGGCACGCGCGAGATATACTCATTGATTTTTTGGTGATTGAGAATGTGGACAAACTCTGGCACGGCAATGCCATCCTCCTGTGCTTTAACGCGCATGGCAAGTTTATCCCGAAAGTAGCGCGCCGTCGTCTCGCCCATGCCGCCGATGCGCAAGTGTTCGCGTAATGCTGCCCCCATTTCAACATCGAAATCATCGAGCGGCACAATTTTATCGATGTGAATCATTCGCGCCATGTAGCTAACGCCGTAAATCACGTCTTGCTTATTCCATTCTTTATTGACGTCGGGAATGTAGAAAATCTCATCGAGGCTCTCACGAGGCCAATCAGCATGCTCTAAACTTTTTGACGTGAGGAGAATCACGCAGCAGCCTTGTCGCTTACATTCGCGCATAAAGGCTTGTCCTTTCTCGTAGCTGGCAAGGCATAAGACTGTTAAGGGCGCAGAACCGCTCATAAGAATGCTTGTTTTGTGTTGATAGCGTCTGCCGAAATGTAAGGCTTTTTTTGCCTTTCCGCGAAAGAGGAGACTGCGCAATATGGATTAGCGTTGAAATGCTTGCAACGCGGCTTTGAGGCGTGGCAGCACGGACGCGTATTTTTCCAATCGGGCGACATCTTTTTCGGTGGGAGTTTCAATGCGCGAGAGGTTCATATTGTCGGTCATGTCGGCGATTTTCACGCGCAGCGCAAGTTCATTTGACATTACCCGTTGCAGATATGCTTCGTATTCTTCCCCCTCGCGCTTCGTAATCGCATCAACGGCGGCGATGACGCCGACTGAAAAGCCTTGTGCCGCAAGCGTTTCCAGCGTGAGGTCGGAATCTTCCACTGCGTCGTGCAAGACGCCGACGATTTTTTCGTCGAGCGTTTGTCCTGCATTCATCACGCGGATTGGGTGTCCGATATATGGCTTACCGGCTTTGTCGGTTTGTCCCGCGTGCGCCCGTTCAGCAATCTCAATCGCTTTTTGTAGTAAGTGATGCACGATGCGTATGAGTTTAGACGTGAAGTTTTTCGCCGACGAATTTTTCGAGCAGCTCGACGCACGCCTCGTTTTCCTTTGGCAGCCCGATAGAGATGCGCAAGCACTGCGGCAGGCCAAAGGCTTTAAGCGGACGAGTAATCACACCACGCTGCAATAAAAATTCAAATGTCTCATTGACGCGCGCTTCAGTCTCCAAATCGAGCATCACGAAATTTGCCCACGAGGGATACCATCGTAAGCCCAACTCCGTGAACGCTTCCGTGAAAAATGTATATCCCGCGCGGTTGTTCTCAATGGTGCGCTGCACGAACTCCATATCGTCCAGTGCTGCCAGCGCGCCCGCCTGCGCCAGCGAGTTCGGCTCAAAGGGCAGTTTTACTTTCAAGAGGTTCTCGATAAACTTGTGATGCGCGAAGCCGTAACCGACGCGCAAGCCCGCCAAGCCGAAACTCTTTGAGAAGGTGCGCAGCGTGATGACATTGTCGTAGCGATACGACATAGAGTCGGGATAAGTCAAATCGCTTGATGCGTATTCGAAGTATGCTTCGTCGAGGATAATGATAACGCGCTCCGGCACGCGCGCCATGAACGCGTCGAATTCGTCGCGGGTGAAAATTGCACCGGTCGGATTGTTTGGGTTGCAGAGATATATCACCTTTGTTCGCGGCGTGATGGCGTCGGCAATGCCCTGCAAATTGAACCGATACCCGTCGAGCATGTTGATTTTTTTGAGCGGCAGTCCGCTAGCTTGCGCTAAAACGTAGAAGCCGATAAATGTGCTTTCTGAGGTGATAAGCTCATCGGTGTCGCAGATAAATGTGCGCAAAATGTTGCCAATGATGCTCTCCGAGCCAGCGCCGACAATAACATTGTCAATTTTCAAGTTAAACCGCTCTGCCAACTTCGCGCGTAATTTCAGGGCGAGCGGGTCGCCGTAGACATTGACGCCCGAAATCGCTTGTGCAATAGCCGCATGCGCAAGTGGCGAAATGCCAAGCGGATTTTCATTTGACGCCAGTTTATAGACCTCTTTCAATCCGTAAAGTTGTTTGATGTCATCAATGCTTCTGCCTGCTTTGTAAGGCTCAAGCGTCTGGATATGATGCGGAACGAGCGACATATTTTTTGCAGAATGGTTAAACAAGTTGCGTTGGCTTAAAATAAAAAATAACAGATTGATTCGAGGCATGCTTCTGAGCATAAGTGTTGGCGGCTGTTCAACGCGCTGCGGATGAAACGAGCGGCGACAGTTGCCGCATCAAAGAGAAAGTAGGTGAAACATAATTGCATATCAAGCCACTGCATTTCGCGGCGGCTTCTTTATTTTGTGAGACCAAACCAAAAACTATTTCAGCTATGACCGCCGCCAAACAATTCGAGACGCTCTTTCCAGACCTTTCACAGATTCCCGACGCGCATCGCATTACGCCGATTCACCAAACGGAATATCTCATTGATGGAAACATTCATCAGTGGACGGGCGAGATGGAAAAAATGTATTCGCCTGTGTATGTCAAGACGGCTAACGGAATTGAACCGATGTATCTGGGCAGCCATCCGTCGATGACCGAAAAAGAGTCGCTGCTGGCGCTCGACGCCGCCGTCAGAGCCTACGACAATGGGCGTGGCAAGTGGGCGATTATGCCTGTCCAAGAACGCATTGCCCACGTCGCCGATTTCATTGGACGAATGAAAGCACAACGCGCGAACGTCGTTAAAACCTTAATGTGGGAAATCGGCAAAACGCTGCCTGATTCGGAAAAAGAGTTCGACCGCACGATTGAGTATATGAACGACACAATTGACGCGCTCAAAGACCTCGACCGAAAATCGTCGCGCTTCGACATCGAGCAAGGCATCGTTGCGCAAATTCGCCGCTCGCCGCTCGGCGTTGCGCTCTGTATGGGTCCGTTCAACTATCCGCTCAACGAAACGTTCACAACGCTGATTCCTGCGCTCATTATGGGCAACACGGTGATTTTCAAGCCGCCGAAATTGGGCGTGCTGCTCTTTAAGTATTTGCTCGATGCGTTCAAAGAATCCTTCCCGCCGGGCGTTGTGAATACGATTTACGGCGCGGGACAAAAAGTCGTGCCGCCGCTTATGGAGTCGGGAAAAATCGACGTGTTGGCGTTCATCGGGTCGAGCCGCGTGGCGGGCATTTTGAAAAAGCAACATCCGCGTCTGCACCGCTTGCGCGGCGTTTTAGGACTTGACGCGAAAAATCCCGCTGTCGTCTTGCCCAATACCGACCTTGACCTCGCTATCAAAGAATGTCTCTTGGGAACGCTGTCGTTCAACGGGCAGCGATGCACGGCGCTGAAAATCTTGTTCGTTCACAACAGCATCGCCGACGCCTTCGTCGAAAAATTTTCAAACGCCGTGAATGCATTGAAATGTGGAATGCCATGGGACGCTGGGGTGAACATTACGCCGCTCGCTGAACCGAGCAAGCCAAAATACATTGCGGAAATTTTGGCAGACGCCGTAGCGCACGGCGCAAAAGTGGTCAATGAAAACGGCGGTGTGTCGTATCATTCATTGGTGCAGCCCGCCGTTGTCTATCCCGTAACGCCTTCAATGCGGCTCTACAACGAAGAACAGTTTTGTCCCATTGTGCCGATTGTGCCATTTGAACATCTCGACGCGCCGATTGAGTATATCGAGCAATCGAACTACGGGCAACAGGTCAGCATTTTCAGCGCTAATGCCGAGATGGTCGCGCATTATGTTGATGCGTTGGTCAATCAAGTCTGCCGTGTAAATATCAATTCGCAGTGTCAGCGCGGTCCCGATGTGTTCCCGTTTGCCGGACGCAAAGACTCCGCCGAAGGAACGCTCTCCGTCAGCGATGCGCTTCGAGCGTTCTCAATCCGCACCATGGTTGCAGCCAAAGGCTCGGAGCAAAATAAAATGCTCTTGACCGATATTGTAAAATCGCACAAATCGAGTTTTCTTTCGACAGATTTCATTCTTTGAACAACGGGGGCTTCAATGAACGATGAAACAAACAAACTGCTCGAAGCTATTCTAATCACGCTTCAAGATAACGGCAAAGACATCCGGGATTTGAAAACTGAAATGCGCGGCGTCAAAGACGAGATAAAACTGTTAGGTGCTCGGATGGCGAATGTTGAGACTGCCGTGCTTGGGCTTGATAAGCGGATGGCAAATGTTGAGACTGCTGTTGTGAGCAACACATTAGCGATTCAGCAATTAGACAAGCGGATGGCAAATGTCGAGACTGCTGTTGTGAGCAACACATTAGCGATTCAGCAATTAGACAAGCGGATGGCGAATGTTGAAGTTGCTGTGCTTGGGCTTGACAGGCGAATGGCGAATGTTGAGTTGGTCGTCGTCGCAAACAGTGAAGAAATGAAATCGCTCAATGCGCATGTCCAAGAAAACACGCGGGAGATTAGGTTGCTCCGTCAAACCACCGAGCGACACGACGAAGAAATCACCAAACTGATTGAAGTCTTCGGCGGCGACATTCGCGATTTGAAGAAGCGCGTTTCAAACTTAGAAACAAAGAGCTGAAATATGAACGGCGAAAATTTAACTCTGCAACAAACCAACCTTGATAAAACTTACAATCCGCAGGACGTTGAAGCGCGTTGGAGCATTGAGCATTGGGAACGCTTCGGCATTTACAACGCTGACAGCGCGCGCGTGTTGAAAGACGGAAAAAAACCGTTTACCGTGCTGATGCCGCCGCCGAACGTAACTGGCAGTTTGACCATCGGACACGTCTTGAACCACACAATTCAAGATATTTTCATTCGCTATCACCGAATGAGCGGGTATGAATCGCTGTGGCTGCCCGGCACCGACCATGCTGGCATTGCAACGCAAACCGTCGTTGAAAAACAACTCCGCAAAGAAAAACTGTCGCGCTACGATTTAGGGCGCGAGAAATTCTTAGAGCGCGTTTGGCAGTGGCGCGAGCAATACGGCAGTTTGATTCTCAAGCAACTTCGTCGGCTGGGCGATTCGGCAGATTGGCGCAGAAATATCTTCACGATGGACGATGCGGCGTCGCAAGCCGTTATCAATGTGTTTGTGCAACTCTACCGCGACGGCTTGATTTACAAAGGCAAGCGCATCATCAATTGGTGTCCCGCCTCGCAGACTGCACTCTCGGATGAAGAAGTAACGATGAAAACACAGCGCGACCCGCTTGTCTTCGTCAAATATCGCCTCAAAGAAAATCCAAATGACTTTGTTCCTGTGGCGACCGTGCGCCCTGAAACGATGCTGGGAGATGTTGCTGTGGCGGTCAATCCCAAAGACGAGCGCTACAAAATGTTCGTCGGCAAATTCGTCGTGGAGCCGCTTACCAAGCGTGAGATTCCGGTCATTGCCGATGAGTATGTTGAAATCGAGTTCGGCACGGGCGCGCTCAAAATTACGCCGGCGCACGACCCAAACGACTATCAAGTCGGCTTGCGGCACAAGTTGCCCGTCATCGTTGCGCTCGATAAATACGGCAAAATTGCCGACGGCTTCGAGCCGTATTCGGGCATGGACAGATTCGAGGCGCGAAAGAAAATTATCGACGACCTAAAAGCAAGCGACGTGCTCATCAACATCGAGGATTACGAACACAATGTTGGCTATTCGGAACGCGCCGACGTCGTCATCGAGCCATATCTTTCCGAACAGTGGTTTGTGAAAATGCAAGAACTTGCCAAGCCCGCGCTGGACGCGGTCGAGGACGGACGCATTAAATTTTATCCGCCACGTTGGACGAATACCTATCGGCATTGGATGACGAACATTCAAGATTGGTGCATCTCGCGCCAGCTTTGGTGGGGACATCGCATTCCCGCGTTCTACGACGATGAAGGCAACATCACCGTCGCCGCAACGCTCGATGAAGCGGAAAAACTATCGGGCAAAAAAAATCTTCGGCAAGACGACGACGTCTTGGACACATGGTTCTCGTCGTGGCTCTGGCAACAAACCACGCTTGGCTGGAAAAACATCGGCGACGACAACGACGACTTCAAAGCGTTCTATCCCACAACGCTGCTCGTTACCGGACCCGACATTATTTTCTTTTGGGTAGCGCGAATGATTATGTCGGGCATGCGCTTCAAAGGCGATGTGCCGTTCAAGAACGTCTATTTCACAAGCATTATTCGAGACCAACACGGGCGCAAGCTCTCCAAATCGTTGGGCAATTCGCCCGACCCGCTTTTGGTGATGGAGAAATACGGCACCGACGCGCTGCGCTTCACTGTGATGTATCTCGCGCCGCTTGGTCAAGATGTACGCATCGAGGTCAACGAAAAGACCAAAGACATGCCACAAGTCGAGCAAGGGCGTAACTTCGCGACCAAAATCTGGAACGCCGCTCGATTCCTGTTTATGAACCGCAACGACGCATTCGCGAGCCTTGAACTGTTTGAAAAAACATACGCGGCGGTCGCTTTCCGTCTCTCGCCCAGCAACTTAGATGTATCGGAACGGTGGCTCTTTTCGCGCTTGCACTCAACGCTGAAAAATTATCACGACGCAGTCCGAGAGTTCCGCGTCAACGATTTAACGAAACTGATTTACGACTTTATTTGGGGCGACTACTGCGACTGGTTTATTGAACTCTTGAAAGTCAAACTGCAAACCGCAACATCGCTCGACGAAAAGCAGGCGATGGTCGCGCGCGCGATTTTTGCATTCGACTGTGCGATGAGAGCTTTGCACCCGATAATGCCGTTCATCACAGAGGAAATTTGGCAGAACATTGCGCTGCGCCGTAACGGCGAAAGTATTTCGGTGTCGAACATGCCGCCCGCCGTAGACGCTTGGATTGACAAGGAAATCGAGGCGGAGTTCGAGTTTTTGCAAAAGGTGATTACGAGCATTCGAAGCACGCGCAGCGTATTGGGCGTGCCGCCAGCGCCGATTGCCGATGTGAGCATTCGTGCAGCGTCTGGGTCGTCGCTCGAGATGATTTCGAAAAACGCTGCGCTCATTGAAAAACTCGCTCGCGTGAAAGTAACAGCGTCGCTCTCTATGGAAAAGCCAAAGGCAGCAGCAAGCACACTCGTCGATGGCAACGAGATATTCATTCTCTTAGAAGGCTTAATCGACCTTGACAAAGAAAAAGCGCGTTTGGCGAAAGAAATCGAGAAAACGGAATCTTACGCAAAGCAGATTGAAGCGAAACTGACCAACGAAGGCTTTGTGGCGCGCGCCCCGAAAGAGGTTATTGATGCAGAGAAAGAAAAACTCTCGACCGCGAAATTGAACCTGCAAAAGTTTAAAGAAAATTTGGCGAGTCTCGCCTCCTGACGATGATGAACAACGACGCTTCTGCAACAAAACGGCTGTTGGCACTGACGTATCTTTTGCTGGCGTCGTCGGCGTTTAATTTCGCGGCAGCAATGGTGGCGCTCTGGAACGCGACGAGCGGCTTTGACGCGCCGTTGCCCACCACAGGCGAAAGTTCAAAAGTTACACTGTGCGTGTTTACATCGGGCTTGCTCATTGCGGCGAACTTTACCTATCAACTCGTCATTCGCAAAGGCATTCCGTTCTCGGAAAAAATGCTGGTCGGATTCGTCATCGGCGAAATTCTCTTTTCGTGGTTCGTGCTGACGCTGAAATGAACATCCTGCACATCTCAAATGCACTGCCTGAAAACCCTTGTCAGTATTGGCATTCGCAGGATAGGCGACAAAAAAGTCCCGACTTGCGGGACTTTTGGACAAGCGCTTAACGCGATTGTTCGTCTATACGCAGTTAAACTGCAACTGCGGAATTACTTGCCTGATGCAGCGCTCAATGCCTTCGAGGTATCTCCAAAGAATTTCGATACCCAGCCGTTCAAGTTCGAGTCGTTCACTATTGTGTTCGCAACTTTTGCGGCTTGCGAGAGTGCGAAGACCGGCAGACCAATGGTCGCCAAAATAGGTGCGCCGAGTAGCATCGTGGTAAATTGAACCACGCGGTCTTTGTGCGTTAGGTCGCCGATGGTTTCGGTAACTTTGTAAGTTCCCAAAAGCGGCATAAACGGCACGAGCGAGAACATCGCTGCTGTGCGTGCGACAATATCGGCAAGTTCGTTTTTCGGTTGCGATTTCACGTCCGCGTCAAAGCCAGCGCCAACAACCTCTGGCAGTTTTTCAGTCGCTTCCAAAAACGCTTTATCGATGCCTTGAACGCGCAGGCGTGCCGATGTGAAATTCGCCGCCTCGTAGAAGCCGATAATCACATTGAACGGCGCGGTCAGCAAGAGCGATAAAATGCCGCCCATCATCTGGTTCGACTCGTCTTTCGAATATGCCTTAGCGGTTTCTACGCCGATTTTGTATGCCTTAATCAAGCCCAAAACAGGCACATAAGGCCAAGCCGTGTTGAGAACGACCCACGCCGTCAGCCAGTCGTTCATACGGCGATGCTTGTCGTCGTCAATGTGTTCGTATTTCAAATCGCCTTTGACATAGTCGAAGAAATGGTCAAGACCGTTTTTGCCAGTGTTTTTGAGCTCGACCTTCATGCCGAGCGACTCAGACACTTCGGGCAGAAACTCTATCGTATGCGGAAGCGTGAAGTGATAGACAAATGCGGTGGGCAGGGCGCGGATTGCGTCTGCTCCGGTTGCGTTGACAGCCATAGTGTTGTTCTCCTTTTTTGCAGTTTAGAAGTTGCTCTGAAAGAACCGATGTAAAACTGGAACTCATTTTTTATGCTTCTGTGCTGCAACTCCTTGCACAAAACTCGGCTTGGGAGAGCCGATACATACTGCTGTAACCTCTGGCGTAAATTTAGGATAAGCGCCGTCGATATACAAGCACTTTTTAGCGAGGGCTCATGGTCGAGATAGCCGTTTGTCTGCACCGAGAATTTCTGTATATTTGCCGTTCACGAAAAATCACGCCAAAAAAGTTAATCCAAATTAAGCGGTAGGGTGTTGGAAACGCAAGGTTTTTTCAAGCAAACGTCCGACGACTTTGAAGGCGTTATCAATGTCCGCAAATACAGGCCAGAGGCCGCGCCCAAGACCGTTAAAATCGAGCTGGAGACATTCGCCGACCCGACGCCGTCTGTCAGTGCCGAATCGCAAGGCAGCATTGAAGAAGAACTCGGCGCAATTATTACCGACTTGCTTGCCACTGTCAAGGAAACTGTTCAAGCCCGCACCGTTGCCTTTTGTTGGGTAAGTCAGGCGAAAAAAAAGTTTTACATCGCCTCGCATCAAACCGATGCTGCCGATTTCACCACCGATAAATGGCTTGCCTTCGGCAGCGACGCCGTTACACAAATTTTTTTGGCGCGAAACGCACAGCTCTACACGGAAATCAGCGCGGCGGACGAACCAAAAATTATTCGATACTACCTTGCGCCTAACGCCATCAAAGCCTTTATGGGCGTGCCTGTGTTCCACCGCGACCAAATCTATGCGGTGCTCTTCGCCGACAGCATCGAAAAAGGCGCATTCGGACACGACGACGTAAAGCTGCTCAACCGATTCGGAAAAATTTGCTCAACGCTCATCGACAACTATGCCCTGAAATCAGCCTATCTCGAGTCCATGCGGTTTGCCGAACCAGCGCAGGCGTTTATGCACACGCTTCACGCGACGACGAACTTAGAAACCATCTTAAACCGCCTGTGCGAGTCGCTCACCGAAGCAGTTGAGGTGGACCATCTCGCGCTTTTGTTGCTCAACTCGAAGTCCGAAATGACCGTTCGCAAGGTCAGGTCGGCACAAGGATACATTTCCGAAGGGGCAAAAATCGACTTAGAACGCTCGGCGGTCGGGCTGTGCATTTTGCACGGCGAACACGGCGCAATTGACGACCTTGCTCAACTCGGCGAAACGCCACGCTTTTTTTCGGGCGAGCCTGCCATTGAAAAAAACGGCTCGATGCTGATTCTGCCGATTAGGTTAGGCGACCTTACCGCAGGAGCGCTGGTGCTGGAAAGCGGACAAAAAAGTTTTTTCACGTCCGAAACCTTCGCGCGCGTGCGTTTTTTCGCTGAGGCGCTGACATTCTCGATGCAAGTGATGCTTTTGGACGAGCGCGTCAGAACTGTAACACCGCTCGATGAGGAAACCAACACGCTCTCCGTGCGCACATTTTTTTCGCGGCTTCGTGCCGACATCAATCGCGCAACGCGGCTCGGACACGACCTTGTGCTGATGCTCATCGCCTTTGACGACTCAGACGGACTCAAAAGCCGCTACGGACAAGCATCGCTCACGCAATTGATGCGCTCAACGGCGAGGCTCATCGAAGCCAATACGCGCAATTACGACTTGCTCGCCCGACTGGATAACCTAAAATTCGCCGTTTGTTTAAGCGGCATCTCGGAACTCAACGCGCGGTTTTGGGCGGACAAAATCCGCGAGCAAATTTTAAACTCGCCGTTCGAGACGGACGACGAATACAAAACCATCATTGCCACCGTCAGCGTCGGTATTGCACGGCTGAAACCAGATAAGCCCGATGTGGAACTCCTGCTCGAGCAAGCTGAAAGAGCCTTAGACCACGCGCGACAATCAGGCGGCAATGTGGTGAAGATTTTTTAACAAATTTTTGTAACCGTGTGGAATTTTAGCCGTAGTGGAACGGTTTTCAACCAGAGTTGTAAAGCAATGATTTTGGGAAAGGTAATCGGCACGATTTGGGCGACACGCAAAGATGAGGGACTTGTCGGCATGAAATTGCAGTTGGTGCGACACATCGGCTTGGACGGTCAAAGCAAAGAGAGTTTTTTGGTGGCGGTTGATTCGGTCGGGGCGGGCGTCGGCGAAACGGTTCTCGTTGCCACCGGCAGCTCAGCGCGGCTGACGGAACTGACGAAGAATAAACCCGTAGACGCCGTCATCATGGCAATCGTCGATAAACTCGATGTCGCAGAATGAGGACAAACTGAAAGGGATGATGCAGGATGCCAGATGAAGGGATTCTCAAATCAGGGTAAAGGTCGTTTCGAAAAAGTTGAACAAAAAAGTTGAACAATTTGCTCGGTTCAGGTGCGACATTTTTAAACCGTGGACAAAACAATCCAAACTCGTCAATCGTTAAAGTGTATTTCGGAAAAGTAATCGGTGCGATTTGGGCGACGCAAAAGGACGCGAGCTTGGTCGGCGAAACATTGCAACTCGTTCAGCCGCTCGATGCGGCAAAGAAGCCGTTAGGCAGTCCGATTGCCGCCGTCAATTCGGTCGGCGCGGGTGCCGGCGAAACCGTGATGTTCGTAACATCGTCTGAAGCGGCGATTCCGATACGCAGCCGCAAGCAACTGTCGCTTGTGCCGACAGACGCGACCATCGTCGGGATTGTCGACCGCATCGATGTTGTAGTCGATTCAGTAATAGTTCTTAAATAAATTTAGAAGTTTTAAGAGGGGAACAAATGAGACAGTTAAAAATCAGCAGGCAGATTACGAACCGCGAGAGCCAATCGCTCGACCGATATTTGCAGGAAATCGGCAAGTTCGATTTGCTCACGGCGCAAGACGAAATCACGCTCACGATGAAAATCAAAAAGGGCGACGGCAAGCCCGTCGATTCCAAAGAGTTCAAGGAAGGGCGTCGGGCGTTGGAAAAGCTCATTAAGGCGAACTTGCGCTTTGTGGTGTCGGTGGCGAAGCAGTATCAAAATCAAGGCTTATCGCTCGGCGATTTGATTAACGAGGGCAACCTCGGTCTCATCAAGGCGGCAAAACGCTTCGATGAAACGCGCGGATTTAAGTTCATTTCCTACGCGGTCTGGTGGATTCGTCAATCGATTTTACAGGCGCTCGCGGAGCAGTCGCGCATTGTGCGGTTACCGCTCAACCGCGTCGGCACGCTCAATAAAATCGGCAAGGCGTTCTCGCAGTTAGAGCAGGAATTTGAGCGCGACCCCAGCACGGAAGAGCTGGCGAATCTGCTCGATATGAACTCGTCGGAAATCACTGACACGCTCAAAATTGCAGGGCGGCACATTTCGGTCGATGCGCCCTTTGCGCAGGGCGATGACAACCGACTGCTCGATGTGCTTCAAAACGATTCGCAGCGTCCCGACCACGGATTGATGCGCGAGTCGCTTCGCATTGAAGTCGAGCGCTCGCTCTCGTCGCTCACGCCGCGCGAGGCAGACGTGATTCGCTCATATTTTGGAATTGGAATGGACAACCCGCTTACGCTGGAAGAAATCGGCGAAAAGTTCAAGCTCACGCGCGAGCGTGTGCGGCAAATCAAAGAGAAGGCGATTCGCCGACTGCGCCACTCGCCGTATAGCGGTGTTCTGAAAGAATACATCGGCGGATAATCTCCATTGCCGCAGAGCAAGCAAAGCCAATCTGAACACGATTGGCTTTTTTGTTCGCATGCCTGCCCGCTTGGTGAAGGGCGAACTTGCGGTATAGAAAATCGCGTTGTTTTTCCGTAAATTCGCGCCTCATAACAAATTACAATCAAACCAACCCGAAGGAGGAATACTATGGCTGCGTATTTCAGCGACATGGACGGTTTCGTCGGCGGTGCATCTGCTGAAGGCGAATCGGCACGAACTTACACCGTTAAGAAAGGCGACTCGCTTTCAAAAATCGCCAAAGAATTTTACGGCGACGCCAATAAGTGGAAGAAAATTTACGAGGCGAACAAAGACCGCATCAAAAATCCCGACTTGATTCAAATCGGTTGGGAACTCGTCATTCCAGACTAACTTTTTCAAAAACCAAACACAGGAGAAAATGCCATGAAAAGCAAGTTTTTAGTTTCGTTGATGCTCATCAGCGCTGTTGCCACGGGTCTCGTCTTGACGGGCTGCGAAGACAAGAAGAAAAAAGAGGCGGAAAAGCGCGCTGCTGATTCCATTGCCGCAAAAAAGCGTGAAGACTCAATCAAAGCTGCAACGCCGCCACCGCCGCCTGCGCCGACGGTCTCCGCCGTAATGCTTGGCAAGGAAATTGACCAAGCCACGAAGACAATTAAAACGGCTGCGACAGAATTCAAACCGAAAGACCAAGTGTATGCGTCGGTGAAAATCGACAACGGCGTTGTGGGAAACAGCGTCGCCGCCAAATGGATGATGGGCGATAAAATTGCTCGCATCGATTCTGCCAAAGTTGCGCAAGCTGGCACAAGCAATGTGCAGTTCAACCTTGCCAATCCGAAGGGTATGCCCGTCGGCGACTACAAAGTTGAAATCTCGCTCAACGGCGCTGCCGCGAAAACCGAATCGTTCAAAGTCGTCAAGTAACCTAACGGCTGTATCTATGCAAGGGTCCCGCCAATGCGGGACTTTTTGTTTTCCGCTCGGCTGAATCAAATTCAAATCTTCATCGTAACTTTGGCGCGGCAAAGATTAACAGGTAAACCGCGCTGTATATGTTCGGATTTGAAAATCGATATGGAGAGCCAAGCGGCATTAACATTCGCTTTGTTATTGCGGTTATCATCGCGCTGGTGTCAATTATCGGCTATTTCAATTCGCGCGAATACAATCCTGTAACAAAAGAGACGCAGTTCGTGAGTCTCTCACCAAAGCAAGAAATCGCGTTAGGGCTGCGCGCCACGCCGCAACTGATTCAGAAATACGGTGGCATGCACCCCGACCAAAACGGACAAGCGATTGTTGATAAAGTTGGCTTTCGGCTGGTTAAACAAAGCGACGCGGCAAAAACAAATTGGCAGTATGAGTTTCATTTGCTGGGCGACACTCGAACCATCAATGCGTTTGCGCTGCCGGGCGGACAGGTGTTCATTACTGCGGCGCTCTACTCGCGGCTTAAAACCGAAGGACAATTAGCAGGCGTTTTAGGACATGAAATCGGACATGTGGTTGCGCGGCACGGTGCAGAGCGTATGGCAAAGTCTCAACTGACGCAAGGCTTAACGGGCGCAGTCGCCGTTGCATCGGGCGATGCGTCAGCGACGCAAATCGCGCAAGTCGTCGGCGAACTGGTCAATATGAGCTACGGACGCGATGACGAGTTGGAGTCCGACCGGCTCGGTGTGCGCTTTATGGCGCAGGCGGGCTACGACCCGCGTGCCTTAATCGGCGTGATGGAGGTGCTGGCGCAGGCAAGTGGTGGCAATCGTCAGCCTGAATTTTTCAGCACACACCCAAATCCTGAAAACCGTATCGAGAAAATCAAAGCGGCAATTAAAGAGGAATTTCCGGGCGGCGTGCCAAGCAACCTGATTCCATAATGCGCCGAAACGGATTACGCCGAAGAAAACTTAGTCCTAACGTTTGTAGCAACCGTCAAATTTACCGCAATGGAAGAGTTCTTTACGCAAAACTCCATTTATGTTGTTCTTGTCATTGTTCTGCTTGTGTGGACAGGCGTGTTTCTGTATCTAACGCGGCTCGATGCCAAAATTTCCCGACTTGAAAAACTTGTCTCCGACGACGGCACACTCCAAAAAAGCGACAGGCAATAGGGCAATAGATGAGAGTCGCCTTACGCACAGGTCATTTCGGGAGACGGCGGAAAATCAAAAAAATCTCCAAGCGCCGAATTATATTAGCCTCTGTTTAAAATCACCATTGTGGTCAGAATCCGCTTTTCGCGTCGACGCACAACAGCCGTCCGCGCGTTAATTTTAAGCAGTCGGTATGGAAACAAGCAGTAATCGTCAGGGAGAACCTAATTCTGCCGACGCCTCCACATCAGCGCGGTCTTCGAGCAGTTCCGTTAAAGTCGTGGTCGTAACATCGGTGATGCTCTCGTTTATTTCTTTTTGGAGAGCCGCCGCAATTGTCTTGAGCGATTTAGCCTCGACCGCCTACTACATTGGCGGCATTACGGAACGCGCCATCGGGGAAGCGGCGCCGTATTTTATTTTCGGGGTGATGATTTTCGCCTACGCGGTGCGCATGGTGTATATGGAGTCATGCTCAATTTTCACGCGCGGCGGCGTCTATCGCGTCGTCCGAAATACGCTCGGCGAAAACCTCGCTAAAATCGCCGTCTCCGCGCTGATGTTCGATTATGTCCTAACTGGTCCAATTAGCTCGGTCTCTGCGGGACAGTATATCGTCGGTCTCGTCAATTCATTTTTGCCCGACGGCGGAAAGTTGCCCGTCAACCTAACGGCTCAGTTGATTGCGATTCTGATTGTCGTGTATTTTTGGCGGCTCAACACGAGAGGAATTACGGAGTCGTCGGGTCAGGCGCTGAGGATTATGCAAATCACGGGCGCAATGGTGTTGATAATGCTCGTCTGGTGCGGGCTAACGATTTACTTGCGCGGCGCAGAACTGCCGTCTTTTACCATCAAGTTCAACGAAGAATCGTTAGGATTTTTAGGGCATACTAAACTCGGAGAAACACTCCTGTCGGGCAAACTGCTCGGCGCGATTGGGCTCGTGGTTGCGTTAGGGCACTCGATGTTGGCAATGTCGGGCGAGGAGTCGCTCGCCCAAGTCTACCGCGAAATTGAAGCGCCGAAACTGCAAAACCTCAAACGCGCTGCTATTACCATTCTTATTTTCAGCGTCACGTTCACGGGCATTTTCTCGTTTCTTGCCGTGATGATAATTCCCGATGAAGTTCGCGTGGCGCAATACGCCGACAATCTGCTGGCTGGCTTGGCCATGAATGTCGTCGGTCCCGAACCTGTGCGCCTTGCACTTCAAGCGTTTGTGGTTGTAGTCGGATTTTTGATTTTGTCGGGCGCGATAAACACATCTTTTATCGGCGCTAACGGCGTGCTGAACCGTGTCGCCGAAGACGGCATTCTCGCGGATTGGTTTAGAAAACCACACAGACGATTTGGCACAACCTACCGAATGATTAACCTAATTACGTTTTTTCAACTCACCACAATTCTCATCAGCCGTGGCGATGTTTATCTGCTTGGCGAAGCCTATGCCTTCGGCGTGATTTGGAGTTTCGTCTTTAATGCGTTTGCGATGCTCGTCTTGCGCTTCAAAGACCGCAGTCCGCGTCGGTTCCGAGTGCCGATGAACCTTGCGCTTGGAGGCGTGGAATTTCCGGTCGGTATTCTCATCGTGTTTCTCGTGCTGCTCACGGTGGCAACGGCAAATTTATTTACAAAGTCGGTCGCGACCATGTCGGGCGTGGCGTTCACAATTTTCTTTTTGATACTCTTCAGCGCGTCGGAAAAAATCAACCAGCGCGAAAAAGAGAAACGCAAGAAAGCACAGCGCGATGCGCTCTCGCTCGAGGAGTTGCAATCGCTCGAGAAGTTCAATCAGGAAAACGAAATTAAAATTACGCCAGAGTCCATCGGCTCCGAAAAGCCGAGCCGCGTCTTGGTTGCCATCAAAAAAGCGACGAACATGGAGCATTTCGCCAAATGCTTGGACGTGGTCGACGCCGAAACGACAGACGTGATTGTAATGACCGTGCGCGTGATTGAAAAAGGCGACCAGCCGTTCTCGCCTGAAATGACAAGGGAAGAGCGCCAGCTCTTTACAGAAGTGGTGAACCTTGCAGAAGAAGTTGGCAAGCCCGTCATTCCGTTGATTGTGCCGAGTTTTAATCCGTTTTTCAGCATCGTCAACACGGCGAAAGAACTGGGCGTGCGCGAGGTCTATCTGGGCGAATCGCAACGCTTCAGCATGGAGACCGAAATGGAGGAACTCGCCATGATTTGGGGATACGAGCGCCCGAATGAACAGCAAAAAATTATGTTCCGCATCTTCGACAGCGAGTCGCAGAAAGTTGAGGCCGAACTATGAACAAGATAAAGCGGTAATACCAAAATAATTAGAAGAGGAGTAGATTTTACAAGGGTGTCGTTCCGAGCACTTTTTTCTGTCATTCCGAGCCACAGCGAGGAATCCAATGTAGATGCTTCACGGCGCGACGCTTCGCTCAGCATGACAGGGCGAGGATAGAAAACCCTATTGTCCCTCTCCTTCAACAAGGACTTCTTGCTTGAGAAGCAGAAAAGTGCTATATTTCAGCATCAGTTTCGTTCTTTCTGCAAAGCAGTTTCAGAAAGTTCCCTCTCTGTCCCAAAGCTGCAGTTTTAAAGTTTTAATATTCCCAGTGAGTTGTCACCCAATAGACCGAGTCTGCTGCTTCGATTTTGACGATAATCTTTTAATCAATCAAAATGCATGTAAGAGCATGCACTCAAAGGAGCACTAAAATGAGGAAGCACATACATCTTGAGATGAGAGGGAAAAGAGCATGGCTTTTGGCACTAAGCCTCTTCTGCTGGTGCACCACTGCCGCTATGGCACAAACAATTTACACCAGCGTTCAATCGGGACCTTGGAGTAGCACAGCTACTTGGGGGACAACTACCATACCGGGTTCTGGAACAAACGATGCAGTGGTTATCAGTACAGGTCATACCGTCACACTGGATGTGTCGCCAACGAACACGCTGGCTTCGGTGACGGTGAATAGTAATGGCACCCTCGAGTATGACAATGTGGCGGCGCGCACGCTTAAAGCCCGCAATGTAACCGTGAACTCTTTAGGAAAAATAACCCTACAACCCAGCGCGATTACGACACACCAGCTGCTGCTTGAACCGCTCTCGACCGACCCAGCAAACGTGGCAACAACATTCCAAAATAACGGAACAGTCGATTTAGTGGTAGGCACTGTAGTCACTGCCGTTTGTACCACGAGATTTTCGCGCATCACATATGGACCGCAATCCCTGACAGGCACAGGAACTTTTGACTTAGGTCCTGTCATCATGGAAAACTTTTCAGCAACACTGCTGCCAAACGAGCTGGATGATCCCGCAGAGACTGATGCGACACAAACTATCGGGCAGTCGGGCGGCAGCTCGATACAAATGCAATCGCTTGAGATTAACAATCAGGTTGGGCTGGTGAGGTTCGCTGTAACGATAGATTATATCAATGAAATACCTCGCTATCGTGAGGATAATCCCACCGTCGTGCTCGTCCCATTGACGATTTCAGGAAACCTAATACTTAAGAGAGGCATACTCATTCTCAACAGGGCGGATAATACATCACTCACCCACTCGGTGGGGAGCATTCAAATTGGCAGTAATACCAGCACCTCTGTGTATGGTCCCGATCCTAATAACGAAAATGGCGTTCTGCACAATACGGGCATTGCTGTGGTCAGCGCCACCGATGCCACCACCAATCTCACGGTGACAGGAGATGTCACGGCACCGAGCTTGTCGCATGCAAATGAGGGCGTGACGATTATGCTGGTTTCGCCAGCGTCAGGCAACGGGTTGAACAATGGTAGCACCTCTGGTGCCATCATGACCGTGGATGGAAATTTTGACCTCTCAGGCGCACGCTTGGACTTAGTGGGCAATGGGACAATATTTTTCCCATGGGCAGGAGATATACTAGGAGGAAGTACAGGAAATATTGCGAAAGGCGGGTTTGCAAACGGAACCGAGGAGTTCAACTTTAAGGGAGATTTTAAGCTCAAAAATGGCAGTCGCTACAACGGTTGGCGTAGCGGTGGCGCAGGTATTGGGGTGCCAAGAATCCGCTTCATTGGCACAACTTTGCAGACCTTTACAGTGCATCCCAATGTGTGGATTGGTACATCAAGCTTAGATGGTGAGACCAATGCCATCAGTTTCTGGCGAGTTGAATCGGGAGCACAAGTGAAAATTACTCCGGGCTCAGGTATTGCCATTCACCATAATGGGTATAGTTTGACTGTAAATGGCACGCTCATTGCTGAGGATGGTGCCGAGCTTGTTGCGACGAAGACGGGCGGTGCTTCAGGAAATACAGTATTGACCATGGGACCTAACGGCATCATCCGTGTGGCAGACCCACAGGGGCTCGGCAACGGCAACCAGATTGACCCAACAAGCAATTTCCCGCTCTTCATCGGAAGAACATCACCGGGCTCACCAGCACCAACTGGCTGGGATTTGACCAGCATTAACACCGCTGGCACGATTGAGTATAACGGCATCGTGACCCAAGCCGTGACCGCCCGCACCTACAACAACTTGGTCATCAACAACACCGGCGGTACCGCCACACAAAACTCCTCACCACCACCATTTTTCCTCTTCAACAACCCAAACATTGTAGAAGGCAACATCACCGCAAACAGCGTGGAGCTCTGGCGTGGGGTCTTCATCCTGACGCCAGTAGGCAGCGGCGGCTCATTTGCCCACACCTTCGGCACCCTCTCCATCGGCAGTGCCACCAGCTTGACCACCTTTCCATCAAGTAGCAACACGGTGTTGGTAATCAACAACCGCCCAAGTTCCACCGTGACGCTGACCGTAACCGGCAATGTCTCAGGGGCAAGCTCAGCCACAGGCGGCTCGGGATTGGTCATGGGCGGAGTGGATTGCAACAATGCGTGCAACACCACACTGACCGTCAATGGAAATTTCACGTTTTCTGTGCCCCTATACCTAGCAGGCAATTTGTCAGTGTTTTTGCCCGGCGGTTCAGGCACCAACATCTTAGAGTTTGGTGGAAATGTGTCGCTGGCAAACACTTGTCGCTTCAGCGGCGACCGCTTCGGCGTCGGTGCCGACCCTACGATTCGGCTGACGGGAGCATCGGCCACCTTCACGGTGCCAAGCGTGGTGTGGCTGGGCACAGGCAACGAGACCAACATTTTGGCAAAGTGGGAGATTCCTACGGGGGCGAGCATCACCTTGCCCAGTGGCTCATCGATTGCATGTAGCAACAACCGCAGTTTTACGCTCAACGGCACGCTCATTGCGCAAGATGGCGCCGAAATGATTGCTGCTTTAACAGGACCAGGTAGTGGCACTTCCAACTTGATTATGGGCACAAATGCCATACTGCGCATCGGTGATGTGCATGGTATGGGAACAGGCACTCTGATTGGCTCAAATCCGCTGCTGCCGCCACCAAATGCGCCGACCTTTTTTAGGCAGCAATCGCCGAGTTCAGGCATCCCCAATAGCTGGAATTTGACCAGCATTAACACAAATGGCACGGTGGATTACAACGGCACGGCACTACAGACCATCACGGCACGCAATTCTAGCACTGCTCCTAACATACAATACCACCGCCTGACCATCTCGGGCGGAGCCAGCGCCAACAAAACGCTGGAAAGCACCAACGGTAGCGTCTTTGTTAATGACCAACTCACCCTGCAAGGCGGCATTGTTAGCAGCGTCAATGCCAGCGATGTGGTGCGCGTGCTGAACCCTGCCACGGGCGCTATCACGCGCAGCTCTGGACACATCAACGCCCGCCTTGAACGCGCTGTGACCGGTACCTCGCAAACCTACTTCTTCCCCATCGGCGATAACACCACCTATCGCCCCATTTCACTTACCTCTTCAGGCAACTCCTCGCTGCAGGCAGAACTGATTGATGGAAATGCAAACACCTTAGCAAGCGTCAATACCCCCTTGCAGAAGGTATCCGACCTGCGCTACTACAGCTTTTTCAATACGGGCAGCAACAATGTAACGATATCACAAGTCCAGAACATGGCAATCAACGCCGATGATGCTGTCAATCAGGTGGCGAGCAACACAACGCTCAAGATTGCCACACGCGTCAGTGGAAACTGGCAAAGTCAGGGACCGTCGTCAGTCAACACGAGCAGCCTGCCCACGACCTTTAGTTCAGGCACATTCTCGGAATCGGTAGCTGGGAGCAGCACCTTCTTTGTGTCATTAGGCACGACGAATCCGACGGACGACCCGTTGCCAGTGGAGTTAGTGGGGTTTAAGGGAGAGGCGACGGTGCTGGGCGTGATGTTGGAGTGGCAGACTGGCTCGGAGCGAGACAATGCGGGTTTTGTGCTGGTGCGCAACGGTGAGGTGATTGCTGACTACCGAGAACATGCGGCGTTGCGTGGAGCGGGCACGAGTGCGATGGGACGTCGGTATCAGTTTGTGGATGAGCGGGTGCGAGAGGGCGAGCGTTATGTGTATGCGTTGCGGTCGTTAGATTTTGATGGGACAGTTCATGACTATGCGGTTCGGGTGGAGGTAGAGGGGAAGCGCGTGAGTCGGGCATATGAGTTGATGCAGAATTATCCGAATCCGTTCAATCCTGTGACGACGATACGGTATGTGTTGCCGGAGGAGAGTGCGGTGTGGGTGCGGTTGTATGACATGTTGGGACGGCTGGTGAAGGAGTTGGTAGGAGGGGTTCGTCAGGGGGTTGGGGTGTATGAGGTTCGGTTTGAGGGGAGTGGTTTGGGCAGTGGGGTGTATGTGTATCGGTTGGAGGCGGTTGGGAGTCGGGGTCGGTATGTGGCGAGCAAGAAGATGGTGCTGATGAAGTGAGGATGAAATTTCAAGCACGCTTTTTTCTCTTTTTTGTCATGGCGAGCACTTTTTGTCATGGTGAATGCTCTCTTTTGTCATTCCAAGCCAGAGCGAGGAATCCATTGTCTTCAGGGGTGTTCACAGATGGATACCGACTTTCGTCGGTATGACACTTTTCTGAAAACCTGCACCTCTTGAAATCATAGTGGTATTATTAGCACGGCACAGTTCGGGACGAACTGCCATTGAAGCATCATCCACCTTGTCTATCATTGTAAGCGCAGCGACGCAATCTGTTGTTCAGCTGTGATGGCGGTGTTTCACCGTCAAATCACATTGATACGCGCCCCAGTCTATTTACTGCCGGTTTGCTCTTTTGGGTCGCGCAGGTCGGCGGCTTTTATTTCCCGCGTCCAAACCTCTTTGCCGTCTTTATCAAAAATTTGAATCGTCATAACGCGCTCTAAGCGTTTGCCTGAAAACTTCAGCAGCGCGAAGTTTTGCATCTCGATATGTGTGCCTTCGACGCGCAGCGTGTTGGTTTCATCGGCTTTATGAATGCCCGACGTGAGCGGCGAACAGGTGAGGTCGTAGAGCGGATAGGCGTTTTCACGCGGCAGTTTGGAGAGTTCGGTAAAATGTCGGTCGCCATCGACGAACATAACGCCTGTGATTTTCTCTTTGGTAATGGCGTCGATGAGTTTCTGCCGTTCTTCGTCGTAGTTGGCGTAGTTCTCATATTTTTTGGCTGTGTTCAGCACTTGTCCGCCGATGGCAATGATTTTGAACGTCGCGTTGCTGTATGCCAGTGCGTTAATAAGCCAGTCGAGTTGGGCTTTGCCGAGAATCTCGCGCTCGCCGGTCTTACGGTCGTTGGGCGTGCGGAAGTAGCGGTCGTCGAGCAAAAAGAAATCGACGTCGCCCCACGAGAACATACCTGTGATGCCTTTCCCGCCATTCACGCCGTAGGAGGGATTGCACCAGAAAAGTTTAAAGGCGTCCAGCGTCATGTCTTTGTTCCAAAAACTGCCGTCGGCGTCGTTGGGCCCGAAGTCGTGGTCGTCCCAAATTGCGTAGTGATGTGTGGATGCCAAGAGCGGCTGCAGTTCAGGAATGGAGCGTGTGTGGGTATGTCGATGAAAAATACCCGTGCGCGTGTTCCAATCTGGGTCGCGTAAATACATATTGTCGCCGAGCCAGAGCATTGCGTCGGGACGCTTGGCGTGAATGGATTTGAGAATCTCGTAGCTCTCGCCGTAGGGTTTGCCCGGTCGGTCGTATTGCGATTCATTGACATAAAGGCAACTGCCCATAGCGACGGTGAACTCTGGCGGGTCGGTGCGGTAACGCCAAAGCGTTTGCGTTTGAAATTCTAACGGATACGGGCGGGCGATTTTTTTACCATTGATGTAGAGTTCATACTCGTATTTTTTGCTCGGCTGAACTTGGTCGGCCACCAAATGCGCGGTAAACGCGCGGTCTTTCAGGGTTTGCACCTCTTCGGTCGAGAACTTGTCCTTTGGGTTGGATTTCTCCCAATACTTGAACTGCACTTTGGCAGGCGCATTGGTCTGAACCCAGAGCATAACTTCGCGCATCTCTGAATAGCCAACCATCGGGCCAGATTGTAAGAGCGTTTGTTGTGCTAACGCAGAAAGCCCCATCAGAAAAGAGAACAGGAGGCTAACGGTAAGGTGAAAGCGATACATGATACGGTAGTAAAGAGTTGATAAGCAAGAAATTACCTCAGATAACTTAAACAAGGTCAATTTAGTTTAGGCAAGATGTATGTTTTCATAGAGGCGGGATAAAAGACAGGTGTCGTGCGAAATAAAGAAAAGCGCCCCGAGAGACTCGAGGCGCCTTCTTATGGTTTTGAAAATGTCCTCAGTTAAAGATGTAGCGAATGCCGAACTGAGCCGACCAAACATCGCCTAATCCTGCCGAACGCTGGAAGGTTTCGTTCAGAAGAATCGGACCAGACGGCGTGTTACGGAAACGCATCGTAAATTGCGGTGTGCCATCGGCAGCAACCGGACCGCCTTGCGCTGCAGTAGCCACGTTAAGCGGAGCAGGTTCAACGCGCTGCCAGCCGACGCCCCAAGCGCTGTTCAGCAAATTGCCAACGTTGAAAATGTCAGCACGAAGTTGAAGTGTGTTGCGCTTGCCGCCAAGGTCAATGAAGAACTCTTGAGCGATGCTGAGGTCTGCTCTAAATATCCATGGGAAAAGCGCGCCGTTGCGCTCGGCATATTGACCACGGCGAGTTTTGAGATAATCATCTTGCTCGATATAGGCATCGAACGCAGCTGCTTGCTCGGCAGGCGTAAAAGTGCGTCCGCTGACTGTGAGCGGCACGAAGCGTAAGTCCGTGGCGCGATTTGGAATGAAGATAAGGTCGTTTCCAACGACACCGTCTTGGTTCATATCGCCGTTGTAGGTATAGCTGAACCGACCTTGCGGGTTCGCTGACCAGAACAGCGAGACCTGAGTGGCGGCAATATCGCCATACTCTTTGCGATACGATAGACTGGCGATAATTCTATGAGGAATATCAGCACTCGAGAAGCCTAATTCTGGACGGTTTGGGTTGTTGGAAACCGCGTTGCCTGTCCAAGAGCCAAGCGCGATGCTGCCCGGGTTGTTGGTATTGCGCGAGACACTGTATGTGTAAGCCAACTGGGCAAACCAAGTGCCGAAGCTGCTTTCACCAAACGCCCGTTGAAGTTGTGCTGTAAATTGGAACGCGTCGTCTTGGTTCGAGTTTTGAAGCACGATGTTGCTGGTGATGAACGTATTAAGTCGGTTCGTATCGCGCACTGTGCCGTCATAACGCAACCGGTTGTCCGGTCCAGCAAAGTTGCGTGTCGCTGGTCTTAGGTTAGCATTGATGTAGCTAATGCCGTTGATAGTTCGCGTGTAAATGAAGTCAAGCGTGGCGACGATGCCAAGCGGCAACTGATAATCGCCGCCCAAGTTGGAACGCCAAACTTGCGGGAATCGGAAGTTCGGGTCAGTCGTTGCCAATTCAAACGACTCCGGCAACTGTTGCGATGCATTCGGCGGGAGGTATTGATTCGGGTTCGGGCTGAACGGACGATTGCGAGTGTTATCAAGCTGCTCGAAGCCCGTCAGAACGCCGTTGTTACCAATTTGGTTGGAAATCCAGACGAAAATCGGCGGACCTGTGAAAATACCCGTTCCACCGCGCAACTGGAACGATCTATCATCAAAGACATCCCAGTTGAACCCAACGCGGGGCGAAAAGAGCGGCGCGGTATTCGGAAGTTTGTCGGTCTGCGATTGGATTGGATTGCCATCGCCGTCGCGGAAGGTCAGCGACGGAACGCGCGGGTTAGCAAAGCCCGTGTTCTCGAAAATCGGCAGGTCGACTCGGATGCCCCCTGTAACGCGCAGGTTTGGCAAGGCTTGCCACTCGTCTTGAAGGTAAATGCCCGGATACCAGACGCGCGTGGGCTGAACAGGTTCGGCGCCGCCTTCAAGCGCAGAGAAGCGATATTGGAATCGGCGGAGCGTAACGGGCGATGTGGTACGGTTCGGATTGCGCAAGCGGTCGTTGGCGTCGGTGTAAAAGTCGGTAAGTGTGTTATACACATAGACACTTTGCGAGCCGGGGAAGAACACGTTGCGGTAGTTGTAGTAGTTTAAGTTCAAGCCGCCCGTAATGGTATGCGCGCCAGCGAAGTAGCTGAAATTGTCTTGCAATTGGAATGTGCCATAGCTCAATTGGTTCGCTGGCGTAAATGGTTCGAAGCCGAAGGAATAGAGCGTTGTATTGGCGCCGTCTTGAATTTCAACAAGCGGAAAGAGCGTGCCGCGCGAGCCTCTATCTTCGTTCTGGTAGGTATAGCCGATAATCAAGTTGTTAGAAAACTTTCCACCAAACGTGGAGTTCAATTCTGCGATAACCGACTGGATGCGCTCGAATTGAATGTAATTCGAGTTCTCGAAGCTCAGCGCGTTAACCCCTTGACGGTTGCCGAAGCCAAGTGAAGCGCTTTGGCTGATGCCGACATCTTGGCGCGAATCCAGCCCGTTGTAGCGAATGCTGAATTTGTTGTAATCGTCAATGTTCCAGTTGAGTTTCACAAGCCAATTGAGGCTGCTCGGACGTTGCTGGTTGTAATCTTGGAACGGACCGGTTTCGTAGCCGAAGTTGGTGCGCAAAAAGTCGCTCAAGGCGCGCATCGTATCGGCAACGGCACGCGAGACGCTGCCGCCCGGTGCCTCGCCGGGATTACGGGCGCGAAACCCAAACGGCTGGGTATTTTGCTCGGTTTCGGCGGCGGCAAAGAAAAAGAGTTTATCTTGGATAATCGGCCCGCCGAAGCGAAAACCGCCTTGAAAGTTGTTGAAGTTGGCAACGGTAACGTTGTCGGTGTCGGAGTTAGCCCGTCTGCCCAAGAAACTTTGGTTACGAATGTTCGCAAACGCCGAGCCGGAAAAATCATTCGTGCCGCTTCGCGTAACAAGGTTGATGCCAGCACCGACGAAGCCAGCTTGGCGCACATCGAAGGGCGAAAGGTTGACGCTAACCTCTTCAACCGACTCCAAACTCAACGGCGAGACGCCCGTTCTGCCGCCCGGCACACCTGATAAGCCGAAACTGTTGTTGAAATACGAGCCGTCAACCGTGATGTTGTTCAAGCGGTTGTCTTGTCCGCCAAACGACGTGCCGTTTGCCTGTGGCGTGAGGCGCGTAAAATCCGTAAAGTTACGGTTAATCGTCGGCAGCGTGTTGATAGCCTCTTTGCTGATGTTGGTCGAGGCGCCAGTGCGGTCGGGGCTGATGACCGCGCTGCGGGAGGCGGTAACTATTACTTCGGCGGTCGTGGTTGCTGCATCGGAAAGTTTGGCGTTTACATTGCCAGCGCTGCCGAGCGAGAGGAAGATATTTTCAAAGGTTTGTGATTGGTATCCGACGTAGCTGACGACCACACGGTATGGTCCGCCGACGCGCATACCCGGAATCGTAAAACGGCCATCGAGTTGCGTAATCGCACCGTATTTCGAGCCCGAAGGCATGTGCGTGGCCACAACCGACGCGCCAATAAGTGGCTCGTTCTTGGTATCCGTAATAAGCCCTATCATAGACGACGTCGTAACACCTTGCGCCAAAGCGTTGCCCGAAAAGGCAAACAGCGCAAGGAGAGCCGCTACAAGGGAAAATCTGTATCTTGGCTTCATGTGTTGTTGGTTGTTTGGTTATTGGTTTACCGAGAAAGTGTTTACCTGAGAAAACTGTAAAGTCGTTAGGTTGTAAAGTCGTTAGGTTTTGCCATTCTCACTGCTTTGAGCAAAGTAAATACCCGACTGCTGTGGGGAACAGATATTCCTTTGACGCGCGGCAAATATAGGTTCAGAGTTCAGAAATTCCGTATTAAACTTTTGTTAAGAATCCTGATGTGCTGCCCTGCGTTTGCGACCTTTAACACCGCTAAAACCGCTGTTTGAAAGGCGATTTAAAACTAACGTCAATAAATGCCTACAATGCTAACCATACGTTTTTTGAAACTGCACCCGAAAGCAATTGCGCCCGCTTATGCCACGCCCCAAGCCGCCGGAATGGACGTGGCTGCCTGTTTGGAGCAAGAGATTGTTATTCCGCCGCGCCGCTCCGCCTTAGTGCCAACGGGGCTGGCAATTGAACTGCCCGACGGCTACGAAGCACAGTTGCGCCCGCGAAGCGGTCTTGCCTTGAAGCATCTCATCTCTTTGCCGAACACACCGGCGACCATCGACGCCGATTATCGGGGCGAAGTGAAGGTCATTCTCATCAACCACGGCGAAGATGCCTTTACGGTCAAACACGGCGACCGCATTGCGCAAATGGTTATCGCCAAAGTCGAAAAAGCGCAATTTGTGGAGGCAACCCATCTGAGTGAAACGGAACGCGGCGCGGGCGGGTTTGGACATACAGGCGTGGCGCAAAAATAAATTTTTCAACATGCATGCAAACGCGCTGATTTTTCGTAACTTGCTTTTAGGCATCATTCTAACATCTCGTTATTTTAACTCATGAGTGAGAAACACATACTCCAACGAATCAATTGGACGAACACACTTTTTATCACCATCACGCCTGTCGTCGCCATTGCGGGAACAGCATGGTGGATTGCAAGCGGGAGTTTTAACTGGGCAACCGTTATTTTCGCAGTCGCAATGCTCTACGCGACGGGAATGTCCATCACCGCAGGCTATCATCGACTTTTTTCACATCGCAGTTACACCGCTTCAAAACCCGTTGAGTGGTTTTTTATGCTCTTCGGCAGCGCGAGTTTTGAAGGCACAATTATCGATTGGTGCGCCGACCACCGCGTTCATCATCGCTTTCAAGACAAAGAAGAAGACCCTTACGCGATTCACAAAGGCTTCTGGTATGCGCACGTCGGCTGGCTCTTTCTGAAAAATTGGAAGGCGGAAGAAGGCAAAGGCGTAAAAGATTTGTGGGCGAACCCGTTGCTGAAGTGGCAGCACGAAAACTATATCCTGATTGCGTCGGTGATGTGCTTCGGATTTCCAATGGCGGTCGCGGCGCTTTGGGGCGACGCCCTCGGCGGCTTGTTCATTGCTGGCGCGCTGCGCTTGGTGCTAAACCATCACTTTACGTGGTTTATCAACTCGCTGTGCCATTATGTCGGCGCGCAGCCCTATTCCGATAAGCACACATCGCGCGACAATTGGTTTACCGCGCTCTTCACCTACGGCGAAGGCTATCACAATTTCCATCACGAGTTTCCGGGCGATTACCGCAACGGCATTCGTTGGTTCGATTACGACCCGACCAAGTGGCTGATTTACGGACTCTCAAAAATCGGCATGGCAAATGGCTTGCACGTTGTTGCGCCAGAACGCATCATTGAACGCAAAATTCAGATGCAGGAAGTTCGCCTGACGCGAAAATTAGCCAAGAAATCGCCTGCCGTCGTTACATTCGCGCACGAGACCATCGCTTCCGCAAAAGTGCGCTTCCAAGCTGCATCGGAACGACTGGCCGACATCCGCGAACAGTATCACGAATTGCAATCCAAAAAGGACGAAGCCATCGCGCACCAAGTCGAGGAAATGCGCGTGAAGTTCCACGAAGCGCAACGCGAGTTTTATCAAACCGTTGCGATGTGGAAAGCCATGGCACAAGGTCTCGGAAAACTTGCCTGATAGAAATTTCACAATAAAAAAGTCCCGCAACAAACGGGACTTTTTTGTTTCGAGAAGAGCGGCGTCTACTCCCACTCAATCGTCGCTGGCGGCTTGGAAGAGACATCATAAACCACGCGATTGACACCGCGCACTTCGTTGATGATGCGGTTAGAGACAAGCGCTAAAAAGTCGTTTGGCAAGGGCGTCCAGTCTGCCGTCATGCCGTCGACGGAATTGACGGCACGCAGCGCGATGACATTCTCGTAAGTGCGATTGTCGCCCATGACGCCGACCGATTGAATCGGCAAGAGAACCGCAAAGGCTTGCCATGTCTTGTCGTAGAGACCATGCGTCTTCAACTCTGAAATAAAAATCGCGTCGGCTTCTCGAAGCACGTCGCATCGCTCTTTGGTAACTGCGCCAAGCACGCGCACGGCAAGTCCGGGTCCGGGAAACGGGTGCCGCTTCAGAATGGCGTCGGGAACATGGAGCAACTTACCGACTTGTCGAACTTCATCTTTGAAAAGCTCGCGGAGCGGCTCGATGAGTTTGAGCTTCATGCGCTTGGGCAGCCCGCCGACATTGTGGTGCGTCTTGATGGTTTGGGACGGACCGTTTACGCTCACGCTTTCAATCACGTCGGGATAGAGCGTGCCTTGAACTAAAAAAGTCTCGTTCTTCAATTCTGATTCAAAGACCTCGATGAAGGTGCGCCCGATAATGCGCCGTTTCTTTTCGGGGTCGACGACGCGATGAAGTCTGGAAAGAAAGAGCGACGAGGCGTCAACGACGTGGAGATTTAAATTCAAGGTGCCGAGCGCCGTGCGAACTTCTTTTGCTTCATTTTTTCGAAGCAAGCCATTATCGACAAACACACAGCGCAGATTTTTCCCAATGGCTTGGCTGACGAGCGTAGCAGCAACGGTGGAATCGACGCCGCCCGAAATTGCGCAAATAACTTTTTGCTTTCCGACCATCTGGCGCACTTTGTCAATTTCGGACTCGATGAAGTTTTTTGGCGACCAGTCGGCTTTAAGCCCGGCAATTTCAAAAAGAAAGTTCGAGAGAATTTTTTTGCCCTGCTCGGTATGATGCACTTCGGGGTGAAATTGCAGTCCGAAAATGCGGTCGGTCTCGGAAATCATTTCGACGGCGCAGAGTTCGGAGTTCTCGCTCCGTGCGGTAACCCGAAACCCGCTGGGCAATTGGGTAACTTTATCGCCGTGCGACATCCACACTTCGGAATCATCGACGCCCGCGAAGAGTTGATTTGACGAGCCGTTTCGGGCGATGGTGATTTTGGCGCGACCAAATTCTCGGCGTTTGGCGTTCTGGACTTTTCCGCCGAAGTGTTTGGCAATCGCCTGAAGCCCGTAGCAAATTCCCAGAATGGGTTTGCGGAGCGAGAAGAGCCGCTTATCGGGCATCGGCGCGAATTTGTCATACACGCTTGCCGGGCCGCCCGAAAAAATGAGCGCCTGCGGATTGAGGAGTTGCAGTTTTTCGAACGGCGTATGATACGGCAGAATTTCGGAATAAACGCCAAGTTCGCGGACGCGCCGCGCAATCAGCTGCGTATACTGCGACCCAAAATCGAGAATGATGACTGAACTCATAGTAGAATGATAAAGTATGAATTGTGAAGTGTGAATGAGAACAAATGCCTATGGATTGAACTCCTCATTCAGAATTCATACTTCACAATTCAGCATTGATTAGTATTGACCTTCGCCACGCTTTTTTGGATTGACGACAGGTATCAAGGCGGAGTTGCCAATGCGAATAGAATCGGAGCCGGGCATCAGCGATGTATAGCGTCGCAAACTTGCTTCGGTGAAGTATTCGGGATAAGCTTTGTTGGGCGACATATCGGTCGGGTTATTTGGGTCGCGCGAAACCATCTTAGTAATCACACTGCTGGGTTTGGTGAAATAACGGTTCTGCAAGCCGAGCGATTTGTCGTCGTAACACGCTTTCATGAACATCGCCCACACAGGCAGCGCCGAACTGGAGCCTTGTCCAATACTCATTGACTTAAAGTGCATCCGGTTATCGTCGAAGCCCGTCCAGACGCCGGCGACGAGTTGCGGCGTGAAGCCCATAAACCAGCCGTCGCCTTGATTTTGCGTCGTGCCGGTTTTGCCGCCTGCTTCACCCCTAAAATTATACTTGCTACGAATCGATGCGGCTGTGCCTCTATCGACCACGCTTTTGAGCATTGTAACCATCACATAGTTCGATGAGGCGCTAAGCGCTTCGCGTTTTTCGGGCTTGTAGCTGGCGACCACGTTGCCAAATTTATCTTCAACGCGCAAGATGCCAATCGGCTCGACATGGACGCCGTTGTTGGCGAAGGTGCCGTAGGCAGATGTCATCTCAAGCGGCGTAACGACCGACGCGCCCAGCGCCATCGCTAAGTTTACTTCAAGCGGTGTTTCAATGCCCATGCGTTTGGCGTATCGGGCGACCTTATCGGGCGTGGCGAACTTCTGGGACAAGCGAACCGTTACCTGATTAAGCGAACTTGCCAGCGCATCGCGCAAGGTAACATAGCCGCCCGACTTACTGTCGGCGTTATCGGGAATCCACATTCGCTGTTCGGTGGCAATCGCAATCGGCTGATTAAGCACTGGGAAGTTAGGCGGAATGCCTTCGTCAATGGCAGCCGTGTAGACAAATGGCTTGAATGTCGAGCCGGGCTGACGCTTTGCCTGCCAGACATGGTCGAATTTATACTTGACGAAATCTTTGCCGCCTATCCATGCCTTGATGTAACCTGTTGATGGCTCAATGGCCACAAACGCATGTTGGACGACGCTCTTTTCGCGCAAGAGCGTGTCGAGCCAGCCTTTGTCGTTTTTGAGTTGCTTGATGGCGTCTTTTTCCGCGATGCCTTTCTTGACAAGGTCTTTGAAGCGCGTCGTTTCTTTGATGAACACTGTTCTGAGGCTGTCTGGCTCGCGCTCGTTCCAGTTCCAACTTTTGTCGTGCGATGCTTGCAAGAGCGGAAAGTGTTTCTGAATTGCGGATTCGGCGTGATGCTGTATGCGCGTATCGAGCGTGGTATAAACAACGAGACCGTCGCGGTATAAATCGAGTTTATTTTTCGCTGCTTCTTCCTGCATTTTTCGGCGCACATATTCGGTGAAATACGGCGCGAGCCCAAGGTCGGTAACGGGCGTATAGTTGAGCGCGAGTTTCGTTGCTTTGTATTTGGCTTCGTCGCTGGCACTGATGAACCCTGCGTTTTTCATTAAGCCGATGACAAGGTTGCGCCGCTCTAACGCTTCGTCGGGCTTTTCGACGGGATTGTAATTTTTCGTGCTTTTCAGAACAGCGACAAGCAGGGCACTTTCAGCGATGTTGAGCTGCGAGGCGGGCTTTGCAAAATACGTCCATGCAGCGGCTTCAACGCCGTATGCCCCAGCGCCGAAAAAAACCGTGTTGAGATAAAGTTCAAGAATTTCCCGTTTCGTATAGGTGCGCTCGATTTGTATGGCGGTCAAGACTTCTTTGATTTTGCGTTTCACGCTGCGCTCTGGCGTCAGATAAAGGTTCTTTGCCAATTGCTGTGTAATGGTGCTGGCGCCGCGCGCATTTCTGCCGCGAAGCACCGCAGCGACATTGTCGAACAGCATGACTTTCAAAAAGCGCGGCAAGTCAAATCCCCAGTGCTTGTAGAAGTCAATGTCTTCGGTTGCAATCAGCGCATTGACCACATGCCGCGAGACCGAGTCGATGGGAACAGCAGTGCGGTTTTCATTGAAAAACTTGGTCAGCAAAACGCCATCCGCCGAATAAACTTCGGTCGCTAATTGCGGCTTTGGATTCTCGAGTTGTTCGAGGCTCGGAAGGTCGCCCGAAAGAATCGCGATGAAAATCAGCAGTGCCAAAACGCCAACGCCAACCGCGCCCAAGACGCCAATGTAAATGCGCTCCAAGAGCTGACGACGCGCGGCGACTTTATGACGCTGTTCGGGATTGTTGAAGTAATCTTCGCGCTGTTTTGACGAGTAAGCCCCCTCCGACGATGGAGCGGTTTTTTCGGGAGTGTCTTGCGGTTTAAACGGATTTTGTTCTGACATAGACAAGGGCTACGATTGTCATGCAATGATGGTTTCAACCAAACAACTTGTGCGTAAATGTGCGCGTGAACATACATCGTGAAAGCGCAAAGATAAAAATTTTTCGGACAAACGCCTGATAACTTTGAGTGAGAAACGGCTGGCGCGTCTGTCCAACCAACCGCCTGTGTCAATGCTGAGCGTCGCTTACTCGTCCCAAACAACTTCACGGGCGTCAAGAACGCTGCCATATTGACAAAGCAGTTCGTTGCGCACGGCGCCGCGCGCATCGCGGATTCTGACAGGACAGCCATAGCAGATTCCAATGCCACAGCCCATCGTTGATTCAATCGAGACCTCGCAAGCAATGCCGAGTTCATTGCAAAATGCCGAGAGCGCGGCGAGCATTCGGTTCGGGCCACACGAAAAAACGCGCACATGCGAACCGCGCAGCTTGGGAAGCTCTCTGGCGAGTAATGAAACCACAGTGCCTTTCAGTCCCATTGTGCCGTCGTCCGTTGCCACCGACCAATTCGAGAGATGCCGCGTCATGATGTCTTCGGCAGTGCGCGCGCCGATGAGGTTTATCACTGTTTTGCCGCGTTTCAAAAGTTCCTCCTCGAGCATCGCCATCGGTGCAACGCCAATGCCACCTGAAACCAGCAGCGCCGTATCAAAATCGTCTTTATCGTAGCCAAATGTGTTTCCAAGCGGCGCAAGAACTTGAAAACGGTCGCCGACGCGGGCGTCGTAAAGCTGTTTGGTGCCGATGCCCACGACCTTGCCCATCACTTCAATGCAGTCGCCCTCGACGCGGTGAATGCTATACGGTCGGCGCAAAAGCGGCGCCGGCCCGTCCGACGTTTTGATTTCCAAAAATTGTCCTGCGCCGAACACATGGGCAAATTCTGGCGCGCGGAGTTTCAAGACGTGAATCGATGAGGTGAGCCGAGTGTTGTCGGCAACGCTCAAAAGCAAATCGCGCACGGGCGCGGCGTGTGTGGCTGTGGTCATTTTGGTCGCGGCGTTGTAGTCGTTGTGGATTCCGGTCGAGCCGGAGTTGGTTCAAGTAGTTTGCGAGACGCTGAAGGCAGCTTTTTCGAAGACGCCGCGCCACCAAGGCTGTCAGGCGAGACGGCGTTGGGCGTCATGGGTTGTTTCACGCCAGTTGATTTCGGCGCAGCAGGCAGCGCGTTTCTCGTCTGTGCCTCTTTAACAGGCACGCTTTTTTGCGTCGTGTCTTTCGGCGACACCGATTTGGATTTCACGGTGTCCAATTTTGGCGCGCGCGCAAGGGCGACCGCTTGCAATTTCGCTTGTATCGACAACGCTTCGGGCGACGATGGATACTGCGACTCCAACTGCTTGTAAATTGCAATCGCCGAATCGGGCAAAGCGACCGACGTTTCATAAATGTAGCCTTTGGCAAGCAATGCCTTCGGGCGAAGCGGCGAGCGCGGATAGCGCGTAAGGAGACTATCGAGCCGTTTGAGCGACAGCCGAAACTCTCGGCGCTCTATGCCTGCAATCGCGGATTGATACAACGCGTAATCTTTCGTTTGTTCAACCGCGTCGCTCGGCATATTGTAATAAATCCTGATGCGCTCAGCGTAACGGCTTTTCGGATAGCGCTCCAGCATCAACCTATAAATCGAGTCGGTCTCTGACAGTTCATTTTTAAGGCGATGCGCGTCGGCGAGTGCATACAAAATTGGCTCTTTAAGCGCACGCACAGCGGGTTTCATTGAATCGGGAAAAGCGTTCAAGCTGTCGTCAATGGCGCGAAGCGTAAACCGATGCCAATGAATCGCCGAGTCAGGAATGGGCAACGTGGTTTGATAGAAATTGCCGATGCCAGAATATCGATTGAGCAACTCGCGTTTATAGCCGAGCAGCGTTGCTGTGTCGCGTGCGGCGTCAAAGACGATTCGTTGGCGCTTCTCGGTTTGGCGTGTAGTAAGCGTATCGCCGAAGGCGTCGCGTGCGCCGGAGGCTAAAAACGCGCTGCGTCGGTAATCGCGCCGCGTGCGCTGCACCGTTGGTGCGTCGGGCTGGGCGTCGAGTGTGTCGCGCGGTTTCTCCGTCTTTTTTGGGCTCACAATGCCCAGCCGAATTGTGCTATCGAGCGCGGCGACGGCTTCATAGAGCGATAAAATTTTCGTCATACGTTCCGACGCCTCGCTTGCTGCTTTGTTTATCTCGCCCTGAGCGAACTCAATTTTGGAACTATCGAAGAGCGCACGCGCCGTTTCATAGTCGCGCGAAATGTCTTGCTTAATCAAGCCCAACCGATAATAACTTTTCGCTGCGCCTTCGGTGCGCGGATTTTTGCGAATGATTTCCAAATACAAATCAATCGCTTTGCCCAGTCGGTCTTGTTTCTCGTAGCACTGCGAGAGTTCATAGCGAATTTCGGCGAACTTGTCCAGATTTTTATCGTCGGAGAGCATTCGCATAAATGCCTCGATTGCCTCGTCTAAATTATTTTGTTCGCGCAAATCGAGTGCGTAGCTCAGTTGCGCGGCATAGCGCAGCTCATAGTCGGTGTCGAGCGAAAGCACGAATTGGTAAAATTGAGCCGCTTGGTCGTATTTCCCCAATTGGTCGTAAATGCGAGCCAAGACGAAAGCGGCAGCGGCTTTGCGGTCGTTGTCTGCGGTTAGCGGCAGTCCTAATCGAATTTGCTTTTCGGCTTCGTCGTATTCTTCGTCCCTGATAGCAAGTTCGGCAAGCGAAAAGTGCGCGTCGGCTTTGACGCTGGGCGTTGTTCGCGGCGAGGCAATCACGCCTCCCAAAATTTCCCGCGCCTCTGATGTTTGCTGCTGTTGCGAGAGCGTGCGCCCATACCAGAACGTGGCTTCGTCCAAAATATCGCTGGTCGGATAATTCGAGATGATTTCTTTGAACTTGCGCTCGGCAGGCTGAAAGTCGCGCTGATAATAATACGCCCTGCCCATCAAGAGCAAGGCGTTATCTGCCAAATCGCTGTTCGGATGCGCCTGCACCACTGCGCCCGCCTTCTCAATGACCTTGTCGAAAAATTGTTTTCCCTGCTGCGCATTCTCGAGCGAAATAAAAATCTGTAGCCGCGCGTTGCGGTCGTAGCTGACCGACGATTTCATTGCCTTAATGCCTTTCTCATACTCAACCCCTGCGTTGTAATACGCATTGAAAAACGCCGTGAAATTGTGATACAAATTTCCGGCAAGGCTGGCGTCGTCGCGGGCGCACGATGAAACCAAAAGCGCTCCAAGAGACAGCGCAACAAGCGCAGCGCGGCAAGGTAATTGAACTAATGATGTCAAGCGGTGCAACGTGGTCAAAAAATTTGTGGCCGCAAATTAACGCTTTTTATCAACCAAGAAAGCTGCAAGTTGCGCGCCCGCCAAGAAAAACGCCTGCGCTGTCTCGATATGCTGTTTCTAAAACGACGGGCGTTGTCGATTCAAAGCAAATCGCGTATTTTGAAAAAAGCACAAACGCCAATGCCTGCAAAAAATTTAACCGATGCGCCCGAGCTGCTGGTCGTCAAAAATCTGACCAAATGGTTTCCCATCAGAAAAGGATTTTTTTCGCGGACGGTCGGCTATGTTAAAGCCGTTGATGGTGTCTCTTTTACAATTCGCAAAGGCGAAACGCTCGGTCTCGTCGGCGAATCGGGCTGCGGCAAAACAACAACGGGCAGAGCCTTATTGCGGTTGATTGAACCAACGAGCGGCTCTATTTTCTTCGAGGGCAAAGATGTTTTAGCGTTAAGCAAAGATGAGTTGCGCAAACTGCGCAAGGAAATCCAAATCATTTTTCAAGACCCGTTCAGTTCGCTCAACCCGCGGCTTACCGTTGGAGAGATGCTGCGAGAAGTGTTAGAAGTGCATCAACTCGCTGAGGGCAGTTCGGCACGCAGCGCAGCCGAACAACTGCTCGACATCGTCGGTCTGCGAAAAGAATATCTCAATCGGTATCCGCATGAATTTTCGGGCGGTCAGCGTCAGCGTGTCGGCATTGCGCGGGCGTTAGCAGTGAAGCCAAAATTCATTGTTTGCGACGAACCTGTTTCCGCGCTGGACGTGTCCATTCAATCGCAAATCATCAACCTCTTGCAAGACTTGCAAAAAGAGTTCGGGTTGACATATCTCTTCATTGCGCACGACCTGTCGGTCGTCGAGCATATCTCGGACAGAGTCGCGGTGATGTATCTCGGAAAAGTGGTTGAGATAGCGGGCTGCGACGAGCTTTACGGCTCGCCGAAGCACCCTTACACCGAAGCCTTGCTTTCCGCTGTGCCAGTGCCGAATCCAAAGGCGAAGAAGAAACGAATTATCCTAACGGGCGACTTACCAAGTCCTGCCAACACACCGAGCGGGTGCGCGTTTCACCCACGCTGCCCGAAAGCCGTCGACGCTTGTAAAATCAAGGCTCCGCAGCTTGCCGCGCTTTCGGGGGAGGAAACGCATAAGGTCAGTTGCTTGCTCTATGAGCCGACCGCAAAAAACGTGCAGGCTGCATAAATTTTTTTAACAGTTAATTTTTTCAACAAAGGAGCGGATTATGGCGGAAGAAAAGAAGCGTTCAAGCAAAAAGCGACTGCTCATTATTCTACTTGTTTTGTTCATTGCGCTGTTCGGCATTGGCGTATTTAGTTTGCTCAACCCAAAAGCCGATGTGCCACCCGAAAGCGTGTTGGTGTTGCCCGTCAAAGGTGCATTGCCGGAAATTTCACTTACGGAGCCGTCGCCGTTTGGCCAACGGCGCCAGCCCATCACGCTGCAAGGCACATTGCAAGCCTTGCGAAAAGCCAAAACCGACGACCGCATCAAGTTGGTGCTGATGGAAATTAGCGTCGGCGCATATCCCTCAAAAATCAATGAAGTGCGTGAGGCGATAAAAGACTTTCGCGCGTCGGGCAAAGAGGTGTGGGCGTATCTGTCATCGCCCGACGACAACGATTATCATCTGGCGGCGGCGTGCGATAAAATTTTTCTCGAGCCGTTTTCCTCGCTCTCGCTCGACGGCATCAAAACGGAGAACCTCTACTTCAAAACGGCGTTGGAAAAAATCGGCATTGGCGTCGAGGTCTTTGGGCGAGGCAAGTATAAAAGCGCAACTGAACCGCTTGTGCGCGACAGCGCGAGTGCCTACGACATAGAGCAGCGCAGCGCGCTCTTAGATGATTTCTTCAACGCCTACGTCGCCGACGTCGCCAAAGACAAAAACATCTCCGAAGCCGACTACCGACGCATCATCGATGAAATTGCAGTCGTCTCCGAACAAGACGCGGTCAAGTTAAAACTGGTTGACAGTGTGCTGTATCTATCGCAATTGAAAGAGCAGTTAAAACAAAAATTCGACGCTGCCGACGACGCGCTGTTTGTCAGCGCAGGGCAGTATGCGGGTGTCAGTGTGTCGACAAGAAATCTGGCGAAGGAAAAAATTGCGGTGGTCAATGTCGTAGGAACAATTGTCGACGGCAAAGCCTCGTCAAGTCCGCTTGGTGATAGCGAGGACAGCGGCGACCAGACAATTGTGGCGGCAGTCAGCTCGGCTCAGAAAGATGAGAGTATTAAAGCGATTGTCTTGCGTGTCGATAGTCCGGGCGGCTCGGTGCTTGCCTCCGATAAAATACTGAACGCGCTCAATGAAGCGAAAAAGAAAAAGCCATTGGTGGTCTCAATGTCGGGTCTTGCAGCGTCGGGTGGCTATTGGATTTCAATGAACGCAAATAAAATTATCGCTGACCCGCTTACAATTACAGGGTCTATTGGCGTGTTCAGCGTGCGCCCGTATTTCAAAAAGTTGCAAGAGAATGCCGGATTGCACCGTCAGGTGCTGACGCGCGGCAAATACGCCGACGCGCTCAATATGTTCGAGAAAGCCTCGCCCGATGCCTTTGCAAAGTATGACGAACTTGTCGGCAAAATTTACAAGCAGTTCCTTGCGGGCGTCGCCGACGGTCGAAAAATGACCGTCGCAGATGTCGACTCCATTGCGCAAGGCAGAGTATGGACTGGACAACGCGCCAAAGCTATCGGGCTGGTCGATGAACTCGGCGGATTCAGAAAGGCAATCCAAACGGCAAAAGAGCTGGCAGGCATTGACACAGCGGCAACGGTTCAACTCGTCTCCTATCCCGCGCCACAATCTTTCTTTGAAAGCCTCTTCGGCAACAACGATGACGACGCCTCGCTCTACGAAAAGTTTGTCAAGGCATTCAAGCGTGATGTCGAAGACGCCGTTTTATCCGACATGTTTGGCACAGGCTTAATTAAAGACGAACTTCAATGGATAAAATCAGCCTTAAAATTTCTCAATGCGTCTGCGCTGTCGCCACAAGCACGACTGCCCTACGACATAATTGTGAAATAAAAATAAAACGAACATGAAAATCATCGTTTGGCTGTTGTGGGGTGCTGTTGCGCTTCATCGTATTGCAAGTGCGCAGGAGTTTAAAAAAGAACTCGTTGGATGCATTAGTTCTTACAAAATCAAGATGACATTGGAGCGTAAAGACAATTTGATGCGCGGCGTCTATGCGTATGACCGAACTGGAAAACCAATTACGCTCAACGGCAAAGTCAATCCAAACGGCAGCATTGAGCTTGATGAATTCGATGAAAAAGGCACCAACACAGGAAAGTTTACGATGCGCATGAAAGGAGATGTGTTGCGCGGCGAATGGAAAGGCGGCAAAAAAACACTGACCGTTGTGCTTTACAAAGCGGCACAAGTCGAGCTTATTGAAACCAGTTTATCGGAAAATGGCGACCTCTCGATGTGCGTCGTCGATGGAAAAGTTCAGTGGCTCTCCATAACGACGACGACGAAATCGGGCGCAAACGTGTATCTCTGCACCCTTGACATCGACCGTGATAACTTTTCAGACAGCGAAAACATTGAGCAATGGAGCGACGCCGCGCAAAGAACAACCGTCGTCATCTCGACAAATTATGGCGGAAAAAAAGAGAAAGCGGGCGAGGTCATGATTGAGAAAACAAATGATGAAACTTACCTTGTTCAACTTTCCATTGAACGGCATACTGCGTTCTGCGGGTTTAATGGCATCCTGCCCGAGCGTGTGGTGCTCGTAAAGAAAGGCAATAAGTGGACAACCAAACCATAACGGCGATGGAACTTTCGACCGACCTTAAATCGATTCAGGAAGCGCGAGCCTTGCTTCAAAAAGCAAAAGTGGCGTACGAGCTTTACAAAGAGTTTTCGCAAGAGCGCGTCGATAAAATCGTTAAAGCGATGGCGGAAGCGGGCTACGACGCGCGCGAGAAACTCGCCAAACTCGCCGTCGAGGAAACTGGCTTCGGCGTGGTGAAAGACAAAATCACCAAAAACATCGTCGGCACAAAAATGCTCTACGATTACATCAAGGAGATGAAAACGTGCGGCATCATTAAAAAAACGCACGACGGAAAAGTCTGGGAAGTTGCAACGCCGATGGGCGTCGTCGCTGCGCTGATTCCGACGACAAACCCGACCTCGACGATGATGTATAAAGCCATCATTTCGCTGAAATCTCGAAACGCGATTGTCGCCTCGCCGCACCCGCGCGCGGTTCGATGCACATCGGAGGCGGCGAAAATTATGTCCGATGCAGCAAAGAAAGCAGGCGCGCCGCACGACCTTGTTCAATGTATGACCACGCCGACGCTCGAAGGCACATCGGAACTGATGCGCCATGACCTTACCAGCGTGATTCTTGCAACGGGCAGCACGCCAATGGTTCGCGCCGCGTATTCATCGGGCAAACCTGCCTACGGCGTTGGATCGGGCAACGTGCCAGCGTTTATCGAGCGCACCGCCAATGTGCCGAAAGCCGTTGCCGATATTTTATTCGGAAAGACGTTCGATAACGGAACGCTCTGTTCATCGGAGCAAGCGATTGTGTGCGACCTGCCATTGAAGAACCGCGTTGTCGAAGAACTCAAAAAGCGCGGCGCGTATTTCGTCGAGGGCGAGGAGCGACAAAAATTGGAGCGGTTTATGTTCCCAAAAGGCTTGAATCCCGAAGTCGTCGGCAAACCAGCAACCTACATTGCCGAGCGGGCGGGACTTTCGGTGCCTGCAAATACGACCGTTTTGATTGCGGAGTTAGGCGGCGTTGGTCGCGCGCATCCGCTCTCGGCGGAAAAACTCTCGCCTGTCTTGGCGTTCTACGTCGAGGACGGCTGGGAAGCGGGCTGCAAACGCTGCATTGAGTTGCTCAACTACGGCGGCATTGGACACTCGCTTGCACTGCATTCACAAAACGACCATGTGATCGAGCAATTCGCGTTGCACAAACCAGCGTTTCGGATTTTAATCAACACCGTTGCAGCAGTCGGCGCAGTAGGATACACTACGTCGCTCGCGCCCGCTATGACACTCGGTCCCGGCACGATTGGCGGCTCTATTACCACCGACAACATTACGCCAATGCACCTCTTGAATATCAAACGTATTGGCTTCGAGACAAGTCCCGTCAACGACGCCAACGGAAATCCCATTGCGCCCTCCTCGGAAAAACCAAACGAAAAAATAAATACGCAGTCTCAAAAAAGTTTCTCCGACATCATTGATGAGCGCATTCGCTTAAAGGCAGGCAACGCGCCCTCAACGCAGAACCGGCCGTTAGGTAAGTCGCCTTTGCCTGTGAAATCGCCCGTTACGGGAAAGCTGTCCGACGAGGCAATTTCTGAAATCATCAAAGCGTTCAAAAAATAATACCCTTTCGTCATTCCGAGCGATAGCGAGGAATCCAGTGCTTGCTTTGTCGTCGCAAAAGTGGATTCTTCACGGTGCGGCGCTCCGTTCAGCATGACCGTTTTAAACTTTACTCTCGCGCTATTTTCTAAGCGGGGTTTTCTTGTCTTGCCGGTCAGGTTTCCGCAAGATACTGATGCACAAATTTAATCGCCATCGAGCCTTCGCCGACAGCCGATGCCACACGGTTCATCGCGCCTGCGCGCACGTCGCCTGCCGCGAAAATGCCTGACACAGAAGTCTCGAGCAGCAGCGGCTCACGATGTTTCTTCCATAATTTTTTGAAGGCGCCGTATTGCAGAAGTTCTCTGCCGGTTTCAATAAAACCTTTTGAATCTTTAATGATCTCCAAATTCAGCCAATCGGTTGCGGGCTTCGCGCCGATAAAGACAAACAGCGCAACTGCCTCGCGGGTCGAAGTCTCTTTCGTGTCGGTCTGTTGAATCACAACTTCTTTGAGCGTCTCGCCGCCGCAGACCTCAATGATTTCGGATGTCGGCACAAGCTCGATGTTCGGCGTTCCCGCGATTTGGTCAATGAGATACTGCGACATGGTCGAGGATAAGTCAGGCTTGCGAATGACGATAAAGACTCGTCGAGCAAAGCGCGAGAGATACATCGCCGCTTGTCCCGCCGAGTTTCCGCCGCCGACGATATAGACGTCCTTGTCTTTGCACGCCCCAGCTTCGGTCGTCGCCGCGCCGTAATAGACGCCAGCGCCAGTGAACTTTTCAATGCCTTGTGCCTCCAACTTTCGATACTCGACGCCGGTGGCAATCACAATGCTGCGCGCCAGCAGTTCGTTGCCGTCGGAAAGTGTAATGACTTTGTAATCATCTTGCAGCCGAATATGCTTGACTTCTTGGGGTGCAAGAAATTCTGTGCCAAAGCGCGTGGCTTGCGTGATGGCGCGCCGAGCTAAATCAGCGCCTGAAAGTCCCGTCGGAAATCCAAGATAATTTTCAATGCGCGAACTTGTGCCAGCTTGCCCGCCGGGCGCGCGCCGCTCAATGAGCAGCGTCTTTAACCCTTCCGACGCGCCGTAAACCGCCGCCGCCAGTCCTGCCGGTCCTGCGCCAATAATGACCACATCATAAATTTTTTCCGAAGCATTCGGCGTTAAGCCGACTTTTTTGGCGAGGTCTATCGGCGTGGGATTAAGTAAAAACGAGTTATCCTCAAAGAAAACCGCGGGCAAATCTTTGGTGTCAATCGCGTGCAGCGTCAGAAGGTCGCGGGCTTTATCGCTAACTGAGGCATCAAGCCACTGATACGGAATCAAATTGCCGGCAAGAAAGTCTTTAATCTCATGCGAGCGCGGCGAAAATTGATACCCGACAAGTTTGATGCCGACGAACTCCGGCTTGTAAGTCGCCTGCCAATCGTCGAGCAGCTCGGTGAGAACGGGAAAGAGTTTTTCTTCGGGCGGGTCCCAAGGCTTCATCAAGTAGTAGTCGAGCTTGACATCGTTGATGGCTTTAATCGCTGCGCTGGTATCAGAATAGGCTGTAAGCAAGACTCGCTTGGCGTCGGGAAAAAGCGCGCGCGTTTTTTCAAGAAACTCGACGCCGTTCATTTCGGGCATACGTTGGTCGGAGATAAACAACGCGATAGTCTCCCCTTGCTTTTTGAGCTCTGCAAGCGAGAAAGCAGCTTCGTTTGCCGATGCGGTGCTAAGCACGCGAAAGTCTTTTTTGAACTGTGCGCGTAAATCGCGAGCAATGGCGCGAAGCACCTGCGGGTCGTCATCGACAGCAAAAATAATGGGCTGTTTATCGGGCATAAGTCGGTTGGTTGCTCTCTGTTCGGAAAATCGCGTTCATTGGCAGCACGATTTTTGTATCTTCATAGTTCAAACAAAACCAGTTCATCAAATAATAAGTGTAAAAATGGGACGCATTTTTGAGAAACGCAAGCACAAGATGTTTGCGCGCTGGGCAAAGATGTCCAAAGCCTTCACGAAAATCGGGCGCGAAATCGCCATTGCCGTCAAACAAGCCGGACCTGACCCGGAATCCAATCCACGCTTGCGTCGGGCAATTCAAAACGCCAAGACGGTCAATATGCCAAAAGACCGCGTCGATGCCGCCATCAAAAAAGCCTCAAACAAAGAAGAAGGCGATTTTCAAGAAGTGGTCTATGAAGCCTACGCGCCGCACGGCATTGCTTTGATGATTGAAGCGGCAACCGATAATCCAACCCGCACTGTGGCAAACATTCGCAGCTACCTCAATAAATCTGGCGGCTCACTTGGCACCGATGGCTCCGTAAGTTTTCTTTTTGAGCGCAAAGGCGTGTTCCGACTCTCATCGGACGGCGTTAAAAACATCGAAGAATTGGAATTAGAACTTATCGATTTTGGCGCGGACGAATTTGCGGTCGAGGACAACGAGATTTTCATTTACACCAAGTTTGAAGATTTTGGTGCAATGCAAAAAGCGTTAGAAGATAAAGGCTTATCGGTCTTGAACGCCGAGTTGCAACGCACGCCGCTAAGCGCCATTGAACTCTCGGAGGAGCAGGAAAACGACGTGAACGCGCTCTTGGAGCGACTCGAAGAGGACGACGACGTGCAAGCCGTGTTTCACAACATGAGATAATACAGATGTGGATTGACAGACAAGGTGGGTGATGCCTCGACAGCCATCATTGCAAAGGAGCGCGGCGCCGTGAAGAATCCAGACAAGACAAGCCGTTTCAGAGATGGATTCCTCGCTATCGCTCGGAATGACAGTCGTTGGTCGAGTCAGCCGTTGCGGAACCAAACAGCGCTTGTCATGCTGAATGAAGTGCCGCTTGACCTCACCCTGTTTCGGCTTTTCGCCGAAACGTCCTTCTCCTGACAAGGAGAGGGGCGTCGCAGAGCGACAGGGTGAGGACTGTTCCCCCACGCTTGCCATTGCGAGGGCGCAAAGCGACCGAAGCAATCCAGACAAGACAAGCCGTTTCAAAGATGGATTCCTCGCTACCGCTCGGAATGACAGACGTTGGTCGGCTTGGAATGATAACCGTTGGTCAATGCAGGCAGGGCAGTCCGTTTGTAATAAATTTAAAGTAGCAAATACAATTATTACTTTTTATTTGTTACTTTAAAGTAGCAATTTAAAAGTAGTTTTTACAATTATTACTTTAAATTTATTACAATGAGGGAAGTGGCAGAGCTTCGAGGGGCATTATACCGATATAATTTGAAGAAGATAAGGTTTGTCATTCTGAACGAAGCGTAGCGAAGTGAAGAATCCACACGTATGATGGATTCCTCGCTTCGCTCGGAATGACACCGTTGTAAAATCTACTCCTCTTCCAATTATTTTGGTATTATACCGATATAATTTGAAGAAGATAAGGTTTGTCATTCTGAACGAAGCGTAGCGAAGTGAAGAATCCACACGTATGATGGATTCCTCGCTTCGCTCGGAATGACACCGTTGTAAAATCTACTCCTCTTCCAATTATTTTGGTATTAGGCTTGACGCGAAAAGAGATAGCGGATTTTTTGGGTGTGTTGTGAGCGTGGGTGTATCAGGGTTGCGCGACTTTGAGCGTATCGCCGAGGACGGGGTCGGCGACAAAGGCTGCGAGGGCTTCCAACGCTTTGTCCTGCACGGCTTCAATGTCGGGGCGTGGCTGCGTGAAGTTCATCGACATAATTGAAAAGGCAAACCACTCTTTGTTGTCGCCCTTCAAATAGCCGGAGAGCGTGCGAATCCCGCCTAAGTAGCCGGTTTTAGCAAAGACGCGCTTATCAGCTTTTGTGTCGCTCATGCGTTCACGCAGCGTGCCGTCGTAGCCCGAAATCGGCAGGGTTTGAAAGAGCAACGGAAATTTTTCGGAGCGGTAGAAACGGCGCAGGAGCGCGACAATCGCGTTGGGCGAAATGCGGTTTTTTCGGCTCAGCCCGCTTCCATCGGCGACGCTGTGTTTTTTCATATCGACGCCGCAGGCTGTCATCATTGAGCGAACCGCATCAAGTCCCGCTTCCAGCGAGCCTTCGCCGCGATACTGTATGCCGATGGAACGCAAGACCTGCTCTGCCAAAAAATTATCGCTCTCTTTATTGAGGTAGGAAAGAATGTCCAAAAGCGGCGGCGACTGATAGACGCTCACAATATCGAGCTTGTCGTAGCTGAATTGCTCATCGCTGCGCTTACGCCGCAGCTTGCCCGCGACTCGAATGCCCTTTTGTGAAAACACTTCCGCCATTGCCGAAAGAAAAAACATCGAGGGTTTCTCGACGGCAATGCGCTCCGTATAGCCTTTGGAGGTGATGGGTAGCTCACCAGAGAGGACGATGTTGTTCGTGCCGAGCTGGCGCGAGACGAGCAAGGTTCGTTTAGACTTCTTATCGCCCGTCGTCGCTTGATTTTGCACGCTCACATAGCCCGTTGCAGGCGAAATGACCACGAGTGGCGGCTTGCCGACGGAATCAGCAGGAAAGACTTTAACGACAATCGAGTTTTCGTTCAGTGCGAGCGCCGAGACAGGCGACGCCATACCGTAGAACAAATCGTCCCAATCCCAGCCGACGGCATAGTCGCCGTCGCCGCCTTGCCAGTCGGTCGAGGTTTGGTTGGCGATGAACGCGCCATCGTCTGCAACGAGGTCGCCTGCGATGAGCGTAATTTTTTGTTTGAGCAAACTGTCTGCAATGCCCTCAAAAAATTTAAGGGACGAAGCATACTCCGCAAGCGAATCGGGTGAAAACCAGCGCGCCGAGATACACGGATTGCCGTCGCCGCGCACGATGAGGTTGCCGTTGAGCATCCACTCGCCGTTTGCATGGTTCGGTTGAAGCGAGGGCTTGCCGTCGGCATAAATGCCGGTGGTGTAGCGAAACGCGGTGTCAAGATAGGTCAGCGCGGCGGCGACGGTCAATAATTTTTGGTTCGAGGCGGGGACAAAATTTTTTTCGCCGTTGAGCTTGAAGATGAGTTCATTGCGGTCAAGCGATTCAATGCGCACGCCCCAAAAGACATTGTCGAAGGTAGAATCGGCGAAAATGTCGGTGAGTGTTTTGCGCAGCACTTTGAGCTGAGCGAGTTCATTTTTGGTGCGGCGCGGAAATTTTTTGTGGGTAACAAGTTTCTTTCCGAAGAGCGTTTGGGCGGCGGCGTCTGTCGGTAGGGCGAGCGTGCCGATGACAATGACCGCCGTCAAACAAATCAGTGGTGAGAGCACTCGCATCGCCGAAAAGATAAATCGTTGAAAAAAACACTCTGCGGCTCGACCGCCGTTGTGCATCGAGCCGCAGCGTAAAATCATGCTTACATTTTGACGCCCATGCCAGCGAGTTCTTTTTTAATCGCCTCGACATTGGATTTTTGGCTGGGGTCTTTTTCGCCCAACTCGACGAACTTCTTGAGGTTGTTAATCATTTCAGCTTTGTTGCCGGCTTTGCTGTAAGCTGACCCCAAGTTGAAGTAGTTCACAGGCACTCTGGGATTGGCGTCTACGACGGCGCGGAGCGGCTCAATGGCTTCTTTGGCGCGATTGTTATCGACGAGCCAGAGTCCGTAGTTGGTCAGCACAGTTGTATTTTTCGGGAATTTTTCGCGCGCTTTTTTGTAGGTTTCTTCAACGCGCTTTTTATCGCTGCCCTCATTGGCGATGTCGGCAAGTTTGAGATAGTTCTCGACTTCGGTCGGCGCGGCAGCGATGGCGAATTCATAAGCGTTGTAAATTTTCTCGTAGTCTGGTTTGCCTTTGGTGGCTTTGGCTTTGGCTTTGTATCCTTCTTGAATGTAATAGGCTGCCGTGCCGATGCCTTGCAAAGCGTCGGGCGAGGCGTTGCGCTCGATGGCTTTTTTATAGGCTTGCAGCGCGGTCTCGAACGTCTTGATGGCTTCCTCAAATTTGCCTTTGCTTTGCGCATCGAAGCCGGCGAGCAGCGTGGCTTCGGCGTAGCGCGAGGGGAAGTAGTCTCTGATGTTCTCGGCGAAAATCAGCGCGGAGTCGAGCTTCTTCATCGCTTTGTAGCAAAGGTAGAGTTCGTTGTTGATGGTGTTCCATGTGTTCTGAATCGAGTCGCGCATTTTCATATCCGAAATGGCGGTGTAGGGCGGCTTGCCTTGCTGTTTGACAAGAATGTTGTATGCCGTAAGCTGGCGCGGAATGGCTTCGTTGGGATACTGTTGTGCGCGCAGCAAAATGCCGTAGTTGTAAAACGCATCGAGATTTTCAGGGTCTAATTTCGTCGCCTCGTCCATGAGTTTATTGACGGCGGTGGTCAATTCATCGATGCGGGCTTCAATTTGTGTTTTCTTGGCCGGGTCGGCGTTCAAGAGTTGCTGCTGCAATTCGGAGAGCTCTCCGTAGGTAAGCATCGCCGATTTAATCTTGGCGTTGGATTGCTCTCTGGGCGTGCCGCAGCCGACGGCGAGCATTACGGCGAGTAAAAAGAGAACAGCGTATTTCATGGCTCGATGTGTGGTTTTAAATTTAAGTGTAAAAGTTTAGGTGCAAAAAACGACCGATTAAAATTCAGGTTCAAGGCGAACTTGTTTGTAGAGCTGGCGGATTTCGTCGGGCAAAAGCCGTCGCCACTCCCCACGTCGCAGATTGCCGACCGTTAAGCCTGCGTAACGCACGCGCTCCAGTTTTTTGACATCGTATCCAAGCGACCAAAACATTCGATGCACCTGACGATTTTTGCCTTCGTGAATTTTCAGCCAAACGCTAAGCCCATCGCCGAGAATTTCTGCTGCGCACTCGCTGACTTTTTCGCCCGTGTCTTTCAGCCGCATGCCCCCAGTGAGTTTCGGCAAATCGGCGCGCGTGAATTTCTTATCGAGCGCGGCGATGTATTCTTTTTCAACACCGTAAGACGGGTGCATCAGCCGTGTGGCAAGGTCGCCGTCATTCGTGAGCAAAAGCACGCCAGTAGTATTTCTATCCAGCCGCCCAACGGGATAAACGCGGCCATCAATGCCAAGAAGGTCTATCACCGTACGTCGGCTTTGGTCGTCTTGCGTCGTTGTAATCGCGTCTTTCGGCTTGTGGAGCAGAATATACAATTTTCGGCGCGGCTCACGAAGCGGCTTGCCAGAGACCATCACCTCGTCGGTTTCCCGATGAACCTTGAAGCCTAATTCCGTAATCACCTTGCCATTGACAATGACCTCGCCTTGCTCGATGAGTTCGTCGGCTTTTCGACGCGACGCTGCGCCACACATCGAGATAAATTTATTCAGCCGAACCATCTCGCCCGATTCCAATGGCTCTGTCGCCGTCGCGCCCTTCGGACGTGCTTTTGCGGCAGATGTTGCGCCCGTCGATGCTCCAAACGGCTTCGGCGGTCGAGTGCGGCGTGGTGACTCCGACAAGGTTTTTGACTTATCCGACTTATTCGGCGTCGTCGCTCGCGTGTTCTTGCGAAGCGGTCTTTTCGGCGGTTGTGCCATCGGTTTCGAGTTCGACACGAAGTCGAGCGTTGAGTTGCGCAGTTACAAATTCCTGAGTTTCGCCTTCGCGCATCAGCTCATCGATTTCGCGCGGCTTTGGCAAATCGGAAAGCGACCCTAAGTTGAAGTAATCGAGAAACTCTTTTGTGGTGCCATAAAGAAGCGGTTTGCCGATGCCTTCGCCGCGTCCGCTGACTTCAATCAGGTTCTTTTCAAGCAGCATTCGAATCACATAGTCGGCGTTGGTGCCGCGAATGGCTTCAATTTCTGGCTTCGAGATGGGCTGCTTGTAGGCGATAATCGCGAGTGTTTCGAGCGCCGCTTGCGAGAGCTTTCGCTGCAATTTCGGTTGCAAAAGTTTTTGAATTGTGCTGTGAAATTGCTTTTCGGTCAGAAAGCGGTATCCCTGCGCGATATGATGAATTCTGAACGTGCGCCCGGTCGAGTCATAATCTTGATTGAGCGAGTCGATAAGCTGCTCGATGTCGAGGTCGGTCAGCGTCTCGTCGCCGAGCGCGACGCGAATGGTTTTAACGGGCAGGGCTTCGTCGCTTGAAAAAATCAAGGCTTCAACTTGTTGTTTCAAATCGGCTTGGCGTGAGTTGGCGCCGGGCGTCGGTTGCTCTAAGCGGAGCGTGCTGGGTGGCACACTATCGGCGTTGGTTTGGTCGGACAGCGCGTCGGTGGATTCGCCATCAACGTGCGGTTCGGCGTCGGTGTGATGCGGCGCGCGCCCGTTGGTATTGTCGGAAAACGTGTTCGTTTGAGCCTGTTCCAAAGTAAAACGAATTAGAGAATTTCAGATACGGTAACAAATATACGAAGACTACTTGACGGATGCGGTCGGGGCAAGAAGAATTTTTCGGAGCAAATGCTCAAGCGCAGCGCCTATCGCGCCGACGTAGAGAAACAGCCCAACGCCCAGCCGAATGAACATATCCCATCGCAGGTTCGTCTCGAGGCACGACTCCGAAGGCTCAAGCGGGTTGTAATACACAGTGATGTCTTTTCCTGATTCAAACGCACTCGCAATGCGCTCCGACGTTTCTTTGCGCATATTTTTTCCGCCGAACTGCGGCGAATAAAGTTCTGCGCTCGAGGCGTATTCCTTTCCGTCTATGGCGTAGCGATAGGCCACGATTGGCAGAAACCCACGTTTGCCAACAACGACGGTGCTGTCGATTTTCCCTTGAACCGTCGGCCACTTTTTGCGCAACGAACGTTCATGCAATTCACTCGATTGAGAGAGGACGAGCGTCAGCCCAATGACGCCGAGCGTTCCGATAATGCCCCAAATCCAAAGCGGATAGGGCGCATAAGTCAAGCGATTGAACTGTTTGAGCCCGAGTAAAATCGGGAGCAGCACAATGAGAACAACGGCGCCTGAAAGCGCAATAAGCGTAAGCCCGAAAGCGGAACCAATATCTTGCATAGCGTCAAAGTCTTTTCTGAACTATCTCTGGTGTAAGTCGTTAGGTAACCGACAAGCGAATGTTGTGGGCGACGGCGGCGTTTTTTAAGCTCGATGTCCATTCGGCGAACTCTGTTGAGCTAAGCCATTCCAGCCCGACGTCGTATTCATCTCGATTCTTCACTGCAATCGTCATTTGTGAGCGTTTTAATTGAATAGACGACACGTCGCTCCACTTGAACCTTAGGTCGCTCACGGGCGATGTTTTTATGGTCAGTCCTTCGCCGCTTAGCGCGATGAAAAATTGCGGGCGCTGTTGGTCGCGAACATACCACCACATAAACCCAGCCCACGCCAGCGAGATGACAATGTAGCTGACGAGAAAAAAACTATCGGGAAAAAAGACGAAGATTAACATGCCCAACGCAAGCCATGCGCCAATCATAAAGAGCTGTGAGCCTGACTTCGACACATCGGGCGCTGACGGTTTAATGTAGTATTTCAGCTCGCGCATAAATTATACTGTTTGGGCTTCGGGCGCGGGCGCAAGTGCGACAGCGTCGGCGCGGGTTTGAATCAAGTCCTCTAACTTCAATGAGTAATCAATCGGCGTGCCGTCGAGCATCAGAATCTCCACGCGCGGATGTGCTTGTTGATGTTTGATGTTCTCCGCGTCGAGCTGCGCTTGTGTTGCCTCGTCCAGTTCCGACCATGCTTTTCTGCCGCGGCACTTTGGGAACTTCGAACACCCAAGCCACAAGCCACGCTTGCCTTCGCGCAGGTAGAGTGGCGCGCCGCACTTCGGACACGGCACAGTGGTCGTGAGCGGCGGCGTTTTCGGCGGCGTTACCTTGCCATATTTATCGAGATTTAGAAGACCGTCGCACGTTGGATAGTTCGTGCAAGCGAGAAATTTGCCGAAGCGGCCAGTTTTGACAACGAAGCGTCCCGTCTCGCACTTCGGGCATTTAATGCCAGTTTCCTGAGGCGGCGCTTTCGGCGCAGCAAGCGATTTGATGTTATCACACTTTGGATACCGCGAGCAGCCAAGAAATTTTCCCGATTTCGTCCACTTGACGCGCATAACGCCTTGACCGCATTTGTCGCACAGCTGCGCGTCGTCGTTTTGCGGCAGAATCGGATTCGCCGAGCGCAGTTCTAACGCCTTTTCAAACGGGAGATAAAATTTATCGAGCAGCGTTTCGTAGTCATCTTCGCCCGTCGCCACTTTATCGAGGTCATCTTCCATTTTCGCGGTGAACTCGACGTTGAAGAGGTCGGGAAAATTAGCGACTAAAATTTTCGATACGTCTTTTCCAAGTTCAGTTGGGAACAAGCGACGGTCGCGGATTTCGACATAGTTGCGCTCGACAAGCGTCGACATAATCGAGGCGTAGGTCGATGGGCGACCAATGCCGTAGTTGTCCAGCTCTTTGACCAAACTCGCTTCGCTGTATCGCGCGGGCGGCTTGGTGAAGTGTTGAGTTTCTTTCAAGTCGGCGAGCTTCAATTGGTCGCGTTCCTGCAAGTTTTTCGGCAGAACGGCGCGCTCGTCGTCCTCCCCCTCGTCTTTGGTCGATTTGCGTTCTTCATAGGCAAGTTCGCGAGCGTCGCCATAGACTTTCAAAAAGCCTTCAAACAGGACAACGCTGCCCGATGCGCGGAACAAGAACTCATTATCGTTATCGACGATATCGACGCTGGTTTGCTCCAACTCGGCGGGCGCCATTTGCGAGGCTACCAAGCGTTTCCAAATCAGTTCGTAAAGCCGCGATTGCTCGCCCGTGAGAAATTTTTCCAGTGTGCGCGGCGTGCGGTCGACCGACGTGGGTCTGATGGCTTCGTGTGCGTCTTGCGCGTTGTCCGACGTTTTAAATTGCGCCGCCACATCCGGCACAAATGCTTTTCCGAATTGCGCGGCAATGAACTCTCGGGCTTCGGCTTGCGCTTCTTTGCCGATGCGCTTCGAGTCAGTTCTCATATAGGTAATGAGTCCAACGGCGCCGTCCGAGCCAATCTCAATGCCTTCGTAGAGCTGTTGCGCAAGCATCATGGTTTTCTTCGAGCCGTAGCCCAACTGGTTCGATGCAGCTTGCTGCAAGAGCGATGTGGTGAAGGGCGAGGGCGGATTGCGCTTCACGCGCTTGCGTCGAATTTCCGCAATCGCATAAAGCCGTTGTTTGATTTTGTCGGCGAGCGCGCGCGCGGTTTCTTCGTTGGGAATCTCAATGTCTTTGCCGCCGACTTTGGCGAGTTTAGCAAAGACTTTTTCGCCTGTCGCCGTTAAAAATTCGCCGACAATCGACCAATACTCTTTGGGCTTGAACGCATTGATTTCCGCTTCGCGCTCGCAAATAAGACGAAGCGCAACCGACTGCACTCTGCCCGCCGAGATGCCGCGCAGCACGGTTTCCCACAGAAACGGACTGACTTTATAGCCAACGATTTTATCCATTGCTTGCCGCGCCTGCTGCGAGCGCACGAGTTTGTAATCAATGTCGCGCGGCTGTTCAATCGCGTCGCGCACGGCTTTCTGCGTAATCTCATTAAAAAGCACACGCTTGATGGGCTTTCGAAAGCCGTCGACTTCGTTGGCAATATGCCATGCAATGGCTTCGCCTTCGCGGTCAGGGTCGGTCGCAATCATAATCTCGCTCGACTCTTTGGCGAGTTTTTTCATATCGCGCACGACTTTCTCTTTGCCCGCAATGGTTTCGTAGCGCGGCTCGTAGTGATGCTCAAAGTTGATGCCGATTTCTTTGCGCGGAAGTTCCTTAATGTGTCCGACGGAGGCGAACACAGTAAAATCTTTGCCAAGATATTTATTGATGGTCTTTGCTTTTGAGGGCGATTCGACAATGACAAGTTTTTTGCCGCTCGCCGAAAGCGTCGTTTCCGAATCCGCAGCCGCTGATTTTTTTGAAGTTCGTGTTGTTCTCGATGTCTTCGCTGTCTTTGTCGCCATGATATATCTCGTTTGCTTGTCAAAACGCGCGCCTATGTCTGCGAGTTTGAGCGCAAAAATAGGGCTGCCAACGTGAAAAACAAATCTGGACGCAGAAACTACAAAGTGCCTTGCCGCATATTGGCGAAAATGCCAAGCTATTGCGCCGTTGTCTTTGTCTCGGCTTTTTTGACATAGCGTTCAAGCCATTCGTGCATTTCGTAGAGCGTGTGCATGACCGATTCGCGCCCTTGATAGCCGTGCGATTCAAACGGCAGCATGACCAGCCGCGCCGTTTTGCCAAGCCCTTTCAAGGCGTTATAGAACCGCTCGCTTTGAATCGGGAACGTGCCAGTGTTGTTATCCGCCTCGCCGTGAATAAGCAGAATCGGCTCATTGATTTTGTCGGCGTTCATAAACGGCGACATTTTCATATATGTGTCGGGCGCTTGCCAGAACGTGCGTTCTTCGGCTTGAAACCCAAACGGTGTGAGCGTGCGGTTGTAGGCACCGCTTCGCGCAATGCCGGCGCGGAATAAATCGGAATGCGCCAGCAAGTTCGCAGTCATAAACGCGCCGTAAGAGTGTCCGCCAATCGCAATGCGCTTTGGGTCGGCGACGCCACGCCTGACGACTTCATCAACGGCAGCTTTCGCGCTGCTGACGAGCTGCTGAACATAAGTGTCGTTTGGCTCTTTATTACCTTCGCCGACAATGGGCATCGTCGGGCCATCGAGAATCGCATAGCCTTGCGTAAGCCAATAAAGCGGCGACCCCCAATTGATGCGCACGAATCGATACGGCGAGCCGATGATTTGGCTTGCGGCTGCCGCGCTTTTGAACTCCTGCGGATACGCCCACATCAGCATCGGCAATGCGCCGTCTTTTTTGGCATCATAGCCTTCGGGCAAGTAGAGCGTCGCCGAAAGCTCAACGCCGTCGTCGCGTTTATATTTGATAAGCTCTTTGCTGGCTTTCGAGAGCGCCGCCGCAGGATTGGTAAACGAGGTGAATTGCGTCATTGTCTTTTTATCCAAGTTTCGGATAAAATAATTTGGCGGCTCGCTGACGGATTCGCGGCTGGTAAGAACGACTTTTCCCGCGTCGTCCAAAATATCGACGGGCAGTTCATAGTAAGGCGCTTCGGAACGCCAAAGCCGCTCAGTTTTTTTGACAGTTAAATCGAACTTGTCCATAAACGGTTTATCTCCATCGGGCGAGGCGCCATCGCCGACGAGGAAAATAGATTTGCCGCCGTCAACGGTGTGCAAAACGGTCTCGCCGTTGGAGGCAAGTTTTGTAACAGGCGTGCCGGGCGCGTTGTAGCGGTCTTCCGATGAACGGTCGAAAATGAGGTCAGGCTTTTCAGACGGCTTGACGAGCCATGTTCGAGCTTTGCGCGACTGCCACCAAAATTCGTTCACCAGTGCAAAGCCTTGTTCGCTCCAAGTCATGCCTCTGAAACGAAATTCCAACGAGATAAGCGTCTGGGGCTGTCCTGTGAAGGGTTCAGCGAGCATAAACACTTTGTCTCGAATCTCAGCTTTGGATTTGGCGTCGCCGCCGTCTTGCACTTCTGCCCAAACGAGCGTAGCGGGCGCGTCGGCTCGCCATGCGGCATTGCGCACGCCTTTGCGTTCTGCATCACGTCCAATTCCAACGTCTTCGGCAAGCGGCAAATCGGCAAGCTCCTTGACAACCTTTCCGGTCATATCCATCACGTCAATTTTCATCGGGAAGCGCCCGGCGGGAACAAGGTAGGAAAACGGGCGATGCAGCGTTTCAACCAAAAGAAATTTTGCATTCGGCGAGGGCGAGAGCGAGGCAATCAGTCCCGCAGTCCCCAACGGCGTCAGTTTACCATCGAGCGACACACGCACGAGGCGCGACTGCATAAAGTAGTCAAAGAGTTTTTCGTCGTAAGCATTCTTCAAAAGGTCTTGAAAGGTCGGTGCAGCGAGCGCTTTGCCTGTGTTCTCCTGAATCGTTGGACCGTCGGGAACGCTGGGCGCGTCGGGCATTTGGCGTTTCTCGCTCATAAATTTATCGGGACGAACTTTTGCAACGAGTGTCTTGCCATCAGAAAGCCACGCAAACGATGCGCCGTAGATGTCGTTCAACATTGGCTCGATGAGCCGTTTGGCGGAGGCGTCGCCGAGGTCGGCTGTCCAGAGTTCAATGCCGTTTTCAACTGTAAGTGTAAAAGCGACCTGTTTTCCATCGGGCGACCAACGCGGCGAGCCGATGCGCGGATTTGGCGGCAAGCCTGAAATGACGCGCTCCTTTCCTGATGCAATGTCTTTAATCGTCAACTTGGTGAAATACGGCGCGCGACTTCTGCCAAACGTGCGCGGATTGATGCGAATGCCCGCAAGCCGCAGTTCTGGCGCGGCAAGTTCTGAAATCGGTGGAAGGCTTGACCGCTCCAAAACAAGCGCGACGTCGTTCTTCGGCGAGACCGATAACAGCGGCGTGGGCGGCGCATCGACAATATCGGCAATCGCTTTCGGCGGCAATTTGTAGCCGCTTTGAAGTTGCGCAAACATTGGCGCGCCAAGCAAGAGCAATCCTGCCAGCGTCAATGCAAAATGCCAAATGAATTTTGACTGTATCATAGCCATACCGAGTTTAAGTTGATGAAAATGTTGGAATGTAAGAAGAACGTCGCAACTGTTCAGTTCCATAGAAGTTCTTTTGAATAGGTGGCTGTCGCTTGCTTGTCCGCCTCCAATTGTGCTTTGAGCGCATCTATGCTTGAGAATTTTTGCTCGTCGCGCAACCGCGATAAAAATTCAATCGAGATGCTCTTCCCGTAGAGGTCGCCGTTGAAGTCGAGCAAATGTGTTTCAATCGAGAGGCGCGATTCGTCGGCGACGGTCGGTCGGTAACCGATGTTGGTCATAGCACGAAACCGATGTCCGAGCACGAGTGCATCGCAGACATAAACGCCGCGTTTAGGAATCAGTTTATGTGCGTTGGCAACGCTGACATTTGCCGTTGGAAATCCGATGGTTCTGCCGCGCGCCTCGCCGCGCGTTACTGTTCCCGAAAGGTGATAAGCGCTGCCCAAGAGTTGATTGGCTTCTTCGATAAGCCCGTGTTCGAGCCGTTCACGAATGACCGTGCTGGATAAATGCGCGCCGCCGACGGTTTGCTCTTCGACGACCGTAATGCCGAAATTGCCTGTATTTGCAAGCTGCCGCAGCGTATCGATTGTGCCTTGACGATTTTTGCCAAACCCATGGTCGTAGCCGATGACCATTTCGGAAAGACCGAGTTGCGTCATCAGCACAGCTTGAACGAACACATCGGGCGGTGTCTCCGAAAAGGCTTTTGTGAACTCAATGACGACGATGGTATCGAGACCAAGCGGGCGGAGCAGGGCGATTTTTTCATCAAGCGTCGTAAGGAGTTTAACGGTCTGACTGTCTTTTTTACCGACAACCAAACGCGGATGCGGCTCAAAGGTGATGAGCACGCTGCGCATATTTTTTTGAGCGGCGATGCGGGTGAGTTCCGCGATGAGTTTACGATGCCCCACATGGACGCCGTCGTAAGTGCCAATCGTAATCGCCGACGGCTCTGCATGAAACGCATCAAGAGGGATGTTCCCTGAAGCGTCGTAAAACCGATGGTCTTTGTAGCGAAGAAGTTGCATAGTCTCAAATTCAAGAAGCAGGATGCGCGGACGGTGATGCATCGGTTGATAAAATTTGTGCGACGGCATCGGAAACGGATAGGGCGTCCTCAACGCGGTAAGCGCCGATGCGCTCTCGGCGCAGCGATGACAAATACCCGCCAACGCCCAAGCGCTCGCCGAAGTCGTGTGCAATCGAGCGGATATAGGTGCCTTTTGAGACGCGCAGGCGAAACGCCACGTCGGGCAAGCCAATGCCCAAAATCTCAAACTCGAAGATGTCAATCAATTTAGCTTTGCGTTCCGGTATGTCTTTTCCCTGACGGGCAAGTTCATAGAGCCGTTTGCCATTGTGCCATGTGGCGGAAAACATCGGCGGCTGTTGAAGCTGCTTTCCCAAAAACGACGCAGCACAGGTGAGAATATCAGGCGCGCTCAAGTGCGCGACACTGACCGCGTCGTATGCGTCGGTTTCAGCGTCGTAGCTTTTTGTTTTCGCGCCGAGCCTGAATGTGCCAGTATAGACTTTATCGAGTGCCTCGAGGGTTGAAATCTCTTTCGTCTTTTGCCCAACAGCGAGAATGAGCAATCCTGTCGCTTGCGGGTCGAGCGTGCCAGTGTGTCCGACTTTTTGTCGCAAGCCGCGCCGCGCATAGGCGTTTCGAATTTTGGCGACGACATCAAACGACGTCCACCCTTTGGGTTTATCAATCAGCAGAAAATCGTCTACAACACTCGGCATTGTTCATACTGCCTTTACTTATCGGGC